>Ga0070730_10005359_pt1 | contig 11088 bp, 8 predicted proteins | sample Coa_R1_3_FD_66447 | JGI IMG/M metagenome (GOLD analysis project Ga0070730, IMG submission 66447) | Surface soil microbial communities from Centralia Pennsylvania, which are recovering from an underground coalmine fire - Coalmine... | ecosystem: Environmental > Terrestrial > Soil > Unclassified ... | reverse complement strand
TAGTCTCTTCCAGTTCAGCTCTGCCGATCTCGAGCTCGGCTAATAAGTCCTCTGCGCATACTCGGGGGTGGCCACGAAAATCGTGCCGCCTCTGTCTACGCGCCTCACAAAATACTTTCAGACTTCGTATCGGTCACTTCTGATGATGCTTGAGCAGACACCTATGCTTTTAGCATAGAAAATCTCTTCACTCAGGTTGTTACTCTCTGTTATAGTATGAGATAACTCGAGTGTTGCCAACAAACCCATTCGTAAGATATCATAAAAGATGTCGTCGTCTGTGCGAAAGGACGAGTCAGGAGTAATGTTGTGCCAATCACTCTTGTCTCTCTGCCTTCGCTCTCTTGCCCTCAGTTCTCCATAACTAGGGCATGCTCTATCCTATGCATCCGTCATCGATCTCTGAGCGTTTCTCTACTGTGTGACTGCTTTGTTCAGTCTACTATCGCATAAAGAAAGAGTTTATATTATGCCCGATCCAAGACACGTGCAATTGGCCAAAGTGCTGGTCCACTATTCCCTCAACTTGAAAGCTGGTGATAGGGTCCTCGTTCAAAGCCCCGACCTCGCGGCCCCACTGGTACGGGAAGTCTATCGTGAAGCGGTGCGCGTAGGCGCCCATATCGCTACTGATATTCGCCTGGACGGCCTCAGCGAGATCTTCCTCCGTGAGGCCAGCGACGAGCAATTGGAATATGTCTCAGATCTCGAGAAGGCAAAGGTCGATTTTTATACCGCCCGCCTGGCGATCTGGGCTGACACCAACACCCAGGCTTTGAGCAATGTCGATCCCAAAAAGATGGCTCGCAGGCAGGCGGCCCAGCGCGAACTTTTTAAGCGTATGCTCGCGAAAGATGCCAGTGGGGAAAGCCGCTGGTGTGGTACCCTCTTCCCAACCCAGGCCCATGCGCAGGATGCTGGTATGTCCTTGACCGATTACGAGGACTTTGTCTATGGTGCTGGCCTGCTTAACGAAACTGATCCCATTGCCGCCTGGCGCAAGGTAAATGCGGAACAGCAGAAAATAGCCGACTTTCTAGAACTGCACGATGAGATACATATCGTTGCGCCAGATACCAATATCCGCTACCACGCCGCTGGCCGTAAGTGGATTAGTTGTGCTGGGACCGCCAACTTCCCCGATGGCGAGGTCTTCACCGGCCCTATTGAAGACTCTGTCAATGGCACTGTCAGCTTTAGCTACCCTGGCCTCTACGGCGGCAACATGGTCGAAGGCATTCGCCTTACCTTCCGTGATGGCAAGGTTGTCGATGCCTCCGCCACCCGTAACGAGGAATTTCTCTTCGCCATGCTCGATATGGATGCTGGCTCTCGCACCCTTGGTGAAGCCGCTTTTGGCCTCAACTACAATATCCAACAATTTTCTAAAAATACCCTTTTCGATGAGAAGATAGGTGGCACCATGCATATGGCCCTGGGCGCCTCTATTCCCGAGAGCGGGGGTACCAACGAATCTGGTCTGCATTGGGATATTGTTAATAGTTTGCGCGAAGGCAAAGTCTACGCTGATGGCAAACTCTGCTATGAGGGCGGCAAGTTCCTACTCTAACTCTCACGAGAGCCATCCTATTGTGGGATGGCTCTCTTTTCTACCGCTCGTATCCCCGTAAATCTTACAGCTTATCGTACTGGATTAGGTGTGTACCTCAGCATCAAAGGGCGTACACGCAAGGCCACTGGAGCTGCAGCCGCAGCTTGCTGCATAGTCATACCTATCCGCGTGAAAAACCCCTGATACTTCTCCACCCAACCAGGGACCTGATTCGAAGGAGGATCATCCGCGCTCACAGACGCTTCGCCCGTCATGACTACAAGATCCCCACTCATATCAAAATGCAGCCCCACTCTCGGATTCTGCCGAATATTCGCCAGCCGTTCACGCTCACTCTCCCCCGCACTGTAAATGAGCAATGTTTCCTGCATCTCATCCCATAGAAACGCAACGGGCAACGAGTGTGGCGTCCCTTTCTCGTCAATGGTGGTCAACCAGACAAACAGCTCATTATGTAGCTTGCTTGCAATACTCTTCCCTACCTCCGTAGACGGATCTGGCAAATGAAAAGGCACGTACCGATGGCGCATAATGCTTTCCCGCGGTGGCGTGGATGGATCTGGAACTTGAGAAGACATTCGAGCCTCCTTTTTCTTGCTTATTATCTCTCTTGCTTAACTACGCAATCAACTCGCTAGAACCGCTTTCCTTTATTATCTGCTTTCGCAGCGGCCGGAAAAATGCCCGAATATCTTCTACCAGCAGCTCAGGCTCCTCCATCGCTGGGAAGTGCCCGCCTCTGGGCATCTTTATCCATCGCTGGACATTATAGGCACGCTCGGCAAACTCCTGAGATGGGGATTGAAGAGGGTTCTCACGATGCCCCCACAGCGCAACCGCAGCTGGCACCTCCACGCGTTCCCCTGGCCTCAAAGACATACGTGGCGCATGGGCATTCTCGTAGTAGAGACGCATCGATGAATTGATGGTTTGCGTAAACCAGTAGAGGCTGATGTTTGTCAATAATTCATCTTTGCTGAAGCGCTGTTCTACCTCTCCACCACAATCGGTCCAGGCACGAAACTTTTCTACAATCCAGGCCGCTAATCCTACTGGAGAGTCGGTGAGTCCATAAGCCAGAGTCTGGGGTCTTGTCTGCTGAACATGTGCGTAGCCGCCCTCCTCTCCAAACCAGCGTCCAAACCCTGCCATGTATGCTTGCTCCTTCTCTGACAGATCGGGGACTTCTAGTATCAGGCTGGGGAAATCTAGATGAATACCAATGACTTGCTGAGAGTAGAAGCGGCCAAGTGCACTGGTTACACCGCCTCCCAGATCCGTTCCGTGAGCACCGAAGCGGGAATAGTTCAGCACCTCGGACATCAATTTACTCCATATGCTTGCCATCCTGTCAGTTGTCATCCCCGGTTCTGCAGGCCGGTCAGAGAACCCAAAGCCTGGCAGTGATGGCACTATAACGTCAAAGGCATCAGCCGGATCTCCTCCATAGAGAGCAGGATCAGCAAGCTGTGGAACGATCTTCAATAGTTCAACAAATGAACTGGGCCATCCATTTGTGAGCACCAGTGGCATCGGCATTGGTCCCTTGCCACGCTCATGCAGGAAATGGATGCCTATTCCATCAATTGTGGTCCGAAAGTGGGCAAATGAGTTGAGCCACTCTTCCCGCCTTCTCCAATCAAATTCGGTCCGCCAATAACGAACTAGCTCCTTTATATACCCTAAGTTCGATCCATAGCTCCATCCCGATCCCACAATCTCATCGGGAAAGCTCGTCTGTACCAGCCGCTGATGAAGATCATCAAGCGCTTTCTGTGGAATTGTAATCTCAAAGGGTTGTGCCTTTACCTGATCCTCAGGCATGCTCTTTTCCTTTCTCTCTCCAAACTTAGTTGGACCCTTCATGGCCCGTCCACAACTCCACCATCTTCCCCTCCGCGATACGCACAAACCACATGACTCTTGAGATACTTTCTCTTTGTACAATGCCGCGCAGCGCAACCAGATCACCATCGCCTAAAATACTCTCGATAGTGATTCGGAAGTCAGGGAAGGCGGCACGGATCTTCGAGACCACCTGCCTCATACTTTCAAGGCCGGTTACCTCTGGGTGTGCGTAATCCACCCAGTCAGGCGCAAGTACTTCATCTGCCAGCGCTACATTTCCAGTATTCCACATCTCTATGTACCGCTTTACGATAACTTTATTCTCTTCAGCATTCATACCTTCTCCTCATCGTGTCTGTGATAGATCTCTTTTTATTAATGCAACATATTCCTGCGTTAAGGATAACACCATTTTCCCCTTAACGCAAGGTTTATTCGCGTTAACGATCAGGATATGCTATACTGGCCTTATGAATACGAATCATCCATACTCTGCATCTGCTAGCTCTCAATCGGTTGAGGGCAACTCTGCTGGTCCAAGCCGCCGACCTGGAGGCCGTAGTGCTCATGTGCAATCTCGCGTCTTTGAGGCTAGTATCCATCTCTTGCAGGAAAGAGGCTATGAGGCGATAAGTTTTGCGACCATTGCCGAGCGTGCTGGTGTCCATGAAACCTCGCTCTATCGCCGCTGGAAAACGAAAGAAAATCTCGTCATCGATGCCATCTCCAGCCAGGTCGCGCAAGATATCCCTATTCCTGACTCAGGCACATTCCGTTCGGATTTGATCCAGCTTCTGCAGTTTCTGCGCACTTTTCTTCAATCTACAGCCGGGCAGGCCATTATTGAGATGGCTGTCGTCTCCAGGCATATGTCCTCACACAACTCCTTCCTGAAGGATTACTGGCGGCGGCGTAGTGCTCTCCTCCGTCCACTCTTCGATCGTGCCATTGCGCGTGGAGAACTATCTCCCCACACAGATCTCCAGCTATTCTTCGAGATGCTCATTGGCGTCCTCTACATTCGCGTATTCGCCTTCGGGGAACCTCTCGATGAAACCCTCCCTGCGCAAATCGTTGACCTGCTACTCTCAGGTGTTTTCATCGACAAGCCCGCCAGGTAACGCTCCATCAAACTATCAGATAATCTTAAGTGGCAGGCTGATCCTGAAAAAAAACGCCTGCCAGACACTCTGGCAGGCGTTGAATCCTGTTTCCCCTTCGATCTCCTACCTCTCCCGGCTATCATCCCTATCGTTTAATCAATGATGCTGATATCATCGATATTGCCACGATAGCCGCCGGTAACGTTCGCTTGATCATAGCCAACATCCATTCGGATAATCGTTTTCCCATTCCCCCACGATCCCAAATTTACTATCACCTGATTCCAGGTATCCAGCATTAAATGGTTGCATTGATAGCCTGGATGGGCCCGATTGCCGTTCTGGTCAAGCAACCCTGAGTCGCGTAAGTTCGTGCCATCGCTGAAAATCAAGTCGATTGCCACACATGTGCTGTTGCTTCCGCTGGCGTAGTTATAGCTGTTGGCTGCGCTTTGCGGGTTGATCCAGTATATCAGGCTCGTCGAGGGGCCAACCACCAGATTCTGGCCACTCAGATCAAAGACTTTCATATATGCATGATCAGCACTATTGTTGCTAGTACCGCTTCCTGAGTAGAGCAGCGTGTAGCTCCCGGTGTGAGGAGGCAGTGGCGCCCCGTTTCCAACCAACATTTCGGGCTCATTCAGACCACAACAAACCCCTGTTATATTTACCATACCGCCAGCGGGATAGCTTGCCACGTCGACACTGCTGGTCCAGGTTGGTTGTAGATCACTATTCTCAAAACCAGTCGAAAAAGCCGGCCCCAGGGTCACCGCCTGTAGGACCACGCCACCGCCTCCAAAGTCGGTCTGCGTCGTCCACTTGATAGTCAATGTCTGATTGGCTGTGTTCGCTTTGTAGATGAGCGTATATACTCCCGCTTTCGTATTCGATGCGTTGCTGATGGAGCTATCCAGGTAGAAGCCGCTCCCATCGCTCAGTGTTGCCACGAGTTGGCCGGTTGAATGCCAGACGTTGATATACACTCTAACGGCTCGCCTGGTTGTATCTGCTGGAACCGTTATCTGAAAACCGTTATGCGCGCCTGCAATATACACTCCGGAACCTGCATTCGTCCCGTTCGTATCAGGGCTCCCATCGGTCCAGCTTAATGTGGCGCCCCCTCCGCCAGATTTGGAGACGCTGCCGTTTCCTATAAGCGTGTAGTTGCTGATCTGTGAGTTTCCGCTGCTCTTACGATCGAAACTTGTTGCGGAGTTTGAACCCCAATCTGCCCAATCGGAGCGACCTTCAGCGCTGAGATTGATTGAGGATGGAGGTGCATTTTGCTGCCCGAAAATAGTTCCATCGCTGCCGGAGGTAGTAGAAACTACCTGGTCAACGACCCCTTGAACATAGATCGGGTCTGCTGACAATGTGAGGGAAACCATCCCATTTGTTGGCGTTATTAGCTGCTGAGTTCCATTCATCGCTGTAATCGTTAACTGATGGCTGGTCAACAAGGTGATCAGTTGACTCCCTCCTGTTGACCAGAGTATTCGCGTGTTGTTAGTAAACAATCGGTCATAGATACCGCTGCCAATTGCTTCGCTGCGTACAAACGTCAGATTGTTTAACTGCTGTGTGAGCACCTTATACGCCGTGAAGGCCGGTTTGGGGGTATATTGTCCCGATGCATCAGGAGCATTTAGCAGGCCAAAAGTTCCATCATCTGGGTAGAAATCGTACCAGAAATATTTTTGTACTCCGGCGGAAAGAGCCAGAACGGCACTGCGCACGAGATAATCTGCCTGGGTTTGTTGATCTGTACTACTCGATTGCCAGCCCACCTCGGTAATCCAGATCGGCTTGGGATTGCCGTTGTTATATTGCTTGATCAGGTTTTCCAGGCTGATCTCCTGTTGATCTACTGCCCCGGCTTCGGGGGAGGAGCTGTAAGGATGGTCAGAGATCACATCCATATACTGTAAGCCGCCGGCCTTGAAGACCGCTTCAAGATAGGTTGCATCAACTTGATACAATACACCACCGACGACGGTTACGTCTGGACGTATCGATTTAACCGCCTGATAGGTGTATTGAAGCAACTGCTCATAGCATGAAGGCGTTTGCTCTGCACGGGTCTGCCCTGCAAGCATTTGTTTACAGGGACCGCTATCAAACCAGCCTCCATTTGGCTCGTTCCAGACTTCAACAAATTTTATCTGCGAGCCATAATGATTCAGAACTGCTTTGCTGTAGTTTGCAAATGCTGTGTAGCCAGCAGTATCGTAAGGGGTATACCCGCTATCGTAGAGTGGGTTCTGATAGTCCAGTATGACCAGGGGATTGATGCCAGTTTGCGCCAGTTGTTGCATAAATGGATCGAATTTCGTGAAGGTATACTGCCCTTGTGTTTGCTCTACATCGGCCCAGGAAATATCAAGCCGCGCCCAGCTGACTCCGAGCGTTGCGACCTGCGGTGGTTGTCCGATTGTAGGAGGCAAATGTGATGCCACTCCAAAAGGCGTATCGGCGGGTGTCACGTTGTTGGCCATTTTTCTATTGAGGGCGGCTTGCGCGATACTCGGTTGCCAAAAGATCAGAAAGACAGCCATACTTGAAATAAGTAGACACAGGCTCATTAAACGAACCCGTCCAACGTTGCTTTTTTCGTCCATGAAAAAGCGTCCTTTCATACAAATGTCTTGTCATCCTGTCGAGAGCACCTTCGCTCTCGGCTCTTATCGGATTTGTTCTTCGAAAGAGGATGGCACCTCCTAATACTTTTTTATTCCAGTGTAGCCACTATCCCCGTTCTGGCCTATTCAGCTGAGATGACATGTGCGCTAATAGCCATGGAGGCTGGGCTAGATAGGGTCACTGGCAACACAACATGTCTGGTTGGCGCATGGCGATTGTGCAAACGATTGAGCAAGATATGCATGGCCTCAGACCCCATCTGATATGAGGGTAGAATCACACTTGCTGTTCCCAGCGTCATTGGCACTCCAGTATCGTCTTTATCCATCGCGGCCAGCACCACGTCCTTGCCAATCTGTACGCCCAGATGCAAGAGATCAATACATACCATCCCCAGGATATAGCTATTTGCCGCCAGAATGGCGCTTGGCGCATTAGGCGATGCCAGCCAGCTCGCCAGCAGGCTGCGGCGCTCTGCTTCTCGCAATGCACTGTAGGATCGCAATGCCGCCATTTCGGAGTCGATTGGCATATGGGCCTCGCGCAGCGCCTGTTTATAACCAACCAGTCTCTCCTGAACGCTGGTGCAGTTGACCTCTTGCCAGAGTGTGCCTATGGCTCGATGTCCCTGTTCTATCAGGGATTTGGTAATCTCATAGCCTGCAGCCACGTTATCTGGGACAACGACATCAGTTGGTATTGTTGGGTAGTAGCGGTCAACCATCACAATCGGAGTACCTTCCTGTATGATGGTGGCGAAGATCTCGCTATTGCTCGTTCCATCGACGGGATAGATAATAATACCAGCTACTCCCGCTTTTACCGCACGTCGCAGGTTGCTCGCCTCAATCTCAGGTGACTCGCTGGAGTCGAAAAAGAGCATATGGCACTCCGTTTCGCGACAGATAGATTCCACTCCGCGAATGATGGCTGTTTTGTGATCGCTGCGAGTCACACTCACAATGCAGCCGATGACTGCTAGCTTATCTTGAAACGGTGAGATCCCACCCTCTGGCACATATGTGACTGCTGGCTCAGCTACAAAGGTGCCCTGTCCACGCCTCCGTACCAGGACTCCATCCCGAACCAGTTCATTGAGCGCTCGCTCTGCTGTAATACGACTCACTTGAAAGCGCCGGCAGACCTCTTGTTGTGTAATAAAGAGCTGATCAGGACCATAGCTGCCGTCTGCGATATCCTGAAGCAGTGCATCTTTGATGCGTTGATAATTCGGTTGCGTTGGCTTCTCCATATCCCCTGTTTCTCCTCTGCTTTCTATTGTACTGGCATAGCTATGATATGTCAATATCCGATAAAATCAGATTATCGCAAATGATTTTACATGACAATCAAAGAAATTGACCCACTAAACCCTTGACATTGCATAGCTTGCAATGCTACTATTCTCAATGTTACCACTGCAATGTGCCTGTCATCTCTCTTTTCTCTGCGAAATAACCGGGGAAAAGCGAAGATAGGGCAAATTAATTCCTTTTGTTTTGCCTTTTCAATTGCATGGCATGCAAAAACAGATGCAGACTGTGGACATTTATTTTACATGTCATGATCTGTTTCAGCGTACCACCGCTCGCTTCTACGGAATGAAGCATCTGTCATACGATCAAGCCGGGCAATAGGCGCTAGGTATATTGTATGTCATATTTGCAGAGGAGGAAATATCTCTATGGTACAACGCAACCCACATCAACGGTTTTCCCACCTCAATCGTCGTCGATTTCTACAGGCCGTCGCCGCCACTGGTACCCTGGCAGGAGCAGGCGCATTGCTCGATGCTTGTGGGGGGGCTGGATCTGGCGGAGGCTCTACAGGCGCTGCGTCCACTGAGACCGTCACATTGAATGTAATGTACAACAAGGCGGAACTCTTACCAGCTCAGGTCGCACTCTTTGAAAAGCTGAATCCCACTATTAAAATCAAACAGGTGGAGTATGATGCTACGGTGCTTAGTTCTATGCTGGCCGCTGGCAATCCTCTCGATTTCGTGCGCACTCAGGGGGCGCCCGCCATTCCTAATACGGCTGCCCGTGGCCTGGCTACCGACCTGACGGAGTATTTCGCCAAAAGTACGGTGCTCAAAGAGTCCGACCTTATGCCCGTCAATGATGTCTATCGCTGGGATGGCCATGTTGAAGGTCAGGGACCTCGCTATGGGATGGCTAAAGATTGGTCCCAGGATGCTATGTTCTGGTATAACAAAAAACTCTTTGATCAGGCGAAGGTGCCCTATCCTAGCGCGACTACTCCTATGAGTTATGATGATTTGCTGGCTCTCGGCAAGCGCTTAACTGTGCGCGATAATGGGAAGATCAAAGCTTATGGTCTGGATGTGATCTATGGCTTTACCACTCAGGCCCATCTTATGCAGATGTTAGCTCAACGGGGCAAGTCGTTGTGGAACGAAGATTACACCCAGGCCGATCTTACCAGCGATGACGCACTTGCCGCCATCAAGTGGTATGTCGATTGGGCCCAGGCTCACGTCGGTCCCTCGCCCCTGGACCCTGACACCAATGGCTCGGATGGCCTTTTTGCTGCCGACCGCGAAGCGATTAGTCTCTGGGGGTACTGGTTTGGTGGTGCTCTCTATGCCAAATATAACAACACTTTGCCCGATAATGTCGGCTTCGCTCCCGCCCCACAATTTGGCTCGACACCCGTCAATGCCTGTTTTGCCGGTACTGGGGCCTGGATACCTGCGAAGAGCCAGCATAAGGATGAAGCCTGGAAGTTCTTCGAGTTTTTCCTGGGTGGTCCTCCTGCTCATGATCGCGTCAAAACTGGCTTTGGCTTACCTGCATTAAAGAGCTTATTGCCCGAACTGCCGCAGGGAACGCCCGCGCAAAAAGCTGCTTACGATGTGGAGCAGGCTGCTCTGCCGCACCAGACTGTGTTGCATTTCTCTCCCTATATTAGTGATGATGCCTTCGAGGCCTCGTTCAAGCAGTATATTGAGCCGGTCTTCAAAGATCAGGCCGATCTCAAAAACGCTGCCACACAACTCCAGGTTGCCATCAATCGTCTGGCCCAACAGGGGAAGCAACAGATCAGCTAATTCAATCTCCTATACAGCCATCTGGAAGGAAACAGGCTGCTTTTGTTTCCTTCCATAGTTTTAGCTTCCCTGTTCAAAGGAAAGGAGCGTCCATGCTATCAACTCGTGCATCGCTACAGCGAACAACTGTTGTGAAGAAGGCTGTACGGCAGCGCAAAAGTATCAGAGCTTCATCGCTCCGCTTCTATCTCTTCGCTTCGCCCTGGCTTCTGGGTTTTATTGCGCTGACCCTCTTCCCTCTGGGCTATGCGCTCATGATCAGCTTTACCAATTTCGATGGTATTAATGAGCGCTTCCACTGGGTTGGCCTGCGCAATTACTTTGAGGTTTTTCAGGATGCGCTGGCCTGGAGTGGTTTCGCGCGCACGTTGCTCTACACGATCATCACCGTTCCATGTAGTATCGCCGGTGGCCTGGGTCTGGCTATCCTGCTCAATCGCCGCATGCGTGTCGTTGGGCTGTTGCGCACCATCTTTTATCTGCCATCGGTTGTTCCTATTATAGCGACGGCGATTATGTTTAATTTGATGTTCGATCGCGACATTGGCGGAATCAATGCTCTCCTGGAACTGTTTCACATTCCAATCATCACCTGGTTGATTGACCCAACTGCCTTTGCTGTGCTCATCGTTATGGTTCTATGGGGATTAGGCGGCGGCATGATGATCTCGCTGGCCGGTTTGCAGGGTGTGCCCGTTGAGTTGCTGGAGGCGGCTCACGTTGACGGGGCAAATCCATGGCTCCGTTTCTGGCGTATCACCTTGCCTATGTTGTCACCTGTGCTCTTTTTCCAGGTTGTGACCGCGTTCATTTACGCTCTCCAGACCCTGGTCCAACCACTTTTG
>Ga0070730_10005358_pt1 | contig 11091 bp, 7 predicted proteins | sample Coa_R1_3_FD_66447 | JGI IMG/M metagenome (GOLD analysis project Ga0070730, IMG submission 66447) | Surface soil microbial communities from Centralia Pennsylvania, which are recovering from an underground coalmine fire - Coalmine... | ecosystem: Environmental > Terrestrial > Soil > Unclassified ... | reverse complement strand
TTCCTTGCACTTTTGGCGGTTGCGGTTACGCCAATTTCCGCAAGCGCTCGTGAACATCACAGATTCCACATTTACTTCTATTACGGCTCACAGCCCGGCTATGTTTACTATCAGCCGGCTCCCGCATATTATTACTATCAACCGGAGCCAGAGTATTACTACTACCAGCCGGAACCGGCATACTACTATTACCGCTCGCCGCGTTACCGATATTATCGGGTGGAGGCGGGTGAGCGTTGGCGGCACAACCGCAGATTTGAACACTTTGACAGGGGCCGGCATCGAGGCTGGGATAAACACTGATGATAGTAGCCCGATTGTACGCTAAAACGCCATCGCGGGCCCGTCACAGAAACATCTGACGAACTGGCGGGTCCGCATGGCAATCACGCCATGAACGCTTTCGCGAGTCCGAATGATCTTTGACCCTTCGTATTGAATCTAGCCACTGATCCCATTTTCCTACTCATGCAAAAGTCTTGGATTGCCGATAACCTAACTGGCGGGAGAGTGTAGGATGGCATTGCAACTCAAGATATTGGCCGTCGATGATGAAGACGCCTCGTTGGATTTGTTCAGAGGCATTGTCGAGCCCTTGGGCTACGTGGTGGTGGGTCTCACGGACAGCCGCGCGGCCGCGCAGCGCATCATGCAGGAGAAGTTTGATATGGTCGCGCTGGACGTCAACATGCCCCACCTGAATGGTTTCGAGCTGGCCGGGCGCATCCGAGGATCTCCCTTAAATCAAACCGCGCCGATTTTCATGTTTACCGCTAACAACGACATTGCCACCATGCGCCAGGGGTATGCCGCGGGTGTTACCTTTTATATTGTCAAGCCGCTCAGCGTCGCCAAATTGCGCGGCCTGTTTGGAGCCGCGCGCGGCTTGATGATCCAGGAGCGTCGGCGCTACATCCGCCTTCCTTTCCAGGCTGATGTCATTTTCAGTGCAGGAGGGCGTCGATTCAAAGCCCGCAGCGTGGACCTCGGTCAGGGAGGAATCTCGCTCCGGGGGTCGTGTGGCCTGGCGGATGGCGATATCGCTGAGGTCGAGTTTTCCGTTCCCGGAGAGAGCAAACCCCTCAATATCATGAGCAAAGTTATCCGAACACCAGATCCCCGGGACATGGCCCTGGAATTCATCGAGCCGGAACCGCCAGTCCGTGCTGCCCTGATGCGCTTTGTGGTCGCCAAAACCCAGGACGGAAAAGCAGCATGATTGCGGTCGCATCAAATTAAATCAGCAACCTTAACCGGCTTAACGATGGCGGAAACGCCGCCCTTCTCTGCCAATCACCACGCCGCCAAAGCCGATGCCAATTGAAATTCCAGGACGGCCATAATAGGCGTAAGGCGGAGGGTAGCAGGGGCCCCACACGGGATCGCAATAAGGCCGGTAATAGCCTGGCCCGTATGACGGTGAGCTGTAATAACCAAATGCAACGGACGGACGATAGCCATACCTGCGGTAGCCATAGCCGCCATAACCGTAGCCGCCACGATCATCGTCATCGCCACGGCCATAGCCGCCGCCGAATCCGTTGCCGTAACTTCTCATGTTGGGGCTTCGCGCGCCGTAGCCCCCGCCATTATATTGGCGCCCGCCGCCATTAAATGAGCGTGCACCACCGCGATTCCCTCGTTCGCCGCCTCCACCTCGGTTGCCGCGCCCTTGGGCGAATGCGGTGGTGGCCAAGCCAAGAAACATTATGATGACCATGATTTTTTTCATCTGAGCCCTCCGTGTCCTCTCATTTTTTTGCTAGAGAGTACCCGGAAGTTGTGCAGCAATCTGACGGCCAATCCTGGCGCAGCACAAGTGCTTTGCAATCAACGTGCTCAGTCCGCGCCGTTGGCTTGGATAAACCGGTTGGGTGGCTGATTTTGACCACATTGGACAGTCTTACATTGCGGAGGGTGTGCCGGCGTTGGTTCAGTTTTGGTTCAGTCAGGTTTTAGTTTTTGTGAATATCGCGGCTCGATTGATTGAAAAAGAGTCGGTATCGTCGTGGTCTTTTCAGTTCGGCTTTAATTGTTGCGGCGGTCGGCGGATCCCGCTCGTTAAATCCAAAATCGAAAATCAGCAATCGAAAATCCAGAGGATCTCGCTCTGCCGCTCTTGATCCCGTTCCTCAATTCCAAAATCACAAATCTTAAATCAAAAATCGCCCCAGTCCCCACCTACCACAAACTTATCAGCAGCTCAATGTTGAGCGATCCCGATGCTGCTGACACCATTTCCAACCCCTTCAAATATCGCGCCCCGTGTCTGGCTTTTTCGATTACCCTTTCTGAGACACTCGATGTTAAGAGCCCTAACTTCTCTGGGACCAGATCCTCATAGAGGTTGGTGAGTTCAGCGTGAGTTGCTCCCGCGCCGAACAGGTATACAATTTTCTTTGGTTCAGCTTCTGGCATGCTACCACGGTACTGGAGACAAGATCAGGTAATCATAGCATAAAGTTAATGGCCTCGATCTAATCATAGGCCGTGCGTCGCCCGTGCGGAAGGTCTCTGCCGAGCGCATTTCAAATTGCAGTTTCAAGATTTGAGACCCAGGCACATCGCAGAAAACCTGGGAAAATGGAAATGTACGCCGACCTGGATATAGGGATTAATCCTCAAGTGTTCTCTTAATCTAACCGATTCATGAGTAGTGTTCGGATATAGCTTGAAGGAGAATTTCGCCATCCTACAAATTTCTGATAGAATCTCATTCCAGATGGCAAACGTTTCATCACCCGTACACTCGGAAACAACGCACTTAATACACCGCGGAGACTCCCGTCAACTCGATTGGATCACCGACGAGTCTATACACTTGATCTTGACTTCTCCGCCTTATTGGACATTGAAGGAGTATCCCCCCAACGAAAACCAATTGGGAGAAATCGCCGACTACGAAAATTTCAACGACGAGCTTGAAAAAGTATGGCAACACTGTTTTCGGGTTCTCGTTCCCGGTGGCCGGTTGGTCTGCGTTGTCGGAGACGTCTGTTTGTCGAGGAAAAAGCACGGCCGGCACTCGGTCATGCCCCTGCACGCCGACATTGTGGTGAGGTGTAGAAAGATCGGATTCGATAATCTGAGTCCGATTTTCTGGCACAAGATTTCGAATGCCAATTATGAAGTAGAAAACGGCTCAAGTTTTCTGGGAAAGCCGTACGAGCCGAACGCTATTATCAAGAATGATGTCGAGTTTATCTTGATGCTGCGGAAACCCGGCGGTTACCGCCAGCCGACAGAAGCACAACGCAAAGACTCGAAGCTGACTGAGGGCGAATACCAACAGTGGTTTCGTCAGATTTGGAACGATGTGAACGGCGAGTCCACAAGAAACCATCCGGCACCGTACCCAGTTGAACTAGCGCACCGACTTGTAAGAATGTTTTCTTTTGCAGGGGATAGCGTACTCGATCCTTTTATGGGTACCGGAACGACTCTACTGGCGGCGGCAAGATGTGGCAGAAACAGCATTGGGATAGAGATTGAAGCGGATTACATCAAGCAGGCTGAATCACGTCTTCATAAAGAGCTTACGGGACTCTTCGAAAGCGGGCATTCCCTCCTTACCGTTCGATGAATCGGGCGGGCTGCCGCATGCCTTCTGAGGCCTGTGTCTTTTGATCATTTAACTTCGGGATTAGAATTATTTGCCTCGGCCATGCGTTTATGGCATCGCGCCGTCGCTCGTTCCTTCTAGCCCTCTCCGAGAGGAGAGGGCTAAGTATTCTAAAAATAAAATTCGCCACCACACGTCGGGCCTGGGACGATTTTGGATTTAGGGGCCCCCGCCATCGTAGAACCTGGCGCCGCGCCACACTCCTCTGAGCGCGCATAAATCCACCTTGCCACTTGCCGAGCTATGGGTTTAATATTTCGCCAACATGTTCAACAGATTTAATGTGCTGTTGGTCGCGTTCCTGTTCATCCAGGCGTTCACGAGTTCCGGCGCGCAGGTACAATCCCCGCCTGCTCCGGCGCCACCTGCCGATTACTCAAAAGAATCGGCCATCATTCAGAGCTTTCACTATGCTGCGCGGTTTGAGAATGACGGCACCGGGACACGCGAGTATTCAGTCCAAGTCCGGCTGCAATCGGAAGCCGGCGTTCAACAGTACGGGCTGCTGACTTTTGGCTATAGCAGCGCCAATGAACAAATTGAGATTCCGTACGTGCGCGTTCGCAAACCTGACGGTACAACCGTCACAACTTCAGCGCAAGATGTGCAGGACATGGCGGCCGAGATCACGCGGGTGGCGCCCATGTATAGCGACTACCGCGAAAAACATATTGCGGTCAAGGGTCTGGCTGTCGGCGACGTTCTGGAATATCAGGTGAAAACCCAGACAGTGAAGCCGCTCGTGCCGGGGCAGTTCTGGTTTGACTACACATTCTTGAAAAGCGGCATCGTCCTCGATGAAGAGCTTGAATTGAATTTGCCCAAGGATCGTTTTGTGAATGTGAAAAGCACTGACATAAAGCCTACCATCACGGAGGAAGGCACTCGCCGGATCTATTTATGGAAAACATCGAACACAGTACGGAAGCCCGATGAAGATCCCGACAAAGAGACGCCTCCCCCACCGGTTCAGGTGAGCACGTTCCGGAGTTGGGAGGAGGTGGGCAGCTGGTGGGGAGCGCTTGAACGGGAACGCATGACACCCACTCCGGAAATTCGCGCCAAGGCCGCAGAATTAACCAAAGGTGCGAAGACCGACGCGGATAAGTTGAAGGCCATTTACAATTTTGTAGCAACGCGATTCCGCTATATCAGCATTTCCTTTGGCATCGGTCGCTACCAGCCTCACTCCGCCGACGATGTCCTGAAGAACGCCTACGGCGACTGTAAGGACAAGCACACTCTTCTCGCCTCCCTGCTCGACGCGGTGGGCATCAAGGCCTACCCTGCCCTTATCAATTCCAGTCTCAAAATCGATCCGGAAGTGCCCTCGCCGGGCCATTTCGATCACGTCATCAGCGTTATTCCGCAAGGGACGGGATGGGTGTGGCTTGACACCACCACAGAGGTTGCGCCGTTCGGAATGCTGATGGCAAATCTTCGCGACAAGGAAGCTCTGGTAATTCCCACGGACAAGGCGGCCTCGCTTGTCAAGACGCCCTCTGACCCGCCGTTCGAGAACTCTGTTGTTTTCGACGTGGAGGGAAAGTTGGACGAAGCGGGCACCCTCAATGCGAAAATTCAACGCACGGATCGTGGAGATCTGGAAGTCATCTTCCGTCTCGCCTTCCGCGAAACCCCCCAGGCGAATTGGAAAGATCTGGTGCAACGGATTTCCTACGCGTCAGGGTTTGCCGGCGAGGTTAGTGATGTTACCGCGACTTCTCCTGAAGCCACTGACCAGCCTTTCCGCGTTTCCTACAATTACGTCCGAAAAGATTATCCAGATTGGGCGAATCACAGGATTAATCCCCCCACCCAGCTTTGCTCATTGCCTGCGCTGAATGACAAACAGCTAAAATCAATCGAGCCCCTCAAGCTGCTCGGACCCGCGGAATATGTGTGCAAGTCCAGGATCGAGCTGCCCCAAGGGTACACCTCTCAACTTCTTCCGCCCGCGGATATCGTTCGCGATTTTGCGGAGTACCATTCCACCTACTCGTTCAAGGGTGGTGTGTTTGAAGCGCAGCGACGCATCGTCATCAAGTTTCGGGAATTGCCTGCCAACCGGCGCGTGGACTACCAGTCCCTGCAAAAAGCAGCAAGCGACGATGGAAACCTCTACGCAGTTTTTGCCCTGGGCACGGACGATCTCCTCTCGCGAGCCAATCAAATGTCCGCTGACGATCTCAACTCGGCTGCCGCCACGCTCCTCGACCAAAACAAGGATTTCCCAACCGCGCTTGTCCTTTTGCAAAAGGCTACTGCAAAGGACCCCCATCACAAATTGGCATGGAACAATCTTGGGCGCGCCTATAGAGCGATGGGAAGGTCGGACGAAGCGGAAATGGCTTTCAAGAAACAAATCGAAATTAACCCGAAGGACGAGTTCGCCTATAAAAATCTTGGTTCGCTCTATACCTACAAGAAACGGTATGACGCTGCCCTGGCGATCTACCAGAAATACATTGAGGTCAATCCCAACGACAAGGAAACCTACGGCTACCTCGGATGGACCCTCGGTCAGATGGAAAAGTGGGACAAAGCGGCGCAGGCTTACGGAAAGTCGGCCGCCATGAATCCTGACAAGCCCTATCCCCTCATCCAGTGGGGGCACATGCTGCTGAAGGCGGGGAAGGTGGAAGGGGCCCGCCAGAAACTGGACCGCGCCTTGGAAATCGATTCGAGCCCCATGACCCTCAACAATGTTGCCTGGGAACTGGCTGATGCCGGCGTGGATCTGGACAAGGCGGAAGAAGAAGCGAAGTCGGCGGTCGACAAGACGGCGGAGAGCTTTGCAGTACCAACGTCTCTCCAAACCCCACCCGATTACACTCAAAGACTAGGCACGCTGGCTACCTATCTCGATACGCTGGGTTGGGTGTTCTATCAGAAAGGGAAACTCGACGAAGCGGAACCTTACCTGCTTGCCGCCAACGTTCTTACTCGCGCCTCCCTCATCACCGAGCACGTCGCCCAGCTCCGCGCCCGCCAGGACAGATTTGAGGACGCTTTGCGTTACTATGCGTACGAGCAAATGGAGTATGGCTGGACTGGCCACTCTGACAAGAAGTTGGAAGACTACCTCGAAAGAAAATCAGGCGGACTGAGCCAAGTGCTGAATCGACTGGCGGAAATAAAAAAGACGTTTAACGATCAGAATTCCCTGAACCCCGCGCAAGGGTCGTTCACCTGGCCCGATAATTCGAAGGAGACCAAAGCTTCATTTGTGGAAATTAGCGTCGCAGCGGATGGGTCTGGCGCGGTGACGGACGCTAAAATCCTGAATGGGAACAGCGAATTCCGGAATGTGGCTTTGGACGATGCCCGCCATCTCCGCTTGCCTCCCATCGCATGGCCCGGGCACGCACTGCAAACTATTCGCACCATCACCTTCTTGTATCGGCCGCCCAGCCTGAAATCGCCGGAAAAAAGAGTGAAGGCATGGTGGAATTTGGGAACGGCCCCCCCCGGATATATAACGGTGATATCTCCGGACGAGGAGCATGTTTTTTCGGTGACTCGCCTGTTGGCGGCACAATGGGGGAAATTATTCTCGTCTGGAGCCAATTCCGACAAGACAATACCGCCTTTGACCCACAGATCGTCCGATTACACGGACTCGCTGGCGGAAGGTGTCGCCCTCCGGCGTGGACGAAATCTTGAGGGAGCCATTAGCAAGTTCCGGGATGCGATCCAGGCAGATCCGAACTGTGTGCCTTGCCATGGCATGCTTGCGGATACGTATGCTCAAAAAGGTGACCGCGCATCGGCAATCGCGGAGTACAAAGAAGTAGTGCGCATTGAGCCAGACAATCCTGATTCCCATTTCATGCTTGGCGTGCAGTTTGAGGCGGATGGCGCCACCAAGGCGTACGCCAACTATCATTTTGATCCCAAGTCACGCACCAACCGCCCGGGCAGTTCGACGCTCTCCAAGACTGCACGGGCAGACTATGAGTCCGCGCTGGAGCAGTACCGGCTTGCCCATCAACTTGTGCCTGACAACCCCAACTACAAGGAAGCCTACGACCGCCTCGCAAAGAAATTGAAACATCCGTAGACTCCGAATCCGGGTGGCTGGGTGGTCATCTTTGGCAGCGATCAACGCCATGGATTTCTGGTAGTTTATCAGGCAAATACCGAGTATCAGCGACCAGGATTTAAGTGCTAACAATGGCGACCCACCAAAGGCCGACTATAGTCAATGTGGCACGGAAATCATACGACTCAAATAATTAATACACCGTCCGGACGGTATATTATTTATTAAATATCAAAAAGATTGTTAGTCCAACTGGACTGTATAGGCATTGCTCGAATAATGTTAATGGAAGGATCACTGTTACTAACTAAAATCTATGTTTTAAATCTATGAAAATAAGTTGCTTAATATCTTAATTTTCGCCCCTTTAACTGGCAAAAATAAATTTCTGCCTCTTTTTGCCCCATTATCAACGCATGCGAATGTTATTCCGATTCAACTATTTAGAGCTACATTCCTATTCAGTTTTCGTCACACCCTGTGCGATCCAAAACTTGCCAGGGTCACGGCCGGCACGCAGAGCAAGATCATGCACCAAAAGCTGGATATAGAGGACGTCCACCAAAGTCCCCAAACCCAGACGCAAAGGCTCGGCCAGGATAACCCTCGTATTGGACGCAACGTCGAAAGGCTGGTCCGTAACCAAAAGGATGCGGCCTGCATGAGCGTGAATGTCCCTGGCGAGCCCGAGTAGAAGCTTGGCTGTTTTCGCGGCCCGCGGCTGCAATCCCTGCCGGGCAAAAATAATGTAACGATGGGCGGGATTAATAATCTCAATGGGGCCGTGGCGGAATTGGGCCGCGCTGATGGGTTCGGCGGCAAGTCGCGCGACCTCTTTGAACATCAGCGCTCCCTGATAAACCGAAGCCATGTCCGCTCCGCGCGACATCAGCGCGACGTAGGGCGGGTCGTTGAAGAACTCGAGGGTGGCTAATGTTTGTGCGCGGCCATCATCAAGGATTCGTTCCTGCGCTTCAATGGCGCGCATGATGGTTTCAGTAAGCGAGCGCTGAGTCTGGCGCGCAATGGCAAATGCCAAATACATCAACACCGCCACGGAGCACATGTAAGTCTTGGTGCTCACTGTTGTTTGGCTGCCCGCGAGCATGGGCAGAGGCAGAGTGGCCCGCCGCGCCAGCGTGCTGGCCTCAACGTTGGTCACTCCCACCACGCGCATTTTCTTTGGGAGGCAATCGAGCAAGCGGATGATTTCCACTGTCTCGTCTGACTGCGAAACGGCCACCAACAGCGTGTCCGGATGCAGCGTCTTCATGTGGTGGTGCAGAAGTTCTGCCGTCTCCCACAAGAGAGTTCGAATGCCGAGCGAAGTGAGATACGCTTGTGCGGGGTAGGCCGCGAAAAGCGAAGCTCCCATACCCGTAAAGACCACTGTGGGAGGCCAGCGGGCCACAAGTTTTCTGAGAGCCGTGGCTTGAATGGCACCCGGGCTCGTATAGAACTTGCGCACGCCGGCCAGAGCGGCCGGTTGCTGAACCATTTCCTCCATCATCGAAGTCATGCCAAAAATCCTCGCACCGGATCATCACCTGATATCAACGTTCGCAAAACGAAAAGAAGCCACGGCCGCGTCTGGAGAAAATTTATTTTGGCAGCGCGCGCATTTCCGCCACACAAGATTCCTCCATCAGGATGGCGTGGACTTCGCCTGGCCCGTGGACGCCGCGAATAAGAATCTGCTCAATGTCAGCGGTGCGGCTGGGCCCGGTGATAAATACAGTGGACCGTCCCGCTTTGGTGAGGCCGGCACTTGCCGACACAGGAAGTCGTTCCAGAATTTCGTCAAGTGAACTCAAGACTTGCTCGCGGCGATAGAGAGCCACATGAATGGGCGGCGCGAGAGACGCAAGCTGGCTCCCTTCGGTTTCGCTGCTCAACACCAAGCTCCCCGTTTCCGCGAGGACGAAATCAACACCGCTGATCCCAATCCCTGCTAGGAAACATTGGTCGCGGAATGTCTTCTCGTTGTCGGTTCCACTTGCGCCGCCCAAACTTTCCGGCCATATCGCAACGGTATTTACGCGGCCACGCAATTTCTCCGCCAGCCTGATATCAGCAAGCAGGCGATTCCGAGTGATGACAACGCCAGTGGCCTGCGATTTTTCAATTATCGTCCAAAGGATTTCTTCCAGCTCCGACCGAGTCGATGCGCGGTGAGCCGAGCCTGAAACTTTTCCCAACTCAGTTTCAAACCGGGCCACGCAATCTTCAGGCGCGATGGGCGGCATGACATGGTCGAGTTTGGGTAACTGGGAGCCAAAGTCCTTTAATGTCGCACCGGCTGGCGTGTCACGCCGCAGCGCCTTCCGAATTCGGTCCAGCATTTCCACTCTTTCAGACACTCGCCATTCCCTCCTAATCTTGGCGCCCAAAGTGGCGGCCTAGGGGTGGATTCTATCACGCCTTCCAAATCTTACTTGCAAAATCAACAAAACAAAGCAGGTATAATTTTTAAAAGGATCTTAAAATTTATGCAACCTTCACATCGTCTAAACCATCCGATGTGACGTACATAACTTTGGGGAAAGTCGATGATCAAGAGCTCCCCGGAACAGCACAAGGATGGTAAAGCATGGCAACGGCAACCAAAACTCGAATGGGCAGTTTTAAAGCAATTTTACTTAAGAAGCGCAATGAGCTACTCGCTTTGGTTCAAAGGGCGCCTGGCGTCCTTGCCACCAACATCCGTACCCCAGATGTTGACGAATTTGCGGTGAAATCTGCAATGCAGGATGTTACGGCCGTGACCCTTGATCTTCGATCTCAAATGTTGAAGGACATCGAAAGGTCGCTGAAGCAACTTGCCGAAGGCACTTATGGTGTTTGCGAAGGGTGCGGCGAAGAGATTTCCTCCAATCGTCTCCAGGCACTCCCCTGGGCCCGCTACTGCCTCACATGCCAGGAATTGCGATCTCGGAATTAGGCGGAACACACTAATCTGAATGATATGATTCAGTGTGGTGAAGGAATCCTCCGTCCGGTTCCAGAGATCTTTGAGTTGTTCTTTTAATCTTCAAAGGATATCCTCTTTAAGGCTTTTGCTTTTGGGTTTGGTGCGGTCTACTCAATTCGGCATGACCCACCGCTCACCACTTGGCATCCGACATTTAAAAAAACCTTGCACGATAAGTGGAATGTTCGTTGTAGAATATTCCTTCACCGAGGTTCGTGCCACCGGCGCGGTCTTGCGCGCGGTTGGGCAAGGAATAGCCAGCCCTGCGGCTGGGTGACCAGTGAACCCGGCGTCCAGCGTGCTCAAAAGGAGAATCCATCTATGGCCTATATCATCGCGGAACCTTGCATCGGCACCAAAGATACGGCGTGCGTCGATGTGTGTCCCGTGGACTGCATCCATCCTCGAAAAGATGAGGCGAATTTCGCCGACGTGCCTCAACTCTATATTGAT
>Ga0070730_10005357_pt1 | contig 11094 bp, 10 predicted proteins | sample Coa_R1_3_FD_66447 | JGI IMG/M metagenome (GOLD analysis project Ga0070730, IMG submission 66447) | Surface soil microbial communities from Centralia Pennsylvania, which are recovering from an underground coalmine fire - Coalmine... | ecosystem: Environmental > Terrestrial > Soil > Unclassified ... | reverse complement strand
CAACTGCCTTGGGCATGGCTATCCTTTCGCAGGTCGTCGCCGGCCGGCAGCGGCGGCGCGCTGTCGTCGGTGGTGGCCGGCTCGCTGGCCAGCAGCTCGTCGAAGGTGCGCTCGAGCATGCCTGGCTCGCCGACGGGGATGTACAAGCCGAACTCGATGGCAACCGCCAGCAGCTGGCGACCATCGCCGTCCAGCTCGGCCGAATCGATGTCGCGCGCGGGCAGCCCCTGGAAGAACGCCCCGTTGCCGGTGTAGGTGTATTTGGGCATCGCCGCTCCTAGAGCGTGGCCGCCAGGGTGTTCTGCACCAGCGCCTGGGCGTAAAGCGCCGCGTTGGTGTCGTAGATCGCGTTGAGCTTGAGCTTGACCGTCTGCGCGCCGTCCTTCTGGCCGAACAGCTCCGGGTCGTCCGCCAGCTCGCCGGCGAAGTTGACCGTCAGCGAATTGCTGCCGCTGGTGGCCTTGAGCTGGATCAGCGAGTTGACGTTCTGGAACATGTAGCTGTTGATGAAGTTGCGCACGGCCGTCGAGTAGTACAGCTCCAGCTCGAGGTCCGCCTTGACGCCCATCCCGAACACCCACAGCTGCGGGGTCAGCGCGCCGCCGGAATACAGCAGCTTGGCGTTGTTCTCGAAGTTGAAGGTGGCGCTCAGCAGCGTGCCGGCGTAGACGTTGGTGCCGATGGAGGCGCTGCCGCTGGCGTCCATCGCCAGCGCGGTGACCGGCGTGATCACCGGCGTGATCGCGACGTCGGACAGCACCGCCGGCGAGCCCGACCAGCTGTTGTCGATATCCTTGGCCTGGCCGCTGAGGTCCCACTGCACTTCCTTCTCCGCTTCCCACTTCAGCGACAGCTTCTGGCCGATGCAGCCGACGGCGCGGGCTGGGTAGCCCGTCTGGTTGTATTCGATGGTGTAGCTGGACGGCGTCGGCTGGGCGGTGGTCGGGAAGCTGTAGGTGTACAGGAAGAAGCCGCCGCCCTGCGAGGCGCTGGCCTGGAACGTCGTCACCGACTGGAAGTAGTAGGGCAGCTCCTCGAAGGCCGCGTAGCCGCCCAGCTTCCACTCGCCGCCCTGGCGCAGCTGGTTGCTGGCGAAGCCCGGCGCGAGCGACCCGCGCGCCTCGGGGTAGACCGTCGACTTGCGGTAGGGCTTGACGGTCGGGTACTCTTTGGCGGTCATCCAGCGCTTGGTGGCCGGGCAGGCGCTGCCCCAGACCACCTCCTGGTAGGTTTGGAACCTGATCAGGCGCTGTGCAATCGCGTTCGGTGTCAAGGCTGGCATAATCAGGTCTCCTTAAGTCGCGAATGTGACGACCTGGTGCTCGCGCACCGTGAACTCGAACTCCAGACAGGTGTAGGTCGTCTGGCCGAACTCGACCCAGGTCGGGCCCAGCCAGCTCGTCACCACGGCGTCGATGATGAACTGGGCCAGGTCGGGGTTGCCCGGGCTGGCTGCCGGCGAGAGCTGCAGGTGCTGCGCGAATGTGGCCAGCACCGCGTCGCGCCACTGGAGCGCCAGCGCCAGGTTCGTCTGCTGGAGCGCCTCCGCCTGCTGCAGCTCCAGGCACAGCACCAGCTTGAAGTGGTCGTCGACGTGCAGCTGGCCCGTGCCGGCAAAGGCGCGGACCACGCCGGGCTTGACCGCCGACTGGATCACGACGAACGGCACAATGGCGTTGGTCGGGTCGGCCGGCTGCGTGTCGAAGGCGGCCGTGATCGTGGTCACGGGCGTCGTCGGGATCGAGACGGTCTGCGCGATCGACACGATCCGCTGGAGGATCGTGTTGACGTTGCTGGGCGCGGGCACCGTGACAATCGGCATCGCTATACCGCCGGCCGCTGCCAGACCAGGATCGAGCGCTGAAGGTCGTCCGGCCAGCGGATGATCGCCGGCTGCGACATCATGCCGGGCTGCGAGTTGAGCCGGCCCAGCGGCGCCTCGCGCAACTTGTAAAGGAACATGGCCATGCGCAGGATCAGCGCCTTGAGCGTGCTGGGCGGGCTGGCGTAGCCGCCGGTGTACGACCAGCGGAAGAAGATGTTGTCGGCCGCCTGCAACATCAATGGAGTGCCCAGCGGCAGCACCTGCACCTGCCAGGCCCACTGGCGCGGCGGGTCGGACGGGTCCGGCAGGAAGATGCCGTTGGCTGGGTCCCAGGACAGGCTCTGCCAGGTCGGGATGGGCGGCAGCAGGTACTGGATGGACGTGACGCTGGTGATCGGCGCCGTGGTGCGGGCGCTGATCGTGACCATGCCGTTGCGGTCGACCCAGGCCCGCGTCGGGTATTCATTGACGAGCGTCTGCTGGTTGAAGTTAGTGTCGGCGATCCGGTTGAACTCGCCCTCCGCCCGGTCGAGCGACTGCTGCAGGGTGGTGTCGTCCGCCGACGAGCCCGACGACCCGCTTGGGAAGGTGATCGGGAAGTATTGCTTGAACTCCGCCAGCTGGACGTAGGTGGACATGGGCAAGCGCCCGATGCTGGGGGTGAGCGGCGCCGCTCACCCCCAGCACGCGGTAGCTGACGATTACTGGTCGAAGACCCCCGCGACCGCGGCCTGGGCCCCGGCGTGGTAGCACTCCAGCGCCTCGTCCACCAGCACGGTGAACGGGTAGTTGGGCGCCTGCGGGCCCAGCGGGAAGTAGGTGTAGGGGATGCGGGTCTCCAGCTTGAAGCCCCGGGTCTCCCGCGCCATGCGGTAGTTGATCGATTCCGACAGGAACAGGTAGCTCCCGTCGCTCATGTAGGGGTGGGCGAGAATGTCCACGATCCGGGGCAGGTTCTCGGCCCACGGGGCCATCTTGTTGATGTACCCGGTCTGCATGAGGCCGCCCACGATCTGGCCCTGCACGTTTTGCGCTTCGATCCGGTAGGCCGGGAAGCCCGCCGAGCCGCTGGTGACGACGGCGTTGGCGTGCAGCGCGGCCTGCGGGCTGCACAGGATCAGGGTGGGCGCGATGTTCCAGTTCACCCACAGCTGCTTGAGGATCGCGTCCCACTCCTTGATCGAGTTGGCGCCGTTCAGGGTCAGCGCCACCCCGCCTTGGTCGGTGAAGGACTTCTTGGGGATCGCCTGCCCGTAGATCGTGGACAGCTCGGCCCAGCTCACCAGCCCCTCATAGCCGTTGGCGTTGGCCGTGGTGTTGGCACCGGGGCCGGCCGAGCCGCTGCCAACCGCCACGGGCAGCGTGGACCAGGTGATATTGTTCCAGGTGACCGTCTGCTGCCAGCCGCTGACCGAGCCGCTGACCGTCAGATAGACGTTGTAGGCCACCGCGCCGGGCACCGCCGGCCAGCTGGCGGTGATCTTGGCGCTGCCGGCGGTGAAGAAGGAGCCGGATGCGGTAACGGCGGACTCGCCGGCGGTGGTGAAAGTGACGCCGCCCACGCTGTACGAGCCCGAGCCGTTGTAGGACGGGATGTCCTGGGTGTAGCGCCAGCCCTGGCCGGTCAGGGCCGAGACCTTGATGGTATAGCTGCCGGCGGAGATGGAGCCCGAGGCGGCGCTGCCGCTGGTGACCGAGGCCGGGCCGGCAATCGAGCCGTTCGAGCCGTAGAGCAGGTTGCACTCTTCGGTCTTGAGCATAGCGGTCAGCGACTGGATCACAGCGATCTGCAGGGGATCGTCGTAGCCGCGGCCGGCCGCGACGGCCTGGAGGCTGACCACGTTGCTGTTGGGCGTCGACACGAAAGGCACCGCGAAGGTCAGCGAGCTCTCGTTGATCACCTGGCCGGTGCCGGTGGTCGAGCCCAGGGCGACGGACGCCTCAGCCACCGACATGGCCGCGGCGTAGATGAAGTTGGTGTAGCCCAGCTGCGTGCGCCATTGCGCCGTCGCGGCGCCCAGAGGCGCTTGCTCGGTGTACACCCGGTTGCGGAACGGGGTCACGACCGGCAGCATCAGCTTGACCAGGCGCTGCAGGTAGATGCCGGGGGCGAAGCTGGACGACACGCCCTTGCGCAGCTCGTCCTCGTCGCCGGCGCCGAACCCCTTGGAGCCAAAGACGATGCCCTTGCTCATCTCGGCGTTGTGCATTGTGCCGACGTTGATCTTGCCCTCGTCCAGCACGTGGTGCAGGCTGGCGGTGTACAGCTCGTCGAAGAACTGCTGGTCGCTGTCGGCCACCTGGAAGGCCTTGTGGATGGCCTTCTTGCCGCCGTTCAGCAGGGCATTCATGAACTGCGGGAGCTTCGACTTGATCCGCTCGTCGCCGTTGTCGAAGTACAGCGTGGGAGCGCCGCCCGCGTTTACGGCCGGCACACCGTCGTTGATCGCGGGTGCATCTGGCATGGTGTCCACTCCTTTGGTGGCGGTCGTCGCGCTGGTGGGGACCGACGCGGCGGGCTTCCTGGTATCGGCCGATGGCGCGCTGGCCGAGTTGTCTCCGGTGGTGCTGACCTCGCCCGGCGTGCTGTTGGGCACGTTGGCGCCGGGCGGCGGAGCGCCGCCGGTGTCGGGCGTCTTGAACGCCGCGGCCTGCGTGCCCCCGCTGGCCGGCGGCGGCGGCGTGCCCGGGGAAATGGCGGCCGCCGTCAGCGTGCTGGGCGTGGCCGTGGTGGCCGGGGTTGGCGTCACAGTGCTCGGCGCCGAGCTGGCGGCCTGGTCGAGCGCCACCTCCAGCATCGACGCGGCCTGATCGACCGCGTCCGGCGTGCCGGTCGCCAGCAGCGTGCGGGCCTGTCCTACTAGGGTTGCAATATCGACTGGCATCGCCAATCTCCTTTAGTGCCTGGAGACTGCCCGCGGGCGGGCAATCTGCTTGAAATGGGCGTCATAGCGATAGGGCCGGTTGCTGACGGCCTCGGCCAGGCGCGCGATGCGCCGGCCTAGTACCGCCCACTCGTACGGGTCATACTGCTCCTTTCCCAGGCGCTTGTTGTAGTCGGTGACCGACTGCTCGGCGCGGGTGACGCTGTCACAGCACCAGCGCCAGTTGGCCGGGTCGGCGTAGTGGCGCGGATCGATGGACTGCTCGGCCGGCGGGGCCAGCTGCGAATCGGCCTTGCGGGCAATGCCGGCCAGGGTGCCGCGCTCGGTCAATGTCTTGAGCAGGCCAGGCGCGGGCGCCGACTTGCTGGCCGTGGACGAGGTGGTCTCGCTCTCGGCGTCCCATCCGTCGCACATCCAATCGGGCTGGGCGATGAACTGGAACTTTTCGCACCAGCCTTTGATCGTGCCCCTGAAGAACTGGCAGGTGCTGCATTGATTGCCGCCGTCGACATGCCGCAGGTTGGGCGCGTCCTGCACGGCGCGATAGACCAGCGTTCGCATGGCCTTCTCGGCGCTGTCCAGATCGTTGGCGGCCAGCAGGGCGTCGACGGTGTTCAGGGTGACCGCCATGCGCTGCGCGGCGTCGACCTTGCCGGCGGCGTCCGGCTGCTGCTGCGCCACGCCGCCGGCGGGGGTGGCCAGCTGCCGGTCAGCCGCCACGTCGGTTAGCGTCGTCGCGTTGGGGTTGGACTGCGCGGCCAGCACGTTGCCGGCCGGCGCATTGGCCGGGTCGATCCGCACCGGCGGGGCGCCGCTGGGCATGTTGACGATGCGGGCGTCGACGCTGCTGGTGGCGGTGCCGGCCTGGCTCGACGGGAGCTCTTTGCCCACCTGGGTGGCCAGCGTGGGCGCGCTGCTGTCAACCGCCTCGAACTTGCGCAGCTCCGTCTCGCCGTTGGCTTTGACCAGTTTGAAGGTGGCGGTCGGGATGGCCGGGGCGTCGACCAGCGAGAACTCGGTCGGCCGGCCGGTGTAGCGCACCAGGCTGGGGTTGGCCGGGTCCTGCCAGCGGCGCACGTACTTGCCGCCCATGCTGAAGCCGGTGTAGACGCCCTTGACGCACTTCTTCCATTCCTGGTCGTCGACGATCTCGGTGCCGAGGTCGACGGCCTTCTCGGCGTCGTTCAGGGCCAGGTCGAGCAGGATGCCGGCGCCAATCGGCTGGTGCATCGCCCGGATGTTGCCCTTGGACTTGCCCTGCGAGCGCTTGTAGGTGTTCTCGCTCCACTCGCGAATCAGCGGGCGCGAGCTGGCCCAGTCCAGGATCTCGCCGGTCAGGTCGGGCACCTCCTGCGCGCCGCGGCCCCAGACCTGGTGGGTCGCCTCGTCAATCTTGGCGATGGGGATAAACAGGGTGAAGTCCGGCGCCTCGGGCGCGCCGGCGGCGCCGTCGCCAGCCGCGGTGGCCGCGCCGGCCGTGGCCACGCCTTTGGCGACGGTGTCGGACGGCTGCGGCGAAGCCCCGGAAGGGGGGACGGGGTCGGGGGCGTCCGTGTCGCCCTCGACGTCGCGCTCCAGCTCGAACAGCACTTCGCCAACAGGGGCGCCGCCAGCGGTGATCTTGATCCGGTCGCGTTTATTGCGGTTTCGGGACATGGAAAAGCCCCTCGCTCGATGTTCCGAACGAGGGGCTTTGTGGGCCGTCTGGTTCTACGCTGGTTTCGGGGGTGGGCGCCTGGCGGGCGCGTCAGCCTGGGATGCGGGACCGAACCAATTGGTCCGCCTTCGTCATTCTACGCCGGTTCGGCGCCGCTGGCAATAGCCTGATACTTATCCTCCAGCCCCGCGACCACGCGCGCCGCCACGGCGGAGCCGTACTGCTTGGCGATAGCGTCCACGAGCTGGTAGACCACGATGCGCCAGGCGCGCTCGTCCAGCGGCGCGATCAGCGCCGGCGCCGCCGCCAGCTGGGCGGCGACTTGGGCCGAGGTTGCGGTGCTGAGATTGCTCATCCCGCCGCGGCCCTCACAATCTTGTCGATCAGCTCGGCGTTGTCCCTGTCGCCCGAGACCAGCGCCTGCTGCTTGGTCGCGTGCGCCACACCCAGGAACGCCCCGCTGTTGATGACGGGCCTCAGCGTGCGGGCCAGCGCGGCCGGGTCCGCGGCGCTGGCAATCGTCGCCAGGATGTACTGCTGCTGCGCCCGCGCCGCGAGACCCGCCTCGTAGCCGGCGATGCGCTGCTGCCTGGCCTGCGCCAGCTCGGGGTCCCTGGCCGGGTCCACGTCGTAGCGCAGGTAGATGCGCTGGGTGTGCTCCAGGAACTTGCGGTCGCCGCTGGACTGCATGCTGCTGCCGTCGTTGCGGAAGGTGATCATGCTCGTGCCGCGCGGCACGTGGTGCAGCCGGTAGACGCGCGACACGCGGATCAGCCAGTCCCAGTCTTCCAGCACGGTGTACCCCTCGTCGAATTCGCAGTGGTGGAACACTTCCCGGCGCGCCAGCCAGCAGCAGACCGGGATGAAGTTCTCGACCAGTATCCGGCGGTTGTCCCACTCCGGCGAGCCATAAGGGTGGTCGGTGCCCACGTCCACCAGCTCGCTGCCGCGCCGCTCCTGGAGCACGCGGGTGCAGTCGGTGTAGGCGATGGCGCACGGCTGCTCGAGCAGGCCCTGCTCGAGCACGCGCACGTGGTCGGGCAGCAGCCAGTCGTCGTCGTCCAGGAAGCCGATCAGCTCGCCATGCGCCTGGCGCAGGCCGTAGTTGCGCGCGGACGACAGCCCGCCGTTGGGCTTGGTCACATAGCGCAGCCGGTCATCCTTGATCGTGATCAGCCTGTCGCTGATGTCGGCGCCGCCGTCGTTGACCACCAGGCACTCGATATTGCGGTAGTGCTGGCGCAGCACGCTGTTGACCGCCTTAAGAACGGTGCCCGGACGGTTGTAGGTCGTGACGATGATCGTGACCAGCGGGTCCACGCCCGGCTCGGCCAGGGGGATGGCCGGCAGCTTGCGGTAGGCCGCCACGGGATGCACGCCGTTGCCGGGCACGCTGATGCTCGCGGGGTTGATTCTGCGTCGCCTGCTCACTGGATCACTGACTCCTTATGGCTAATGGCAGCTCGATCTCTGCGAACACCGCCGACTGTGCTGGCAGCTGGCTGACGTCCGCGCGGTAACCTTCCTCATAGCGCTGGAGCAGCGCGGCAATGCTGGTGCGTGGGTCGTTGCTGCACTTGTTGGCGTGCGTGGTGTTGCTGCGGTTGAGCTGTATGTCGTAAGCCGCCGACTGATCGAAGCTGGCCAGCAAGGGCCGCGACGCCGCGAACCCCTCGCAGCGATTGTAGAGCGCGGTCTCCAAGGCGTTCGGCGTCGCTGGCTTGGCCTCGGCAATGATCGGCAGCAGATCGCGTACACGATACAGGGATGAGCTGATCTCCAGCGGGTATCCCCAGGCTTCGTCGGCGCCAGGCCAACGCCAGAAGATTACACCGAGGCCAGTGTCGCTGATCACGGGTGGCAGTGTCAGCCCGCGGCCGAACAGGTAGCTGTCGGTGATGTTGCGGCCGAGGCGCAGCGAGAAGCCGATAAAAGTCTCATCGCGCTCCAATGCGTTGACGGCGGCCGACAGATCAAAGTCTCGATAGCACACGCAGTCGTCGACCATGAACAGCACATAGTCCGTTTCAGCCAGCAGCCGCAGCAAGTCAGCGGCAAAATCTTGCTCCGCGACCAGTGATAACGCCGGGTGCTCGCGCTCCAGCTGTCGATAGAAACGAAACGATTCGAGCGAGGGCCTGACCAGGGCCGACAGCTGCATGCTTCCCCAGTCACGGCAGCGCAGATAGAGCGAGCGCAGGCAGGCGTCCAGCTGGAGCGGCCGGTCCTTGCTGAACACGATGATCTTGACCGTGGTCATAGATAGATGCCCTGGTAGTCGGGCGAGCACCAGCGCCCAAAGCAGTCCACCATATAGCCGATGTCTTCCGGTGCCAGATCCTGGTGGCAGCCGACGTACAGGCCGTTTTCGATCAGGTTGGCGCTGACCGGATAGTCGCCCTGGCGCAGATACCGGAAGGCCGGCTGGTTGATCAGCGGCAACATGTCGCGCGTCTCGATGCCGTGCGCGTTTAGGTGCGCCATCAGCGACTCTTTCCTGCCGCCCTGGCGCAACACAATGGGATACATCATCCAGGCGCACTCGTTGCCGGGCGCGACGGTTGGCAACTGGAAGGGCTCACGCGCTGGATAATTGCGGTTGATGTTCTCCAGCCCCGCCGTGATGTGGCGCGCGTTGCGCCGGCGGACGGCCAGCAGCTCGTCGACGCCGTCGAGCTGCGCCAGGCCCAGCGCGGCCTCGAGCTCCGTGATCCGGAAGCTGTGGCCGGCCGACTCGAAGCGGAAACGCCGCCCGGCCATCGCCTGCGGGCTGAAGTTCTCGCCGGGATTGAGACAGTCCAGGCTCATCCCATGGTTGACCAGCGAGCGCATCTTGGCCGCGTAGTCTGGGTTGTTCGTCGTCGACAGCCCCCCCACCCCGGTAACCAGCAGGTGCGCGACGTAGGTCGAGAAGCAGGCGATTTCGCCCCACGAGCCGACCGGCCGGCCCTCGTGCCTGACGAACATCGTCTCGCACGAGTCTTCGATCACCTTCAGGCCGTTGTGGTCCGCGATAGACCGCACCCAGCTCAGGTTGGCCGGCTGGCCGAACAGGCTCACCGGGATGATGGCGCGGGTGTTGTCCGTGATCGCGTCGGGAATCAGCGCCGGGTCGATGTTGTACGTCTCCGGGTCCACGTCCACAAAGGTCGGCACCATCCGGTTGTGGAGCACGATATTGGCTGTGGCCACGAACGTCGTCGCCGGCACGATCACCCGGTCGCCGTCCGACCAGTGGTGAATCTCCTTGAGCGACTGGAGCGCCACCTGGAGCGCGCTGGTGCCCGAGTTGCTCAGGATGGCGTACTGGCAGCCGTGCAGCGCGGCGAAGCGCTTCTCAAAGGCCAGCGACAGCCGGCCATAGCTGATGCGACCGCTGTCGAGCACCGTTTTGACCAGGTGGCGCATGTGCGGCGTGGCGCGGAAGGTGCCCGTGCCGACAGCGCGCGCATGATCGATCGCGGTCATGATCGCGACCTGATCTCTGGAATGATCTCCAGATCGCCAGCTGCTGCGCCCTGCCCCCATTGCGGCATCTTGACCGCATGCACTGCAATGGCGGGGTAGAAGTGCGGGTTGTCAATCAGCGTCGCCGCATAGCCTTGCGACTGCAACAGCTCAAGCAGTGTCGCCGGCGTATACCACGCGATGTGATAGCCCCACTGATCGCGCTGTGGACCGCGCAAGTGTCGCAGACCGAATTCGCGCTCCTCGGCGTTGCCGGTCTCGATCAGATCCAGTGTCGCCGGCATATCCGGCACCGTCATGATCAGCACGCCGCCGGGCCGCAGCATGCGGCGCCAGACTGAAAGCGCGTCCAGCGCTTTGACGGGTGACAGGTGATCAAAGCACTGGATGGCGAGTATCTTGTAGACCGTGTTTGGCGCGTAGTCCAGCCCGTAGACGAACTCGGCGTGACTGTCATAGATCGTCGAGCGGCGCTGCGGCAGCGCCAGCGCGGTGCCGACAGCGCGGGCATAGTAGTCATCGATAGTGGTGCGATTGCGCTCGATCTGCTCGCGGGGCGTGACACCTGCCAGCTGCCCACAGGCATCCGCGTCGATATTGATATAGCCAGTCAGGTAGACACCGCCGCAGCCCAGGTGCAGCTTGATCGGCCACGCCTCCTCGCCGGCATCGTAGAGCGAAGGCGTGCTGCGTGTCGGTGCTGGCGCTGGTGCTGGCATTGCTGTCACTGTATCCGCTCCTGTTCGCGCTCAAGTAACATAAGGTTATTTCGTAGCCAATCGAAGATGCCGGGCTGCGTGTCCAGGTAACGCAGCAAGCTCTCCTCGCCCGTCGACATGCGATAGCGGCGCTGCGCAAACAGGCCGCGCCAGTACTCGCGAGGCTGACAGTTGATGTGGCCGGTGCCGCCCTGGCCGGGCGCGGCTGCGCTGAAGCACACGACCGCGGCCAGGTGGCACAGCCAGTCGATCAGCGGCTCGGCGCAGTAGGCAGGCAGGTGCTCGGCTGTCTCGATACACAGCACGAGCCGCTGCTGATAGGGCTCGATTGAGTTGAACAGCTGACCCGCGCCCAAGATATCGCGGAAGTCACAGCGGGCGAACTCGCTGCTGTCGAGCGCGGCGCCCGCGGCTGGCGCGCCATCGATGCCCCAGACGGTGACACCGGCACGCTTGAACGGAAGCAGGTAGATGCCCGGCCCACAGCCGACGTCGACCACGCTGGCTGGGTGGTAGTGATCGAGCAGCCAGGCACCGAGC
>Ga0070730_10005356_pt1 | contig 11095 bp, 10 predicted proteins | sample Coa_R1_3_FD_66447 | JGI IMG/M metagenome (GOLD analysis project Ga0070730, IMG submission 66447) | Surface soil microbial communities from Centralia Pennsylvania, which are recovering from an underground coalmine fire - Coalmine... | ecosystem: Environmental > Terrestrial > Soil > Unclassified ... | reverse complement strand
GTGCTCTACAAGAAGCTCGGCTACGATTTCATCGCCGATTTCATTCCGATCGTGCACGTCATGCGGTCGCCGATTCTCTTGATGGTGCACCCCGCGCTGCCGGCCAAGACTGTTGCGGAGTTCGTCGCTTACGCCAAGGCAAACCCGAACAAGATCAGCATGGCGTCGGGCGGCAGCGGCTCGTCCGGCCACCTTGCGGGCGAGCTGTTCATGATGCGCACCGGGATCAAGCTCATTCACGTGCCGTATCGCGGCGAGTCGGTGGCGATGACCGACGTGTTGGCCGGCCAGCCGCCGGTGCTGTTCGCCACGTCGGGCTCCTCGATCTCGTTCGTCAAATCCGGCGCCGTGCGGGCGCTTGCGGTCACCTCGGCGTCGCGGCTTGAGCAGTTGCCCGACGTGCCGGCCATGGCCGAGTTTCTGCCCGGCTATGAGGCGAGCGGTTGGAGCGGCCTGTGCGCTCCCAAGAATACGCCCGTGGCGATCGTCGCCTTGCTCAACAAACAGGTCAACGACGCACTCGCGACGGCCGACATCCGCAAACGTATCATCGACATGGGCGGCGTCGCGCCCGGCGGCTCCTCGGCCGATTTCGCCAAATACATCGGCGACGAAGTCCGCAAATGGAAAGACGTCGTGGCGTTTGCCGGCATCAAGGTCGAATGAGACCCCGGCACCGAGTCTAAGCAAAAGGAGAGGTCATGAGCACCGATACGTATCTCGCCATCTTCCTTGGCAACAAATCGAGCCCCCGCATGGCGGCTTGGAACGCGCTTTCCGAAGCGGCGCGCCACGCCAAGATGCAAGAGGGACTCGCAGCCTGGAAAGCGTGGGTGGAAAAGCATCACGCCGCGATCGTCGGCATGGGCGGGCCGCTCGGCAAGACCAAAAAGGTGAGCGAGCGCGGCACCGAGGACATCAGCAACCTGATGAGCGGCTACACGGTGGTACGCGCGGAGTCGCATGAGGCTGCGGCAAAACTGTTCGAGAAGCATCCGCACTTTACGATCTTCCCCGGCGATTCCGTGGAGGTCATGCCGGTTATGCCGATACCGGGCGCTTAGCCACTGGCTGCATGGCCGGGGGGCTCGTGCATGAGGTGCCTGTTCATCGACTGCAATGATCAGCTTGCGGGCGTGTGGCAGCGCGTGCTGCGCGCCGACGATCCGCCGATCGAGGTGAACAGAAAACCGTTCGCGCCGGCCGAGCTGCCGCGCCTGCTCGACGGCTGCGCCATCTGCATCGACGATCATTCCTACATGCCGACCGAGCTGGTGGCGCAGTGCGGCGCGCTTAAGCACATCGTGTTTCTCGGCACCGGCGCGGCGAGCTACATGAATCCGGCGGAGCTTGCGGCACGCGGCGTCACGGTCCACACCATCAAGGGCTATGGCGACACCGCGGTCGCCGAGCACGCCATCGCGCTGATGTTTTCGGCGTGCCGCGACATCGCCGCCATGGATCGCGGCATCCGCGCCGGCACCTGGTCGACCCGCGAAGGCGTACAGCTGCGCGGCAAGACGCTCGGCATCATCGGGCTCGGCGGCATCGGCCGCGAGACGGCGCGCATCGGCCGGGGCCTCGGCATGGCGGTGATCGCCTGGAATCGCACACCGCGCGACGGCGAGACGATCGTCGCGCTCGACGAGCTGCTGGCGCGCTCAGACGTGATCAGCCTGCACCTTGCGCTCAACGACGAGACGCACGGCTTTCTGGGCGCGGCACAGATCGCGCGCACCAAACCCGGCGTGATCCTGATCAACACCGCGCGCGCCGCCTTGGTCGATGAGACCGCGCTCGTCGACGCGCTGCGCAGCGGTCATATCCGCCACGCCGGCCTCGACGTTTTTCACGCCGAGCCGCTGCGGCCCGACCATCCGCTGGCGTCGATGGACAACGTCACGCTCACCGCCCACGCCGGCTTCCGTACGCTCGAAGCCTCAATGACGCTGCTCCGCCGCGCCATCGACATCGTGCGCGATATTGTAGGCAGGCCTAGCTAACGTTTCCCGGGCGCAGCGCAGCACGAAGTGGTGCGCTGCAGACCCGGGACCGTCACAAAACAGGTCTGTATTGTGAGATCGCAGCATCAAATGCTACTTTGCCCGCTCAAATACCTCCAATCACTCATGCCAGACCACACCTTCGACATCAGCCTGCGCGTCAATGGCGAGGACGTGCGCGAGCGCGTCGAGGCGCGGAAAACGCTGGTCGATTTTCTGCGCGAGGATCTCGGGCTGACCGGCAGCCATGTCGGCTGCGAGCACGGGGTGTGCGGCGCCTGCACGGTGCTGGTCGACGGCGCGGTGGTGCGCGGCTGCCTGACGCTCGCGGTGCAATGCGACGGCGCCGAGGTGCAAACCATCGAGGGCCTGTCGGATTCCGGCGCCATCGCCGACCTCCAGGAGGCGTTCCGGCTGCGAAACGCCCTGCAATGCGGCTTCTGCACGCCCGGAATGCTGATCGGTGCGCAGGCGCTGCTCGGCACCGGCGGAAGCGGCGGGGTTCCGAGCCGCGAGGCCATTCGCGAGCATTTGTCCGGCAACTACTGCCGCTGCACCGGATACCATGCTATCGTGGACGCAATTGAATCCGTCGCCCGGAACCGGGCGGGAAAGGCACCCTGACCATGAACGAGCACGTCCAGACTGCCACCCTTTCCGAACGCGCCGACGAGATCGAAGAGCAGATGATGCACGAACTCGCCGAGCGCGTCGCCACCAAGTCGGTGCTGTTCGGCATGGCCGACGGCAAGATCGAGATGATGAACGGCTTTGAGTTCAAGAAGAGCAATCCCGACAAATACTTTTTGATGGGCGCCGATCCGCGGCTGCCGCAAATGCCGAAGAAGCCGACCCTGATCGATTTCTTCAGGAACCGCTTTGCCTCGCTCAATCACCTCTTGCAAAGCGCCAACCTGGCGCTCAAGAACGGCCACAACGAGAAGATCGTGCTCGCCTGCCTCCTCCACGACATCGGTGTGGCGAGTTTCATCCGCTGCGACCACGGCTACTGGGGCGCGCAGATGATCGAGCCCTATGTCGACCCCGAGGTGAGCTGGGCGGTGCGCATGCACCAGGCGCTGCGCTTCTTTCCCGATCCGTCGGTCGGCTACGAATATCCGCAGATGTACATCAACAATTTCGGCGCCGACTATAAGCCGGAGCCGTACATCGTGCGCGACTACGAGCGCGCGAAAAATCACAAATGGTACATGAGCGCGCGGCTCATCTGCGTCAACGACATCTACGCGTTCGATCCGAACGCCAAGGTCAATCTCGACGACTTCGTCGACCTCGTCGGCCGCAATTTCCGCCAGCCGGAGGAAGGCCTCGGCTTCGACGATTCGCCCTCGGCGCACATGTGGCGCACCTTGATGTGGCCGACGCGGTATTTGTGATCTGAAAATCCACTCCCCCTGGTGGGGAGCCGATGGACCTCACCGACGATCAACCCTCGGGCCTGAGTGCACTTGATCGGCCGAATTCGTATATCGGCCGTTCGGTGCCGCGGCCGAATCTGGCGCGCTTGACGCAAGGGCGCGGCCAGTACGTCAGCGACGTGATGCTGCCGCGCATGGCGCACGTCGCTTTCGTGCGCTCGCCGCACGCGCACGCGCGCATCAACGCGATTGGCGCGGAACAAGCCAAGACAGCGCCGGGCGTCATCGCCGTCGTCACCGGCGCCGAGCTTGCCAAGGTGATCACGCCCTGGGTCGGCGTGCTCACGCATCTCAAGGGCATCAAATCGGCGCCGCAGCACGCGATCGCGGTGGAGCGCGCCTGCTGGCAGGGCGAGGCGGTGTGCGCGGTGGTGGCGCGCACGCGCGCCCAGGCCGAAGACGCCTGCGCGCTGGTCGCCATCGACTACGAGCCGCTGCCGGCGGTGACCGATGCCGAAACCGCGCTCGATGCGGAACGCCGGTCATCCATCCCGAGCTTGGCGACAATCTGACGTTCGAGCGCACCCTTAATGCCGGCGATCCCGACAAAGGCTTGGCCGAAGCCGATGCGGTGGTGGAGACCACGTTCGTGTTCGGCCGCCATACCGGCGTCACCAACGAGCCGCGCGCTATCGTGGCCGACTGGAATCCGGGCGACGAGCGACTCACCGTCTACCAGGGCACGCAAGCGCCGCACATGACGCAGAACCTGTTCGCCAAGCATCTCGGTCTCGACGAGCACCAGGTGCGCGTCGTGACCAAGGACGTCGGCGGCTCGTTCGGCATCAAGGTCCATGTCTATGCCGACGAGATGGCGACGGCGGCGCTGTCGAAACTGCTCAAGCGCCCGATCAAATTCGTCGCCGATCGCCTGGAAAGCTTCGTCACCGACATCCACGCCCGCGATCACCGCGTCCACGCCAAGATCGGCGTCAAACGCGACGGCGCCATCACGGCGTTCGCGATCGACGACCTGACCGGCATCGGCCCCTACTCGGTCTATCCACGCACCAGCGGCATCGAGGCCAATCAGATCGTCAACCTGGTCGGCGGGCCGTACACCTGCCCGAACTACCGGGCCCGCGCCCGCGTGGTGTTTCAGAACAAGAACGTGATGTGCCAGTACCGCGCCGTCGGTCATCCGATCGCCACGGCCGTCACTGAAGGTTTGGTCGAGCTGGCCGCGGCCAAGATCGGCATGGACCCGGTCGAGATGCGGCGGCGCAATCAGCTGGCCGACGACCAATATCCGGCGACCAGCGCTGCCGGGCTGAAATTCGAGCGGCTGTCGCATCACGCTTGCCTCGACAAGATTTTGCAGATGATGGACTACGCCGCGCTGCGCGCCGAACAGGCGCGGTTGCGCGGGCGCGGCCTTCATCGCGGCATCGGCTTTGCCTCGTTCATCGAGGTGACCAATCCGTCGGCGGCGTTTTACGGCGTCGGCGGCGCCCGCATCTCCTCGCAGGACGGCGCCACGGTGCGGCTCGATTCGACCGGCGCGGTGTTCGTGCATTCCGGCGTCACCGAGCAGGGCCAAGGCGCCGAGGCGGTGCTGGCGCAATGCGTCGCGACATCGTTTGGCGTGCCGCTCGAGCGCGTGCGCGTCATCACCGGCGACACCGACAACACGCCCTATGGCGGCGGCACTTGGGCATCGCGCGCCGCCGGCATCGGCGGCGAAGCCGCCTGGCAGGCCGGCAAAGTTTTACGCGCCAACGTTCTCGCTGCCGCCGCCTCGATCCTGCAGGCCGATCCGAAGGCGCTCGACATCCGTGTCGGCATCGTGGTCGACGCCGATACCGGGCGCGAGCGCATGGGCCTCGATGAGGTGGCGCGCATCGTCTATTTCCGCCCCGACACCTTGCCGCCCGGCTTCCAGGCCGAGTTCGTGGCGACGCGCCATTACGTGCCGCGCGCCTATCCGTTCGCCTTCACCAACGGCGTGCAGGCGTCGTATCTGGACGTCGACATCCGCACCGGCGCCATCACGCTACTGCGGCACTGGTGCGTGGAAGATTGCGGCACCGTGATCAATCCCCAACTGGTCGACGAGCAGATCCGCGGCGGCATCGTGCAAGGCATCGGCGGAGCGCTATTCGAGCACTGCCTCTACGATGCCGACGGCCAGCTCCTTAACGGCAACATGATGGATTATCTGGTGCCGATGGCGGCCGAGATGCCGGACATCGACATCGGCCACGTCGTGACGCCGACCGCCGATTCCGAGCTCGGCGCCAAGGGCGCCGGCGAAGCCGGCACCGCCGGCGCGCCCGGCTGCGTCATGAATGCCGTGAACGACGCGCTCCGCCCACTCGGCGCCGCGCCGATCACGAGCATGCCGATCACGCCCGAGCGGGTGCTGGACGCGCTGCGACGTTGATTGGTCATGCCCCGCGCAAGCGGGCTTCCAGTAATCACAAGCGCCGACGATCAAATCAACGCTCGCCCGTTTACTGGATCGTCCGCTTTCGCGGACGATGACAATCATTTGTGTTTGGAAAATAACTTCGCCGCATTGTCCCGCGCGATCGCCGAACGCGTCTCTGGCGTCAGAAAACCGGGCGCGGTGAAGTCCTTCACCTCTTCGGCCACCACGCGGGCGTTGCAGAACGGCCAATCGCTGCCGAACAGAATGCGCTCCGGCGCGGCGATCTGAGACAGCGCCGCCATCGATTGCGGGCCGGAGGCAAGCGCGTTGTCGTACCAGAACGTTTTCAGTGCGGCGAAGATGTCCGCGCGCGAGCGCTGCGTCAACCGCTTGTCGATCATCGGCGCGACCGAGAGCCGCCAGGCCAGATAGGGCAGCGTACCGCCGGCATGCGAGAGGATGAAGCGGATCTTGCGGAAGCGCTGCAGCGCGCCGGAGAACAGCAGATTCACCGCCGCGCGCGTGGTGTCGAACGGATATTCGATCATGAAGCCCGGCCATGGCAGCGCCGGCGCCAGCCCGCGGCTCGAGGGATGCAGGCCGGGATGGATGTGCACGATTGCGCCGCATGAATCGAGGTAGCGCAGCAGCGGGTCGAACGCGGCATCGCCGAGGAATTTTTCGTCGTAGCTGGCGAACAGCGAGATGCCCTCGAAACGCAGGGTTTCGAGGCAATAGCGAGCCTCGGTAATCGCCGCGTCCATGTCGTGCATCGGCAATAGCGCGAAGCAGCCGAACCGGCCCGAATGCTGCGCAATCAACTCCGCGGCGTAATCGTTGCAGCGGCGCGCGAAGCCGGCCGCCTTGTCGGCCGGCACAAAGCCGACGCCGGGCTGCGCCAGCGAGGTGATGGCGAGCGCGATGCCGTGCGCGTCCATCAGCTCGAGCGCCAGCTGCGGCGACCAGTCCGGATAGCGCCCGATCGCCGGGCCCTTGCCCGCCTCGTACACCGCGTCGCGATAAAACTGCGGGATTAGGTGAAAATGCACGTCGATCATGCCGGCGTCATTTGCTGTCATGCGCGCCTCATTGGAATGAGCCCGCAACAATAGCGCGCGGCAGAGCCACTTGTCCGCACGCCCTCGCCTTCTACAATGAGTGAAGGAGTAAGGGCATGACCGATTGGAAAGAGCGCCAGGTCCTCATCGTCGGCGGCGGCATTGGCGGGCTGGCGGCGGCGCTGGCGCTGGCGCACCAGGGCATCGCCTCGCAGGTGATCGAGCAGGCCCCGGAGTTCAAGGAGATCGGCGCCGGCATTCAGCTCGGGCCCAACGTGTTCCGGATGTTGGACGTGCTCGGCCTCACCACGCCGGTCAGCGCGCTCGCGGTGTTTCCCAACAATCTGATCATGCTGGATTCGATCAGCGGCGAAGAGGTCACCCGCATCCCGCTCGGCGACGCGTTCCGCAGGAAGTTTACGCATCCCTACGCGCTGATCCATCGCGCCGACCTGCACAAGGTGCTGCTCGAAGCCTGCCGCGGATCCGGTCTGATCCGGCTCGATGCTTCCGAAAAAGTCGTCGAGGTCGACGAAACGGGCGACGGCATCGTCGCGCACACCGAAAGCGGCAAGGCGTATCGCGGTGCCGCTTTGATCGGCGCCGACGGGCTGTGGTCGACCATTCGGCAGATGGTGGTCGGCGACGGCAAGCCGAACGTCGCCGGTCACATCACCTATCGGGCGGTGCTGCCGACCTCGGAGATGCCGGAAAAATTCCGTTGGCGCGACATGGTGCTGTGGGCCGGCGAGAAGGTGCATCTGGTGCACTATCCGCTGCGCACCGGCGAATTGTTCAATCTCGTCGCGGTGTTTCATTCCAACCGCTACGAGGAGGGCTGGGACAGCTACGGCGATCCGACCGAGCTGCACGAGCGCTTCGCCAAGACCTGCGAACCGGTGCGCACGCTTCTCAATAAGATCGAAAGCTGGCGCATGTGGGTGTTGTGCGATCGGCCGCCGATCGAGGAGTGGAGTCGCGGCCGTATCACGCTGTTGGGCGACGCCGCGCATCCGATGCTGCAATACCTGGCGCAAGGCGCCGGCATGTCGATCGAGGACGCGGTGTGCCTCGCCGACCGCGTGGTCGCGGCGAACGGCGATTACGCGGCGGCGTTTCGCGCCTATCAGCAGGCGCGCTACCTGCGCACCGGGCGCGTGCAGATCATGGCGCGCGTCTACGGCGAGTTCTATCACGCCTCCGGCGTCGCCAAGGAGCTGCGCAACACGATGCTGTCGTCCCGCACGCCCGAGGACGCCATGGCCGGCATGGCATGGCTGTACGGCGAGCAGACGGAGCTGACGCGCGCGCCGCGGCCGGCGCTGGCGCCGGTTTCTTAATTCGTCATTCCCGATTGCCGCGAAGCGGCAAGTCGGGAATCCATAACCACTGAACGTTCCGGGTTAGCCGCGGAGCTTGTCATCGGGCCGCGCTTCGCGCGGATCCGTTGGCGGCACCCCGGAATGACGGGGTGCAATTTCACTTCCGGCTCGCCACCGCCGCACCCTCATGCCGGTTCGGCAGCACCACGCAGGCGCCGCCGGCCATGATCAGCTTGTTGCAAAGCTTCTGCAGCGCCGAGAAATCGTCGCCGGAAATCCGGATGGCATAGTGGATGGCGCTGCCACCGCCATAGGCGCGGGTCTTCACCAAAGCCGCTTCGTGGCCGCCGAGCACGGACGCGTATTGCTTCTCGACCCGATGATAGCTCGCCCAGGCGATGCTCTCTGACCAGTTCGCGGCGAGCTGCATGCCCCAGCGCGGCAGCGGCGGGGGCAGCGGCCCCGGCTCCTCCCGCCGCGGCTTTGCCACGATCAAGTTGGCCAGCGTCGTGCATGGCAGGCCGTGTGGGAGCGCGGTCTCGGCGTCCTTGGGCGGCGATGACGAGGCCCATTCGTCGGCGGAGCGCCCGGTGGTAACCGCGACATAATTGCGGGTTTCGCTTGGCAAGCCGCCCTGTCCGGCGAGCCACGCGCCGACCCGCCCCGGCCCGGCATTGTAGCCGGCGGCAGCCAGCCCGAGATTGCCGAACTGTTTGCGCAGGGCGGCCAAGTAGTCGGCAGCTTTATGCAGCGCGGCGACCGGATCGAAGGGATCAGCCAGCCCACGGAAATCCGCCGTCGCCGGCATGAATTGCGCGATGCCTTCGGCGCCCTTCGGGCTGACGGCGTGCGCTTTGAACCGGCTCTCCTGCCAGATCACCCGGGCGAAAAATTCGACCGGCAGGGCGTTTTCCACCGCCGCCTGCTCGACGGCGCGGCAGATGTCGTCGGCGCTCGGTGCGTGGCCAACGGCCGTGGCTGGATCTGGGGCCGTCTGTTCGCTAGCCGACGGCGCCGGCGGCTGCGCCGCCGCCTGCGCGCTGCACGCCAGCAAAGCTGCGGCGAGCGACTTTCCCCAAGGCCTCATGATTCCGCTTAACGCGCCAAGCGGAATTCGGTGCCATCGTCCGCGCCATATGGCGCGCCTACTCGGTCTGCCCGATGGCGACCTTCACCCGTTCGACCAGTTCTGGCGGTGCCGAAACGATCTTGTTCACCAGCGCCTGAACCGCGGCGGCGTTGCGCGGCGAGATGGTCAGGCGGCGCGATTCGGCCGCGGCGAGGAACTCTTTGTCTGTCATAAGCTCGTCGAACGCCTGGCGCAGCGCGGCGACGCGCTCGAGCGGCACGCCGGGACCGACGGCGAGCGCGCGGGCCAGCGGCGTGCCGGAGATGGCGAACTCGGCCACGTCCTTCTTCTCAGGCGGCGCCAGCTCGATCAGGGTCGGCACGTCCTTGGCGTAGGCCTCGCGTTGCAGCGTAAACTGTGCGAGCAGCCTAACGGTGCCGTCGGCGATCCATTGCGGCCGCGTACCTTCGAGATTTTCCCACGATGCCGCCCAGCCGGCGATCTCGCCGCGCTCCATCGCGAGATTGCAGTCGTTGCCGCTCGGGTAGCCCGGCACGATCTTGAACTTGGCGCCGAGCGCGTCCTTGAGCAGCGAGGCGAACTGATAGGTCAGGTGCGATTTGGCGAACGCGCCGACCACGAGGTCCGCATTGCGCAAGTCGGCGGCGCTCTTGATCGGCGCGGTGTGCCACACCGTCATCATGTGCACGATGGCATCGTAGGCGCCGAGCCAGTTGAACTTTTCCGATTTGAAACGCACGCCGGCGGGGGTCAGCATCTGCGACGTCGCGATGGCGTGCGATTCCAGGATCACGGTGCCGTCCTGCGGCGCGGTGTTGTAGACGTTGTTGGCGGCGATCACGCCGCCGGCGCCGGGCATGTGGCCGATGATGATGTTGGGATGGCCGGGAATATGCCGGGACATGTGCTCGGCGATGGTGCGGCCATAAAGATCAAAACTGCCGCCCGGCCCGGTGCCCATCAGTATGGTGACGGTCTTGCCCTTGTAGAAGTCGGCGACGCTCTCGGCGGCGGCCGGCGCGGCGGCGAGCACCGCGACCGCGGCCAGCAAAGCCGCGATAATCCCGATTGCGGCGCGGTTTAGGCTCAGCATGAATTCCCCCAACAACAAGGCTTCGTTTGCCGCTGTTGGCCGCAGAGGGTTTCATAGCCGAGCGGCAAGTCAAGCAAGCGCAGTGACGCAGCGAGCCGCACCGTCCACATCGCGCTACGGAGCGCCGACGCGTTTTTCCTTCAACGCGCCCCCGATCTCATCCAAAATCGCCGGATCGTCGATCGTCGCCGGCATGGTCCATGGCTCGCCGTCGGCGATTTTTTTGATGGTGCCGCGCAAGATTTTGCCGGAGCGGGTTTTGGGGAGCCGCGCCACCGTAATGGCGAGGCGGAACGAGGCGACCGGGCCGATTTTTTCGCGAATGAGTGCCACGCATTCCTTCTCGATCTCGAGCGGCGGGCGGTTGACGCCGGATTTGAGCACGATGAAGCCGCACGGCACTTCGCCCTTGAGCGCGTCGGCGATGCCGAGCACGGCGCATTCGGCAACGTCGGGATGCGCCGCCAGCACTTCCTCCATGCCGCCGGTGGAGAGCCGGTGGCCGGCGACGTTGATGATGTCGTCGGTGCGGCCCATGACGAAGACGTAGCCGTCGTCGTCCTTATAGCCGGCGTCGGCGGTTTTGTAGCAACCGGGAAATTCGGTCAGATAGCTTTCGTGGAAGCGGTCGTCGGCCTGCCACAAGGTCGGCAGACAGCCCGGCGGCAGCGGCAGCTTGACCACGATCGAGCCCATCTTGTTGGCCGCGACGTCCTTGC
>Ga0070730_10005355_pt1 | contig 11096 bp, 17 predicted proteins | sample Coa_R1_3_FD_66447 | JGI IMG/M metagenome (GOLD analysis project Ga0070730, IMG submission 66447) | Surface soil microbial communities from Centralia Pennsylvania, which are recovering from an underground coalmine fire - Coalmine... | ecosystem: Environmental > Terrestrial > Soil > Unclassified ... | reverse complement strand
TATTTTATTAATTATTATTACAGACCGTGTGTTTGATGACGATGAAAATAACGATTAAATTTATTGACACAATCAATAATATGTGAGACAATTATTAGATAAGGAGATTCATGAAAACAAAAACTAAAGTTTTACTGGCGCTAGCTACAATTGTAGTTGCATATTATTTGATTGATTCAACAAGCGAACAAGCTGTTCAAAAAAGTATGGTTGAAAGTTCAGTAATGATTACTAATCTATCAAAACGTTCAGGAGGAAGTGGAGTAACACTTTCCTCCAGTGAAAGTTATTCTGTTGTATTAACAAATTCACATGTTTGTGGAGTTGTAGTTAATGGCGGTTTAGTCACTGATTCAGATTTTCGAGAGCTAAAAGTAGTAAGTTATACTAGGTCACAACGTCATGATTTATGTTTAATCGGAGTTGCAGGCAACCTACATCATGATACAACAATTTCTTCTACAAGCCCAGTTCCATATGTAACTGAATCAATAGTTGTAGGACATCCTCAATTAATGCCAGTTATTATTACCAAAGGGTATTTTAGCACTCCTCAATTAATTACAGTTATTTTAGGTCTTAGAGAATGTAGTGAAGCAGAAAAAAATGATTCATCAATCGGGATTATATGTGCATTTTTGGGCAAACTTCCAATTTTAAAGACTTATGATGCTTATACAACATCCGCTCTAATCCAACCAGGATCTAGTGGATCTCCAGTTTACAATAAAAAGGGAGAATTAGAAGCGCTTATCTTTGCAGGTGCAGGCCAATTATCCTATGGTTATGCTGTTCCATATGAATACGTAGTAGATTTTGTAACACGAGAGATAAGAACTCTTGTGCCTACTTTTGTAGATTATACAATGCAGTTTGTAGGACAAGACACTCCAGAATCTGCTGCATCTCTTATTAAACGTAAATGTTCTGCAGTAGATTTAACCCCTGTACAGAATAAAATTTGTAGTAGTTATAAAAATTATATTGAATAAAATATTAGCCAATAGTTAAGAAAAGATCTCGCTCAGCAGCTCGTCTTCTAGTGAGATCTTTTCTTATTATACCGCCTGCTCGATTCCATCTACCAAATTCATTTGATGCTTTATCAAACTGACTTAAATTAATATATTTTAATAAATGAGATTTTAAAAAATTGCCCAGACCAACATTGTATGTAAATACAACTAATGCGGAGAACTGATTCTCAGTAACTTTAACTTTTAAAGCACTGTCTATTCCATTTTCAAAATCAAGTAAATCAGATTCTAATAAAGTATCAGCTTCTTTTTGAGTTATAGTTTTCCCAGGATATACATCATCGCCAGTATGACCATAACCAATAGTCCATATACCAACGACATCTCTATATGCCTTAAGTTTGCATCCTTCAAAACTTTTGAGAAGTTGTAAACCTTTTTCATTTATTCTCATAATCTATGTTTTATAACAGTTTTTACAAACAAATCTATAGTGAATATTACGTATTTTGACTTGTTCATGTCTTTCATGTGCTAGAAACAGTCTATAACATTTAGGGCATTCTGTTATTTTATGACCTTTGATTTTTGCTTTTAATTTTTGCCATCTTGTCATGATTTAATCCTAACAAATAATTATGATGTAGAAATTCCTAATAAAGCACACATATTTTGTAATTGCATAGTTGTAGGCACATTATTGTTTAAATTATAAGTCAATAATCCTCGAATTAAAATGATAATATTTTCATCAGTTTGAATAGCATTTAAAATTGCTGCAGTCATTTGATCATTGGTCATATATTATCCAATCTTCAATACATCCAAAGTACCGGTGTGGGCGCTGGCCGTACCAGCTGTAGTATGCCATTCAATTGCTATAGCTTGACTTCCATTTACAGTCACAATACCATTGGTTGTTAATGGCATATCTTGCGTTATAGCACTTAATGCTCCTACAAAAGGAATAGCCGCTCTAACAGAAGCTGCTACTTGAGATCCTCCTGCGTATATACTCATTGTGACAGATTGATTGCCTTGACTATGAGTTAACCACGTTGAAAATATTACAAGATAGGTTCCTGCTGGAGGAGTAATTGTCATTCCAGTCAATAAAACATCTGTTGTAGATGTAGTAGTCAAAGTAGAAGTAAACGATACTTCTTGATTATATAGTCCTTGCTGCCAAATTCCACCGTATGAACTAATCATTATGAAAGTTCTCCAATACGCACATCTGTAGTAGCACCTGCAATGACATATACATGTAGGTTGTCTGTAACACTTAAAAACAAAGTATTATTTGGAAATATAGGAGCTCCAGTAGCAGTTGTTACAGAACTGTTATAACCCCAATAAACAATACCATTTGTGGGCGTTATGTGAAGCAGTTTTCTATTTGCCAGTATAGTTGCTCCGCCTAATGCTTCAGCTGCAGTAGTAGTTACAGATTGCGCCCTATATTGACTAGATATATTCAAAACATCTCTAGTTTCTAATTGATTATTAATAGATAATACAGAGTTTCCAGAACCGTCATTTAATCTCACTACTCCAATAGTATTAGTTCCTGAAGGAAGAGCGCTGTTAGGAGAAATTGCTACAACTGCAGAAGTATCTGTACCAGCTGCAGCTGTAGAAGCAGCTTTTATAGTCAAGGTATTAACATTAGGAATAGAAGATCCATCAACTATTTTTATTGAATTTGCTACATATACATTTGATGGATTATCTGAAAAAATAAGTTGAACAGATGCAGTACCTGTCATAGCTGCAGTAGCTCTTACTCTAACATTACTTTTACCCGCAGTATTCATTGATCCTGCAACGTTTGCCGTTATTGATGATGAAAAAGTACTTGTACCAATAACATGAATACTACGGGGTTCCCATGTTATACCTGAATTTTCAGATACCTCTGTCGACAGTGTCCCAGTCCAAGTTCCACTAATTAAAATCATTGCTGTTTGAGTAGAACTAAGAGCAAAACTAGCAGCACTGCCAGCTGTAGGCGTACCAGATATTAATGATTGATTAGCATATCCAACTGCTGTAGTACTAGCCAGATCTTGAGTAGTTATACTAACAATTGAAGTAGATGCATCCAGAGGATTTACAACTGGCAAATAATTAACACCAGACATTGTTACAGCTGGACCAATAGAAGTTCCAGATGCATCATTAATTTTAATATTAACTATTCCAGTTGAAGTAGTAGATATAGCTCTCAAGTCTGTTCCATCAGATCCTCCAACTAATAAAGCTTCAGATGGAGTAACTCCTCCTGTTGCTCCATCAGCATAATCACTAGTTGGCAATCTTGAATTAATATCTGACATTTTACTTTACCTAATATTAGATTTGAATTCCTACTAAAGTACTATATAGATCTTGTGCAGCTAGATCATTATTAGTCATAGTAACCACAATCGCAGTACCTGTTGGCACTAAGAAATTATTAGGAATTGCAATTTCTACCGTAGGAGTTGCAGTTGAGTTAAATGCAGCAAAATAAGTTGTTGCACCAATAGCAACTGTAGCTTTAAATTTACCTGAGCCAGACAAAACTATACTTTGCAAGTAAAATCCACTTGTACCTGCAGCAGTTATACTTTGAGTAGCTGGTGATCCAACAGCTACAGCTGCAGAGTCTGTGTAATACAATTTTGGAGTTCCAACAACTACAGGAGTACTTGAAACAGGCAAAGGATTAGCAGAACTAATGGCAGAAGTTCCATTTGTTAATTCAACAAATAATGGATTAGTTGCAGATTGAGTACTTCCACCGATCTGTGTAATATTTGATGCTACTGCACTTTGATTTGATGCAATCGCCACAGGTATAGAAGCAGACATTGTTGTCTGTCCTAAAGAGATAGCACTGCCGCCAATTTGACTTATATTATCAACCCAAGGAGTAGTACTTTGAGTTACTGCAACTGTTCCTGAAACAGGTTGTGTCACAGATGATCCATCAACTCTTAATGCGCCGGCCAAAGTTAATGATAGAGGCTCTAAGTTACCAGTCGTGTAACTAGGAGAAGACGTGGCAACTAATCCCCCGCTTTGAGTAGAAGAAGAAGGTCCTGCTGCGCCGTTCGTACTCACTGAAGGGTTAGTCGCAGTAACAGTACCACTAATAGGTAAAGCAGTACCGCCAGTTACGCCTTGAACAGATACTACGCCGCCTGCTGGAGTTCCTGCAACACCTTGACCAGCAACTTGAGCAGAACCAGCAGAATTAACTGCCATTTTCTGCGATGGTGTTGTGCCGTCCGATACTTCAACGACTATATCTCCGTTATTCTGGGTCCTAACCGGTAAACTTGAATTAAAATCTGACATTTTATTTTTTCTCCTCTAATTTTTCTTTCAATAAAGCTTCTGCTTCATTTTGTTTTTTAATATTATCTTCTAATCGACCTATCTCTTCCATTCTTTGAGCAATAATATATTCCATTTCGGCTTTAGCTGCCTGAACTCTTAATAATTCTGCTTTAATCTTTTTTTGTTCTAATGTCATATATTATGTTGTCTCCAATATTAAAAATCTTGCATTAAAATTTGCTGCGTCTGTTCCATTATTTATTACAGTTACATTTATAACATTACCAACGTTAACTACATATCCAGGAGAACTACTAACTTCTGTTTTATAGTCAAACAGTCCACTCAAATTTGTCACCGGTGTATACAATGTGTCTAATAATACACCATTATTATACACATTATATTGAGCTCTATTCCCTCCAGATACTGATATAGTCAACATAAATGTTAAAAATCCTGTAGACGCTGTAAAAGTATTTATAGTTGTTTCTACTCCAACTACCACACTATTTACATTGTTGAATCCAACTACAACTGTTTCAGTTTGAAATGTTGTACTGGCATCAACAAGTAACGCGCCACTACTATCAACCTTTAATGCAACTAGATCGCCTGAACTATTTACCGCGCCTACTTGAGTAGAACTAGTAGGAGCTGTAGTGCCATTTGTTCCTACTGAAGGATTAGTAGCAGTAATACTCCCCGTAACTGCTATAGGTTGACCACCATCAGTAATGTATACATGCCCAGTATTATCTACATGAGCTTGGTTGTCATTGGCATAATCTTTTATTTGTGTAGTAGCCAATTAACACCCCAAAAATGTACACATTAATTTTCCATTAGTAATAGGAGTATTAGTCATACTACGAAGAGAAACTCTAGATTGAGCAGCAATTACACTATAAGTAGTTGAATTTTGTCCTCCACCTATAATACAGTTTAAAACTTCACTTCCCACAACCCCAGTATAAACACCGATATAATCCCCAGTAGTATCAATATATGTAATTGCATATGAAGCCTTAAATCCTATATTAGCTATTACCTGAAGGGGTAAAGCACTGGCAGCCGGTATATTTGTTATAGACGCGTCTAACACTTGTGGAGGATCGAAATATGCTATTGGGTACAAATATACCGACATGTTTATTATTTCCGAACATACCTAATAATTTCTGCTAATGATGCCAAAAATCCTATTAATCCCATCACATATGATGTAAGTTTACTACTTGTATGAATCGCGGTAATAATATCTTCTATGGGTTTAACTCTTTTTTCCAACAACTCAGTTCGTTTAATGTGTTCATCTAATGTAACGTGTTGTTTAGCCAAAGTAATATTAATTTTAGATATTTCTTTGCTTATCTTATCAATCTTTGCTTCTAATTTATCTTCGTGTTTATTCATTAGTTGCTCAATCCAAACATATTTACGACTACGTTTCCAGTTCCAGGAGTTGTAGAAGTATATACTACTCGTAAAAATCTATATGCACTGACACTTAATGTCACTAATCCTGTAGATCCAGCAGTAACAGTAGTCATGGTATTAGGGATAGTAGTCCAATTAGAAGGTGTGAAATTCAATGCAAAGTTTCCAAGAGGAGTTAGATCATTAGATGCCTGTATTTCAAAACTACCATCAGCAGTTCCATCTGTAAAATACAACTGAAAACTAGCAGCTATCAATTGATTTGAATCAATACTGCTGCCAGTTTGACTTGTTGCATCTGATGCATTTAATACTGTTGCATTTACATAATGCATATTATGCGCCTTGTTTTACAGCAATTACACTCTTAATTTGGCTTACTACTGTATCAACTGAATTAGATGAACTAAAAGTAACTGTAAGTACATCTCCAACAGCACAATTAAACAAATGTTCAATATTTGTATTATTTTGTACTGGAGAGTTAGTACCACTATTGACACTAACTGATTGACTTCCAGACTGAGCAATAGTAATAACTAATCCCGATGGAGGAATTTCAGTGGATCTAACACTTACTTTATAAACTCCTGCTCCTGTAGAAGCTGGAATTTTAACACTATCTGATCCTAATCCTGCAAAAACTGATGGTCTATCGATAAACATATATTATTTCTCCCTATTTAAAAATTAAGATGGAAACCCTGTAACAGCAAAACCAGTTAATAAAATTTGGCTCTTAACAGTATTAAGTTGTTCATCGTTTACATTTGAAGAACTCAATACAAAAGCTATCGTATCATTAGCTGCGCAATTTAACATTCCTTGAAGATTTATTGTTTGTTGAGTTGCTGCAGGAGAACTAAAACTAAATTTAGTACTTCCATTTTGCTGAATTAATACAGATAATCCCGATGGAGGAAGTTCACTTATTACTATAGATGCTTCATATATACCGGGTAAAGTTACAGATTTTGAAAAAGTTCCTAATCCAACTACTGTAACTGATTGTCCGTCTTTTAAACTGATATTTGCCATATAAATTAATTTCCTTTATTGATAATACTCTGTAACTATAATAACGCCTGAACCGCCACCCGCAGCCATAAAACCGCTAGTTCCAGCTGTCCCACCAGTCCCACCATTCCCTACTGTATAAGAATAGGTAGAAGCTGGGCTAGTTATAATAACATTAGCATATGCTCCAGCACCGCCGCCGCCACCGCCCCCAGTTGTTAAAGCAGCACCGCCACCGCCACCGCCCCCTGTATTGGCTACACCAGATGATACAGGGGATGATCCCGGCTGTGCACCAACTCCTCCACCACCGAGGGCTGAGTTACCACCAGCTCCACCAATAGAGTTTGAAGAAGAAATATCTCCGCTACTACCGCCGCCGCCACCTATTGCTATAACAGTGATTCCCCCGCTTATAGTTGGAGTTCCACCTAATCCTGGAGCCGAAGAAATTCCACCTGAAGATGCATGGCCGCCCCCAGCAGTTATAATACTACCAAAAGTTGTATCTCCGCCGTTTGTTCCAGGACCGCCGCCAGTTCCACCGCCTCCGCCGCCTCCTCCACCACCTACCGCTACAACTTGTATGTACAATGGGGATGGAGAAGTTGGTAATGTATAAGTTCCTGAACCAGCAACTGTAAATGATTGCACTGTAGGAGTTTTAAAAGTTATTTGTTGCTGTTTAGGAGGATTATATATACTCATATTATGCCTGTTTTGCCGTATATGGTACAGAAGCTACTGTTGCTAATACATTTACTGCTTCACCTGAAACAAAACCTGTTTCTTGTGTTAAACTTCCTCCAGGAAATAAAACATAAGATCCAGGTCCAGATGTAGCAGATGAAGTAAAGTTTATATAAATATTATCTGTAGAACTTAGATTTTCAATTAAAAGATATTTTCTAGAACTGTTAGCAGCCATTATTTGTGTAGAAGTGTTTGGAGTTCCTGATGTAGTACCTGAATTATCAGTTAAAGTGCCTTCTGTAGATATAATATGAACTGACCCAATTATATTGCTACCTGCACTCAATCCAGTTAATTGAGTTCCATTTGTTTGATTAGCTGCAATAGTTCCTAAATCTGTAATAATTGTGCTTTGATTAGCCGATGTTGCAGCTCCCGTTGGAAGAGGAAGACTGGCAGCGCTAATGGCTACAGTATCATCAGAAGCAATGACTACAGGCATACTAGATGCCGATACTTTTTGTCCTAGACTAACTGAAGCCCCACCAAATTGACTTATATTATCAACCCAAGGAGTAGTACTTTGAGTTACAGCTTGAGTTGCTGGGAAGTTATTTACCGATACTGTTCCTGATATTGGTTGAGTAGCAGGAAAATTACCTACTGTAACTGGAACTGAACTTTGATCTGAAGCTAAAACTACTGGAAGAGATCCAGCTGATGGATGTTGACCTATTGCCACTGTTGTATTACCAAAAGCAGCTATATTGGTATTTAATTGACTAGCACTTTGTGCTGCTATATTCACTTCTAAGAAATTACTGCCATCTACTAATAAATTTTCTAAATTTCCACCGGCGTTTCTAGCTCCAATTGCTATTGCTTTGGCAGGAATTGCTAATCCAACAGTACCATCTGCAGCATCACTTGTTGGTAACGGACTTACAGTTGATGAAGCCAAGGCTACTTTTAAATTACCGCCTGCATCTGTCTGTAATACTTGTTGATCACCAGATGGGTTTTCACCTGCAACTAAAACACTTTCTCCAGGAATTGGAGCATTATTTGGAGTTCCAATTCCTGTTACAGTTACATCTGATGAACTTGGATAAACGTAGTTTTGACTCATATGTTATCCACCAATCTGCTTATCAGTTATATATACTGTTGCTGTGCCAGTTCCTGCTACACTGGATAGGTAGGCTAATCTTACCGCATAAAAAGGCAATTGATTTAAGTTTATAACTATGTAATCATTAGCTGCTGCTACTGTTGGAGTTCCACCTGCTAAGGTTAAAGCAATCCAATTACCTGGATTCATGACTACATTAGAGGGCTCACTCACATAATAATCATTGCTTACTTGCACTTCAAAAGTGCCCATGGAATCAGTGGTCATTACGTTAATTTGATAACTACAGTTATCTAAAAATTTAACTATTGTTGGAGGAGTTGTAAATGAAGTGAATAAACTAAATGGAGTGGCATTGGGTCCGGCTCCATTAGGTCCTATTTGAGTAACTACTACGTCTTTTCGAGCCATTAAACCTCCAGATAAGTTCAGGGGGGTAACCCTTAGGTCTCATATATGATCTGTTGTCCATTAAATTAATTTACTTAAGTAATTATCTTTTAGTATTATCAGCTTCAGCAGCTTGATTAGGAGTTTGAAATAAGTTTGGAGTCTTAGATAATGATTTAGTAGATCCTGGTTGCTTACCGCCTTTAGGTGCTTTCTGAGGTCCTGGAGCAGGAGGTGCGGGTAAATTTTGAGATTGAGCTGCTTGAATATATTCTGGTTTCATGCTAGAATCCATTGGTTGACCCATAAATACTGATATAGCAGTTTTAACAGAATATGGAATATCTTTTCCTTTATTAATTGCATTTGTCATTTCATTAAACAATTTCTGTGACATCGAATTATATAAATCTGGATACATGTTTTTTAATGCGGCTACATCATCAATTGTAAGTCTTCCAGACTTGATTTTATTTAATATAGAAGTAGGTTTAATTGCAATATTTAAAGCATTATCATATTTTGCTTTTGCTACACTTGACGGCTCTGGAACTCTATCTAAAGGGCTAATTGGTTTTGTTTGAGGTCTTAAATTACTTAAGTAATTAAATGCATTACTTGCAATTTGTCCTAAAGCAGTGGCATGTTCTGGCATATAATTACCTAAACTACCACCAATACTAGCTAATCCTTCGGGATTTATTTGATATTCTTGTAGTTTGTCATCTAGTTTTCTCTTATCGCTATCAGATGGTAAATTAGAAGCTAATACAGCTTGACCTGATTTAAATAAAGACTTAGTAGCCCTATCTATAATATGATTACCAGCTTGTACACTTGCTACATATTCAGTTGCACTCTTTAATCCTTCAGGATTACCAGCTAATTTCAATATAGGTTTAGCAAGAGAAGGAAGAAGTTTGCCAAACATTGGTCCTAATATATGCTCGCCTAATAAAGCACCAAAGCCAGGAGATCCTACAGCATGTCCAGCAACACCGCCTACTGTAGCACCCATAGCCTTACCACCAGCATCTCCTAATCCATTAACAAACACATTTGCAAGCTTTTGACCTGCAGTCTGTTTTCCCAAAGTAGAAGTAGATACATTTAACGGTGTATACATATCTGGAGGAGTTAAATCTAAGTTTGCATGACTTTGATTGATAATATTCTTATAGTTTTCACTTGCATCTAGATAATTTTTTAGCATTTGCTGTTTAATTTCAGCATTTGGTTTACCTAATTGGTTTATATAAGTATTAACTTTAGCAATATCTACTTGAGGTTCACCGCCAATTTTAGTTGTAAAACGTTTTTCAAAGTCTTGAACAGCAGGTAAGTATTCTTTAAATGCTTGATTTATAGCTTGTTGTCTCTTAGCTGCATCTCCCCATACATCTGCATCTTCTAATGCAGTTCTAAAATCATGTGATAATGATTTAGATTTATTAACAAAATCGTAAGCTTCATCAACAGGTTTAACAAACTTATCAAATTTACTGTATGCTTGCAATTGTTGTTTCATGTCTTGCATAGCATTAAAGATAGAAGCAGAATCTTTTGATCCTTGAAGTGCATTATTATATGCATTATAATCATCGCTTAGTTTAGATACTAAACGATCTGGATAACTGTTTGGTTTAGCTTGCATTTTACTTAATGTAGAACTAACTTTATCGCCTAAATCATTTGCTTGATCAATAATAGCTTGATTTAATTGAGGAACTGCTTTTTGCACATCTTGCGTTTTAAGTCCTTGAGGACCATAAACTGAATCTGCAATATTATTCATTTTTGTATAATGATTTTGTAATTCTTCTGTAATTGCACTAACTGGATCTGGATTAACTATATGATTATGAATAGCATTTTTAAAATCTTCAATAAATTGTGAAGCATTCCCAGATATATGTTTAAATAAAGGCGATACAACTCCTAGTCCAGCACCAACTCCTGCACCTAATAGCCCGTTTAAACCTACATCTGCAATAGCAGTGCTAGCACTAGTATTAGGGTCATTAAGAACCATTCTAGATAAATCATCACTTCCGCCAATTATAGCTGATTGAATAGCACTATTAGCAGCTGCAGAACCGATCTTAGAGGCTAAATTTGCA
>Ga0070730_10005354_pt1 | contig 11097 bp, 19 predicted proteins | sample Coa_R1_3_FD_66447 | JGI IMG/M metagenome (GOLD analysis project Ga0070730, IMG submission 66447) | Surface soil microbial communities from Centralia Pennsylvania, which are recovering from an underground coalmine fire - Coalmine... | ecosystem: Environmental > Terrestrial > Soil > Unclassified ... | reverse complement strand
CGATGAATCTAGCTCTGTAGGACCTTTGGCCCGGAGCCTTCGTGAAAACCACCTGACGTCCGTCGGCGTTACCAACCCATTTGTCAAAAACGACGACCCGGCCAAAATCAGCTAGGTTACTGATCCTGTGAGCAAGCTGTTCCGGCAGGTAATCGAAAATCAGAGTGTTCCACGGATCGTCCACGAAGCGCGACCCCAATTGCATGCCACTGCTCGGGGGAACGATCGAACCGGCAAGCTCAAGCCGAAGGTCGGGGGTATGTGTGATCAACCAGTCGTCGACTTCTATGGTCTGAACCTGCGGCATAGGGAGACCGAGATGCAGTCCGATGCGTGTTGCCAACATCTCATTGGCCAATATCTTGATCCCTTGTGGATTCGATTTGAACTTGACCACGTAAAAGGCGCCATCCGAGGCACGCATTAACTGTGCTTGGGATCCCCCGCGCATCTTACGAATGTGCTGAACTGCATAGAGTGGCTGCGGTTGGCCGACACGCAGAGGTAGAGGTATATGAGTGGATTCGTCCGGTATAGGAACGGCGATCATTTCGATTTATCCATGAGGAGAGTGGGGCTGATTTGAGTGCAACTGCGGAGAAGAGGTGTAGGGTGGTGAGGATGGCGCTGGGGGTGGCGCCCGAGTAAATTGGGAGAGACTGCGGAGTTATTTGGTGGGCAAGCGCTGGATTTCAGCAGTGTGCGAGGGGTCTTCACCTCTCGCCCGTCCAAACATGAACGCGAAGCTTGCCTTCATAGACTTCAAGAAATACTTGCACTCGCTGCACCCCTCCGGGGTCGCCGGGAAAGCCGTCAACTGCAATCTCCAGGCCTCCGGGATGAGCTAGTTCGTAGGGCTTCAGTTCCAACCTCATATTCTTCTCCTACAGCTTGAAAAACCAACCGAGCACCTGTACCGTGAATCGCCAGGTAACGACCGTGACGGTTCCATGTTGTTCCCAGTATTCCCGCGCATCTCTCAGCATGTCAGTAGCGCGTCGCGCGTTCTGCATCCAATCGCCACGGTAATTGCTGAGACGTGAGCCAGATTCCACGCGCTTACCGTCGAGAAGTACATTCCAGATGAATTGGGAGCGCCTCATCAAACCTGTTCCTTGCGACGGTCGGCTCCCGATTGGAAACGCCGACACCTCTGAGCATCGCGAGAGCAGCTATGCTCCTCCCCCAACGTCGAAACTTCTTGCTCGACTGCATTGAACACGATGGATTGCCTGCCGTCGATAAAACGAAGCTTGAGCCAGCGAAAGATGTAATCCATGATCGACTTGGCATAACCAAGGTCCGGTTGTTGCGTCCAACCGCTCGGCTCGAAGCGCGTATGCGAGAACTTGTCGCAGAGCAGCTTGAGGGGAACACCGTGTTGCAGCGCCAGCGAAATGCTGATGGCAAAGCAGTCCATCATTCCGGCGAGAGTCGAGCCTTCCTTCGCCATGATGACGAAGATTTCCCCTGGTTGGTGATCGGGATAAAGCCCAACCGTGATGTAGCCTTGGTGACCGGCGATTGTGAAGGTGTGAGTGATGGACGGGCGCTCATCGGGCAGGTGGTGACGCACTGCTGGTGGGGGAGACTGGGCGTTCATTTGGCTTACGCCACCCGGCACCGAGTTTCGTTCTGAAGCGGGTGATGGCATTTAGGATTCCTCCGACAATTGCGGAAACGGTGAAAACTGAACTCTTCGAAACGAGCGCCGATGTTCTGTCCGCATGAGGCCGACGCTTTGAGGGAGCATGGCCAGCGGGCTTGAGTTCGCGACGGATGGCTGCCAGCGCCCGCTCGATCGGTTCGACATGGCAGATTGCTCTTAGCTCCGATCCCGTGGCTGTCTTCTGCCAGACCCCAATGGTGTAAACGGGCTCCGCACCCGGACCGGAAGATTTAAAAATGTGAAGAGCGAATTCCGAATTGGGCATCTGTAGACTCCGGTGACTTAGTTTGCAAACACGAGCTCCAAACGAACTTGTGGCACTGAAAATGTTGAGGTTGGTTAAAAGCAGAAATGACCGCGTCTGTAGGGGGACCGATGGAGGGGTGAACTACTTTGTCGGTAGAGATTCGGCTTTGACTTGCCAGGGCAGCAACTCAAGCCATGCCCATCGCGGTACTCTGAAACTCCTACCGTCAAATAGTGTTCCCGTCGCCACGCCATCGGGCCATACTGTATGCTCTTGGGCCCGGTACCAGGTGCCGCGTATGAGAACGTCGATTGGATTCTGAGTGTTCATGTCTTTCTCAGGGGTAATTTAGTCGACGGTGATTTTCACCGTCTCGCCAAAGGGAGCGACTCTCCTTGAATCCGTGACCCAGAGAACCGGATACGAGGGCGGAGGACTAGGGTACTCATAGCAACACAGGTCGGTTAAGTAAATGAGACATACAGGCGAAATACCGTTGGCTTCGACCCACTGAAAGACCGGACGGAAGTCGGTCCCGCCGCCGCCCTTTGCTTCAAGCACAACGGGTTCAGATGGGCCGAATTCCTGAGTTCCATTCACCGCAGCGTCACAATACACAACATGAATGGCTTCCGGTTTTGCCTGGTCAAAAATTGCAGTGATTTCGCCCGCAAACTGCTTGAGTTCCTCATCTCCTATCGACCCAGAGGTATCCACGCCGATCACGATCTGCCCAACGCCTTCGCGGTGTACTGAGGGCAGGTACAAGCCGGATGCAACGAAGCGGCGGTTTGGCGGAGACCACCTGTAATCGGAAGGTGTGGTCGCGGCCACAAAGTCGCGCAGGATTGCCCGCCAGTCCTGCTTGGATTCACGGCTCTCCCTGAGAAGCCGGTCCACATCTGCCGGTTGATGCCCGCACATGTTGGAGGATCTGACGGCCTGCTCGGCGGCAATGTTCCATTCGTGCTTCTGGCGTGCCGTTTCTGCCTCAGAGGCCGGATCACCCGAATCGTCGGTTGCGTCTAGCACTTCGCCGATAGACCAGGGATCGGGGGTAGGGTTGTTATCGCCGCCTCCGGTCCCTTTGTCGACTCCGTGACTCTGGGAATTTCCCGTCGAGGGCGATGGTTGCGGTGCTCCATTGCTGCTGGCACCTGGACCAGTAGCAGGTTGAGAAGCCGATTGCTGTTGGCTTGAGCCGCTGGGATTGGGCTGAGTGTACTGCGTCGGTAAACCGCCACCGCTGACGTTGTTAAGCAACCGAGAATAAATCTCCTCAGCCGACAAGTCGGTGTACCGAGGGTCATTAAGCACGCCATCCGGTAGCGCAAGCCCGTTCTTGATGATGATGGGATTGATGGCATAGTCTGCGGCTTGGTTCCACACTCTCCGATCGCGCGTTCCTCTCCGGCAGTGATGCCCAAGCGCACAGTGCAGGACCTCATGCGCAAGGGAACCTTGGAGTTCTGCCGGCGTTAATGAGTCAACAAAGGCAGGGTTATAGAGAATCACTTTGCCGTTGGTAGCCAAAGTAGGAATGTCAGCCTGTACGAGCTTCAACCGAAGAGCGAGAGCACCGAAAAATGGCTGATTGAACAGCAGTTGGATGCGGGCTTTGAGCAGCTTTAGCTCTGTAGAGTTTTGTGTGTGATTTGAAACATAAGTTGGCATTGTGGGAAGCCATGAGTTTGGCATTGAGATGACGGGTTTCTTAAAGGCGGTAGGAATCTTAGCGTTCAGCCGTTTTGCCGCTTGCGCCACGAAGGGGATTGAAGAGGTCAATCGTCGGGAAGTGCTTTTCGTTATCGGTAACAAGAATGCAATTGTTTGACTGGGCAATTGCTGCAATGACCATGTCGAGTGCACTCCGCGGACGACCGGCAGCGCTGCCCGCCGCCATAAGATCGCCCCAAATGAGTGCGGCGTTTTCGTCGAATGGCAAGACCCGTCCTCGAAAAAGGGCCTGCGGCCCTTCAGGTCCACTGAACCATGCTTCCAGTTCACGGCGCTTCTTTCCTGTCGGCTTCTCCAATATCCCGCGCCAGATTTCTGCCAGGCTGAGTGACGAAATAAACAACGAGTCGTCTGTCTGTTCCCCCATCCACTTAAGAAGCGCTTCAGAGGGGAGAGGCTTGATGGTATTGCTGATGATGTTGGTGTCCAGCAAATACCGTGTCACAGGTCAACGTTCCTGCCCGCATCGAACGGGCGCTCAATCTTCAGGTCGGAACCAACGAGCGGTGAACGCCGCAGCGCCGCAAGGATTCCACCCTTTTGGGGAATGCCGGAGACAACGCGTGCGACTTCTGAGCGAATGCGCTTTGCCTCCGTGTCATCTTGCGCAAGTCTCTTGGCGAGGGAGCGAATCAGCTCGCGATCGGCAGTGAGGCCGAGCACCTCGAAACGGGCCGCGCCTCGCTTCTGAAGGCGACGCCTATAGTTCTTGATGGCTCGTTTTTGGGCTGGATTGCTCATCTTCGAAAACTCCTTATCTATCCAGTAATATACCCGGTATTGAGTGGAAAAACAAGCCATTTGTGCGTTCTTCCCATGCGCTCTCGCATCGCAGATCCACATCAACATACTGCCACCTTATGATTCAGATCTCCGCCATTTTATGATTTAAGTGACATGTGTGTGTGTGATGAGTCATGACAGCTTTGCCAGCGGGCCGGTGAGGTGAGAAACGTGTCTTGGGTTTAGACCGCGGGCGGTATACCGATGCGCTCGCAGAGCGTGTCGATTTCATCGCCGTTTAGAGGTTCGCAGTCCTCGAAGTGCTCCATATCCCTGATTCGAGCGCCAGAGTCATTCGCCAAGTAGTCGGTCAGATTGTGGGCCTGGAAGACGCGCAACGCGGCGAGGACTGTGCAGACCTCGCGATAGTCGAACCTCGGGGCAACATGTGGTTTATTCATCTGTTTACCTTCTAGCGGCGTGAGTGGTACTTCTGGTTAGCGGCAGAGGGGGAACCCAACTCCGAAAGCGAGGCTCATTCGACTCTGGGTTCCTCGACGCAGCTTGGAAAGATTGGCGTTTAGAAATTCGCTGTTTCCGGAACCCCCATATAACCCGCCATCCGCGCCGCGATGTCGGCTGCGGCCCTGGCGATATCGGTGCGCGTGCTTTCGGATTTACGGAGGTCGTCAGGGTCCACGACCAGGGATGCACGGACATCAGCCGCCATGCGTTCTAACTCCCTATCTTTTGTAATGTTGAGCTTTGGCAACACGTCAACAATGTCAACGATGTTGTCGACCCATGCGTCGTAGAGTTTGCGCCCCTTGCCTTCCTCGGCGGAGTTGTATTCGGCCAGGCGCTGGGCCATGTGGCGGACAACTTTGTATAAGCGTTGCCATAGTTCACGCGCCCCAACCTGCAAAGAGGCATTCAGGGATGTTTCTATCTGTCGCTTGATACGCTGCTGGTCCTCTTCTCCCAATTTCACCCGAAAGTCGGATGCGACTGGCAGTGGTTGTACGGTTGTCTCAAACGAAAACTTGGCTCGCAGTTCAGCCGGATTGGCTAAGATCAGCCGCTCACCATCCCTTACATTCCGGGATAGTCAGCGATGTTGAACATGGTTCCGAGTCTGCTGTGCTCCTTACTCTGCTCGGCCACAAGGACCTCGAACCCCTCTTCGAAAGCCTTCACAGCCGGTTCGAAACGAGCCAGGTGACTGCGCATCTTTTCGGCATGCTCCAGGTAGGCTGCTGCCGGGAGCACTCGGAATCCTTCGTCGCTCCATGGGAGTGTCAGGAAGTAATGGTCTTGCCGGGCTTCGCTTGCAATCTTGTTAATTTCCTGCAGGGCCTGTTTGGGAACGACCAATTTGTTGTAGCGGCCGGCATCCCTTTCAGCACCATGCTTGGCGGCAATCTCGTCGGAGACGTCTGGATCATATTTGCGGGCTGGCCAGACACTTATGGAGACCGAGCACAACATGGCTTTTGTCGCCAAAGATGTGTCTGGAATCTCGGCGACCGGCAAGCCGAAAGGCAAGAGTGAGGGTTGGGGCGTTGCGAGAGTGGTCATTGAGTGAAACTCCTTGAAAACTGGTGTTGGTACGATCTAGGAAATGACGTGGTGGTTTGCGATTGCCCATTTTGTGTAGCCAGCGGTGTGGCATACGGAGGGTTGTCTCAGTGACGCATCACGGACACTGAGGACGCTGAACTCGGTGGGCATGCGTTCCAGGTAGATGCAGATCCGGTCAAAATTCGTGTCGGACGCGTAGTGCGCCAGGGCTGTAGCAACGGCGTACTGTGCGGCCGCGTTCTGAGGAACGGCTGCTTGCTGCGGATTCAGCAGAATGGCATCAATACTGGGCAGATTGCGAAACGTCTGGAGGAAGGCCGACAATTCTGTGGCCGCGCCATCGCCAATTGTTCCGGCGAACAGTTCGTGCTCGATTTCCTGAGCCGGGGCTGAGTTTAGGATTTTGGACACAAACTGCCAGGACCGTGGTGAGGGAAAGGCGTTTGCGTCGCGGTCGAAGGCGCTCAGAAGCTCGGGCTTGAAGCGGACAAAGGCAATGATCTCAGGGCGAATCTGAGCCTGAATGGCCCATTCGCACCATTCCTGCATGTCAACTTCGAAATTAAGGTGCGTAAAGCGGTTCCGGAGCGGAGTAGGCATGCGAGTTGTTACTCCGCGGTCCGTATCGCGATTTCCGGCGGCGACGATCGCCCAACCTTCGGGAAGTATGTAATCACCCAATTTCCGGTCCAGCACCAACTGATAGCAGCTGGCCTGAACCATTGCGGCGGCGGAATTCAGTTCGTCAAGAAAAAGGATTCCGTTACCGTCCCTTGGAAGGAATTCGGGAGTCGCCCATTTCGAGGTCCGGTCATCCCCCAGAAATGGCAGACCACGAAGATCGACCGGGTCTAACAACAGGGCGCGAACATCATTGAGCTGGACTTGCAACGATTGTGCAACCTGGCGAACCACATCCGACTTTCCGATGCCGGGACCGCCCCAGATGAATACAGGTTGCCGTGCGGCAACCAGGACATGCAATGCTTTGGACACCAACGATGCTTTCATGCAGTTTCCTTTTGTACGAAGATGAATTGCTACGAGATGAAAATGAGCAGGAGAGGAGTCTTAATGAAGACGGTCTGCGAACTTGAGTTGCCAAAACATCCTTGGATCGGGCTGCGAAGGAAAGAGCTTGAACAAGTACGTATCATTCGTCAGATATGATGAACAACGGGCAAAGAGAGGGTTAGAGTAGGAATCTCGGCGAGTTATATGACTGTCGCGTATGTTTACACTGATGAACGTCGCAGAACTCGAGCTAGAACTCGTGAGCGATCAAAGGCTTAACTCTTGACGGAGAACATGAAGGGAGATTCATGCAAGGACGTAAGATCAGTCGTTCAACGCGAATCAAGTCTTCTTGAGAAGAGCATCCCTAACATCGGACAGCGTTATCATCAGCGTCATTGGCTCGGAGGGACTCGGGTCGAAACCAAGGGTCATATAAAACTTCTTCGCTTGCTCTGAGATGGCATGGACTACGATCCCGCGAATCCCGATTGCATCAGCCGCATGGGCCACGCGGCGCGCGGCATCGCGAAATAATGCACGGCCCACGCCAAGCCCTTGCCAATTCTGGTCAACCGCCAAGCGGGCAAGCACGGCTACCGGGATAGGATTGGGCATGTTCCGCTTGAATCGGCCTGGAGCACTCTCCACCGTGATCACGCCTGAAGCCAGCGCGTAGTACCCAATTACCAGTGTGTCTTCGCATACGACATAGGTACGCGAAGCGCCACTGACGTGATTGGCACGTGCCCGCCGCCTCAGCCAATCGTCGAGTGAGCGTTCGCCGTAGCAGAAATCGCCAAAGTCATGGTGGTCCGCCAGTGGCTCAGGCGGCAAGAGCCCGCTTATTTCTCCCATGGCGCAGCGGTCCCGAGAGATCGGCGCAACCGGGCATTCGCTCGTGGTGGCGCATCGAGCCTTGCAACGAACTCTGCGTATGCTTTGCGATTGAGCACAAATACTGTACGGTCCAGAAGCGCGTCCTCGGCGGCACGACGAGCGGCATCAAGGACGAAATCTGTCCGGTTTCTGTCCGACAGAGCTGCCGCCCGATCGATAAGACCTCGTAGTTCCGGTTTAATTCGGAGATTCAAAGTATCGCGCTTGCCCTTTTCATGTTGAGATGTTGGCACGAAGACTCCTCCACGCTCTACTACACTTAAAGCATACCATATCGTAATGACGCTGTCATTACAGATATCCCAATACTTGTTCCAAGTTGTACTTGAACTAGGCCGTTCTGTAGCTGCTCCGAGATCATCGGGCGTTGACGTAACCTACAAGTTCCGGGTTCTCGGCATCGACAAACAAGCTGCCCTGCTCTGGCACGAAAGGTCGCCTTTTCTTGAAATGCGGCAGATGCTTCGCTCTTGCGGTCCATGAGGCACCCATGGCACGGCAGTTCTGACGGGCCTGCATCTCGCCGACACCGTGATTGACGCCGCCACACATACAGTCACATTCCGGTCCTTTCGCGAGGTAACACTTGGCGTTGCACGCGCGTCGCAACTTGCCGGACGAACCAGAAGCAATCAGAGTGCTCATAGTGACCTCCGACGTCACGCAAATCACTAGGGCCAGTAGTAAATGAGTCACTGGCCGATGAACATGAGCCGGAAGTCGCTTAAAAGGACGCTACGGCTCCCGTCGTGAGCGTGGAAGGTCCTTATGCCAGCCGGTCGTTCTCAGGTAACTCTTCATGATTTCGCTTAGGCCGTCGAAATATTCTTCTCCTTCGCGTTCATCTGGTCCGTCAAAAACGTCGCAATCGCAGATTTCGTAGGCGTCGATGGCTAGTCCAACCACTTCCTGCACCGACCCGCCTTTACAGATGATGAGAACCTTCTGCTTGAGTGGTTCGCCTGTAACGCATCGGGTGGTTTCGTGAACGGCCACAGCTAGCCGGCGCATTCCAACATCAGGATCAATCTGTTCCCACCTGTGGACGATCTGGTGCGCGGCATTGAGAAGACGGTCGAGCGTGTCCAATTGCACGATGGCGCACCGTTCGAGTGCATAAAACACAAATAACTCACGTGCTTTTTGTGTCATCTCCTGAGGTACTAGGAGACTCGCGTCCTTGAATCGCTTGATGAGGGTCTGGACTAAGAGTTCGAAGGTGGTGGTGGTCATGTGTTTGTAGGACAGAAAGGCTTTGAGAGGAAAGAAGGACGAGCCAGAGGGAGCAGGCCGGAACAGGCAGAGGCTAGAACACAATTTCGGCGCTGGAGTCGGGATGCACGAAGTACAGGTTGAAATCGGTGTATGCTCCACCGCCAGCACGCAAGCTTTCCCGGAATGCGACGTCGTATGTGGAGTAGTAGCGTTTCGTCAACGTCGAGAAATAGGGTTTCCGTTTGTGATACTTGAGTTTCGCCCTCACGTGTTTTCTCTCCAAGCTGGGGGTTGGCGGTTAGAGCAGTGCGGATTCATTGGGCAAGGACAAGTCGCTTGTCCTGGCGGCCCTTCAACAGAACTTTTCGAGGCCAGCATCGCTGCAAGCAAGTCATATCCAGTCAGCAACCAGTTGCACCCGGCGCCTATCACGGAGACTGCGAACCTGTGCCAAATGGCCGCCAGAGATCCTTACAGTCTGGAATGTACGGCTCTGAGGATCCCACTTCGAATATTCCCGGGGAATCCAGCCCTCGACAATCCATGGCTCCCTACAAATGAACTGTCGAGTGAAACCGCGGAGCGGACTGATACCGTCTTGAATGTAAAGAATGGTGCCTACATCAATGGTTCCCACGCGTCTATCTCGCGGGCCGGGTAAACGCCTGGATCGTTGCGCGTAGTATTGGCGAATCATTGGTCCTCAGCGCCGGCAGGAGCTTTGACCAAGACAAATGAGCACAGGCCATTAATTGGTGTCGGTTGCTCACTCTCGATTACGTAGCCAGCATCTACGTACTGACGCTTGCGCTCCTCGTACGAGTCGGCTTTGGTGGTAACGCGTATTCGTTGCGGCATAGGCCGGTGTGTCTCCTTGGAATGTGTTGCTGGTGCCGGGAAAAGGTGGGTTGTTAAGTAAGGCCCGCAGACCTTTCAAGTGCGGTAACAATTGTGTGGAGCGTCTGCAGGTCAGTGACTTTCTCGATCGAGTCCACATCAAGGGATCTAAGAATCTCAAACACCGTAGTTCTGTCGATCTTCGCCGCGGCTGCGGCCGCCCTTCGCAGGCCGCGCCGGGCAGCTTCCATGTGTTCCAGAACGGTGTACTGCAAGCCGATTTCTCGGATATCCCCAGGGCTCCATACGCGGGCAATGCTCTTAAGCAGACCGTGGTAGAGAGCAGGACCCAATTCCTGTTCCATAAGAACAATGTCTCGGACCACGTTCTTGCCGCGACGCGATGGCAAGGCAGGGCCCGCGTGGTTACGTCGTGGAATGTCAGCAGTCTGGTTCGTACTTGGCGATACTGGACTGTCGGCCTTAACTGGGGCCGGGCGTAGGCCCCGCTTCCATCCGTCTGGGGTCGCCCACTCGGGAAGATCAGGAACTGCGACTGGACGTTTTTGGCTGTCCAGTTCAAGCCACTTTCCTTCGAAGAAATAGAAGTACCTGCCCAGACCGAAGCAAGCACATGCGCGTTTGAAGGCCTGAGCTTCAGCCGCTGTAGCAGCGTGCTCATTTCGGGACCACTCCTCCCCGGTGGCCGAATGAAACCCAAGTATTTGTATGTTCAACTCACACGTAACCAGAACCTTCGTTGAGGTTGTTGTGATTGAGTACCTGTCGGTCCAGCCAACCGGGGTTAGAAGGAGGTTAAGCCGGTCCTTGTACGCTCGCGGGTCGGCATAGGGAAGCGCGAATCCGTGCAATCGTCCGTGTATTCTTTGGGTTTCCGTCACGCGCCATTTCACAAGGAACGGATCGAAGGGTACTTGCAAACCCTCAAGCAAGACGTTGACCTTCTCTTGAGGATCAGTGAACAGTGACGATGTTATCGCTAGGCTAACACTGGTGTGCCCATTGGCGTGAGACGTCGATGATTCCGTATCGAGGCCGTTTGCATGACCGTTAGGGGCGCTCATCTGGTTTTCCTTTTGTGACTTGCGGAAGCGAATTCAAATGTGTTGTGCAGAGGGAGCTGCTAGCGAGCTTTAAGGGAAGAGGGAAATCT
>Ga0070730_10005353_pt1 | contig 11097 bp, 6 predicted proteins | sample Coa_R1_3_FD_66447 | JGI IMG/M metagenome (GOLD analysis project Ga0070730, IMG submission 66447) | Surface soil microbial communities from Centralia Pennsylvania, which are recovering from an underground coalmine fire - Coalmine... | ecosystem: Environmental > Terrestrial > Soil > Unclassified ... | reverse complement strand
AAGGCATATCCGTGCCGCGGCGCCCACTGCAAAGTCTGGAGAATAAGCATGTCCAAAGTGCCCTGCAGGATCTCCATGCGGTTCTGATAACGTTCTTTTCTTGAAGGCATGTTCAGGTATGTAGACTCCCTTCCTAGAGGTAGGTAAGCACTCTACATACCACTACAGATAGACACTAATTGCCATTCCCCAATGAAAATTGCCCGCTTAGGCTCCGAGGGTTTAACCCTTGGAATTCCAAGAACTAAGAGCAATATATAAGGATAGGTCGGGCTTGTTTTTTCCTTCCTTCCAGTGATGGCTGGCCAAACTGCCCGTCCTGTTGAGCATGTTCGGAGTTGGGACAAGCAATCCCATTTTCGGGTAATCTAGGCTAGTCCCCTGGCCTAGGTGCTTGCCAACATCCTGAGGCTGTGGGACTTAGCGAATGGAACCTTGGGTACGGGATTTGCGTTCCAAAGAGATGGGAACAAATTATGGACATTCAACGACCTTCTAACGCAAGAGCAAAAAAAATCCGCCGGATTATCTATGGTTCGGTGGCATTCCTCCTTATTGCAGGCGTGAGCTACGGCCTTTCCCGCCTCCGCCCCGCGGCGCCTACTGTGGATCGGGCGACCATCTGGACGGACGAAGTGAAGCGCGGACCGATGCTGCGCGAAGTCCACGGGCTTGGAACTCTAGTTCCCGAGGACATTCGCTGGATCCCAGCGCAGACGAACGCCAGGGTGGAGAAAATTGTTTTGCGACCTGGCGTGGACCAGGTAGTCAAGCCGGACTCGATTATTCTCGAATTAAGCGATCCGCAAGTCCAGCGCGACATGTTGGACGCACAATACCAACTCAAAGGCGCGGAAGCGGACCTCGCCAACTTGAAAGTTCAGGTCAACAGCCAACTGATGAATCAGAAGTCAGCAGAGGCCGCTGTTCGCAGCGACTACGAACAGACCCGCTTGCAGCACGACGTCGATGTAAAACTCTTGAAGGAAGGCATCCAGTCCAGCCACATTGAGGAGCTCTCCAGAGTCAAAGAAGAGCAATTGAAGATTCGCCTGCAACTGGAGGAAGAACGGACAAGCGTGGCCACCGATTCCGCACAGGCGCAACTTGCCGCGCAAGAAGCGAAAGTCGAGCAGCAGCACGCGCTTTATAACCTGAAGCGCAGCCAGTACGAGGCCTTACACGTTCGGGCGGGTATGAACGGAGTACTCCAGCTTGTGCCTGTGGAGGAGGGGCAGCAAGTGACGGCCGGGGCACAACTCGCGCGAGTAGCTGATCCGAAAAAGCTCAAGGCAGAAATCAAGATACCCGAGACGCAGGCAAAGGACGTAGTAGTCGGACAAAAAGCATCCATAGACACACGAAATGGCGTTGTGAATGGCCGCGTTTTCCGGGTCGATCCTTCCGTACAAAACGGAACGGTGACTGTGGACGTTCACATAACCGATCCGCTCCCGCTGGGTGCGCGGCCTGACCTTAGCGTGGATGGAACCATCGAGCTTGAGAACCTGAAAGACGTGCTGTACGTGGGCCGCCCGGTGAATGGCCAGCCGGAGAGCAAGATAGGAATCTTCAAGCTCGTCGATGACGGATCCGAAGCCGTGCGCGTGAACATCGTACTGGGACGCAGTTCAGTAAACACGATTGAAATCCGCGACGGCTTGAAGGTTGGAGACAAAGTGATTCTCTCCGACATGTCGCAGTGGGATAACTTCGATCGTATCCGGCTCAAGTAAGTGCGGGGTTCCTCGAAAGAGGTCGGGGCAGAAACTAGCAAAGTGAAGAAGGATCGCGAGGCAGGGAGAAGCTGATGCAGACGCTTTGGCAAGACCTGCGCTACGGCGTGCGAATGCTGGCGAAGAACCCAGGTTTCACGGTCATCGCGGTCGTTACTCTTGCGCTGGGCATAGGTGCCAACACCGCCATGTTCAGCTACCTGAATGCCTGGGTCATCAAGCCGCTGCCTTATCCCCAGGGTGACCGGCTGGTGATCTTCAATTCGCACGACAAGAAGAGAGGATGGACCTCTGAATCTCTCACTTCTACGGCGTCCTTCCTCGACTTCCAAAAGCAAAGCATCTCTTTCGACCAGACCGTTGGATGGGCCGGGTGGAATTTCAATCTGACGGGGGATGGCACTCCCGCATTGGTTGAGGGCGGGCGCGTCAGTTGGAATTATTTTGATGTGTTGGGCGCGAAGCCTCTCCTGGGTCGGACTTTCGCGCAGGATGAAGATGGCCCGGGCGCCCCGCATGTCGCCATTCTCAGTCAGGGACTTTGGCAGAGCCGATACGCGAGCGATCCGAAAATCATCGGGCGAAACATAAAGATTGACGGCGAGGCGTACGCGGTGGTCGGAGTCATGCCCGGAACTTTTCAGTTTCCGCTAATGGGCATCGCAAATCTCTGGACACCACTCGCCCTGACTGACAAAGACCGCGCAGACCGCGGCGGTTCGTGGTTCTCTGCATTCGGCCGCTTGAAACCCGGCGTTACCCCTAAACAAGCCGGCGCGGAATGCGCGGCGATCTTCGGCCGTCTCGAGAGCCAGTTTCCGCAAACGAACACAAACCTGACTCTGCAGCTCAGTTCCATGGCGGACACCATCGGCAAGCATGAAGGTGTGACGCAAGTGGTCATTTGCTTCGTGATTGTTGGCCTGGTGCTGCTGATCGCTTGCGCGAATGTCGCGAATCTGATGCTGGCGCGCGCAACGGGGCGCACAAAGGAATTTGCCGTTCGCGGAGCCTTGGGCGCCACCAGGCCGCGTCTGGCGCGCCAACTTCTAACGGAATCGATGTTGCTGTTTTTCGTCGGAGGCGTCGCGGGCATTTTCTTCGGTCTATGGGGAATGAAGTTGATTGATTCTTGGATCCCAGGTCACGTTCGCGGGTTCCTGGTGAATTACGGGCGTGTGGATCTGGACGTCACTACTTTAATGTTTACCCTGGGAATCGCGCTTTTGTGCGGGTTGCTCTTCGGTTCTGCGCCGGCCTTTGAGAATGCGAGGCTCGACGTCAATCGCACGCTCAAGGAAGCCTCCGGCCAGGCTTCGGGCAGCAAGCGAGGCGCCCGTCTGCGCCAGATTTTTGTTGCGGCGGAGATTGCGCTCGCCGTGGTCGTGCTCATAGCCGCAACATTGCTGGTGAAAAGCTTCATCCTCTCTGTGCGCTCGAGCCCCGGATACAATCCGCAAGACCTGATGATCGCGCAGGTCGCGCTTCCCAAAACGAAGTACGCCCAGGATTCGCGTCAGCGGAATTTCACCGAGGACGTTCTTGCCCGTGTCCGCGCGCTGCCTCAGGCGGTTTCCGCCGGCGTGGCAAGTTCTGTGCCGTACGGCGGCTTCGGTCAGGGTGTCGAAGTACGAGCCGTCGGTAAGCCTGCTCCCCGTCCTGGAGAAAGAATTGGTGCGCGATACACGGCGGTGTCTCGCGATTATCTTTCGACCATGCAGATTGCTCTGGTCAAGGGACGCTTGTTCAATTCCGCCGACGAGCAGGGCAGTCCCTCTGTAATCATCAGCCAGACCCTCGAGCGCCGGTTTTGGCCCAATGAAGATCCCATCGGTCAAAAACTGCAGTTTGGCGAGCAAAACACGGTCTGTACGGTTGTGGGAGTAGTGCAAGACATAAAAATGTTTTACGTGCGGGCGGGGGCGGAACGGCAGATGTACGTTCCCCTGGCGCAATTCCCGTCTGCAACGTTAGGATTCGCGGTACGCACAAGCACCTCGGCGGATTCCGCAGCAATGGCTACTGCCATCCGCGATGCGATTTGGTCCGTGGATCGCGATCAGGCCGTCTCTTCCGTCGAACCGCTCGAAACGCTCATTTCGATTGCGAATGCCGGAGACAGCGTGGTCACCAAGCTTATGGTCTTCTTTAGCGCGCTGGCCATGTTTTTGGGAGCGATTGGCATCTACGGCGTGATGGCGCATCTGGTTTCCCAGAGAATCCACGAAATCGGCATCCGCGTCGCGTTGGGTGCAACTCCGTCACAGGTCTTGCGCATGGTCCTCAGTCATGGACTGAAGCTGGCCGTGGTTGGTATCTCGGTCGGTGTGCTCGTGGCCCTGGGCGCGACCCGCGGGCTAGCCACAGTGCTTTATCAAGTCACACCGTACGATCCGCCCACATTTATCGGAGTGCCACTTTTGTTTGCTCTGGTTGTGTTAGCGGCGTGTTATCTGCCTGCGCGGCGCGGAACGCGCGTGGACCCATTGGTGGCGCTCAGGTACGAATGACGGGATTGGCACTCGCAGTAGAGGTTGAAAGGAAGCGATGCATACGCTTTGGCAAGACGTGAAATACGGCCTCCGGATGCTCCTGAAGAATCCGGGGTTCACCGCCATTGCGGTCCTGACGCTCGCTTTGGGAATTGGCGCAAACACGGCCATTTTCTCTCTCTTGAACCAGGTATTGCTACGGAGACTCCCAGTCCGCAATCCGGAACAGTTGGTCATTTTGAAATCGCCGGGCCCGAAGCGCGGCCATGTCTGGAGCGATGGCGACGATTCCGAAATCTTTTCTTATCCCTTGTATAAGGGCCTGGCGAAGGACACCGCCGTTTTCGATGGTGTCATCGCGCGCTACCAATTCGCCGCGAGCATTGCCATACATGGGCAAACGGATCGGGGTTCCGGCGAACTCGTCACCGGAAACTACTTTCAGACGCTAGGCGTGCAGCCTGCTCTCGGCCGCTTGTTGACGCCTGCCGACGATGATGTTCAGGGAGCACATCCCGTTCTAGTGCTGAGCCACGGGTACTGGACGCAGCATTTTGGCGGCGATTCCGGCGTGCTGAATCAGACCATCCTCGTGAATGATACCGTGATGACCATTGTTGGCGTGGCCCAGGCGAGCTTCACAGGGATCCAGATAGGGCAGACCCCGGATATTTTCGTCCCCATGACCATGAAGGGCCAGATGACGCCCATCCGCAACGGGTTGGACGACTGGAATGATTCCTTCCTGGCGGTGCTGGCCCGGTTGAAGCCGGGCGTGTCGAAGGAACAGGCCGAAGCCGCCGTCAACGTGGATTATCACCCCCTCCTTGAACAACAAATGGAGCATCTGGGGGGAGGCGGCGACCATCTCCATGGAAAAGACCGCGACGAATTCCTGAACAAGAAGGTCGTGCTGTACCCCGGAGCGCAAGGCCGAACCGTCGTCCAGCGCGACTCCGGCCCGGCGATTAAGGCGTTATTTGCTATGGTGGGCCTGGTTTTGCTCATTGCCTGCACCAACGTTGCCAATTTGCTCCTAGCCAAGGGCGCGGCCCGGCAACGGGAATTCGCCATTCGTTCGGCCCTGGGCGCGACTAAAGGCCGGATGATTCGTCAATTGATGGTGGAAAGCTTCCTTTGCGCGGTTGCCGGAGGTGGCCTAGGACTCCTACTTGGCTCCTGGCTGATGAACATTTTGACCCAAGCCGTCGTTTCTGAAGGAGGAGTTCAAGGCATCACTTCCAGAGTGGACGCGACTGTTCTTGGATTTGCGGCTGCAGCAACAGCCGTCTCGGCCTTTGTATTTGGTTTGCTTCCCGCGTGGCGCGTCGCGCGGGGGAGCGTGTCGCAGGTCCTCAAAGACCAAGGTTCCACCGGGTCTGCAGGGCCGGGCCACGTGCGATTCCGCAAGGTGCTCGTTGCCGGGCAGGTGGCGTTTACCGTGCTCCTGCTCGCGGGAGCCACCCTGTTTGCGCAGACGCTGTGGAATTTGCGCAAGCAGAACCTGGGATTGAGCACGGAGAATTTGATTACTTTTTCGATTTCGCCGCAGTTGAGCGGATACGACGGGCCGAGAACGACTGCCTTGGTAGACCAATTGAGGCAGCGCTTGGCGGGGCTTCCTGGGGTATCGGGGGTAGGCTCATCGCAAATCCCTGTGCTGACTGGAACTGACATGGGAACGAATATCACTGTCGAAGGCCGCCAAAACTTGGACAGCGACGAGCGCCATGTCAATTACGACGCGGTGAGCCCGAATTACTTTTCGACCATGAAAGTGCCGCTGCTTTCGGGCAGGGAATTCAATGACGCGGATACGGCCACAAGTCCGAAAGTGGCCATCATCAACGAAGCGATGATGAAAACCTTTTTCCCGAACAGGAACCCGATCGGCGTGCATCTGGCGATGGGCTCCGGCGACGGTCATAATCCGGACATTGAGATTGTTGGCGTGGTGAAAGACGCCAAGGAATCCCATGTGAGAGACAGCGCGCGGCCTTATTTTTACCGGCCCTACACGCAGTTCGGGAAGCTTTTCGGCATGACTTTTTACGTGCGCACAAACCAGGACCCGCTGCTCGTCGCCAACGATCTGCGGCAGACCGTGAGGCAACAGGACGCGAATTTGCCTGTCTATGAACTGAAAACGGTGAGCCGCGTCGTGGATGAAGATCTGTTCGCCGAACGCGTGATTGCCGGGCTGTCGTCGAGTTTTGGCGCACTAGCCGCCATCCTTGCAGCTCTGGGAATTTATGGCGTGCTTGCTTATGTGGTAGTGCAGCGGACGCGCGAGATTGGCATACGGCTGGCGCTTGGCGCAGCCGGTTCCCATGTTCGTGCATTGGTTTTCAAGGAAGTGGGCTGGATGGTGCTTGCCGGTGTGGTCTTGGGGTTGCCATCGGCCTATGCGTTGGCCCGCTTGGCCGAGGATCTATTTTTCGGCGTTCGTGCGGGCGATATCACCGTTTACGTTATATCACTGAGTGTTGTCGTGCTGATCGCAGCTATCGCATGCTATGTGCCTTCGCGGCGGGCCACTCGAATCGATCCGATCGTGGCTTTACGCTACGAGTAAATGAGTTTTAGTTTTGGGGCCAGAATCTGCAGGTGCAACGAGTTTCCGGAATCAAATGAGATAAGGAGAACCCATGGTAGAAACCAGCGACACTCTCATCAAAATGGAAGGCGTCAAGAAAGTCTTCCTCACTGACGAAGTGGAGACTCATGCCCTCGAGGAAATCCATCTCGAGATCAAGAAAGGGACGTACATTTCCATTGCCGGCCCTTCGGGCTGCGGCAAGTCCACGCTGCTCTCAATTCTCGGGCTGCTGGACTCGCCCAGCGACGGCAACTACTGGCTGAATGGCCAGCCCGTGGCGAAGCTTACGATCAGCGAGCGCACACGGATTCGCAACCGCGAAATCGGTTTCATTTTTCAGGCGTTCAACCTGATCGGCGACCTCACGGTCTATGAAAACGTCGAATTGCCGTTGACCTACCGCGGCACGAGCGCTGCCGAGCGCAAGCAAAAAGTCCAGCAAGCGCTCGAGCGCGTGGGCATGGCCCATCGCCTGCGCCACTATCCGTCGCAACTGTCTGGCGGTCAGCAGCAGCGTGTTGCCGTGGCGCGCGCTCTCGTCGGTGATCCGCTAATCCTGATGGCCGACGAGCCCACGGGAAATTTGGACTCGAAAAACGGCGAAGCGGTGATGGAACTTTTGCGCGACTTGCATCGCAATGGCGCAACGATCTGCATGGTCACGCACGACCAGCGCTATGCCAATTTTGCGGAGCGCACCATTCACCTTTTTGACGGCCGTATCGTCGAGGAGACCCGAGAAGCTGAAGTCGGCGCCTAACACAGAGGAGAGCGAGCATGGGCACGATCTTGCAGGACGTCCGGTTCGGCTTGCGCATGCTCGCGAAACATCGAGTGGCCACGCTGGTTTCCATCCTGGCGCTCGCCGTGGGCATTGGCGCTAACACTGCGATGTTCAGCATTGCCGAGGCTTTTCTGTTGCATCCCGCGCCATTCGAAAACGCGGACCGCATTGTCGTATTAGTCGATTCCCGGCCTCAACAAAACATCGACATGAACAGCATTGCGCCAGCCACCTATTTCGACTGGCAGAAAGAGGCGCGCTCCTTCGATCGCCTGGCCGCTTATGCTTGGTGGGAAGTGAACCTGACTGGGGACGGCCATCCGCAAAAGGTCAATTCTTTTCGGGTTTCTGCCAATCTATTCGAAACGCTTGGTGTTCAGCCACAACTCGGCCGTGGATTTGTCGCGGAAGAAGAAGAACCTGGGAAGGATCAGGAGATCGTTCTCGGCCATGCGCTTTGGGAGCAGCGCTATGCATCCGATCCGCAAATTCTCGGCAAGCACATCAAGGTAGATGGCAAGGACTACACCGTCGTCGGAGTTATGGGCAAAGGATTCGACTTTCCCATGCCTGCAGAAGCGTGGCTCCCCCTGGCCATTGATTTGAAGGGACGCCAGAGCCGCGACAGCCGCTGGCTTTGGGTGCTTGGCCGTCTAAAACCAGGCGTTTCCTTTTCGGAAGCTTCGGCTGAGATGCAAGCTATCGCGCAACGCGAAGCCGATGCTTACCCTGACACCAACAAGGGCTGGCAGCTTCATCCCAAGACCCTCCCGCAGTTCGTGACTGGCGATATCACGCGAGATTATACGTTGTTGTTGATGGGGGCAGTCGGCTTCGTCCTGCTCATCGCTTGCGCCGATGTGGCCAACGTGCAGTTCGCGCGTGTGGCCGGGCGTACGAACGAATTTGCCGTGCGCGCGGCGTTGGGCGGCAGCCGGTGGCGGGTCATCCGGCAGTTGCTAATCGAGAGTGCGTTGCTTGCTGCCGGAGGTGCAGTGCTGGGCTTGTTCCTTGCCCAATGGGCCATCCAGATAATTCTTTCGCACATGCCACCGGACGTGGCCAGGTTCATTGCCGGATGGAAGACCATCCGTTTGGACTCCAACGCATTTTTGTTTACGTTGGCAATCATCGCTGTTAGCGGCGTTCTTTCCGGCATTGCTCCTTCGTTAATGGCATCGCGTGAGAATCTTGCCGAGTCTTTGAAGGAAAGTGGCCGAGGTTCCACATCGGGTCGTGCCCGTGGCCGCCTGCGTGGGGCGCTCGTGGTGGTGGAAATCTCCCTTGCGCTGGTTTTGCTTGTGGGCGCAGGTCTGCTGGTGAAAAACTTCCAGGGATTGCTCAATGTGAATGAAGGTTATTCGCCACGAACGCTGCTGACGCTGAATTTGACGCTTCCGCGCAAGCAATACGCGACGCAGCCGCAGCAGTTGGCGTTTTTCGAGCAAGTGCTTCAGCGGCTAAATGGTATTCCCGGCGTGCAATCCGCCGCGATTGTGACGCATGTTCCTTATTCGGAAGGCGGCGGAGTGGGCGAAGACATTTTTTCGATCCAGGAGCACCCTGCGAATAAGCGCGGCGCACAACAAGATGCCATCGTTCAAAACATCGCTCCGAATTACTTTGGAATGATGAATATCGCACTTCGCGACGGACGCCTTCTGAACGATTCAGACGGCGCCAACACAACAAAGGTCGTAGTCATCAGCGAGAGCCTGGCGCGGCGTTATTTCCCCGGCGAAAACCCCCTGGGCCAGCACATCAGCACGGGCCGTAACCCCGCGGACGCCTCAAACACCGGCGTTGCCGAACATCCCTGGTGGACGGTCGTAGGGGTTGTGAGCGACGTGCATTACAGTTGGATCAACAAAGAGGATATCCCGACGATTTACGGGTCGTTCCGGCAATGGCCGCCGCACTACACCACAGTCGTGCTGCGCGTTACGAACGATCCCACGCACCTGATTTCGTCGGTCCACGCGGAAATTGCCGCCGTCGATCCCGAGTTGGCGCTCTACAACATCAAGCCTATGGACCGGGTCATCACCGAATCCATCATCGGAATCGCGTATGTGGCCGCGATGATGGCGGTGCTTGGAGTCATTGCGCTGGTCCTCGCTTCGGTCGGAGTATTCGGCGTAGTGTCTTATTCTGTTAGCGAGCGCGTCCACGAGATTGGTGTCCGCATGTCGTTTGGCGCGCAGACTCGCGACATCGTTCGAATGGTGCTGCGCAGCGGCATGCTTCTTACCATCGTGGGCCTGGCCATTGGGCTGCCCATCGCATTTGTTTTGGCGCGCGCACTTTCTTCTGTGCTGTTTGGCGTCGAAGCTGCTGATCCATTTTCATTCTTAGCCCTGCCGCTCTTGCTTGCGGCAGTCGCGGCCCTCGCGTCTTACCTGCCCGCGCGCCGCGCTGCTCGTGTAGACCCTCTTGTTGCGTTACGCTATCAATGAGAAGCCATTCGAATGAGCTCGAGGAGATCTCTTGGAACCTTTGATTCAATTACGCAATCTAGAAAAATCCGTCGAAACCGGGCCGAACCGTTTTTTCCTGCTTCGCCGCGTCAATCTGGATATTCAGCCAGCCGAGTTTGTCACCATCATGGGGCCTTCCGGCGCCGGCAAATCCACCTTGCTCAGCATTATCGGAATGCTCGACGGCGCATGGGTCGGCGAATACTACTTTAACGGCGAGCCAGTTCACAAACTCAACGTCAAAAAGCGCAACGAATTGCACAAGGCCAATATTGGGTTCGTGTTTCAGAGCTACCATCTGATCGACAATCTGACGGTTTTCGAGAATCTCGAGGTTCCTCTGTCCTACAAAAATGTGCCGCACAAAGAGCGCGTCAGCCGCGTTTGCGACGCGCTGGACCGTTTCAACATTGTCGGCAAAAAGGATTTGTTCCCGAATCAGCTCTCCGGCGGACAACAACAGCTTGTGGGAGTCGCGCGCGCGGTGATCATGAATCCAAAACTGATTTTGGCCGACGAACCGACAGGAAACCTCCATTCCGCACAAGGTGACGAAATCATGCAGCTGTTCAAGCGATTGAACGATGCGGGGACAACGATTATTCAGGTCACGCACTCGGAGAGAAATGCTTCCTACGGGCACCGCATCATTCAACTGAAAGACGGTTGGGTCGTCGGGGAGACCGCGACCTCCGGCGTGGGGGCCACCGCCGCGCAGCCGGGCTAAGGCTCATTTTCGTCTCTAGCTGGAGGCCATTCAAATGACCACACTACTGCAGGACATTCGCTACGCTTTACGCATGCTGCTGAAAGCTCCCGGCTTCACTGTGGTGGCGGTCCTGACGCTTGCGCTGGGCATCGGTGCGAACACGGCTATTTTCAGTGTCGTGAACGGATTGCTGCTCCACCCCTATGGCATAGCTCATCCGGAGCGATTGGTAGCCATTCGCGCGCGATACGAAAAGCTGAATCTCAAGAACATCGTGATTTCCGCGCCCGACTACACCTT
>Ga0070730_10005352_pt1 | contig 11100 bp, 8 predicted proteins | sample Coa_R1_3_FD_66447 | JGI IMG/M metagenome (GOLD analysis project Ga0070730, IMG submission 66447) | Surface soil microbial communities from Centralia Pennsylvania, which are recovering from an underground coalmine fire - Coalmine... | ecosystem: Environmental > Terrestrial > Soil > Unclassified ... | reverse complement strand
GCGTAAAACGGCATCAAGCTAGACTGCGCGATATTGCTTCTGATTTTTCGGGACTAGAGCCCAGAATTGATACGCGTTAACCACGGTCTTCCACCAAATGCCTGACGATCTCAAAGTCGAACCTGACATCGGCGAATTGCGGAAGATTGAGCCGCAGCCGCTCTATACCCCGGCCAATCTGGGGAACTGGGACTATGACCGGGACCTGGGCTATCCGGGCGAGTTCCCGTTTACGCGTGGCGTGCAGGCCACCATGTATCGCGGGCGGCTGTGGACCATGCGCCAGTACGCCGGGATGGGCGATGCCGAGGAATCAAACAAGCGCTATAAATATCTGCTTGCGCACGGCACCACGGGACTTTCCGTCGCTTTCGATCTGCCTACGCAGATCGGCATGGACTCCGACCATGAGATGGCGCTGGGCGAAGTGGGCAAGGTCGGCGTGGCCATTGATTCCATTGAGGACATGGAGCGGCTGTTCGCAGGCATCAATCTGGAGAAGATCTCCACATCGATGACCATCAATGCCAGCGCCGCGATCCTGCTGGCGCTGTACATTGCAGTAGCCAAGCGTACGGGCGCCGACGTGCGCAAGCTGAGCGGCACGGTGCAGAACGACATTTTGAAGGAGTACATCGCGCGCGGGACCTACATCTATCCGCCGCGGCAGGCGCTGCGCATCATCACCGACATGTTTGCCTACGCCAACGAGCATGTGCCCGACTGGAACCCGATTTCGATCTCGGGATATCACATGCGCGAGGCCGGCTGCACGGCGGTGCAGGAGGTGGCGTTCACGCTGGCCAATGCGATTGCCTACGTCGATGCCGCGCTCAGCGCGGGGCTCGACGTGGACAAGTTCGCGCCGCGACTCTCGTTCTTCTTCAACGCGCACAACAATTTTCTGGAAGAAGTGGCCAAGTTTCGGGCGGCGCGGCGGATGTGGGCGCGCCTGATGAAAGACCGCTTCGGCGCAAAGAACGCGCGCTCGCAGATGTTGCGCTTTCACACGCAGACCGCCGGCTCGACCCTCACGGCGCAGCAGCCGGAAAACAACATCGTGCGCACGGCGCTGCAGGCGCTGGCCGCGGTGCTGGGAGGAACGCAGTCACTGCACACCAACAGTTTTGACGAGGCGCTGGGCCTGCCCACGGAAGAGGCGGCGCGGACCGCGCTGCGCACGCAGCAGATCATCGGGTACGAGACCGGCGCTGCCAACACCATCGACCCGCTGGCCGGGTCGTATTACATTGAGTCGCTGACCAACGAGATCGAACATCGAGCCGGAATGTACCTGGAGAAGATCGATGCCATGGGCGGGACGCTGCGGGCCATCGAGCTGGGCTATGTTCAGCAGGAGATCCAGAACGCGGCGTACGAGTTTCAGCAGGGCGTTGACCGGCAGGAGAATGTGGTGGTCGGCGTGAACCGCTTCCAGACGGATGGGACTAAAGCGATTCCGATCCAGCGCATCGACGAGGCGCTGGAGAGCCGGCAGGTAGAGCGCTTGCGGGGCCTGCGCCAGCGGCGCAACAAGCCGGCGTGGGAGTCGGCGATCCGGGGCGTGGAAGAGGCCGCGCGCGGCACGGCCAATTTGATGCCGCACATCATTCACGCGGTTGAGAGCTACTGCACGGTGGGCGAGATCTCCGACGCGCTGCGGCGGGTGTTCGGGGAGTATCAGGAGACGGTGGTGATCTGATTGCCCGAATCGAGTAAAATCCCAAACATGTTGATCGGCAGAGAGAACCTGGAAAGACTGGATGCGATCATTCTGGCACTGATGTGCAAGAAGATGTCGCAGGACGAGAAGCAGCCTGAGCTGGTCCGCGAGCAGGCCAAGAAATTCCTGGACGAATGGATTGTGCTCCAGGACTCCGAGCCGCCGGAGAAGGGAAACGGCAAGCAGTTCGGCGCGATCGAAAAACAGGTCGCGGACATCAAGGAGCGCATGCTGGATTTTCTGGCGCCGATCGCCATTTTCTGAGTAACCGCTGGAATCCTGCCCTCATCCAAGTCAAAGATGGATGGGCAGAGGCGCATTCTGTTTGTCGATGATGAGCCGGCGATTCGCACGACGTTGCCGGCCATCCTGGGCGGTTTCGGCTTTGATGTGACCGCAGCCGCGACCGTGCCTGAAGCCCTGGCCCTCATTGCCACGCGCCAATTTGACGTTCTTATCTCTGACCTGAATATCGGGCAGCCCAGCGATGGATTTACCGTCGTCAGCGCGATGCGGCGAACCCAGCCCGAGGCCACCACCTTCATCCTGACCGGCTATCCGGCATTCGAGACGGCGCTCGAGGCCATTCGCCAGCAGGTGGATGACTACCTGGTGAAGCCGGCGGATATTGATATGCTGGTGGGCAAAATCCGGGAGAAGCTGGAAGGTCCAAAGCCGAGCCAGAACCGCATTGAGACCAAGCCTCTGGGGCAGCTGCTGGAGGAGAACAAGCGGGAGATCGTCCGACAATGGCTGGCGGCGGCGCAAGAAGATAGGGTGATCGGCGAGGCTGGCCTCTCTGGCTCCGAGCTGGCGGATTTTCTGCCGGGCTTGATTGAAGAGGCCATCGAACGTTGCCGCGGGGGGAAGTTTTCCGATACGGCAGGGAAGGCGGCCGCGGTCCATGGCCGGGCCCGGTTCAAACAGGGCTGTACGATTCCGGCCATCGTTCGCGAGGCGCGCATCCTGCAGGACACGGTGGGGCACGTGGTGCAGGAAAACCTGCTGGCTGCCGATGTGAGCTCCGTGATCCCGGCGGTGATGCGAGTGGGAGCCACGATCCAGGCATTTCTGGAGGCGTCGATCCGGGAATACGTGAACGCGCGGCATACCGGAGAGCTCCTGCAGCCGAACCGAGGGAAGACGGTGCTGCTGTTGAGCTCCGACGTGGAGCTCTCACTCCTGCGGAGCTATGCCTTGGCTCACGCCGGTTTCTCGGTGACGCGGGCCGACTCGCGCAAAGAGGCCTTTCGCCTGCTGGAGCAGGAGAAGTTCGATGCCCTGGTGATTTCCAATTCCATGTCGCAGAAGAACCTCGAGCAGATGACGGAGCTGTTCCGGACGCACAACCCCAATGCATCCATTGTGGCCGGGGCCAAGGGAAAATGGCAGGACCTGAACATAAAGTTCGACTCGACAGTAACCGGCGAGGAAGGGCCGGAGGCGCTGATCGAGGCGGTGGAGACGGCGCTGAACCGGAGGCAATTGCGGAGGATCAAGTAGGATTGCCACAATCGCCGAACGTTAACCTGTTTGCCGCAGATTTACGCTGATCGTCCGCAGATCGAAGCAGGTTGTAGAATGCCAACCTTTGCAATTTCGGGGATTCTGGCAATTCTCAGGCCTTCCCGCTAGCTGCCTGTCCCGAACTGCCCAATTTTGTCAGCCGTGGGCAAGGTCACTTCAGCCGTTCGCCTTAAGTACTGCTTTGGCGGGGTTACTTCTGCCGTAAGTGCATGAACCTTAGAGGGGAACGGCTGATTGACAATTTCTGTCAACCAGCCCACAATCGCCCTACTCACGTATTTTCCGTGGTCGAGACTGTCCCCCCAGCCTTCCGGAAAATTTGCGTTTGAGTCAATTTTCATTCCAGGATCAGCACGCTCTATGTCACAAAGGCTAGGCGATCTTCTGGTCAAAGAGAAGATCATCACCTCCGATCAGCTCGATAAGGCGCTCAAGGCGCAGCGGGATAACGGGCCGAATTCGCGCCTGGGCTCCACGCTGGTCCATCTGGGCTTTGTGACCGATGAGGAGGTCACAAACTTCCTTTCCCGCCAGTACGGGGTGCCGGCCATCAACCTGCAATATTTTGAGATCGATGGCTCGGTGGTGAAGCTGATTCCGGAAGAGACGGCCAAGCGCTACCAGATCCTGCCGCTGAGCCGGGTGGGAGCGTCGCTGACCATCGCCATGGTCGATCCCACGAACGTCTTTGCCATGGACGACATCAAGTTCATGACCGGCTTCAACATTGAGCCGGTGGTGGCGTCCGAGTCGGCGATCATGGATGCGATCGATAAGGCGTACGGCGGCTCGAGCCAGAATGCAAACGTCGACGAACTGCTGGCGTCAATGGGCGATGAGGCGGACGTCGAGCTACAGGCCGAGCAGGACGAAATGGATCTGGCCGAGCTGGAGAAATCCGCCGATGAGGCCCCGATCGTCAAGCTGGTGAACATCGTGATGAGCGACGCGGTGAAGCGCGGCGCCAGCGACATCCACATTGAGCCGTACGAAAAAGAGTACCGCGTCCGCTTCAGGATTGACGGCGTGCTACAGCACATCATGTCGCCGCCCATGAAATTAAAGGATGCCATCACCAGCCGTATAAAAATTATGGCGAAGATGGATATTTCCGAGAAAAGATTGCCCCAAGACGGCCGAATCATGTTGAAAATGCAAATCGGGGGCAAAAAGAAGCAGCTCGATTTTCGCGTCAACTGCCTGCCCACGCTGTGGGGCGAAAAGGTGGTCATGCGGCTGCTCGATAAAGAAAACCTGCGGCTCGACATGACCAAGCTGGGCTTTGAACCGGAGTCGCTGGAGAAATTCCAGCGCGCCGTGCTCAAACCTTACGGCATGGTGCTGGTCACGGGGCCCACGGGATCGGGCAAGACGAACACTCTTTATTCTTCGGTTTCATTGCTGAACAAGCCGGACACAAACATCATCACCGCGGAAGATCCGGTCGAATTCCAGCTGCACGGCGTGAACCAGGTGCAGATGAAGGAATCGATCGGGCTGAACTTCGCTGCGGCGCTGCGCGCCTTCCTGCGCCAGGACCCGAACGTGATCCTGGTGGGCGAGATCCGCGACTTTGAAACCGCGGAAATCGCCATCAAGGCCGCGCTCACCGGACACCTGGTGCTCTCGACGCTGCACACCAACGGCGCTCCGGAGACCATCAGCCGACTGATGAACATGGGCATTGAGCCTTTCCTGGTGGCGACGGCCGTGCACCTGATCTGCGCCCAGCGCCTGATTCGCCGCATCTGCCTGGAATGCCGCGAAGAGGTTCCTTTACCGCCGCAGGCCAAGGTCGAAGCCGGGTTTACTCCGGAAGAAGCCAAGACAGTCAAGATTTTCAAGGGCCGAGGCTGCACCAACTGCAACGGCACCGGCTATAAGGGCCGCGCGGGCCTTTATGAAGTGATGGAAGTGGATGATGAGATTCGTGAGTTGATTTTGATCGGCGCCTCGGCCGTGGAGCTGAAGAAGAAGGCGATCGAGCGCGGCATGCTCACCCTGCGGCGCAGCGGGTTGATCAAAGTGAAAGACGGAGTTACGACGCTGGAAGAGGTCGCACGTGAAACATTGCACTAATAGTGAACCGAAGTTCCAAGGGGAATCGAACGACAAATGAACATCACACTGAGTGATTTATTGAAAAAGATGCTCGATATGGCAGGATCGGACCTCCATATCACCACCAACTCGCCGCCGCAGGTGCGGGTGCACGGCCACCTGCAGCCGCTGGACATGCCGCCGTTGACGCCGTCAGAGACCAAACAGCTGGCGTACAGCGTGCTCACCGACGCGCAGAAGCACCGCTTTGAAGAGAACCTGGAGCTGGATTTCTCCTTCGGATTGAAAGGGCTGGCCCGTTTCCGCGGCAACTGCTTTAACCAGCGCGGCGCGGTGGGCGCGGTTTACCGCGTGATTCCCTTCGAGATCAAAACCTTCCAGCAGCTCAACCTTCCGCAGGTGGTCTCCAAATTGTGCGACAAGCCGCGCGGACTGATCCTGGTGACCGGCCCCACGGGCTCCGGTAAATCGACCACGCTGGCCGCGATGCTGGACAAGATCAACGTGGAGCGGCATGACCACATCATCACTATCGAAGACCCGATCGAGTTCGTGCACCAGAACAAGAGCTGCCTGGTAAACCAGCGCGAGGTGCACTCAGATACGCAGTCGTTTACCAACGCTCTGCGCGCCGCGCTGCGCGAAGACCCGGACGTGGTGCTGATCGGCGAAATGCGCGACCTGGAAACGATTGAGTCGGCGCTGCGCATCGCTGAAACAGGCCACCTGACGTTTGGCACGCTGCACACCAACTCGGCTGCCTCCACCATCAACCGTATTATTGACGTCTTCCCCTCGCACCAGCAGTCGCAGATTCGCGCGCAGCTTTCGCTGGTGCTGGAAGGAATTCTTTGTCAATCGCTGTTGCCGCGCGTGGGCGGCCAGGGGCGCGTCATGGCGATGGAAATCCTCGTTCCCAACGCCGCGGTACGCAACCTGATCCGCGAAGACAAGATTCACCAGATTTATTCCGCGATGCAGTCCGGACAGGACAAGTTCGGCATGCAGACGTTCAACCAGTCACTGGCGGCGCTCTACTTCCAGAAACTGATCACGCTGGAGGTCGCGTTGCAGCGCTCGTCGATGCCCGACGAGTTACAGGACATGATCAACCGCGGCGTGCAGGCCACGCGAGTGGCAGGAGCAGCAGCCGCGCCGCAACGCAGGTAGTGGGGCAATTTGAAAAAACTGACCCACAACCTTTATTACCGTCTGGCGATTCGCTAGCGGGGCAGAGCTCTCCCCCTGTCGGTAGGCAGAAGTAGCAAATAGGACGAGAGGAGCACACGGTATGCCGGTATTCACATTCACAGGGACCGATTCCCAGGGCAAGCGGATTGCCGGGGAGCGCCTGGCCGACAGCAAGGCCGCGGTCACCATGCAGTTGCGCCGCGAGCGCATCACGCCGGGAGCGATCAAGGAAAAGGGCAAAGAGTTTAACCTGCCCAAAATCGGGACCGGCAAAGTTCCCATCAAGGACCTGGCCATCTTCTTCCGGCAGTTTTCCGTGATGATCGATGCCGGCCTGCCGCTGGTTCAGTGTCTCGAGATTTTGGCCGCAAACCAGGAAAATCAGGTCTTTCAAAAATGCCTTACGGGTGTCCGGACAGCGGTGGAGAGCGGATCCACGCTCTCGAACGCGATGCGGCAATTCCCCAAGATTTTTGACGACCTGACCACCAACATGATCGAGGCGGGCGAAGCCGGCGGTATTCTCGATACCATTCTGCAGCGCCTGGCTGCATACGTGGAAAAAGCGGTGAAGTTGAAGTCGGCGGTGAAGTCGGCGTTGATCTACCCGGTGTCGGTCATCTCCATTGCCTGCCTGGTGGTGGGTGCGCTGCTGAAATTCGTGGTGCCGATCTTCGCCAACATGTTCAACAGCATGGGCGTGGACTTGCCGCTGCCCACCAAAATCGTCATCGGACTCAGTAATTTCGTCGGGCGCTTCTGGTGGCTGTTCTTCGCGTTGCTGATTGTCGCCGTGGTGGGCATTCGTTACATTCGCAAAGATCCCAAGGGCCGCTACATGCTCGATAAGTTCCTGCTTAACCTGCCGGTGCTCGGGAGCGTCCTGCGGAAAATTGCCGTGGCGCGCTTTACGCGTACGCTGGGTACTCTGATTACCTCGGGCGTGCCGATCTTAGAGGGCCTCTCCATCACCGCAAGAACGTCAGGCAATGCCGTTCTTGAAGATGCGCTCATGAAAGTGCGCAAAGCCGTGGAAGAGGGCCGGACCATCGTTGATCCGCTGAAAGAAAGCGGCGTCTTCCCGAACATGGTCACGCAGATGATCGGCGTGGGCGAAGCCACGGGCGCCATGGACGCCATGCTGCAGAAGATCGCCGATTTCTACGAAGATGAAGTCGATGCGGCGACCAGGGACATGTTGACCCTGCTGGAGCCGATCATGATCGGTTTCCTCGGCATCGCCGTTGGCGGCATCGTGGTTTCGTTGTACATGCCGCTGTTCTCGATGATCGCCAAACTGTCCGGATAAGAAACGGGCATACACGAACTTTAAAATCGGGGCCCGCCTGCCAAAAAAGGGGGCTCCGGCAAGCCGGGGTCGCCATCAGGCGCGCTTTGCGCCTGATGCGTGGCAATCCGATTTCGGCTTGCTTCGGGCTGCCGGCGGGCTGGCAAACCCCCAAAACCGGCACAACACAGGCGAGAGAATGGGAGATATTCGGTTCAACGAGCGGGCATGGTTGGCGTGGCTGGTCAAAGTCCGCGTCATCATTGTTTCGTTCCTGCTCGCCGTGGAACTGCTGATCGTCAATCTCACGCCGAACAACGTTCCCACGCGCCTGTTTATCTCGCTGGTCCTGGTCTGGTACACCACGTCGGTCTTCTTCATCGTCCTGCACTCACTTTGGCAGGAATTCCGATTGCAGGCGATCGTCCAGATCTTTACTGACCTGGCCTTTGCCACCGCCATCGTCTACGTCACCGGCGGCATTGACACCTTCTTCAACTTCCTTTATCCGCTGGTCATCATCGTGGCCAGCATCCTGCTGCCCCGATATTGGGCCTATCTTACTGCGGCCGTCTCGTTCATCTGCTTTGGCGCGGTGCTGGAGCTGAGCTACTTTGACCGCATTCCCACGTTTCAGATCTCATCGCGCGGCGATCTGAAGTCGCTCCAGGTCGTGATCCTGGTCAACTTTTTCGCCTATTTCGCAGTGGCGCATCTTTCCAGCGCCCTGGCGGCCAAGCTGCGCCAGGCCGGCCTTGAGCTGCGCGACAAGAGCGGCGAACTGCTGAGCCTGCAGGCATTGCATGAGAACGTTATTCACTCGATCCGCAGCGGCCTGATCACCACTGACGTCGAAGGCCGTATCACGCTGGTGAACGCGCCGGGACAGAAGCTGCTGGAGCGGACGGCGTCTGCGGTTTACGGCCGGCACATCTCTGATCTGTTTCTTGACCGCCTGCCCAGCCTTGATTCCCCGCCCGGTGAATCCGAAGTTCGCGGACTGACGCCCGGCGGGCAGGAAAAGACTTTCGGCGTGAACGTGACCGCGCTGAACGTGCCCGAGCAGGGAACCATTGGCTACGTTTACACGTTTGAAGATCGCACTGAGCTGCGCCGCCTGGAGCAGGAGGTCCGCATGCGTGACCGGCTGGCCGCCGTGGGACGCCTGGCTGCGGGCATTGCCCACGAGATTCGCAACCCGCTGGCCTCGATCGCCGGCTCTATCAACGTGCTGGCGCAGGTGACGCCTCTGAATGAAGAGCAGCATACGCTGGTCAACATCATTACCCGTGAATCCACGCGCCTGAACTCCATCATCTCCGATTTCCTGGTCTACTCCCGCGAGAAGAGTCTCAAGTTCTCCCGCCAGGATCTGGTCCCCCTGCTGGAAGACACTTTGGTGCTTCTCGCCAATCGTTCGCAAAACAACGAGCTCAAGATTGTGCGCGACTATTCCGTGACCGAGGCCTTTGCTGCCATCGATTCCGACCGCATGAAGCAGGTCTTCTGGAACCTGCTGGAAAATGCCGTTCGCGCCATGCAGGGTAAGGGAACCATTACAGTTTCAGTCCGCGCATCAGGAGATTTTCTGCGCATCGGCGTCCGCGACACCGGTCCCGGCATTGCGCCGAAAATCAGGGAGAAGATCTTCGAGCCATTTCAATCGCATTTTGAAGGTGGCACAGGCCTGGGCCTTGCCATCGTGTACCAGATCGTGCAGGCGCATGGCGCCAGGATTTCCGTGCAGTCGCAGCCGGGACATGGCGCAGAATTCATTTTGGAAGTCCTGCATGCCCGGGCGGCTGAAGCCCGGCCTGAACCTGCGGCCAAAGAGATGAGTGCGGAGGTGTCGCATGGCTAGCATTCTTGTCTGCGATGACCAGCGCTCCATCTGCGAGATGCTTGACATCTCGCTGCGCAAGGAAGGGCACAAAGTTGAGACCGCCAACGGCGGCGAGGCCGCGAAGAAGAAGCTCAGCTCCGCCAACTACGAGCTACTGATCACTGACATCAAGATGCCCCAGACCGACGGCATTGAAGTGCTGCGCTTTGCCCGGCAGACTTCGCCCGAGACCTCCGTTATCCTGATCACTGCGGTGGAAGATTACGAGGCCGCGGTGCAGGCGGTGAAGGGCGGCGCGTTCGACTACATCCATAAGGGCCCCGGCCTGCTCGATGAGCTGAAAATCTCGGTCGGGCGCGCCCTGGAAACGCTGAATCTGCAACGCGTGAACCTGGCGCTCAAGCGTGATGCCGCAACGCGGAACTCGCTCGACAATATCGTGGGCTCCAGCCCCGCTCTGGAGAAACTGAAGACCACGATCCGGACGGTCGCGCCGACCGGCAGCACAGTCCTGATTTACGGCGAAAGCGGCACCGGTAAGGAGCTGGTGGCCCGCGCGGTGCACGCCTGCTCGCCGCGCTCATCGGAGCCGTTCGTCTCCATCAACTGCGGTGCTTTTCCGGAAACGCTTCTGGAAAGCGAGCTCTTCGGCTACGTGAAGGGCGCGTTCACCGGGGCCAGCCAGAACAAGCGCGGGCTGTTCGAGGTGGCCAGCGGCGGCACCATCTTCCTCGACGAGATCAGCGAGATGAGCGTCTCCATGCAGGTAAAGCTGCTGCGCGTACTGCAGGAGCGCACCATCCGCCCGGTCGGAGGCACCCAGGAAACGCCCATCGACGTACGCGTGATCGCTGCCACCAACAAGGACCTGAAGCAGATGGTCGCGGACAGTACCTTCCGTGAAGATCTTTACTATCGCGTGAGCGTCATTCCCATCCAGGTGCCGCCGTTGCGCGATCGCCGCGAAGATATCGAGCTTCTCGCCAATCACTTCCTCAAGAAGTACGCCAATGCGGCGCAGAAGGGCATTCTCCGCATCAGTCCGCAGTCGCTCGAGGCCCTCAAACATTTTGAATGGCCCGGCAATGTGCGCCAGCTGGAGAACACCATTGAGCGCGCCGTGGCCATGGAGAACGGCGCCGAACTCGGCATCGATCTTGACGCCGACCACCCACGGGCCCGCGCCGCAACCGCTTCCTCCAACGGCCATCATTCTCCCAGCGTCAGCTCAGATGGAATGGATTTTGAAAAGTATGTCGCCGATATCGAGCGTTCATTGATCGAATCGGCCCTGGTCCAGTCCGGTGGCGTGCAGACCCGCGCTGCTGAGCTGTTGAAGGTCTCTTACCGCTCCTTCCGGCATCTGCTGAAGAAGTACGATATCTAGATTCCCGATCTTGCGAACAACGCTGGGACACTTCCCACGGAAGGGCGATGAAAACGGACGGACATTACCAGCTTGAGGGC
>Ga0070730_10005351_pt1 | contig 11107 bp, 8 predicted proteins | sample Coa_R1_3_FD_66447 | JGI IMG/M metagenome (GOLD analysis project Ga0070730, IMG submission 66447) | Surface soil microbial communities from Centralia Pennsylvania, which are recovering from an underground coalmine fire - Coalmine... | ecosystem: Environmental > Terrestrial > Soil > Unclassified ... | reverse complement strand
GTCGTCGACATCACTGCGGTCGGGGACCTTCGCGGGATTTCGCGTAACGCGGATCAGATTCGGATTGGCGGGTTGACCACTTGGACCGAGGTGATTCGGACTCCACTTCCGCGCTGCTTTGATGCGCTCAAAGCGGCAGCCCGCGAAGTGGGATCGGTACAGATTCAGAATCGCGGTACGGTCGCGGGCAATTTGTCCAATGCGTCGCCGGCGGCAGACGGAGTGCCTCCGCTCCTTGCGCTGGATGCATCCGTGGAATTGGCTTCCTCGGCTGGAGTTCGGCGGCTACCCTTGGCGGAGTTTCTTGTAGGGAATCGCAAGACGTTGCGCCGGGCGGATGAAATTCTGGTGGCGGTGCTGGTTCCTCCTCAGCTGGTGAACGCAGCGTCCGCATTCCTGAAATTAGGCGCGCGGCGCTATCTGGTGATTTCGATTTCCATGGTCGCCGCAGTTGTGCAGGCGGACGCCGCTGGTCGCGTCGCTCAGGCGCGAGTCGCGGTGGGATCTTGTTCGGCGACGGCGCGTCGGCTTCCTGATTTGGAGAAAGACCTGGTGGGACTCTCCGCTAAGGCTGGACTCGGCGCGGCGGTGAAGCCGGACCACCTTGCGATTCTCTCCCCGATCGACGACATTCGCGCCACCGCCGACTACCGTCGCGATGCTTCGCTGACGCTGGTTCGGCGCGCTCTGGACGCCTGCGTGAGGGAGTGCTGATGGCGGCGATCGAGAAAGCGCAAGTGGGGACTGAACTGATCTCATTTTCGGTCAACGGACGCCACGTTGAGGTCAGTGCACTCGGCACCCGGCGCCTTTCGCGCCTGCTGCGCGACGACCTGGGCTTGACCGGAACGAAGGTGGGCTGCGATGCGGGCGATTGTGGCGCGTGTACGGTTCTGCTGGATGGAGATCCCGTGTGTTCATGCCTGGTGGCCGCAGGCCAGGTTGCGGGATGTGAAATCACCACGGTCGAGGGGCTGGCCACGCGCGTGCCGAAGGCGCGCCTGCAACAGTCATTTCTCTCACACGGAGCCGCTCAATGCGGTGCGTGTACTCCTGGGATGCTCATGGCCGCGACGGCGCTGCTCGAGAGGAATCAATCTCCCACTGAGAATGAAGTGATGGACGCCATTGGGGGCGTCCTCTGCCGTTGCACCGGCTATCGAAAGATTGTCCGCGCAATCATGGAGGCCGGGACTCACGCTTCGAATGAAGCATCGCCGGGCGCCGGAGCGGCCGTGGGATCGCGTCTGGTTCGCCTCGACGGCAAGAAGAAAGTTGATGGCAGTGAAATCTTCGGGGCCGACGAAACTCCTGCCGGGGCGCTGGGACTTCGCGTGGTTCGCTGTCTGCATCACCGGGCGCGGTTTCAGTTTGGCGATTTGGATCACTTTGTGAAGGAACATCCCGGGGTCTTGGCAGTTTTCACTGCGAAGGACGTGCCCGGAGTGGACTGCTACGGAGTGATTCCGAAATATTCGGATCAGCGGGTATTTGCCCACCGCGAGGCGCGATTTCGTGGCGAAGCGATAGCTGCGGTTGTGGGAGACGCTGACGTCGTTGAAGCGCTCGATCTGGCGGAGTTTCCCGTCCGCTGGGAAGAGTTGCCCGCCCTTAAAACATTAGACGAGGCACTGGCGCACGATGCCCCTCGCATCCACGCTCATCGCGAAGGCAACGTGCTCGTACGCGGGCGAGTCGTGCGCGGAGACGTGGAGAAAACTCTGGCTGAATCCGATGTGGTGGCCGAGGGCGAATATGAGACTGGATTCGTCGAGCACGCTTATATCGAGCCTGAGGCGGGCTTCGCGCGCCGGGTTGGCGATTCGGTCGAGATTCAGGCCTGCACGCAATCACCGTACATGGATCGCGACGACATCGCGAAGATTCTTGGCATTGCGCCCGAACGCGTGCGAATCATTCCCACCGCCGTGGGCGGAGGATTCGGATCGAAACTCGATCTTTCCGTGCAGCCCTTCGTGGCCCTGGCTGCCTGGAAGCTGGGCCGGCCGGTTCGCATGGTGTATTCGCGAAACGAGTCGATTGTATCGACAACCAAGCGGCATCCCTCGCGGATTCGGCTGCGCGCGGGAGCTACCCGGGCAGGCAAACTCACCGCACTAGATTTCTCCGCCGACTTCAACACCGGCGCCTATTCCTCATGGGGGCCGACGGTGGCCGCGCGAGTTCCGGTGCATGGGTCGGGCCCCTATCATGTCCCGCACTACCGGGCGCTCACGCGTGCCGTGCATACGAATGTCGTTCCCGCGGGCGCGTTTCGTGGATTCGGTGTGCCGCAGGCTGCGATTGCGCAGGAGCAACTTTACGACGACATCGCGGACAAAGTCGGAATGGATCGCCTCGAGTTTCGCATCCTGAATGCCCTCGACGATCACACTCCAACCGTGACCGGGCAGGTCCTCGGCGAGGGCGTGGGAATTCGCGCTTGCTTCGAAGCGCTTCGGCCACAGTGGCAAACGGCTCGCGCGCGAACATCAGAATTCAATGAAGTAGGTGGATCCTTGCGCCGTGGCGTGGGTGTCGCGGGCATGTGGTACGGGTGTGGGAATACTTCTCTTCCAAATCCGTCCACGGTGCGCGTCGGATTGAAGCGCGACGGGCGGATTGCATTGCATCAGGGAGCGGTCGATATTGGGCAGGGATCGAACACCATCGTGGCGCAGATTTGCGCCGACGCGCTTGGCGCCCCCATTGCACAGTTCGATCTGGTCTCTGGCGATACTGCAATTACGCCGGATTGCGGCAAGACCTCGGCCTCGCGCCAGACGCTGGTGACCGGCAAAGCGGCGTATATGGCAGGGAGTAAGTTGCGCGGCGAGATTCTGCAACTCGCCGGAGCGTGCAGTTGCGCGAAGGTCGACTTCGGCGATGGTTGCGTTACCGTGATCGAAGACGGCGACCGCAAAACGGTTTCTCTCAGTGAATTGCCGCTCGATCAATATGGCTATATCGTCACATGCGAGGCCACGTTCGATCCGCCGACCAGTCCCCTCGATGAGAATGGGCAGGGCAATCCGTACGCGGTTTACGGCTTCGGCGCGCACATGGCAGAGATTGAAGTCGACGTCGAGTTGGGCACCGTGCGCGTGCTGAAAGTCACGGCGGCGCATGATGTGGGGCGTGCCATTAATCCCACATTGATTGAGGGGCAGATCGAGGGCGGCGTTGCGCAGGGCCTCGGCATGGCCTTGATGGAAGAATTTTTTCCAGGCAAAGGCGAGAATCTGCACGACTACCTGATTCCGTCAGCGGGCGACATTCCTCCAGTCGAGTCGATCTTGATTGAAGACGCCTCGTCGATTGGCCCGTTTGGCGCGAAGGGGATCGGCGAACAGGCCGTGATTCCGACGGCTCCAGCGATTCTCAACGCGATTCACGATGCGATTGGCGTGCGCATTCGCAGGATTCCAGCCACGCCCGACCGAGTCCGCGCGGCCATTCTCGCGAAGGATATTTCCGAGACCATCGGAGGCGCGCGTGGCTGACGACGCCATCCGCTGCGACGCGTGCCCCGTGCTGTGCTACATCAAGCCAGGGCGCACCGGATCGTGCGATCGTTACGGCAATCACGACGGCAAACTCGTCAGGCTCGATCCGCATGTCGTGCTTGAGCGAGCGGTCGAGCGCGGGGATACGTTGGTTCCATTCCTTGAGCGCAGCCAAGATTGGGACGGCACGCTGATTCACCAGGGCGACGTCAGCCACGGCGAGACCTTTGTGACCGCGATCGGCGCGGGCACAACCTATCCGGATTACAAGCCGGCTCCATTCATCATTTCGTCGCAAGTCGAAGGTGTGGACATGGTCACCGTGGTGACTGAGGGAATTTTCAGCTACTGCGGCGTGAAGGTGAAGATCGACACCGACCGCCACCTCGGCGCGGAGTGCAGCACGGTGCGCGCGCAAGGAGAAGCCATCGGCCATGTGACTACCAGCGAGTATGGCTCGCAGATGCTGTCGCTCGGCGGCGTGCGTCATTTGACCGGAGGCAGCCGGCAGGAGGGCACCGCGACCTGCGATGCCTTGCTGAATTTGTGTAACGGCAAAGCGGTGGAATTGAAGATTGATGACGGCGCGAAAGTTGTCGTTCAAGCCGGAAAGCCACCGATTGTCGATGGCGCGCAGGAAGCCCGCATGCGCGTAGGCTGCGGCTCGGCCACCATCGGAATGTTCGCCAAACAATGGTTCGGCAAAGTGGATGACGTTGTCGTCGTCGACGATCACATCACCGGCGTGCTGTCGGAGCATCAAGCGGGGAAGTTGCTCGGCGTGCCCGAAACAGGGATCAAGCTGAAGGGAAGACGCTCCACTCCGGGCCGATATTTTCAGGTGGCCGAGCCCGGCACGTCGTGGGGCGGAACGGATATTGACGATCCTCTGACGATTCTGGGGAAGTTTAATGCGAAGAAGGCATGGCCCGGTCTGCGCCTTTTGATGGTGAGCACGACCGGCGAGCATCACGCCTATTTTGAGTTGGACGAAGACCTGAAGCCACAAGAAGAAGAATTGCCCGCGACCTTGCGTGAGTCAGTAGCCCGGATCAAAGAAAACTGTGAGCCCGCGCTGTGCACGGTTTTATTCATGGGGGGAGCCGGTGGATCCTTACGGGCCGGGGTCACGGAGAATCCCGTGAAGCTTACGCATTCGGTGCGCGATGCGCTGACCCGCGTGACTTGCGGCGGATCACCCGTCTACGTCTGGCCGGGTGGCGGCATCACGTTCATGGTTGACGTGGCCCGCATGCCGCAAAATGCGTTCGGCTACGTGCCGACTCCGGCGCTGGTGGCTCCGATTGAATTCACGCTAAAGATGGCGGACTATGCCGCCCTCGGCGGATATGTAGAGAATGTGCGTCCACTGACTTCGATTGTTGCCAATGATGACGGACGAAAGAGAGTATCCGCTCGGGCGGATAATCCGTGGCCCCTGAATCCGGAGGCGAAGAACACGAAGAAGCGATGAATAACCGCGCACAGATTCGCATGCTGGCCGACGGGCGCAGACTTCATCTTCACGATGGGCCGATCGATTTGATCGTCGAGGCATTTGGGCCGCCCTGCGAAATTCAAAATGCATACAGGGCGGCGAGCCAGCGTTTTGTGACTGTGCTCGACGAGTTGTGCGCCGAGCTTCCGCTTTTGCGCCAACCCTGTTGCTCGGAGGCGCCGTGGCCGAAAGGCCGGGTGGCGCACCGCATGATGGCCGCCGTCATGCCTTATGCTCCACAGTATTTCCTCACGCCCATGGCCGCGGTGGCCGGCGCCGTTGCCGAAGAAATTCTGGAGACAATGGTTTTTGCGGGCGATTTGTCTCGCGCTTACGTGAATGACGGCGGAGACATCGCTCTCCATTTGAGTAGCAGCGAGAAGTTCGTAGTGGGGATGGTCGAGAGACCGGATCGCCCCTCGCTGCTCGGCACCACAGCCCTGACTTCCTCAGACCCAGTGCGGGGCATTGCCACCAGCGGATGGCGAGGCCGCAGTTTCTCTCTGGGCATTGCCGACGCGGTCACCGTCCTCGCCGATCGCGCTGCGGCCGCCGACGCCGCCGCCACGATCATTGCGAACGCCGTCGATCTGCCTGGGCACCCCGCGATTGTGCGCATTCCAGCCTGCGACCTTGCCCCTGATAGCGATCTGAAAGAGCGCTTGGTCACGCAGCACGTTGGAGATTTGACCGGCGCGGAAGTCGACCAGGCCCTGGCTTCGGGCATGCGAACCGCCGACTTGCTGCTCAGGATTGGTTTGATTCGCTCGGCCGCGCTGAATTTGCAGGGCGAGACGCGCCTGGTCGGGGCTTTCGCTCAATCTAGAGCGATCATGTCCGGACAAGGAAAGGATCTGCTGCATGCCTGAGGTCGTGGTTCGAAAGAAGATCACCTGCGTCGAAGAGATTTTTCACGAGGGAGGTCCGGTGACTGCGAAGCCGTTGCGGCGCGCGGCGGCGCTGGCTGTCATTCAAAATCCGTTTGCCGGATCGTACGTTGCCAACATCGAAGGATTCATGGAGGATTTGAAGCCCTTGGGCCTCGACATGGCTCGCACCTTGGTCGCCGCCTTGGGTGGCGATGCGAAGATCGTCGAGGGCTACGGGAAGGGCGCGATTGTGGGATCGGCGGGTGAACTCGAACATGGCGCGCTATGGCACGTCCCCGGTGGATACGCAATGCGCGAGATTTTAGGCGGAGCGAAAGCGATTGTGGCTTCGACCAAGAAAGTCGGCGGTCCCGGCACGCGGCTCGATGTTCCCATCACCCACATCAACGCATCGTACGTGCGCAGCCATTTCGATGCGATGGAAGTGGGTATAAACGATGCTCCGCGCGCCGACGAGATTCTGCTGGCTCTTGTGATGACGACCGGCGCTCGCGTCCACGCTCGCGTTGGCGGGCTGAAGGCTTCCGACATCAAAGGGGAAGACGGACTGCGGTGAACAAAACGGGGTGAAAAAGCGGGGGAAAGAAAAAAGATGAAGGCGAAGATCCGTAAGATTGCCGTTTTTGTGGAAGAGACGCAGCGTGAGATGGACCGCGAGATTTCCCCGCCAACTCGCCGCGCGGCGGCGGTAGCCGTGATCGATAATCCATGCGCCGGAAAATATGTCGAGGATCTTTCGGAACTGATGGCCATCGGCGATGAGCTCGGCGAACTGCTCACGGCCCGCGCGGTCGCGGCGCTGGGAATTGCGGGCCCCTCCGCCGAGAGCTACGGCAAGGCCGCCGCAGTGGGTGAAAATGGCGAACTCGAACATGCGGCGGCGATTCTCCATCCGAAGCTCGGGGCGCCGGTGCGCCGCGTGCTCGGCAAAGGCGCAGCGCTGATTCCGTCCTCGAAAAAGCGTGGCGGGATGGGGGTTGTGCTCGACATTCCCCTCGGCCACAAGGACGCTGCGTTCGTACGCAGCCACTTCGATGGCATGGAAGTCCGCTTGAATGACGCGCCGCGCGCCAATGAAATTATGGTCGCGATTGCGGTCACCGACAGCGGCCGCCCGCTGGCCCGCGTGGGCGGATTGACCAAGAACCAGATCAAAGGCGAAGACGGATTGCGCTAGCCTCACGTCAGCCTGTCAGTGGGCCGCGGGTGCGCGCATCAGGAACGAAATATCGTCCACCTTGTACAGCACCTTGCCGGGAGAATCCGGCGTTGCCGTCACCTTGCCGGCCCGCACCGCGTCGAAGGCTTTCACCAGCCGTTCCAGTACTTCCGGTTTTGCCACGGGAATGTTGTGCGCACCCAGAACTAACTTGACCTTCGGCGCGAGCGCAGCCAGTCGCCGAATCGACGCCGCGTACGCGTCGAGGTCGGTTTCGGGCCGAAAGAGCCAGATCGGCGCTGGATAATAAGTGTCCCCGGTGAAGAGCAGTCCATCCGCACGATCAATCAGCGAAATGGCGTCGGGCGTGTGTCCGGGCGTCGCGATGATTTCAATGACGCGGCCACCCAAGTCGAAGTGATCGCCGTCATGCGTGTACGCGAAGATTTTCCATCGCCGGGTCACATAAGTCTTCGGGTCGAATGCCGCTGGCAATGATCCACAGATCTGCTCGGGCGTGATCTCGGCTTGTGCGTCTTCCCGCGATCCGCGCGCGTTCTTCATGGTGAAATTCGTGAATATTCCGTAAACCGAGTCGAACTCCCAGTTGCCGCCGACGTGGTCATCGTGCGTATGCGAGTTCAGCACCACGATCGGAAGCTTGGTGAGTTCCGCCGTGACTTTCTTGATGTCGCTGATGCCCATGCCGGTGTCGAAGAGCAGAGCGCGCTTCTCGCCCACGATCAGGTAGCTGATGACCTCCTCCGCCTGATGTGGTTCGTAGATGGCGAACACATTCGGAGCGGGCTTGTAGACCTCGAACCACGCGTCACTGACCGGAACGCGTTCGATGGATTTGTATTCGGGGCGGGGAAGTGGCCGGCACCACTCAGGGACTGATCCTGCCGCAACGCTGGGAGGTGATGTTGGCGTCAAAACACCGTTACTCTGATGAACGGTGAACATCGAGACAGCGAGGTCCGACGCATTGGACATCAGATTTGCCACATAGGCGAACCTGCCAACCGGATCGACTGCAATACGCTCCAATCCAAAGTGATTCGCCCCGGTATCGACAGTGGGAGGCTTTGTCGCGATCAGCGCGCCGGCACAGGAGTTCAACGAATATGACGCGACTTTATCTCTTGCGGTCAAAACGAATGCAAACGACGGTCTCGTTGTTGGCGTGGCCGGCACAGGATTCGTTTTGGTAGTCGAGAGGGTGAAGCTTCCACCACAACCCATAGTCATCAAAATGAGAGCCAAAATCGCAACGCTAGGAACATTGGCTTTCATGGGCCTCCTTCTGTTGCGTTCACTGCAATGGATTGGTGCGAAGTAAGAGAATTGAGATGGGCGGACAGCGGATCCAGTTAATTGAGCGCCCCTATAAGACACGATCATAGGCAAGTAGTGTAAAACGGCGCATGAATTGTGTGAACAGTTGTAAAAGTCAGTTGAATGCTGGCGCGCCTAATCGGAAATAAAACAGGGCCTCGACTGGAGGCCCTGTGGACGCCTTTATGAATTGTTATGAAATGACTCCCTAATCCACCTGATACCCTTCGTCATCCCTTGGCCGCGTGCTCTTTCGCCTTCGCGATGTACTGCTCAACCTGCTGCTTTTGCGGATAGTCCGGGTTCGCCTTGAGCAGTTGCTGCCAGGCCGTAATCGCGCCCTTCGGATCGGCCTTCCCCTGCCAGCGAACCCAACCCAGATTGAACAGGGTCTGCGGATGTCCCGGCCGGTATTTCAACGAAGTTTCCATGGCCACGACCGCTTTGTCCGCATCTCCCGTGTACCAGTATGCGGTGCCCATGTCGGTGCGGACGTCGGCGTTCTCGGGATGAAGCGCCAGCGCCCTCTCGTAATACTGGATCGCGTCCGGAAATTGCTGCCCGTCATAGAAAACGTTGCCGAGTTTCACCAGGGAGTCGTAGTCTGCGGGATTCTTGTTGACTGCCTCGAGCAGCGGCGCCGCTGCTTGCGCAAGCGCCGCCTTTACGTCAGCCGATTGTTGCTGGTGCGGATCGCTCCCCGGCTGCGCGGTCGTCGCCGGGGCCGAGGCCTGTGCCGACACCGGCGAGGCCGAGCCTCGAAACAGATATCCGAGCGCCACGCCGAGAATCAGGCAGAACGCGGCCAGCACGTAGGCTTGGGTTCCCGTCCATGCCGGGGCGATCGAATTAGTAGTTGACTGCGACGGCATGTTCTTTGCGTCCTTCATTGTTTTGCTTCTCCAATCTGGTGCCGGCAAGCGCCCCTTGGGGCGGTTCCAGGTGAAACAGGCGCCTGACCGCATCGGTCAGTTGCTCCCGTTCCTCCTTCTCCGGAAGTTCCTTGAGTTCGCGGGCCAGGGAACTGGCAATCTTCTGTATGACCTGAGATGTGATTGCGTGCAGCGACTGATCCTGCTCCCGGGTAAACGGCCCGCGTTCTTCGTTAAAGGACTCCAGTTCTTGCCGGCAAATTTGATCAAGGCGCTGGCGCAGAGCCACGATGGTGGGCACAACACTCTCCGCCTGCAACCTGCCGCGGAAAGCCTGCGCCTCCGCGGCCACAATCCTCTCCGCTTCGGCGGCCACGGCAGTGCGTTCCGCGGGATCACTCTTCACCGCGCGCTCCAGACCATCCATGTCGTATAGAAGAATTCCATCCACCCGGCGCACCTCGGGATCCACGTCCCGCGGCATGCCGATATCCATAATGACGAGGGCAACCCGGTTCCGCTCGGCGGCGATTCGCTCTGCTTCCTCGTGGGTCAACACGACGTGCGGGCATCCGGTCGCAGTGATCACAATGTCGGCGCGTAACATGCACTTCCAGCGATCGGCGAGCGTGGCCGCGACGCCTCCAAGTTTTTGCGCTACTTCCTTCGCGCGCGTCGGAGATTGGTCGATCACAATCACCGATCCCACTCCACTTTCAATCATGTTGCGGGCAGCCATTTCGCACATCTCTCCGGTGCCCAGCAGCAAAACTCTCCGGCCCTCGAGCGATCCGAATATTTGTTGAGCCAGATCGAGAGCGGCTGATGGAATCGAGACCGCAAGCTCGTTGATCGCGGTTTCCTCGCGAACCTGCCGGGACAGGCTCAGCGCCTTCTCCAGCACCGGATTCAGAAAACGTCCGGCAGCGCCAACCGTCCGCGCCTGGTTCCACGCATCTTTCACCTGGGTGATGATGTGCGGTTCCCCCAATGCCAAGGAGTCGAGACCTGCCGTCACCCGGAAGATATGGGACAACGCGGATTCATCGAGCAGGCGGTAAAAGTGCTCCCATTCGCTCAGCTTCAAACCATGCTCGGTGCCGAGGAAGTGCAGCAGTGAATTGGCCGCCAGCGTCGGCTCGCTGGCCCATAGCAGAAATTCAGTGCGGCAGCAGGTGGAGAATATGACTACCTCTTCAATACCCTCGGCCTTCCGTAGTTCGCGCAGCACCTCGTAGCGCCGGTTCTCACTGATCCAAAAACGCTCTCTCATGGCCAGCGGGGCCGTGCGGTGGTTCAATCCGATCACCATGAGCGTAGGTTCCAAGACGATACCTCGGGCGCAAGTTGCAATGGAAGAATCGCAAGCGCGTTGCCAAAGAAGAGCTGTGGCATTCCGCGACTAACCGGCATGTTTCGAGGGACTTGCGCGCTGTGGTGAAAATCCGCACCTGTTAAAAACTCCGCCGCTGCGGCATATCACGCGGATCGCGAGTCATTTGACGCGATGTGATTGCGCTGCACCGACTTAGAGGCGGACCCCAGTCACCAACGGACGTGATGGCAATCACTGACCACATGCCCTCCGTCAGTCGAAACTGCATGACGATTAGCAAGTTCTTATTCCGTCCCGAAACTCTGTCTGCGAGATTCTCCTGCTTCAGCGCAGACCGAGACGAGACACTAAAAGCTGTGAAAGGAAAAGCAATCATGAAGATGACGAAGCTCGTGGTCCTGATCGTGATGATCGCCTTGGCCCTATTCCTCGTTTTGCCGAACCTGTCCTGGGCCGCCGATGACGGCGCGGGTATCTACAAAACCAAGTGCGCCATGTGCCATGGCGC
>Ga0070730_10005350_pt1 | contig 11108 bp, 12 predicted proteins | sample Coa_R1_3_FD_66447 | JGI IMG/M metagenome (GOLD analysis project Ga0070730, IMG submission 66447) | Surface soil microbial communities from Centralia Pennsylvania, which are recovering from an underground coalmine fire - Coalmine... | ecosystem: Environmental > Terrestrial > Soil > Unclassified ... | reverse complement strand
GGGGATGACCGAGCTCGGCGGCGCGGGCACCAGCAACTGCGTGTACGCCCCCAACGTCCATGGCTCGATAGGCTTCGCGCTGCCCGGTCTTGAGGCCAGGGTCGGCGCGCTCGGCGAAGCGAGCGTCACGGTGCCAGACGGCGAGCCGGGCGAGCTGATGGTCCGCGGGCCGCTGGTCATGCTCGGTTACTACGGCAACGAGGCGGCCACCCGGGCCACGATCGAGCCCGACGGCTGGATGCACACCGGGGACATCGCCACGCGCGACGACGAGGGTCACTACTTCATCGTCGACCGCAGGAAGGACCTGATCATCACGGGCGGGTTCAACGTCTACCCGGCCGAGATCGAGCGCGTGGTGGCCGCCCATCCGGCGGTCGCCATGGTCGCCGTGGGCTCGGTGCCCGACGAGACCCGCGGTGAGCTGGCCCGCGCCTACGTCGTGCTCCGCCCCGGCGCCACGGTCACCGAATCCGAGATCATCGAGCACTGCCGGCCGCACCTGGCCGCCTATAAGCTGCCGCGTTCGGTCAGGTTCGTGCCCGACCTGCCCAAGACCTCCACCGGCAAGGTGATGCGCCGCGAGCTGAAGACCCTCGACCCGTAAGACGGGGCCGGGGCCGGTGGCCCCTGGCGCCGGTCAGACGAAGCTCTTCTCACTCCGGGCTGCTTCATGATCATGGCCAGTTCGGGCCGATTCCATGATCCCGGCCAGTTCGGGCCAAATGACGACCATTCCTGGCCAGGATCATGACTGAAGTCCGAAATGTCTGAACCCAAGATTCCGGCATGAGCGAACATAACGGACAGAATCGAGGGCGGCCAGGCGGGCCGGCTGCGTGGGGTCAGCCGCTGGCGGCGTCCGCGGTCTCCTTCTGCTCGACGAGTTCGCCCTCGATCTGGATCTGGATGTCCTCGCCGACGACCATCCTCCCGTCCAGGACCATGTTGAAGTGGATGCCGAAGTCTTTCCTGTTGATCTTGGTCGTGGCGCTGTAGGAGATCCGGTGGCCCATCATCGGGTCGTTGAACTCCCCGTACTTCAGGACCGCGAGCGACACCGGCCGGGTGGTCTCCTTGATGGTCAGGTCGCCGTGCAGGGTGTAGTGGTCCGCATCGACAACCTCGACGCCGGTGCTCTTGAACGTCATCACGGGGTACTTGTCCACCTCGAGGTAGTTCCCCGAACGGATGTCGTTGTCACGGATCGCGTTGTTAGTCCGGACGCTCGCGGTCGAGATCGACACCTCGACGGAGGCCGACTCCGGGTGCTCAGGATCGATATCGGCCATCGCGCTGACCTCGTCGAAAGAGCCCCGGACCGTCATCATCCCGAGGTGCTTGGCGGAGAACTCCACCTGCGTGTGATAGGGATCGAGCTGCCAGTTGCCCATGAAGGACCTCCTTGGTTCACGTCATCGGTAAGCACGTGCGGCAGGACGTCCCCCCCGCTGGCGATCCTAGCTCCAGGCGCGCCGGAGATGCCATGTTCTGGAGGTTACCCTCCAGTTAACGCTGGCCGCGGATCACGGGGACGGGCCCGTGACCGGCCAGAACCCGGGCTGATAACGGGAATCAGCAGGTGGATATCGGGCCGAAACGGCGCGTCCGCTTGCCGGGGGCCGGCCCAGGCCATAGAGTCCAACCCAAGTTTCCGTGGGCATTGTCGCAGCCCTCGCCCAGGGAGGTTCAGCGCTGGTGGCACCTTCACGCATGACAGAGCCCCAGGCCGGAGAACTGGGTCCCACCGGACGACCACTGTCAGGCTTCCCCGACCCCGAGCCCCTGATCACGCACGGTCCCGCACGCACCGTCGCCGTCTGTAACCAGAAGGGCGGCGTCGGCAAGACCACCACCACGATCAACCTCGGCGCGGCCCTGGCCGAACGGGGCCGCCGCGTGCTGCTGGTCGACTTCGACCCCCAGGGCGCGCTCTCCGTCGGGCTGGGCATCCAGCCGCACGACATCGACAACACCATCTACAACCTGCTCATGGAGCGCGACGTCACCGCCCACGACGTGCTGCACAAGACCTGTGTCGACGGCATGGACCTGATGCCGAGCAACATCGACCTGTCCGGCGCCGAGGTCCAGCTGGTCCACGAGGTCGGCCGGGAGTACGTGCTCGGCGGGGTGCTGAAGCCGCTGGTGCCCGAATACGACGTGATCATGATCGACTGCCAGCCCTCGCTCGGCCTGCTCACGATCAACGCGCTCGCTGCCGCGGACGGGGTGCTCATCCCCCTTGAGTGCGAGTACTTCGCGATGCGCGGCGTGGCCCTGCTGATGGAAACCATCGACAAGGTGTCGCGCCGGCTGAACACCAAACTGGCCATCGACGGGCTGCTGGCCACTATGTACGACTCTCGCACGCTTCATACCCGTGAAGTTCTGGCCAGCATGGTAAATGGCTTCGGAGACCAGGTTTTTCATACTGTAATCAACCGCACGGTGAGGTTCCCGGACGCTACGGTGGCGGGAGAGCCAATTACCAGCTTCGATTCTGGGTCGATGGGGGCAAATGCCTACCGCGAGCTGGCCAAGGAGGTACTAGAGCGGTGGCGTCAGGCAGGGGTCGGTCACGGAGGGTAAGCCTTCCCGGGGTCGCCGAACTCCTGCGCCCTGCTGCCCCCGGCCCGGATGGCGGCGAGCAGCGCCTGGCGAGCGGGCGTGAGAAGCACAGCCAGAAGATCACCGTCTACCTGTCCGCCGAGGAACTACTTGACCTGGAACGCGCCCGGCTCGCCCTGCTCCGCTACGGGGCCGCGGCCGACCGCGGCCGGATCGTCCGCGAGGCGATCGCCGTCCTGCTGGCCGACCTCGACGCGCGCGGCAAGGACAGCCTGCTGGCCCGGCGCATCGCTAACGCCAATGCCATCGCCAGCGCTCACGCCGGCGCCAACGGGGACGGGACCGGCGCGAACCACGTCAGCGGGACGCTCTTCGGCGAGAACGCCGAATCCACGGGCTAGCCGATCCCGGCCAAGACTCGGCTAGCGTCATGACTGTGAACGTGGACGACCTGCCGGACGGCCCGGGCGCGCCGCTGCCGGCGGCCACCGGGTCCAGGGAATCCGGCGGCTTCGAGGTCCACCTCGACGTGTTCGAGGGCCCGTTCGACCTGCTGCTCGCGCTGATCGCCAAGCACAAGCTCGACATCACCGAAGTCGCGCTCTCCCAGGTCACCGACGAGTTCATCGCCTTCATCTCCGAACGTTCTGACGACTGGGACCTGGACCAGGTGAGCTACTTCCTGGTCGTCGCGGCCACGCTGCTCGACCTGAAGGCGGCCAAGCTGCTGCCCTCCGGCGAGGTCGAGGACGAGGAGGACCTGGCCCTGCTCGAGGCCAGGGACCTGCTCTTCGCCCGCCTGCTGCAGTACCGGGCGTACAAGGAGGTGGCCGCCACCTTCGCGGCCCGGATGGCCGCGGCCGCCCGCCGCTTCCCCCGCCGCGTCCCGCTGGAGCCCCGGTTCGCCGAACTCCTCCCCGAGGTCCTGCTGGGTCTGGGCCCCGGCGAGTTCGCCCGGCTGGCCGCGCTCACGCTGGCGCCCAGGCCGTTGCCCAAGGTCTCGACCGAGCACATCCACGCGCCCGTGATCAACCTCAAGGAACACGCCCGCATGATCGCGGCCAGGCTCGCCCAGCTCGGCCGGGCCAGCTTCCGGCAGCTCACGGCGGGCGCGGCCGGCGGCTACGAGATCGTGGCCACGTTCCTCGCGCTGCTCGACCTGTACCGCGACGACGTGGTGGCCTTCGATCAGATCGCCCCGCTCGGGGACCTGTTCGTCACATGGACCGGCAACGGGGACACTTATAGCGTCAGTGAGTTGACGGAAAGCGATGACGAATAGATGAGCTCCGAACAAGCCGAGCCCGAACAAGCCGAGCCCGAGCACGCCGAAGGCCCCGGCCTCCGGGCCAGCCTGGAGGCGATCCTGCTGGTCGCCGACGAGCCGGTGCCCGTAGTGGTGCTGGCTCAGGTGCTCGAGCGGCCGAGGAGCGAGGTGGCCGCCGAGCTGCGCGACCTCGCCGCGGCCTACGCGGCCGAGGGCCGCGGCTTCGACCTGCGCGAGGTCGCGGGCGGCTGGCGGTTCTACACCCGCGAGGACTGCGCCCCGCTCGTCGAGCGGTTCGTCAGCGACGGGCAGGAGGTCCGTCTCACCCAGGCGGCGCTGGAGACCCTCGCCGTCGTCGCCTACCGGCAGCCGGTCAGCCGGGTCCGCGTGTCGGCCGTGCGGGGGGTCAACTGCGACAGCGTCATGCGCACACTGGTCCTGCGCGGCCTGGTCGAGGAGGCGGGGGCCGACCAGGAGACCGGCGCCATCCTGTACCGGACCACCGCGTACTTCCTCGAGCGGCTGGGCCTGGCCAGCCTCGAGGATCTCCCGGACCTGGCGCCGTTCCTGCCCGAGGATATTGAGGACATCGAGGATGAGAACGCCAGGACGTGACCTCCCCAACGCCAAAAGCGCCAAAAGCGCCAAAAGCGCCAAGCAGGAGACCAGGGACGACGACGAGTACGACGACCAGGACGACAGGGACAGCCTGACCGACGTCCCCGGCGGCGTCCGGCTGCAGAAGATCCTGGCCGAGGCGGGCGTCGGCAGCCGCAGGCACTGCGAGGAGCTCATCGGGGCCGGCCGGGTCGAGGTCGACGGGCAGGTCGTCCGCAGGTTCGGCGCGCGGGTCGACCCCGAACGCCAGGTGATCAAGGTCGACGGCAAGCGCATCCCGGCCAAGCCCGGCCTGGTCTACCTGGCGTTCAACAAGCCGCCCAAGGTGCTGACCGCGATGTCGGACCCGCGCGGCAGGCGGACGGTAGCCGACTTCCTCGGCGACCGCGCCGAACGCCTGTTTCACATCGGCCGCCTCGACTACGACACCGAGGGCCTGATGCTCCTCACCAACGACGGCGAGCTCGCCCACCGCCTGGCGCACCCGAGCTTCGAGGTCGCGAAGACCTACCTGGCCGAGGTGACCGGGCCGGTCCCCAAGGACCTCGGCCGCCGCCTGGCCACGGGGATCGAGCTCGACGACGGCGTGGCCACCGCGGACAGGTTCCGCGTCGTCGACCGGTCTGGTCAGCGCGCGCTGATCGAGATCACCCTGCACGAGGGGCGCAAGCACATCGTGCGGCGGATGCTGGCCGAGACCGGCCACCCGGTCAGCCGCCTGGTCCGCACCGACGTCGGCCCGATCAGGCTCGGCAACCTCAAGCCAGGCGACTCGCGCGAGCTGACCACCAGGGAAATCGGCGAGCTCTACGCCACCGTCGGCCTGTAGCCTGTGGCGATGAGAGGAGCGGGCAGATGACGGTCAGGGCGATTCGCGGCGCGGTGCAGATCGAGTCCGACGAACGCGACGCGATACTCGAGGGCACCGCCGAACTCGTCACCGAGGTGATGTCCCGCAACGATCTCACTACCGGCGACGTGATCAGCGTGCTGTTCACCGCCACCCCCGACCTGACCGCCGAGTTCCCCGCGCTGGCCGCTCGCAAGATCGGCTTCCACGACGTACCGCTGATCTGCGCCGCGGAGATCCCCGTCCCCGGCGCCATGCCACGCGTCGTTCGGCTGATGGCGCACGTGGAAACCGATCGCCCGCGTGCGGCGATCCAGCACGTCTACCTGCGGGGCGCTGTCGCGCTCCGCCTGGACATCGCCCAGTGACCCCGGTTTCTGGCCCGGCCAGGGTGGCGATCATCGGCACCGGCCTGATCGGAACCTCTATCGCGCTGGCCCTGCGCGAGCACGGCTCGTCCGTCTGGCTCGCCGACCAGGACCCGGCCTCCGCCCGGCTCGCCGCCCACATGGGCGCCGGGGACCCGCTGCCCGCCCCGGGCCACGGGGTCACGGCCGACGTGGCGGTGATCGCGGTGCCCCCGGACGCGGTGGCGGACGCGCTCGCCGCCGCGCAGGAACGCGGCCTGGCCCGCTGCTACACCGACGTGGCCAGCGTGAAGCAGCTCCCCGTCGCGCAGGCCAGGGACCGCGGCTGCGACCTGGCCAGCTACGTGCCCGGGCACCCGCTGGCCGGGCGGGAAAAGCACGGCCCCGCGGCGGCCCGCGCCGACCTGTTCCTCGGCCGGTCCTGGGCGCTGTGCCCGACCCCGGAGACCTCGGAGGCGGCGACCAGCGCGGTCACGTCCCTGGTCCGCGCCTGCGGTGCGGTGCCGGTGCGGACCGACGCGGCCGCGCATGACCGGTGGGTGGCGCTCGTCTCGCACGCCCCGCACCTGGTGGCCGCGGCCATGGCCGCCCGCCTGGAGGAAGCCCCCACCGAGGCGCTTGACCTGGCCGGCCAGGGCCTGCGGGACGTGACCAGGGTCGCGGCAGGCGAGGTCGGCCTGTGGACGCAGATCCTGGCCGCCAACGCCGCGCCGGTCGCCGAGGTGCTGGCCGCCGTCGCCGCCGACCTGGCCGAGGCCGCCCGGCTGCTCGCCCAGGAAGCCGACAGCGCAGGACCGAAATCGGTCGCGGGCCTGCTGGACCGCGGCCAGGCGGGCGTGGCGAGGATCCCGGGCAAGCACGGCGGCGAGCCCAGGGAGTTCACCGTCGTCCAGGTCGTCATCCCCGACCGGCCCGGCGAGCTGACCAGGCTGTTCGACGCGGCGGGCGCCGCCGGCGTCAACATCGAGGACGTCAGGATCGAGCACTCGCCCGGGCTGCCCGTCGGCGTGGCCGAGCTCTCCGTGCGCCCCGCCGAGGCCGACACGCTGCTCGATGCCCTCGAAGCAGGTGGCTGGCCCGTCCGCCGCTAGGAGCCCTTTTATCCCGAACGGCGTAATTCCGGGCCCCCGCCCGCCCCCACCCGACCGGACTGGGCTCCCGCGGGCTTACCGGTCGCGCCCGCCGGTAACATCGCACGGGTGAACGTTTCCGCGGACCTGGACAGCGGCACCGACGAGGAGGCCGACACGATCAGTGATTCCGGGCTCGTCGTCGCGGTGGACGGCCCGTCGGGCGCGGGCAAGTCGAGCGCGTCCCGCGGGGCGGCCACCGAACTCGGCCTGCGCTACCTGGACACCGGGTCCATGTACCGCGCGCTGACCTGGTGGCTGCTCGACCGCGGGGTCGACATCAGCGACGCGGGCACCGTCGGCGCCCTGGCCGCGGAGCCGCGGATCGAGGTCGGCACGAACCCGCGGGCGCCGTGGGTCCGGGTCGACGGCACCGACATCACCTCGGTGATCCGGACCCGCGAGGTCACCGCCGCGGTCAGCGCGGTCGCGGCCGTCCCGCGGGTCCGCGCGCACCTGATCGCGCAGCAGCGGGACATCATCGCGCAGGCCGGCGGGATCGTCGCCGAAGGCCGCGACATCGGCACCGTGGTCGCCCCCGACGCCCCCGTCAAGGTGTACCTGACCGCCGCGGGCGGCGAGCGGGCCACCCGGCGGGCCGCCGAGACCAGCGGCTCGCCCGCCGCCACCCAGGTCGACCAGGATCGCCGCGACCGGCTCGACGCGGCCCAGAGCGGCAAGGCCGACGACGCGGTCGAGATCGATTCCACCAGCCTCAGCCTGGATCAGGTGATCGACATCATCGTCCGGCTGGCCCGCGAGTACTCCGGCGTGCCCCACCCGCGCCGGCACAACCGGTAACGGGAGTTGATCGCGATGCCGAGCGTGCCCGTGGTGGCCGTCGTGGGCCGCCCCAACGTGGGCAAGTCAACGCTGGTAAACAGGATCCTCGGCAGCAGGCAGGCCGTGGTGGAAGACGTCCCAGGGGTGACGAGGGACCGGGTCGCCTACGACGCCATCTGGCGGGGCCGGGAGTTCACGCTGGTCGACACCGGCGGCTGGGATCCCTCGACCGAGCGCGGCGAGAGCCTGGCCGCCCGGGTCACGAGCCAGGCCAGGGTGGCGGTGGACGCCGCGGACGCCGTCGTGTTCGTCGTGGACGCCACCGTCGGCGTGACCGACGCGGACGCGGCGGTGGCGAGCGTGCTGCGCCGGTCGGGCAAGCCGGTCGTGGTCGCGGCCAACAAGGTCGACGACGCCAAGGGCGAATCCGACGTCGCGGCGCTGTGGTCGCTCGGCCTCGGCGAGCCGGCGTCGGTCAGCGCCCTGCACGGGCGCGGCAGCGGCGACCTGCTCGACCTGATCCTCGACGCGCTACCCGACGCGCAGAAGGAACCCGACGAGGAGGAGGAAGGCCCGCGGCGCGTCGCGCTCCTCGGCCGCCCGAACGTCGGCAAGTCCAGCCTCCTGAACAAGCTGGCCGGTCACCAGCGGGCGCTGGTCGACGCGGTGGCGGGCACCACCAGGGACCCAGTGGACGAACTCGTCGACCTCGGCGGCACGACGTGGCGCTTTGTCGACACGGCCGGCATCAGGCGGAGGTTCCGCGAGAACCAGGGCGCTGACTACTACGCCGCGCTGCGTACCGCGGGCGCGCTGGACCGGGCCGAGGTCGCGGTGGTCCTCATCGACGCCAGCGAGCCGCTCACCGACCAGGACCTGCGGATCATCTCAATGGTCATCGAGGCGGGCCGCGCCCTGGTCATCGCCTACAACAAGTGGGACCGGGTAGACGAGGAACGGCGCCGCTACCTGGACCGCGAGATCGACAGGCAGCTGAACGCCGCCCGCTGGGCGCCCCGCGTGAACATCTCCGCCCTCACCGGGCGGCACATCGACCGGCTGGTTCCCGCGCTAGAGACGGCCCTGGACGGCTGGGAGACCCGGGTGTCCACGGGCAGGCTGAACGCGTGGCTCACCGGCCTGGTCGCCGCGACCCCGCCGCCCGTGCGCGGCGGCCGCCAGCCGAAGATCCTGTTCGCCACCCAGGCCGGTGTCCGGCCGCCGCACTTCGTGTTCTTCGCGTCCGGGTTCCTCGAGGCGGCCTACCGCCGGTTCATCGAGCGCCGCCTGCGCGAGGAGTTCGGCTTCGAGGGCAGCCCGGTCCAGGTCTCGGTGCGCGTCAGGGCCAAGAGGGAGGGCTCGCCGGGCCGCCGGGCCGCCGCCCGCTCCAGCCGCCGCCGCTTATCCGCTCCGTAAGCAGTAGGCTCAGGTGATATGTCACGTAACGGCATGGCGGTTCCGGCGCCCGCCGGCGGTTGGCTCGACGGGGACCAGCAGCGGGCGTGGCTGGCCTATATCCGGGTCCAGCTTCGCCTGGCGTACGAGATGAACCGCCAGCTCCTCGCCGATAGCGGTATGTCGCTGCAGGATTATGACGTGCTGACGGCGCTGGGCGTGGCCGACGGGGGGCGGATGCCGATCACGGTGCTGGCCGCCCAGATCGGCTGGGAGCGCAGCCGGGTGTCCCACCACGTGCGGCGGATGAGCGCCAGGGGCCTGGTGACGTGCAGCCTGTCCGCTGCGGACCGGCGGGTCACCGAGGTGACCATGACCGGCCGCGGGCGGCAGGCGCTGGAGGAAGCGGCGCCCGGGCACGTCGACCTGGTCCGGCGCCTGTTCTTCGGAGGGCTGCCGGAGGGCCTCGTGGGTCCGCTCAGCGAGGCGCTGGAAAGCGTGTACGCGAACATCATCGAAAAGGGATCGCTCCCGCCGCCCGTCGACTGGCACCCGCCGGGGGACTGACGAGGCCCGCGCGCCGGCCCCGGTCCTGCGCTCCGCCTTCCCCCTTCCATTGTCATTACGTGATACATCACGTAATCTCGATGAGGAGAACCGCGACCGGTCCACTGGGACCGGAACACGGACCACCGACATCGGGAGCCTGGACATGGCGAAGCGGAGGATCGGCGCCGTCACCGCCGGGAGCGGCCAGGCGACCGGCGCGGCGGGCCCGGTGGCTCTCGCGCGCGGCACCGTGTTTCACCGGGTGGTGCCTGCGCACCTGGCCTGCCGCATCGGCGCGCGGGCTCAGGCCGGGGAACGCGACGCCTGGCTCGCGGTGGTCTCCATCGCGCTGGGGTCGTTCGCGCTGGTGTTCTCGGAGCTGATCCCCGTCGGGCTGCTGGCCGACATCAGCGGGCACCTGCACGTCTCGATCGGGGCCGGCGGGCTGATGGTGGTGGTGCCGGCCGTCGCCGCCGCGGTGGCCGCACCGCTGCTGGCCCTCTGCTCGGCCCGGCTGGAGCGGCGTACCGTACTGATCGGCCTCAGCGCGCTGGTCGTGGTCTCCGACGTGATCGGCGGCATCGCGCCGGGCATCGGGGTGATGCTCGCGGCCCGCGCCGTCCTGGGCGTGTGCGTGGGCGGGTTCTGGGTGTTCGGGGCCGGCGCCGCGATCACCCTGGTCAGCGAGCAGGCCCGGGGGACGGCGGTGGCGGTGGTCAGCTCGGGGATCTTCATCGCGACCGTGGCCAGCCTTCCGGCGGCGTCGCTGATCGGCACGCTCACCACGTGGCGGGCCGCGTTCGCGGTCGCGGCCGTCTTCGCGGTCATCGCGATGGCGGCCCAGCTTGCCGCGGTGCCGCGGCTGGGCGCCGGCGGCCGGGTCCGGCCCAGATCCCTGCTCACCGTGGTCACGCGGCCGGTGTCCCGGATCGGCCTGGTGGCGGCAGGCGCGATCTTCTTCGCCCACTTCGCCGCCTACACCTACATCGGCCCGCTGCTGCACGTCCGGGCCGGCCTGGGCGCCAGCGCGATCACTCTGGTGCTGCTCGGGTTCGGCCTGGCCGGCGCGGTCGGTAACTTCACCGCGGGCGTTACCGTGCGCGCGCACCTGCGAGCCACCCTGCTGAGCTCGGGCCTGCTGATCGCCGTCAGCGCGCTGCTGCTCGCGGTGGTCACCGGCGTACGCCCGCTGACCATCGCGCTGGTGGCCATCTGGGGCCTGGGCTTCGGGGCGGTGCCGGTGGCCGCGCAGAGCTGGATGGCCCGGGCGATGCCGGCCAACGTCGAAGGAGGCCTCGCCCTGTTCGTCTCCGCGCTGCAGGGCTCCCTGGCCGCCGGATCGGCCGTCGGCGGGATCGTCTACGACCACCAGGGCCCCGGCGGCGCGCTGATCGTGGCCGCCGTCATCGCTGCCCTGGCCGCGCTGACCCTGCTCGGCCGGGCCGGGGCGGCCATCGGCTCTCCGCCGGCCGTAGGATGCTGACCGGACGGACCTGGAGGTCGCTCTGGTGACACCGGATGCGGGAGCTGCGCCGGGCAAGCCGAGTCCGGCTGATGGCCCCGCCCAGGACGAGCCG
>Ga0070730_10005349_pt1 | contig 11108 bp, 7 predicted proteins | sample Coa_R1_3_FD_66447 | JGI IMG/M metagenome (GOLD analysis project Ga0070730, IMG submission 66447) | Surface soil microbial communities from Centralia Pennsylvania, which are recovering from an underground coalmine fire - Coalmine... | ecosystem: Environmental > Terrestrial > Soil > Unclassified ... | reverse complement strand
CCGCGACGATCAATTTTATTGAACACTTCGGCCGGGTGCGCGGCGCGGCATTTCCGTCGGAGCACGTGGCGGGTTCGGTAGCGGCGTTGTGGGGCGCGTGGCGGCACCGGCGGTGGCTGTTCTGGACGCTGCTGCCGTTGGCGCTGTGCATGTGCATTTCGACGGTCTGGGGGCGATACCATTATGTGGCGGACGTGATGGGCGGCGTTGCCACCGGAACGCTCGGCTATGTGATTGGAAGCTGGCTGGTGAGGCGGAGAAGCGAGGCAGGCAGGTACTAGTCGGGGGGAGTAGGTATAGGTTTTTTCGTAACTGCAGATTCCAAAGGACTTTAAGTCCAATGTTTCGCAACTGCAGATTATAAAGGAGTTACAGGCGCATTTTGCGTAACTGCAGAATCTAAAGGGTTTAGTGGAAGAGAAAAACTGGGTGGGAAGATCCCGCACGGGGCAGCGACGCCCCAGAGGCGACGGGGATCCGCAATTCACAGTTGATGATAGTACTTATCTAGCTAACTGTCAAGGAATTTCGACGCTACAACTGACTAAAGTTGCCAAGTGAGGAAGGTTGACACCGTCGATGCGGTTGCCTACTCTGGCGTCATGGAAGTGCGATTCGATCCGGAACTGCAGGAGAAGCTGACGCGCGCGGCGGCCGAACAAGGCCGCGAGAGTGAGGCGCTGGTTGTTGAAGCAGTCGAGCGCATGTTGAGCTACGACCAATGGTTCGTAGGCGAAGTTGAAAAGGGAATAGCGGCAGCCGACCGTGGCGAATTGATTGAGCACGACGAAGTACGCAAACTGATTGACCGCCGGTATCCCGGTTGATGCACCTGCGGTGGACGGAGCAGGCTACACGCGACCTCACCGATATTTCCGACTATATCCAGGAACGAAGTAACAGAGAAGTTGCGCGGCGAGTTGCGCTGTCGATCTGGGAGTCCACCGACGTACTACCAGAATTTCCGAACCTCGGCCGCGCCGGCAGAAAATCGGGGACTCGCGAACTGGTGATGAAGGATTTGCCTTATTTAGCCATCTATAGAATTAAGGAGAGGCGATCGAGGTGCTTCGCATCCTTCATGGCGCGCAACGTTGGCCATAGCCGACTCGCTTTGGACTGCCCAAAATTGTGCGAAATCGGCGGTACAGCGCAGCTGCTACAGAACATTCGACGAAGCCCTACAGAGTAAACAGGTGCGTTGACTTGGGGTGGGGCGGGGAATAGGATTTGCGCGGCGTGGGACGGATGGAGCGAGGGCGAGCGGAATGAGCGATTGGGTGTATTTGCAGGCAACTCCGGCGGAAGAGTTGATGCGGCGTCACGAGTTTTCGATGGTGAAGGTACAAGCGACGGGAAATGTGACGTTTGGGATTACGGTGAAGGAATTTGCGGTGCCGCCGCCGGGGCAGCGGGTGCGTTTTTATGCGGAGGCGGACAAAGCAGTGAACCAGAAAGTGGCGCCGTTTGTGCCGTGTGGATGGGGAGAATCGTTATTTTCGGCGCTGGGAGACTGCGTTCGGCTGATCCGGCAATTTCCGTATGATGGCAACGAGCCTGGGGGGCAGGAGCCCGCAACGAAATGATCCTGAAATTTGCGAAACACGAACTGGAGCCAGGGCTGGCGGTGCTGACGATTCAGGGAAACATTCACTGCGGGCCGGAATGCGCGCGGCTGGAACGAGAAGTTGACGGGATGATTGCAGCGCACGAGACGCGCGTGATTTTCGATATGAGCGGCGTGACGCATGCGGACAGCGCGGCGATCGGATCGATTGTGCGGTGTCTGGCGAAGCTCAAGGAGTCCGGCGGGGGACTGCGAATTGCCGGGGCGCAATCGATGATCGATTACAGTTTGAAGCTGACGAAAGTGGACAAGATTATTGGGATGTTTCCGACGGTGGAACAGGCGCGCACCGGATTTGACGACGGCTCAGAGAAAATGCCGGCCTGAAGAGCGGGCCACTTAATCCGCGACTCATCGTTGGTCCGTCTTCGCAAGAAAATCCTGTAGCGCGGCTTTGTATTTCGCCGGAGCGAGCAAGGCCGATTCCTCGTGACACGAGATGTCGAATTGCAGAAGTGTTTTTGGCGATTGAGCGGCGGCGTAGACATCGCGGCCTAAATCGGGCGGAATGATGGGATCGGTAGTGCACTGGACAAGCAGCAAAGGCGCGTCGATCTTCGCGATTTTGGATTTTGTATCGAACTGCGAGCCCGCGAGAAAGCTGAGGCCCGGGAGAAACCAGTAGGCACGTTTTGCCATGGTGGCGACGGAGGGAAAGGGTGCTTCGAGGACGACTCCGCCGACTTTTGATTTCGATGCGAGATCGGTCGCGATGGCGGTTCCCAGCGACTGGCCGTAAGAGATGATGGTTCTGGGATCGATGCCACGTTTTTCCACCAAGTAGCGCAAGGCGGCTTGGGCGTCGCGGTAAAAGTCTTTTTCACCTGGCTGGCCTTCGCTCTTTCCATAGCCGCGGTATTCCACTGCCAACACATTTGCTGGAAGTTCGTGCAGGAAACGGTCGACATACGCGCGGTCCGAGATGTTTCCGGCGTTGCCGTGAAACGCGAGGAATGTGAATTTGCCTTTTTCGGCTGGAATCCACCAGGCGTGGAGTTTTGCGCCGTCTTGGGCAGTAATCCAGACGTCTTCAACGGGAAGGCCGGCGGGATGCCAGTCGCCTGCGAGACGGGAAGGAAAGTCCGGGAAAAAGATGAGGTGCGATTCGAAGATGCGCAGGAGCAGAAGAATAGAGAGATAGGTTGCCGCGAGAATGACCAACATGCGGCGAAGGCGGAAACGCGGCGTTGGTTCAGTCAAGTTGCGGCCTGCCTATTTTGGGAAGGACGGCTTCGGCTGACTGACTGAGGGAAAGAAGTTTTGCATCGGCCGAATTGGCGGCGATGAACTGAAGGCCGAGAGGAAGGCCGGAGTTGGTGAGGCCGCAGGGAAGAGAGACGGCAGGGAGGCCGGCGAGGTTGGCGGGGCGATCGAGGCGAAGGAGAAGCGCGCGTGTGGCGTGATCTTTGCCGTCGATGGTGGTGGATTCTTCGCCAATGAGCGGAGCGGGAATGGGAGTGGTTGGGACGACGAGCGCGTCGACGTTTGCTTCTGCGAGCGCGGAAGCGAATTGAGCGAGGAAGGCTGCGCGCTGGTCCATGGCTTCGAGATAGGTGATCGCGGTGACGCGGGTGCCGATTTCGAGGCGCGCACGAACGTCTTCGCCGTAGTCGGCTGAATTTTTTGGGAACCAGTTCATTTTTTGGTGATAGTGGGTGGCTTCGGCCCAGGCGATGTTGTTGCCGGCGGTTTCGGTGCTGTTGAGGAGCGGGATGGAAATTTCTTTAGTGGCGAAGCCGCGTTTGCGGAGGAGCTTTAGCGCCGCTTCGAAAGAGGAGCGGACTTCGGGGGACAGGATGTCAAAGAAAAATTCTTTTGGAATGCCGAGCATGAATTTCTTCTTCTTCGACGACAAAGATTTGGCGAGTGGCGGTTCGCCCCTGTGCGAACCGGATATTGCTTCGAGGACGAGAGCGGCGTCTTCGACTGAACGGGCGAGCGGGCCGACGCAATCGAGTGTTGGCGACAAAGGAATCACTCCTTCGACGGAAACGCGATGCAAAGTCGGTTTGAAGCCAACGATGCCGCAGAGGGACGCGGGAATTCGAATGGAGCCACCGGTGTCGGTGCCGATGGCCGCGACGCAAAGGCCAGCGGCGATGGCAACTGCGGCGCCGCCACTGGAGCCCCCGGGAACGCGATTGGTGTCCCAGGGATTGCGGGTTGGGCCGTAGTGGGGATTGTTGGTTGTGACACCGTAAGCGAATTCGTGGAGATTGGTTTTGCCGAGAATAATGGCGCCGGCGGATTTGAGTTTCGAAACGACGTGGGCGTCTTGTTCGGGCATGAAGTCTCTCAGGAACTTTGCTCCAGCGGTGGTGCGGATTCCCGCGGTGTGAATATTGTCTTTAAGCGAGATGGGAATGCCGTGAAGCGGGCCACGGTCGCGGCGGGATTTTTTGCCGCGCGGGGCGCAGAGTTCCATTTCGACTTGGCGGGCCTGAGCGAGCGCCAAGTCGGGCGTGACAGTGAGATAGGCGTTGAGCTCGGGATTGAGACGCTCGATGCGATCGAGGAAGTGTTTTGTGAGTTCGACAGGCGAAAGTTTGCGAGCGCGGAAAAGGCGGGCGAGTTCAGCGATCGAGAGGAAAGCCAGGTCGCGGGCGGTCATGAAGAGAGAAATTTAACACAGGCGTGGAGGCGAGTCGCGCGGACTAAAAGATTTTTTCCTGGCGGCGGAGGTTACCGAAGGTGCCGAGGTTGGCGATGATGAAGGCGACGCGGAACTGATTTTCGGTGCGGACCGCGCCGAGGTTGATGCGGCGATATTCGAGCGCGACGCCGCAGCAGCCGCCGTTGTAATTGACCTGAACGATCTGGTTTTGCAATACGCCGTTGGTGATGTCGTAGCTGATGCCCGCGGTGGCGTTGAAGCCTTTGCGATTGAGGCTTCCGTAGCCGAATAGGGCGCGGACTTGATTGGCGAGAGGCTGGAGGCGCGGGTCATCCTGAAAGCGGAAGTGCGCGACCGTCGCGAAAAATTCCGAGTACGGCTTCACTTTTAGCAGAGTGCCAATGGCAGTCACTTTCTTGAGTTGCGAATCGTATTCAAGAATTTGTTCGGCGTCATATTTTTCGCCGGGAGAGACTTTAATGTCGCTCACGATGGGCGACCAATTGCGGGGGCCGAGGGCGAAGGCGAACGGAGTGATGGAGTTGAAGGCCTGCAAGACGTTTCGCTGGCCGTCAACGATGGCGCCACCGAAGGTCGGATCGAAATAGTGTTTTTGCACGACGCGCCAGGAGACGAGTTCCTGAGGCTGATCGTCGCCGCTTTTGAGGAAGAGGCGTTGCGTGATGCCGTATTCGATTTCGGAAGTGTTGCTGAGCGTGGCGTCGGAATCGAAACGGATGAAGCGCTGAAAATCGTTGATGCCGCCGACGTAGCGGAAGGTGAAGTCGGGCTCGATGGTGTGCTTGTAGCGATGGCGCGGTTTGTCTTTTTTGAGCGACGCACGATCGAAGAATCGTTCCAGTGTGGGCGGGCGAAGCTCGAGCGTGAATTCGCCGTCGTTGCGGGTGAGCGGCTGTTCGTCGAGATTGCCGAGGGCGTCGAGGGAGGCGCCGTAGCGAGTGGTGCGAACCGCGCCGGTGGCGGTGATTCCGAGCCATGCGCCGAGATGCAAGGGGATCGTGACGCGTGGCGCGAATTCGGTACGCTGGACCGTCGCGGCCGTGGTGAGCGTGCCGTCGTCGCGTTTGGACGCGCCGATGTAGGAATCGAAGCTGAGATAAACGGGCAGATTGCGCCAGGGAGCCTGCTCGACGGAGCTGAGGCGGGCTTCGGGAAGGCTGCGCAGGGAGACGCTGGTTTCCGGATTGATGGTCAAAAAGTTCTTGTCATTGAGCGCGGCAAAATTCAGGCTAAAGCCTTTGAAATTATTGGTGAGAAAGACGGAGCTGCGAACTTCGGAGTTGATAGCGTCGCCGTAGGCGTCTGCGAACGCGAGACGGAACGTCAGCGAAGAGAGCTGATTGTAGTCGGCGACAAAGCGCCAGTTGCCGGGAAGAAGCGATTGAATTTCAAGGCGCTGCTGGTGGCCGCCCTGGGGTTGCAAGACGCCGTTCGAATCGCGCAAGCCGCGGTCGATGACGCCGTAGTAGTTGTAGTTGAAGGTGGTGTTTTCGTTGGGCGTGGCGCGAATTTCGGCGCGTTCGGCGGAGCCGCGTTTGCTGAGATATTGGGCGCCGATTGTGGAATCGAACCAGGACGCGGGCGCCCAGTAGTAGGCGTCGCCGAAGATGAACCCTTTGCGATTGCTGTTGCCGATATCCGGAATGAGAAAACCAGATTGGCGAACGCGCGGCCCGGCGGGGGCCGTGGCGTAGGGGAACCAAAGGAGCGGGACGCGGAAGAAGCGAAAGTTTGCGTTGACGAGGGCGACGTCTTTATCGAGACGCACACGAGCGCGGCGCGCGAAGAATTGCCACTTGGGATGTTCGGGGTCGCAAACGGTAATCCAGGCCTGGCGAATGATGTAGACGTCGCCGGGAAGCTTGTCGACATCGCGGGCTTCGAAGTGAAGAGGATTGTCGGTAAGCAGGACCAGCGGATTGGGACGGCGGGAGATTTTTACGTCGCCGCGTACTTCGTGAAATTTGCCGGTAGCGGTGCTGACGTTGTAGTTCGCCTGAGAAGATTCGATGTGCTGGTTGTCGTAATCGAAGGTGACGTGGCCGGTTGCGAGCGCGTCATGGGTGCGATTGTTGTATTCGACGTGGTCGGCGCGGAGCGAAATTCCGCCGTATTGGATGAGGACGTTCTTGTCGGCGATGAAGAGGTCGCCCTGTTTTCGCTGCGGGCCGTCAGCGGAGATTTCGACGATTTCACCCTTGCCGGAAGGCAGGCGAATGAACTGCGATTGGGCAGACTGCGGATCGAAAAGTGCGGCAAGAAAGCAAAAGGCAAGCGAAAGCGTTGCGAAGTTCAGGTGAGGCAAGCGGAGCTTGGACGTTAGGCGGAGCATTCGGCAATGGGAGCAATTGGATAGCCTAGCATGCGTGTGAGGATGTGTGTAGCGAGCGAGGACCAAGTTATTTTCCGGAAGATGATTGTCGAAAGGCCCGGAAATATGAGACGCTTCCCGGCGTTTCGCGTCTAAGCGCTTGACACGGGGTGGGCCCTTCGGCGAAGTCTTATCCGCGCGCCGAAGGGTGATAACTGGGCTTTTTGAACCGCAAATTGAAGGAGAAGGTGATGACTGCGACCAAGTTGGTTTGGCGGGCAATGTTCGTGTGTGCGCTGGGGCTAGCCGTGGCGCCGGGGTGGAGCGCGAGTGCCGCCGTTGCCGCACAGGAAAAGAAGGAAGAGAAAAAAGAAGAAAAGAAAGACGAGAAAAAGGACGAGAAGAAATCGCTGCCGCTCAAGAGCGACCGGAAGATTGAGTTTACGACGGATGAAGGAACGTGGCTGTCGCTGGACGTATCGCCGGACGGCAAGACGATTGTGTTCGAATTGCTGGGCGATCTTTATACGCTGCCGATTGAAGGCGGGCAGGCGAAATTGATTTCCGGCGGCATGGCGTTTGACAGCCAGCCGAAGTTTTCACCGGACGGAAAATGGATCGCGTTTCTTTCCGACCGCGAAGGGACGGACAACGTCTGGATCATCCATCCCGACGGAACAGGCGCGAAGCAGGTTTCGAAGGACCCGGGGAGCGATTTTGTGTCGCCGTCGTGGGCGCCGGATGGGAAATACATTTTTGTGTCGAAGGCGGCGGCGGGAATCGCGTCGTACGAAATCTGGATGTACCACGTGGATGGCGGGTCGGGCATTCAGATCACGAAGGCAAAGCCGACGCCATTTATCCAGCGGAAGGATCGGCCGAATGATGTGGGCGTTGTCGCGTCGGCGGATGGGAAGTACCTCTACTACGCGGAGCGGCATGGGCCGTTTTCTTACAACTCGATGCTGCCGCAGTGGGAGATCAAACGAAAAGACCGCAAGACCGGCGATGAAGATACGATCGTTCAGCAATCGCTGAGCGCGTTTCGCCCGGTGCTTTCGCCCGACGGAAAAGTATTGCTGTACGTTTCGCGATTTGAAACGGAGACGGGATTGCGGATGCGCAATCTCGAGACCGGGGAAGATAAGTGGGTGCGGTATCCGATTACGCGCGACGACCAGGAATCGCGGTTTACGCGCGACGTGTTTCCGGGGTACGCGCTTCTGCCGGGCGCGCAAGAAATCGTCTACAACCAGGATGGAAAAATCCGGCGGCTGAATTTGGCGACGGGCGCGGAAACTGTGATTCCGTTTACCGCGCAGGTTTCGCAGGAGCTGGGGCCGAAGCTGGACTTTCCGCAAAAGGTGGAGCAAGGGCCGGTGAAGGTGCGGCTGATTCAAGACGCGACGGAATCGCCGGACGGAAAGAAGCTGGCGTTTTCGGCGATGACGCACTTGTACGTGGCGGATTTGCCGAGCGGCAAGCCGGCGCAGCTGACGACCGGGGAAGCGCACGCGTACCAGCCTGCCTGGTCGCCCGACGGGAAATGGATTGCGTACGTGAGCTGGACGGCGGCCGGCGGACAACTTTGGAAGATTCCAGCGGGTGGTGGCTCGGCCCAGCAGGTATCAAAGTCGATTGGGCTGTACAGCAATCCAGTGTGGTCGCCCGACGGAAGCCGCATCGTTCTCTTGCGCGGCAATGCGTATGACCGCGACAACGCAACTTTTGATGGCGGCCAGACGGCGAATGCGGACTTGATCTGGATTTCCTCCGGTGGCGGAGACGCGAATTTGATTTTGCCTTCGCGCGGCTCCGGCGGGCCCCACTTTACACACGATCCCGATCGCATTTACCTCTACACGCCGGCGGGGCTGGTTTCGCTGCGCTATGACGGAACGGATCGGCGCACGCACCTGCAAGTGAAGGGGCAGGGAATTTATTTTGCGGAAGAACCCGTGCCGGCGGACGACATTGTGCCCAGCCCGGATGGACAGTGGGTGCTTGCGCACATCAGCAATCAGCTCTATCTGGTGGCAATGCCGGCAGCTGCCGGTGAGGCGCCGACGGTTAATACCAGCGGACCATCCGTGCCACTCAAGCGGTTGACGGATATTGGAGCGGATTATTTTGGCTGGGCGGACGACGGCAAGACGATTACGTGGGCGATTGGCGCGAGCTATTTCCGGCAGCCGTTCAGTTCCATTTCGTTCGAACCGCCGAAAGACGAAAAGAAAGAGGGCGAGGGCAAGGACGGCGATAAAAAAGAAGCGGACAAGAAGGACGGCGACAAGAAAGAAGAGAAAAAGCCCGAGAAATTTAAAGAGCAGGAAAAAGACGTTCAGGAAATCGCGATCGACCTGGAAGTTTCGCGGAAGACGCCAAAGGGAACGATCGTTCTACGAGGCGCAACGATCGTAACGATGAAGGGCGACGAAGTGCTGAAGAACGCCGACATCGTCATCGAAGACAACCGCATCAAGAGCGTCGGCCTGAAAGCGACGATTCCTGCCGGAGCGAAAATCTTCGACGTAAAAGGGAAAACAATCACGCCGGGATTCATCGATACGCATGCGCACTGGTTCGAGATCCGACGCGGCATTCTGGATACGCAAAACTGGGCTTTTCTGGCGAATCTGGCGTACGGCGTGACAGCCGGCCTCGACGTCCAGACCGGAAGCAACGACATGTTCGCGTATCAAGACCTGGTGGACAGTGGAGACATCATCGGGCTCCGGTCCTTCTCCACCGGCCCGGGCGTTTTCTCCGACAACAATTTCCAATCGTTGGAAGAAGTGAAAGGTGTGCTGACGAAATACCAGAAGTATTACGGCACGCACAACATCAAGAGCTATATCGTCGGGAATCGCAAGCAGCGTCAGTTCATGGTGCAGGCTTCAAAAGAGCTGCAAATGATGCCGACCACCGAAGGCGGCCTCGACCTGAAGCTCGATTTGACGCATGTGATCGACGGCTTCCATGGAAATGAGCACACGCTGCCGATTACGCCGCTCTACAAGGACGTATTGCAGCTGTTTGCGAAGTCCGGGATTTCGGAGACGCCGACGCTGATCGTGAACTACGGCGGTCCGTTCGGCGAAGACTACTGGTACGAGTACAGCGAAGTGCACGACAACGCGAAACTGAATCGTTTTACGCCGCATCACGTCGTTGACGAGAAGACAAAGCGGCGGCCGGCGTGGTTCCGTAAGGATGAGTACGAGTTTCCGAAGCTCGCCGCGCAAGTGGCGAAACTTAGCCGGGAAGGCGGGCTAGTCGGAGTTGGCAGCCACGGACAATTGCAAGGTCTCGGCTATCACTGGGAACTGTGGATGCTCGCGAGCGGCGGCATGACTCCGATGGAAGTGCTGCGTGCGGCGACGCTAAACGGTTCCAAGATTGTGGGCCGGCCGGAAGAACTCGGCACGATTGAGCCGGGAAAACTTGCGGATCTCGTAATTTTTGACAAGAGCCCACTCGATGACATCCACAACACGAACACAATTCACTGGGTCATGAAGAACGGGGAATTGTTCGAAGGCGATACGCTGGACCAGGTGTGGCCGGAGCAAAAGAAGTTGGCTCCGCTCTGGTTCTGGAACAATTACGACGTGCCGAAGGCGGGCCAACCGCTTAGCTACGGCAAGACCGTGCAGCCGTAAAGCGCGGTTTCAAATTTGAAATGCGGAAGAGCGAAGCCGGTCAGGCTTCGCTCTTTTGTTTTGCGAGAGCTCTTGCTTGCGCTTCGCGATACCAATCGAGAGTGCGGCGAAGGCCTTCTTCAAAGTTGACGCTTGGCTCGTAGTTCAGGAATTCGCGAGCGCGTGAGATATCTGCCTGGGAATCGCGAATGTCGCCGTCGCGCGGGGGGTCGTACTTGAAGTCGAGTTTGGTTCCGGTGAGTTCCGCGAGCAGTGCAAGCGTTTGATTGAGTGTGACGCGGGCACCCGTCCCAATGTTGAAGACTTTGCCAGTCGCAGTTGGAGCTTCACAAGCGAGCAGGTTTGCGGCAACAGCATTTTCGACATACGTGAAATCCCGGGATTGCTCGCCGTCGCCGTAGACAATTGGCGGCGTGCCTTCAAGGAATGACGTGCAAAACTTTGCGAGAACTCCGGAGTAGGGGGAACTCGGGTCCTGGCGCGGGCCGAAAATATTGAAATAGCGGAGGCAGACATTTTCGAGGCCGTAGACGCGGCCGAACGTTTGCGCGTACAACTCGCCGGCGTATTTGGCGACGCCGTAAGGAGAAATCGGTTCCGGCTGCATAGTTTCGATTTTCGGCAGCGTCGGCGTTTCGCCGTAGGCAGAGGAAGACGCCGCAAACACGACGCGCTTCACTTTGGCGTCGCGAGCCGCGACCAAAACATTCAAGGTGCCTTCGACATTGACCTTGTTGGTTTCGAGAGGGTCTTTCACGGAACGGGGCACGGAAGTTCTGGCAGCCAGGTGCAGAACGTAGTCGGCGGATTGTACCGCTCTGCGCACCGCGTCCAAATCGGTGATGCTTCCTTTGATGAACGAGATCTTGCTGC
>Ga0070730_10005348_pt1 | contig 11109 bp, 11 predicted proteins | sample Coa_R1_3_FD_66447 | JGI IMG/M metagenome (GOLD analysis project Ga0070730, IMG submission 66447) | Surface soil microbial communities from Centralia Pennsylvania, which are recovering from an underground coalmine fire - Coalmine... | ecosystem: Environmental > Terrestrial > Soil > Unclassified ... | reverse complement strand
GATGGGTTTCTCCCCAGGGACGGGCTATATCGAAGTTGAAAAGGGCGACCACAGCGAGGAATGCGGCCTCGATGGCTTCGCCCAGGCGCTTGCGCGAAGGATGTCCGATGAGAGGTTGACAACGGGAGGAATAGGACGGTTTGTCCTTGCTTCTGCTCATAAATACGAAAGGCGCAGCTGGTTGGCTGCGCCCTGTTCTCCTTAAAGTAAATTGTGAATACTGGGCCTAAGACACGAAAAGCGCGGCCCGGAGGCAGCGCTTTTTCAATTTCTTAACTCTATATCTATTATATCAAGTTACGAGGGGTAAATGGGCAGAAAATATGCATTTATTTCTTCTTGTTAATGTGTGATTTAGGGGGAATTGCACCAGTTTTGGGCCTTGACAAGGTATTGCACAGTTGCACCGGTTAAGGTGCAGATTGACTTCGAGTCCTCACGCGGCAGGATGGGGGTGTGCCGGGATCATTGGCCGTGACCGAGTGAAAGGGCGGGAGGAGCCTGCGCGGGTGAACGCACAAACTGCGAGCGCCCCCGGGGGTGTCGACAGGGCCTGGGCACGATTAGCTGCGCGGGCGTGGGCGCCCGCGCCACATGAGGCGTTCTTCCCTGCTGCGGTGGCGGTCCCCGATGAAGAAAAGGACGTGATAAGGTGCACCGGGCGGCATTTCTGCCACCAGGTGAAACGAATGCAGAGACGCACCTTCATGAACCTTACAGCCGGGGCGGTCACAGCGCTGGCGGTCGATCCTTTGGCGCTTGCCAAGGCGCAAGTTTCGAAGACGCCTGTGGTCTACCCCGATCCTGCAGTGGAAGTGGTTGACCCGCGCTTCGCCAACTACAAGGTCAACAACGCCGGTGTCGAACGCCTCTATACGGGCACACGATGGGCGGAGGGCCCCGTGTGGTTTGGCGACGGACGATACCTGCTGTTCAGCGACATTCCCAATAACCGCATTCTGCGATGGCTCGAAGACACGGGCGAAGTCAGTGTATTCCGCAGCCCCTCCAACTACAGCAACGGGAACTCTCGCGACCGGCAAGGCAGGCTTCTGACCTGCGAGCACGACACGCGCCGCCTGACCCGCACTGAGCACGACGGGACCATCACCGTGTTAATGGATCACTTTCGGGGGAAATTGCTGAATGCACCCAACGATCTGGCGGTGCACTCCGACGGAGCGATCTGGTTTACCGATCCCGGATACGGAATTATGTCGAATTATGAAGGGCACAAAGCGGCGTTCGAGCTTCCCGCCAATGTTTATCGCCTGGATCCGAATACGCGCGAAGTCACCGTGGTGGCCAGCGATATGGAGAAGCCGAATGGGATCTGTTTCTCGCCCGATGAGAAGAAGCTTTACATCGTGGATACGGGGGAGCCGAAACATTCGGGCGATCCCCGGCCGATTCGCGTCTATGACGTGGAAAACGGCGTGCGCCTGAAGAACGGCCGCATGTTCGTAAACATGGCTCCCGGGACATCCGACGGCATTCGCTGCGACGTGGACGGGAACGTCTGGTCTGCGGCGGGGTGGGCGGGCGATGGTTATAACGGAGTACACGTGTTTGCGCCCGACGGAGTCCTCATTGGCAAGATTCATCTTCCGGAAACTTGTGCCAACCTGTGTTTCGGCGGAGTGAAGAAAAACCGGCTGTTCATGGCCGCCAGCCAGTCACTCTACGCTGTGTATGTCGGAACTGAGGGAGCGCAGGTACCGTGAAGTACAGACAGTCCGTGAACACTGGTCACTTCGAATTCGGCTGGAAGGAATCGCTCACTGTCTGATGTGGTGACACCACGACAGTCGCCGGGACGGCGGCGCTACTACGCTACGAGCGTACGGGTGCGTCATTTGCGCACAGGACTAGCTTGGGGTGGAACAGGGAGCCGGCGACGCGGGTGGCGATGGCAATCAGGTCGCGTTGCCCGGCAAAGACTTTCACCTGACGCGCGCGAGACAGCTCCGGCAGATTCACGGTGCGTCCGTCGCGAATGCGGGCGGCGGAAAGTTCGTCGGCGCTTACCGAGGGAAGATCCGGGAGCAGCTTGCGAGGATGGACGAAAAGATCAAGCAAAGCGACGCCCGGTTGATTATCGCTGGAATTTTCCGAAGGGGTCTTCCCTGCTGTTGCGGCCGCGAGTTCGTCGAGCGTGTGGGCGTCGGCCAGGGTGAACTCGGCGACCGCGGTGCGGCGGAGGGATTCGAGGTGGGCGCCGCAGCCGAGAGCTTTGCCCATGTCGTGGGCGACCGAGCGCATGTAGGTGCCGGAGGCAACGCGAGCGCGGAAATGCGCACGGGCGGCGTCGATGGAGAGAATCTCGAATTCCTTGATCTCGACCTGAACCGGGTGAAGCACCACTTCCTTGTGTTTTCGGGCAAGCTTGTAGGCGGGCACGCCCTGGATTTTCTTCGCGGAAAATGGAGGTGGAAGCTGCTCGATGACTCCACGGAACTTGGCGGCTATGGTTTCAAGTTCATCTTTCTGCAGAGTGACATCTTGAGGTGGGCTGGTGGGCTCGCCTTCGGCGTCGTAGGTGTCGGTGGAAAAACCAAAGCGGATGGTGCCTTCGTAGGTCTTCTCGGATGTGGTGTAGAACTGGGCGAGGCGGGTGAAGCTGCCCACAACAAGTGGAAGGACGCCGGTGGCCATGGGGTCGAGGGTGCCGAGATGCCCGATTGAGCGCTGATTCAAGATACGGCGAACACGGTTGACAACGTCGTGGGAAGTGAGTCCGGCGGGCTTGTCGATGATGAGAACGGCATTCATGAAAGAATTTGGTAATTTGGTAATTGAGTAATCTGGTAATTTAAAAGCTGGAGCGTGCCGGTCTTCAATTCCCCAATTCCCCAATCACCCGATTACTCAATTCACTAACTTACCAAATCCGCCATGTTCCCGATCAAAGATGACCAGCCGCGATACAGCACGCCGTACGTGAATGGATTTTTGATCGCGCTGAATATTCTTATTTATCTGTTCCAGTCCACGCTGGATCCGCGCAGCTACGAGCTGTTTGCGCGGCAGTTCGGGGTGGTACCGTCGCACTTTTTGGCTTTCCTGGCGGGATCGCCAAGGTATCCGCTGCCGGCGATCATTATTCCCTTCTTCACGTCCATGTTCGTGCACGCGGGCTGGATGCACATGCTGGGGAATATGTGGTTCCTGTTTATTTTTGGGGACAACATCGAGGATTATCTGGGACATTTCAAGTACCTGGTGTTTTATGTGTTGTCGGGATTGATTGCGATGGCGACACAGGTGGCGATTTATCCGAATTCCAACTTGCCAACGGTGGGAGCGAGCGGTGCGATTGCGGGGGTGTTGGGAGCATATTTCATCCTGTATCCGCGAGCCCGGGTGCTGACGTGGTTCTTCGTATTCGTGTTTTACATTCCGGCATGGATCATGCTGGGGTACTGGTTCGTGTTCCAATTTTTTATGGGTGCCGCAACGTTGTCGATGGCGCGGCCGGGACACGATGTGGGCGGGGTGGCGGTGTGGGCGCACGTGGGCGGGTTCGTCGCGGGGCTGGTGATGATCAAGATTTTTCCGGAGCGGGCGCGACGGTATCCCTACGCGTATCGGTAGAGAATTTGTGAAGTCAGAAGTCTGAAACAGAACCTTTAAGTCAAAGTACCCACTCCGCTTTCGCAAAGAACGTCAAAGAAGAGTGGGCACACCTCCATTATTCTTCCCTTTTTTTTGCGCGCTTACTTTTTAGGGCGCGACTCCGGCGGAACCAGACCGGCTACGCGGTAGTAGACGACCAGCTGGCCGTAGTGCTCGCCGCAGTGCTCGATGAATCCGTAGGCGTAATCGAGGATCCGGACTTGCTGGTGAGCGAAGGAATCGACGATGGTATCGGAGAGTCCCTTGTCACCTTTGGACTGGATCGCGGCGGCTCCGTCGGCGAAGGACTTCTTGACGAAGGCGACGATTTCGGCTTTCGTTTTGAACTTGTCGCGCTTCGGGTCTTCCTCGGCGGGAGGCTTCTGGCCGATGACGGGATTGATGAAGTAGTAGTTGGCTCCGGCGGCGTGCAGGAGTTGCTCGGCGAAGCTGCGCTGGGCGGGATTGGGCTTGAAGTCGTATTTATCTTCGGGGAAATCCTCGGCCATGGCGATGAGCTTGCGGCCGATGTCGTTCCAGGAGTCGAGCACGACTTTGGATTCAGGATCGGCGGGCTTGACGGCGGCGTCTTTTTTCATCGCGTCTTGCGCGTGGACGGGGATCGCCAGGGTTGCGGCGAGCAGCACTACGGCGAATACAGACTTTTTCATGGCGGTGTTCTCCTTGCGTGAGTGGAGCGGACATTGTACTCGGACGAGTGGGGCGAGAAAAAGGTAGAAGGCGGAGTTAAGTGGTCAGTGGATCAGCCAGGATTTCTGACCACTGACCGCTGGGACCCACCTGTGTCCTAGTGCGTGAAAATTCGCGCGAATCCTTCGCTAGGAACGAACGGCGTTCTTGTCGGTGTGATGGTGGCAGTGGCCATAAGTTCTCCTTCAGTTAAGCGGTCAGGGGCTGGGCTGGTGATCGGTGGTCGTTCGCACAGATTCTCAAAAACTCTGGGCACCTCATGCAGTCGCAGGTGTGGCGGCGCGGACAGGGCCACGACAGCTGCCGCGACGGCGGAGTTATGGTTTCTCGGCCCACTTCTTCAAGTCGTCGAGCACTCCCGGCCAGCCGCCGGCGTAGTCTTTACGGGCTTGCGGTTCGGAGGCGAGGCCGCTGTGCGTTACTTTCACGTGCGTGCCGGACTTGGTTGGAGTTAGCTCCCACCGGACGATCGAGCGCTTTTCGGGTTCGGCGTGGAAGTTGGCTGTCCAGGTATAGACGAGCAGCCGCGGAGGATCGAATTCGAGGATCTCTCCACCGTGTTGAATCACGTTGAAACCGTGATGGGGTTTCGAAGGACGCATTTCGAGACGCCACTTGCCGCCCACGCGGGGGTCCATTTCGTAGACAGAGAGTTCAGGGGAACGGCGGCGAATCTCGGCAGCATCAGAAATGGCCTTGAAGACACGCTCGGGAGGCGCGGCGATATCAATCTCGCTAATGATGGCGTCCTGATCGGGAGTGATAGTGGTCATTATGACTCTCCTGGCAGCGCAGAATTCGCGCAGCTCCTTAAACTTTCCGCAATTGATGAGGCGTCCCGTGTGGCGGCGTGACTCTGCTACGACAGCCGCCGAGACGGCGGCGCTAGAGCTTTCTGTGGAGATCGAAGAGTTCCTTCGTCTCCTTGCCGTGATCGAGGAAGGTCCATTCTTCGGTGTGATGGTTATCGTCTACCAGGGTGAGGACCATGCGTTGCATGTGGCCGGCGTCTGGAGTTGCCAGACCGGTGGCGTCAACGTAGCTGAAAGTAATGATTTTTCCGTCGGGCGAGAGTCTGGCTTCCATTCTCGGCTGGTTCCCGGTAGCGCAGTAGTGCGTGAGCAGGAGGCGGTTGGGGCCGTCGAGATGAATCATGCTGACCATATCTTCGTTGGGAACCATGATTTCGCTGAGAACGGCAGAGCCGGCAGACGTCACTTTGAAGGTCACCTGCAGCGGCTTTCCATCAGAGGCTTTGCCCTCCCACGTGCCGGGAAGTGTTTTGATTGAGGTGAAGGCTTTTTGGGCGTCAGTTTGGGGGAAGGCCGCGGTAGCTACGAAAAAGACAAAAGTGATTGTGAGGGCCCGCGTTGCTTTCGTCATGGTGGTTTCCTTTCTCAGACGGAGGATTTCCATCGGCAAAATCATTTGTGTTTGCGGGACGCGGCTGCGGTTTCCCGCGCGTGTTCGGCTTCCACGAATGCTTTCAAAGTGTTGAGACTAGCGGCCCAGAAAACGCGGTATTGCTCAATCCATGAATCTACGGCGCGCAGTGGCTCGGGATTGAGCTGGTAGACGCGGTGGCGGCCTTCGCGATGTTCGCGAACCAGATGGGCGCGGCGAAGGAGGCGAAGATGCTTCGAAATTGCGGGGCGAGAAACCGGGAATGCACTGGCGATCTGCCCTGCCGGCTGGCTGCCGCGACGAAGAAGATCGAGTACGGCGCGGCGCGTGGGATCGGCCAAAGCCTGAAACGTCGCTTCCGGGTTTCGTACCGACGAATATGTAACTGAATGGTGACGCATGATGTGTAACTGTACGGTTACGCTTTGATGATGTCAAGAAAAATCTTCGCGGGCGGTCGAAAACAGTTCCGTGACTATTGCTTTCCGTTTTTGACGAGATCGAGGAAGGCCTGGTGGACGCGGGTATCAGCGGAAAGTTCGGGATGGAACGTGGCAGCCATGGCTCTTCCCTGCCGGACGGCGACGGGGTCTGAGCCTTCGGTGGCGAGGACTTCGACGCCTTCGCCGACGCGTTCGATCTTGGGGGCACGGATGAAGACCATTTCTAGCGGCGAGGCTGCCACATTGTTGGCGGGGTCGGCGAAGAACTGGCCTTCGCGGATGGAGCTGTCGATCTGACGCCCGTAGGCATTGCGGCGGATGCGGATGTTAAGGGCTCCAAGTCCGGCCTGCGGAGGATTTTCGACTTCAGTGGCGAGCAGGATCGCCCCGGCACAGGTGCCGAAGGTGGGCTTGAGACGAACGAATTGTTTGAGCTTTTCGAATCCGGCCTGCCCGAGAAGTTTCAAAAAAGTGCCGGACTCGCCGCCCGGAATGACGAGGCCGTCGATGTGGTCAAGCTGCTCGGGCTTTTTGACGAGCACTACTTCGGCGCCCAGCTCCTCGAGCCGGCGGCGGTGGGCATCGAAATCGCCCTGCAGGGCTAAAACACCGATAGTCATGGCGGAAGATTTCACCACAGAGGCACGGAGACACGGAGGACGCAAGAGGTGCGGCCGTGCATCTCCTCGTTGATTCTAACGGATGAACAACCGAAATTTGGAGGTGGGCATCCCATATCGGCGCTTTCAGCCGATGCGCTCTCCGCTCTGACAAAGTGCACTGCTTGTATGGCCGCAATGGCCAGAGTTACACTTGCAGCCGAAGACCCCTGCCAGTTCGGTTGTGGAGGTCCCATCATGCTTCGTCAATCTGTGCTGCCAACCCTCGTGTTAAGCGTTCTCTCGTACACGGCGGTTGCGCAGGTGCTTACGTTTCCCAGCAACACATCGAGCCGCTTCACCAGCGCGGTTGCACTGGACGCCATTCAAACTGGCCAGATGGATTTCAACTTTTTCACCATCAACGGCCAGAATGCGGGCACCACTCCGCTGCAGACGCCAAGCGGGTCCGTGTCACAGTTGGACTTGAAAGCACCGGGAAAGGCGCAGCGCGAGTACCAGAAGGGCTACCAGCTCTTACTGCGCAAGGATGCGCAAGGTGCGGTTGAGCACCTGGAAAAGGCGATCGAAATCTATCCGAAATTCGTTGCGGCGCACAATACGCTCGGGTCGGCGTATCTGAGCCTGGGCCAGAATGAGCAAGCGCGAGAGGAATTCGAGAAATCAGCGGCGCTCGATGATCACATGCCAAACTCGCATTTGAACCTGGGCTGCGCGGACCTGGCGCTGAAGCAATATCCCGCAGCGGAAGCAGCGTTCCGCAAGGCTTCAGAGATTGCTCCGATGGACCTGGTATTGACCAAGGCACTGGCGTATGCAGAGTTTCTGAACCGGGATTACCCAGCTGTCCTGGCCACGGTACGCGAGGTGCATGGAAGGAAACATCAGGGAGCTGCCGTGGTTCATTATTTCGCGGCTGCCGCTTACGAGGCTAAAAACGATCTTCCGGGTGCGCAGTCGGAGATGGAGACCCTGTTACAAGAAGATCCGAATTCCGGGTCGGCGGCAGAGTTCCGGCAGATCCTGGAAGCAATCAAGCAGGAAGAATCAAGGCGGGCTGAGGCCAAGTTGCATCCCGTTCAAGAGGTGAAATTTTCCTTTAGCACGCCTGCAGAGCCAACTGCGGAAGAAGCTTCGGCACAGGCTCAGCAGGTATTGCAGAATGTGAAGGAACGGAGCCAGATTGCGGAGGCGGAAGCGGAACCCGAGCCGGTGTGCACGGAGTGTGGGAAAACCGCGCCCGTCGAACTGGCTGCGAACTCAGGGTCCGCAGGGGAGCGGTCAAGATTGAATCATTCGGGCACGATGTTTCGGGCGTCAGTGGATGAAGTTGCGATTTTCTTTGCGGCCACGGACCGCGGGAAATCGGTGACCGATCTGACGGCAGCAGAGATTGGAGTGAGCGACGACAGCCGGGCGCCGGAAAAGATTTTGGGATTCCGCAATCAAACCCAACTGCCTTTGCGGCTCGGATTGGTCGTCGACACAAGCAACTCGGTCACCGAACGATTCTCATTCGAGCAGAATGCTGCAGTGAAGTTCCTGGAAAAAGTGCTTACGAACGAGCAGGATCTGGCATTTGTGGTGGGAGTAAATAACTCGGTTCTGCTGGTGCAGGAGTTCACTTCGGATCCAATGCTGAGGTCGCGCGCGATCCACCAACTTGCGCCCGCAGGAGGAACAGCGTTGTGGGATGCGATCGCCTTTGCTTCGGACAAGCTGGCCAAGCGCCCGGAACAGCAGCCTGTGGCGCGGGTTTTGGTCGTGATCAGTGACGGTGAGGATAATTCGAGCAGCATGACGCTGAAAGAAGCCATCGCGAGCGCGCAGCGCGGGGAAGTAGCGGTTTACACGGTCAGTACAAGAGAAGCGCTGCAAGAGGATGCGAACGCGATGGTAGGTGATCACCCATTGCGAACGCTCTCGGAACTCACGGGCGGAGCGGCATTTGTGCCGGGATCGTTGCAGCGGTTGAACGGGAGCCTGGCCGATCTGCAGGAAGTGATTCGCAGCCGTTACCTGGTGTCTTACAAACCCGCTGCGTTCCGGCGAGACGGGCGGTACCGGGCGATCAACATCACGGCCGAGAAAGGCGGGCGCCAGCTTCGGGTGTACGCGCGCAAGGGATATTACGCGTCGGCGGCGCAGCCTAAACCTGCGGAGTAGGTAACCCCCTGAGGTCGGCCCACCTTGTCACGGCCACTATAGGGATGGTTTGCGGAGGGCGGCGCCGAGCATTCTGCCGGGGCCGGACTCCTGGATGAAAGCGACGAGGCGAACGTTTTTGAGATCGGTGCCCGGTTTGAGTTTCAGCTGAACGTCCTGGGCGAAGGACTTCCCTTTCGGCAGCTTTCCGACCTTGGTGAGTTGCTGGACGACGGCAACGTGCACCAGGTGCTTGCCGCCGTTTTCTCCCTTCAAAACCTGCGACTCTACGTGATTGAGAGCGACCGCGACGTAGACATCGGCGCTATGCTTTTCAGGATTCGCGTCGGTATCGATGTGCGCCTGCAAGACGGTGGGATCAGCCGGGTCGACTTTCACGTCGGTAATACGGATGGGAATCGTCGGCTCGTCCTTGGCTTTTTTCAGGACATCTTCCATCTGGTCAATGTGTTCGATGTGGACTTCGTGGTTACCGTCCACGACGAACTGCGGGGTGAAACTTTCCTTTTCTCCGAGAGCTGTTTCGTAGGAACTCTGGCGGTCCGTGAGCGCGGACGAAGAGTTGGGATCTTTCCATCCGTCATGGTCCCAGTAGGTGACGTGTTCGCTGAGGACGATGAGTTGAGCGCCGGCGATGGGCTGATAGTCGTCGAGACGCTGGAGGATGATGTCGGCGGGAGGGCAACTGGAGCAGCCTTCCGAGGTGAAGAGTTCAATGAGAACAGGATGAAGATCGGAGCTTGAAGTGGGGGCGGAAAGCGCACTTTCATTTTTCGGAGCCTGGCTGAGTGCGGCTGGCATCGTCACCAAAACGCACATCGCAAACAGCAAGGGTGCGGAGCATCGCGCTCGGTCGCAGCGATTCATAGGAAAATTTTACCTCACTAAACGACTGGCCTTCTCAGAATGAGATGCTAGAACCTGAGAATGGGTCCGAAGGTGATGCGGAGATTGTGGTGTGTGCCGGAGTTGAAATACATTTCGTCGCCGGCTTCGAAGCGGAGACCGACGGGGCCGAGCGTGGCCGCGATTCCGGCGGCGGGATAGAGCGCGGCGTTCAGGTTGGAGGTGTGCAGGCCGAAGACAGCGCTGGCGATGTCGCTGTAAGGGAGCAGGCTGGTGCTGAGGCGGAAATCGATGAATCCGGCTTTGAGCGTGGCGTAAGGATGGAAGTGACCTTGGGAGCGTTGCAGCATGGGGCCGAACAGTCCGTGAGTGACGCCGATGGAGGTGTGTTCGATGGCGGAGATGCTGCCGGTGGAGATATTGCGGTAGGCTTCGTCGAAGTTGATGCCGTAATCGTAGGCGAGTTCGCCTTCTAACATGACGTTGGGATGGACGCGGTATCCGAAGCGGGCGCCGAGTCCGAAATTGTTCGTGTTGGTTTGCGAGATGCTGAGCGAGTCAACAAAGATGCCGAGTTCCATGCGTTGCTGGGCGAAGGAGAAGGATGTGAGCAGGAGGAAGCAGGTCAGGGTGAGGGTGCGCATTGGTCCGGATACGATGAGTTAGCAGGGGACGCGGGTTGTGGGCGGAATTGAAGGCAAAAACAAAATCTTAAATCGCAGAGAACGCTGAGACAGCACGCGGAGACCGCAGAGAACGGCTTAGGAGCCACACAAGGCCGTCGACCTTCAACGTTGGGGAGAGGGATCGGGCGGAGGCGGAGGGGCGCGGTCGGGATCGCGCTGAGGAAGAGGCGGTAACTGGGGAGTTTTTTGTTGGGGAGAAGCAGTGGGCGGTGGCGGGGCCTGACCAGTTTGGGGCGGAGGAACGTGGTCGGTTCCCTCGGAGTTGGGCTGCAGCGAGGGATCCTCGGCCGAAGAATCGCCTTTTTGAAGAGTGGTTTTGAGCTCGACTTTCTGATGGGCCAGCGGGCTGATCTCGGTGGTGAAAGTCTTGTATCCGGGCAGCGCGATCTTGATGTTGTGAGTTCCCGGAGCCACCAGCAGGGCGCGGCCCAGGCCCTCGAATTCGGCGACGTGTCCCACGAAGCGTCCATCGAGAAAGACAGCGGCGCGGGGCGGGTTGACATCGATTTTGACGGTGGACCAGACAGCAGGGTCGGCTCCGGTGGGCGCCTTCTGCATGGCGACTTCCACGGTGAGCTTTTGTCCAGGCGTGAGGACCACGCGCTGGGTGAAGTCCTG
>Ga0070730_10005347_pt1 | contig 11113 bp, 8 predicted proteins | sample Coa_R1_3_FD_66447 | JGI IMG/M metagenome (GOLD analysis project Ga0070730, IMG submission 66447) | Surface soil microbial communities from Centralia Pennsylvania, which are recovering from an underground coalmine fire - Coalmine... | ecosystem: Environmental > Terrestrial > Soil > Unclassified ... | reverse complement strand
ACTTCGCGACGGACGTGATCTCGTTCCCCCTGGGAACGGATCTCGTGGGGGAACTCGTCATCTCGGCGGAGTACGCCGCCGTCGAAGCCCGGACGCGGAGGATTCCGGTGGAGGAGGAACTGCTTCGCTATGTCGCGCACGGCATCCTCCATCTCCTGGGCTATGACGACGATCGGCCACGGGACCGGGCGGCGATGTGGAAGCGACAAGAGCGGGAACTGGCCCGCGTCCTGCGGGCGTCCCGGGCACCGCGCTAGAGCCTGCGCGCCCAGATCCGACGCTGGACTTGATTCCGTTCCGTGTTAGAATGCCCCCCGGAGGGATACTCATGCTCCTCGAATGTTCTTCATGCGGAAAGATGTACCGGGTCCGCGAAGGGTCGGCGGCCGCGCCGACCAAGTGCCCGGCCTGCGGCGGGGCGCTGAGGGTGTCCGGCGGCGGTGCCCCTCCTGCGGCCTCGGCACCCGATCCGCGCGTGAAGGACCTCGAAGTGAAGATCGCCGCCCTTGAAAAAGCCGCCGCGGCGCACCGCGCCGACGCGGAGCAGAAGGAGAAGGAAGCCAAAGAAGCTCAGGCCAATATCGCCCGGCTGGGCGAGGATCTGGCCAAAGCCCAGGGCGTCTACAAGGACGCGCTTCGGAAGAAGGAAGAGGAGCTCGAGGAGAGGCATCAGAGGATCACGGCCCTGGAGTCCGAGGTCGAGAAGGGACGGGCCCAGTCCAAGGCCGGCGGGGGCCAGATCGCCGTTCTCCGGCAGAAGGACGCCCAGATCGCCGAGCTCGAAGAAAAGGTCGGCGCCCTCGAAGCCGAACTGGCCGGCAAGTCCAGCCGCGCCGGCGGCTCCGACGAGCGGGTCGCACACCTCGAGGAAGAGCTCACCCAGGCGCGCCTGGGAGTGCCTCGTCTGGCCGAGGAACTGGCCAACGAGAAGACCCACTACCGTGAAGCGCTGCTCAACAAGGAATCGGAAATCGACGAACTGCACAAGAAGGCATCCTCCCTGGAGAAGCAGCTGATCGAAGCCAGCTCCCGCGCCCAGGCGGGAGCCTCGGGGGCTTCCGACGCCGACCTGGCCGCGGCGAAGGCCGATGCCGAGAAGAAGGCGGCCGAGCTCCAGCGCGCGACCAACCGCATTACCCAGCTCGAGAAGATCGTACAGGACGGCGAATCCCGGTACCGCTCGCTCCACTCCGAGATGGAGAAAAGCCGCGATGCTGCCAGCATGGGGAGCGGCGAAAGCGCCAAGGTCATCGCCCAGAAGGACGAGACGATCGACCAGCTACGGGACGAGCTCGGGGCCGAGAAGGCCAAGGTCGGCGAACTCGAGAGGCAGCTGAAGGAGGCCAAGACGGCCGCTGCGGCTCGCCCTCCGTCGGGCACGATGGCGTCGCCGGCCTTCAACAATGTGAGCGAAGCGCGCTACCTGGCGGGCGACCTGGACAAGAGCCTCGCAAGCGTGTCCTCCCAGCTTTCGGCGCTGGTGCAGCGCGTGAAGCGGCTGCATGAGAGCCTCTACAAGTCGGAGGGATCCTCCGCCACGCTTCCCGCGGTCGACGCCAATCTTCCTTCGCCGCCGGCCGTACCGACGACCGAAGCCCTTGCGCCCCAGGAGCCCGAAGCCCCCGAGGAGCCCGCGACGGATACCGGCGCCGAGGCGTTGGCCGAGGCCGCGGCGGAGACGCCCCAGGAGGCGGCTGCGGAAGACCTCCCGCTTCCCGAAGCGGCGCCTGAGGAGGAAGCGGCTGAAATCGAGCCGGAAGTCCAGGAGGAAGCCCCGGCCCCGGAGCCCCAGGAGGACATCGCGCGGCTGGAGTCGCTCCCCGAGCCTGCCCCCGAGACTAACGAGCTCCCCGCGGACGAAACGATGCTCGACATGGGCAAGCTGAACCGCCCCGTCCGTCCCCAGCTGGGACGCGGGACGGGCCGCCGCCCCGCGCCTCTCCCGAGGCTGCCGGCGGCGCCGCCGGCCCCGATTCCCGAGGTTGAGCCGATGGACGAATCGGGCGGCGACGAACCGAAGAAGAAGGGCTTCTTCGGGAAGCTGTTCGGGAAAAAGAAGTAGGGCGGCCGCCGGGAGCCCGGCCCGGAGCGCATGAAGAAGCCGGTCATCACCCTCGACGGCCCCGCCGGCGCGGGGAAGTCCACCGTCGCCCGACGGGTCGCCGAACGGCTGGGGCTCCGTTTCCTCGATACCGGCGCCATGTACCGCGCCATTACCTGGAAGGCGCAGAAGAAAGGCCTCAGCGATCCCCTCGCCATCGCCGTCATGGCCCGGGAGACCCAGATCCGGGTCGAGCCGGATCGGGTGACCTGCGACGGCATCGACGTGACCCGGGCGATCCGGGAGCCGGGGATCACCGCCGCCATCCGCCTGGTCGCCGATTCCCCCGAGTGCCGCTCGGAGCTGGTGGCCATGCAGCGGGAGATCGGGAAGGAGGGCGGGCTGGTCACCGAGGGGCGCGATCAAGGGTCGGTGGTGTTCCCCGACGCGGACTACAAATTCTACATCGATGCACCAGTCGACGTCCGTGCCCGCCGTCGCCATGAGGAGACGGGGGGAGACCTGGACGAGATCCGCAGAGCGATCCAACAGCGGGACGACGAGGACAGGTCGCGGAAGGCGGGCCCGCTGGTGAAACCCCGGGGAGCTCTGCTGATCGATACGTCCGGCTTGACCCTGGATGAAGTCGTGGCTAGAATACTCGCCGCAGTAGGGTCCCCGTGAGGTGGTGGTGGCGGCTCTCCCAGGGCTTGGCCCGGGCGGGAGCGAACATCTTCGGAAAATTCCGGGTGTTCGGCTTGGAGAACCTTCCCAGGTCGGGAGGGGTGCTCCTCGCCGCCAATCACCAGAGCGTGTTGGATCCGGTGCTTGTGGCCATGGTGCTGCCTCGGGAGATGCACTTCATGGCCCGGCGCTCGCTCTTTCGAAACCCGATTTTTCGAGCCATTATCGTCAGCTACAACGCATTTGCGATTGAACGGGACACGGCTGACGTAAAGGGGGTGAAAGAAGCCATTGCGCGGCTCGAAGCGGGTTCAATCCTTCTGGTTTTTCCGGAAGGAACTCGGACCGGGGACGGCTCCATCGGGCGGATGAAGCCCGGCATCGGCATGTTGGCCGAGCGCGCGGCCGTTCCCATTGTCCCGGTCCTCATCGATGGCGCGTACGAGATGTTGCCGAAAGGGGCGCGGTTCCCCCGTCAGGGGAGGATCAGCATCGTGTTCGGCAAGCCTCTGCCGCCCAGTGACGATAAAACCGCCGTCAACCGCATCCAGGATGCCGTTGTCGGCTTGAAAGGAGAACTGTCCGGATGTCGAATCGCAAGCTCGTGAAAGACCTCAGCATCTCCGAGTCGGAGGTCGACAGGATCGCCGGCGAACTGATGGTCGAGGTTGGCAAGGCCCCCGGCGACGTTCAGAAGGAGATCGAGAAGTACTACGCGGACTCCGTCAAGAACTTCACCGCGGATACCATCATCAAAGGCAAGATCCTCCAGGTCGTCGGCGACGACGTCCTGGTCGATATCGGGTACAAGTCCGAAGGCGTCGTCCCCAAGAACGATTTCGTCCGGGCCGAGGACATCCAGGCCGGGAAGGACATCGAGGTCTTCCTGGAGTCGGTCGAGGACGAGGCCGGCGTGATCGCGCTGTCGAAGCAGAAGGCGGACAAGATCCGCGGCTGGGAGCGCATCATCACCTCGAACAAAGAGGGCGATGTCATCGAGGGCCGCGTGGTCCGCAAGATCAAGGGCGGGCTTCTGGTCGACGTCGGCGTCCCCGTCTTCCTGCCCGCCTCGCAGGTCGACGTCCGACGCGTGGAGGACATCGGGGAGTTCCTCGGCAAGTCGGTGAAGGCCAAGATCCTGAAGATCGACGAAAAGCGGATGAACATCATCGTCTCTCGCCGGAAGCTCCTCGAAGAGGAGCGCGCGGAGCAGAAGTCCAAGCTGCTGCAGGAGATTAACGAAGGCGATGTCCGGAAGGGCACGGTCAAGAACATCGCGGACTTCGGCGCGTTCGTCGACCTAGGCGGCATCGACGGGCTGCTGCACATCACCGACATGAGCTGGGGCCGCGTGACGCACCCGACCGAGGTGGTAAAGCTGGAGCAGGAGATCCAGATCAAGGTGCTAAAGGTCGACCGCGTGACCGAGCGCATCGCGCTGGGACTCAAGCAGCTGCTGCCCAACCCCTGGGAGCGGGTGGTGTCGAAGTACACGGTCGGCCAGCGCGTGAAGGGCAAGGTGGTGAACCTGATGCCCTACGGCGCGTTCGTCGAGCTGGAGCCCGGCATCGAGGGCCTGGTCCACATCAGCGAGATGTCGTGGACGAAGCGCATCAACCATCCCTCCGAGGTGCTGCAGATCGGTCAGGATGTGGAGGTTGCGGTGCTCGCGATCGACACGGACAAGCAGGAATTGTCGCTGGGCCTCAAGCAGACCGAGGCGAATCCCTGGGAGAAGGTCGATAGCAAATACGCCGCGAACCAGAAGGTCAAAGGCAAGGTCCGGAACACCACGAGCTACGGCGCGTTCGTTGAGCTCGAGGACGGCATCGACGGCCTCTTGCACATCAACGACATGTCCTGGACGAAGAAGGTGGTCCATCCGAACGAGGTCGTGAAGAAGGGCGACGTGCTCGACGTCATGGTGCTCACGGTGGACAAGGACAAAAAGCGCATCGCGCTGGGACTCAAGCAGCTGCAGGACAACCCCTGGAGCACGACGATTCCCATGCGCTACGCGGTGGGGAATGCGGTGTCGGGTAAGATCACAAAGCTGGTCAGCTTTGGCGCCTTTGTGGAGCTCGAGAAGGATCTCGAGGGGCTGCTCCACATCTCGAAGATGGACAAGGAAGTCGAGACCGCGGGTCTCGCCCCCGGCGACATCGTCGAGGTGAAGGTCGTGAAGCTGGAGCCGGCCGAAGGGAAGATCGGTCTGGCGCTCAGCAAGATCATCGAGAAGTCGAAGAACCCTCCTCCGCCGCCGGTCCCGCCCGCTCCGGCGGGCACGGCTCCGACCGCCTAGCGAGCCTAGCGAGCCTAGCGACATCAAACGGGAAAGCCCCGGTCGAAAGACCGGGGCTTTTTCTTTAGGTCCCTTTTTTGAGTGCTTGACGTACGGCGGTCGTGCAGTTTCCCCCTTAACCGAGAGCGGCCAGGCGCTCGGACGTGAGAACGATGCGTTCCCGGCGGACCCGCTCCCAGGACCACCGGGGAAGCAGGCAGGCGGGCGTTGCGTCGCCCGCGCCCAGGCCGGACCAATCGGCGAGCACCCCGATCAGGCGTTCGGGCGGGACTCCCTTCGCCCGCAACTGCGCGATCTGAGCCTCGCCGAAGCGTTTCGCCAGCCGCTTCCCGTCGGTACCGACCACGAGCGGGACGTGGCCGTAGGCGGGAGGCTTCTCGCCGAGCGCCCGATGCAGGAGGATCTGCCGCGCCGTCGACGGAATGAGATCGTCGCCTCGGACGACCTCGGTCACTTCCTGAGCCAGGTCGTCCGCCACGACGGCGAGCTGGTAGGCCGGCTGCTCCGGCGATTTCGCGACGACGAAGTCGCCGACCGTCCCGGCGACGTCAATCGAACGAGGACCAACCAGCCGATCGTCGAAATCCACGACTCCCGGATCGACTCTCAGCCGCCAGGCGATTCCGGGGCCGCCGAAGTCTCGGCAGGTCCCCGGATAGCGCGGCTCCTGGTCGCCCTCGTGCGGGGCGCTCTGGGTCGCCGCGACGTCTCCCCTCGTGCACCGGCAGGGGAAGATCCGCCCCCGAAGCCTCTCGAAGACCGCGCGATACTGTTCGCGCCGCTCGCTCTGGACGACGACCGGGCCGTCCCAGTCGAAGCCCAGCCAGCGCAGATCGTCGATCATCTTCGGCACGACCCCTTCGCGGACGCGGGGCGTGTCCAGATCCTCGACGCGGAGGAGGACGCGGCCTCCCTGCGACCGCGCGGAGAGCCAGGCCCAGAGGAAGGTCCGGACATTGCCGACGTGGAGGGAGCCCGTCGGGCTGGGAGCGAGCCTGCCGACCACCGTCATTCCCGAAGCTTAGCAAAAAAAAGAGGCGGAGGCCCGCGGCTCGTCCACGGGCCTCCGCCCTGAGGATCCTTCGCAAGTGCTACTTGCCGTTTCTCGCCCTCATCTGCTCTGCGCTCAGCGTCTCGACGCCCAGAGCACGGGTGGCGCGTTTCAGGAAGAGGATGGCGAAGCAGGTGTCGACCGTTCCTGCGCCCCAGGACCCGTTGGCGGCCTGGGTCTCGATCAGCACCTTGGCGCCCTCGGGGTACCACTTGTGCGTGCCCATGATCTCCGTTCCGTAGATCATGCCGGCCCGCTCCAGGGCGTACATGTAGTACAGGTACTGGTTCTTCGAATCCTTCTCCATCTTCGCGTGCTCGTAGGGACCGGGGTTATAGGTGACGGAGAAGTTCTTCGCCAGCCAGACGAGCCCCTGGTGCACATTCTTGTCGGACTTCCAGCTGCGCTTCTTCGCGCCGTCGTCGTTGTCCTTGATGTAATCCCAGATGGCGAGGCTGCCGATCGCGCCGGCCGTCATCGAGCCGTAGGCCTCATGGTCGGCGTGGTCGCTGTAGCACCAGCCCTCGGGCATGGCCTTCTTCGTCGTCATGCTGGGGCCGGCGACCGTGGCGCCGCCGCCGCTGGCCACGCCGGGCCTGGCGCCCGGCTTATTGGGGCCGTTGACCCCGCCCTCGATCAGCTCCTCCTCGGGAGCGGCCACCTTCTTCTGGCAGTCGCGCAGCCACTTCATCGCCAGGTCGATGACCTTGTCCTCGATGATGATGCCCGAATCGTAGCAGGCGCGCATGCCCAGGGCCGCGTACTGGGTGTTCGAGTTGTCGTGCCCTTCGCCGTCGCGGTCCTTCTTGACCTTGACCTTGTTCTTCACGACGGGTTTCACCTTGGCGCCGTTCGTCGCGGGGAGGTTGAATTCGCGGGGTCCGGCGTCGGCCTTGCCGCCGCCCGACGCGACGTCCTTGCGCTTGGGAATCTCGTACGCCACGTCCTCGACGTAGATGGAGGGCGATCCGTAGCTCCAGTAGCCCTGGGGGCCCTGATTGTCGACCAGAAACTTGGCGCACATGAGGATGCGCTTCTGATACTTCACCCGTTCGATTTCCTCGAGCACCATCGCCTGGAGCGCGACGCAATAGGTGGCTTCCAGCTTGTCCTTCATCATGTCGTCGAAGAGCGCCTTGAAGTCCGGGTCGGTCTCCGGCACGTCCGAATGGACGTACGTGAAGAGCACGAGCTCGCGGTGGGACATCTTTCGGGCGCCCTCCTTGCCGGCCGCCATGTGGGCGGCATTGTTGGCCTTGAGGTACTTGATTCCTTTCTCGATGGCCAGGTCGACCTTGATCTGGTCGACCTCATTCGGGGGGAAGACGCCGCCCCCTCCGACATTCTGAGCCCAGGCCGCCGCCGACGGAACCCACGCCAGGAGGGACGCCAGAACGAGCGATCTCTTCATAGTCAACCTCTCCAATCCCAGACTATAAGCCCACGTCGCCGGCGAATTGCAGTGTGACGCAATTCGGCAAGATTCTTCGGCCCTGGGCTCGGGGTCGGCGGATTCCGGATTCAAGGTTGCACGCGGCCGGGCGCGGCTGAGACGGGGAGCCGGCCTGGATCCGCGGGCGAGGCGCTTCCCGAACCTTCGACGCGTGCGGAGATTCCCCTCGGGGCGCCCGCAAGGATCGCTTGCATCGAGGGGCGGAATCGTGGTACGTCGGGGGGAAATGAAGTGCTCCGGGGCCCCAGTTCCGCGAGGACACCGATGAACGCATTCAGGGTCGCAATCCTTCTGGCCGCCGTCGCCGGACCGGGCCTCGCCTCTCAGGAGGAGGGCTGGACGCCCCTCTTCAACGGAAAGGACCTCACCGGCTGGGGTTACAAAAAAGGCGACCGGGTCGAGGATCCCTTCGACGGGAAGACCGAGGCGTCCGACGGTCGCTATACGGCGAAGGACGGCATGATCATCGTCAATCCGGGAAAGGGCATCGCCCAGCTCTGGACCGTGAAGCAGTTTCCGAAGGACTTCGAGCTGCGTCTCGAGTTCAAAGCGTCCTACAACGCCGACAGCGGACTCTTCGTACGAAAGCCGCAGCTGCAGGTCCGCGACTACCTGGTCGCCGGACCCTACAAGAAGCTGCTGAAGTACAAGGCCCAGGACTGGAATGAGATCGTCGTGGTGGTGAAAGGGCAGGCCGCGCACTGCACCTGTAATGGCGAGCTGCTGGAGGAGGCGCTCAAGATCCCCGAAACCGGCGGCATCGGCCTCGAGGCCGACCGGGGGGAAGTGGACTACCGGAACCTCCGCCTCAAGGAGCTCCGGTAGTCGGGGACCCCCTTTGCAGGCGGCGGGCTCGATGCTAGAATCCAGCCCCTCATGTGCGGAATTGTCGGTTACGTCGGACCCCGCCAGGCGCTCGGGGTCCTGCTGGATGGCCTGAAGTGCCTGGAATACCGCGGCTACGACTCAGCCGGCGTCGTCCTCCTGAACGGGAAGGGGCTCCAGGTCGAACGGGCGCCCGGCAAGCTGTCGGCGCTGTCTGACCGGCTGAAACTGAAGCCGCTCCAGGGGACGACCGGCCTGGGCCATACCCGCTGGGCGACCCACGGCGGGGTGACCGAGTCCAACGCCCATCCCCACCGCTCCTGCGACGGACGCATCGCCGTCGTGCATAACGGCATCGTCGAGAACTTCCAGGAGCTCCGGCGCGAGCTCCGCGGTCACACCTTCAGCTCCGCGACCGATACCGAAGTCCTGGCCCACCTGATCGAGCATCATTACGCGAAGCTGGGCGGCCATCCCCTCAAGGCCGTGACCCGCGCCCTCGAAAAGGTCCGCGGAAGCTTCGCCCTGGGGGTCATCTTCGCCGACTATCCCGACCTGCTTCTGGCGGCGCGAGTGAACTGTCCCTTGGTGCTCGGCCTGGGCCAGGGGGAGAATTTCCTCGCGAGCGACCTCTCGGCGCTGCTCAAGTACACGCGCCGGATCATCCCGCTTGAGGAGAACGAGATCGCGAAGCTCGATCGAGACGGGGTTCAGATCTTCGACCGCGCTTTCGGCAAGATCCGGCGGCGGCCGATGGAGATCGCCTGGAAGGCGGAAACCGCGCTCAAGGGCGGATACCCGCACTTCATGCTGAAGGAAATCTACGAGCAGCAGCAGACGATCGCGGCCGAAGTCGGCGGACGCGACGAGGCCCTCGACGATGTCAGGGTCCCGCGCGACGTCGAGCGAATCGTGGTCGTCGCCTGCGGCACCGCCTGGCACGCCGGCCTCGTCGGCAAAGTCGCGATCGAAGAGCTGGCGCGGCTTCCGGTCGACGTGGGGATGGCGAGTGAGCTGCGCTACGGAGACGCGCCCTTCGGTCCCGAGACGCTCACCGTGGCGGTTTCGCAGTCGGGCGAAACGGCCGATACCCTGGCCGCGGTGCGGATCGCGCAGGAAGCCGGGTCGAAAGTGCTGGCCGTGACGAACGTCAAGGGAAGCACGCTCTCCCGGGAAGCCGACCAGGTGCTCTACATGCGCGCGGGCCTCGAGATCGGCGTGGCCGCGACCAAGACGTACACGTCCCAGGTCATGAGCATGCTCTTCCTGGCCGCCCACCTGGGGCGGCGCCGGGGGGCTCTGGCGGCCGACCGCTTCCAGGCGCTTGTGCGAGAGGCACGGCGCCTGCCGGGCCTGGTCGAGCGGGTGCTCGAGGACACGGCGGAAATCCGGAAATGCGCCCGGAAATTCTCCCGCGGATACGACTTCATGTATATCGGGCGCCGGTACAACCTGGCGACGGCGTTCGAGGGAGCGCTGAAGATGAAGGAGATCTCGTACCTCCATGCCGAAGGCTACGGCGCGGGCGAAATGAAGCACGGCCCGCTGGCCCTGGTGGACGATTCGATGACCTGCGTCGCCATCGCCCCCCGGGGGCGGGTCACCGAGAAGATGATCTCCAACATCCAGGAAATCCGGGCGCGCAGGGGCCGCGTGATCGCGGTGGCGACCCGCGGCGACCGCTCGGTGCGCGCAGTCGCCGATCACGTGTTCGAGATCCCCTCCTGCGAGGAGATGTTTTCGCCGGTGCTCGCCGTCATCCCGCTCCAGCTGTTCGCGTACTATGCGGCGACGGCCCTGGGACGGGACGTCGACCAGCCCCGCAATCTGGCGAAGTCCGTGACGGTCGAATAGGAGTGAGCGATGAAACCAGTGGTGTTCGCCGCGGCTTCCCTCCTGATCCTGTCCTTCGCCCCTCCTCAGGACAAGCCTGACGAGGAGAGCGCGAAACGGTCCCAGAAGATCGAGCAGGCTGCGGCCTGGCTGGTCGACGAGGACGCGGAAGTTCGGGAGATGGGGCGCAAGAGCATCGTCGAGTTCGGCCGGACCGCGGTTCCCGCCATCGAGAAGAAGCTGGCGGAGCGCCACGCCCTGGAGCTGGCCCAGGTCCTGCGCTCCCTGGACCGCGCCCCCGGCGGACCCGACGCCTGGGTAGCGGAGAAGGAGCTCCGCGACCTCGAAGCGGACGAACAGTACAAGAAGGAGGCCGAGCGCCTCTCGAAGGACGCCATCGAGAAGCTTATGTACGTGAAGTACCAGGAGGCGATGGCGCATGTCCGGCACAAGAACTACGAGCGGGCCTTCGAGATGGCCAACGGGCTGATCGCGCTCGACTCCCGGTCGAAGCATTTCGACGACTACAAGCGCCTGCGCCGGCACTGCGAGAACATGATCACGCAGACGACGCTGATCGAGGCGAAGATTCTCCAGCCCAAGGTCTGGTACGTGGAGGGCGAGCCGGTCGAGCTGTCGGTCCGCATGAAGAACCTATACCGGGCGGGCATGACCCTCACTTGGGAGAAGGGCACCGAAAAGGATCCGGGCGGGGGCCTCCTGCTTCTGGACGTGGACGTCACGATGAAGGAGATGGGCGGGGCCTCGAGCTCCGACCAGCGTCACCAGGATCTGCGTTTCGAGGAGGAGGTGCCGATCGCCCCCGGGGCGCAGTGGGAGAGGAAATTCACGCTGGACACTTCGACGGCCATCCCCGACGTCAAGCAGATCCGCATCGTCACGGTCGGCGGCTGGAGCCAGCCC
>Ga0070730_10005346_pt1 | contig 11113 bp, 12 predicted proteins | sample Coa_R1_3_FD_66447 | JGI IMG/M metagenome (GOLD analysis project Ga0070730, IMG submission 66447) | Surface soil microbial communities from Centralia Pennsylvania, which are recovering from an underground coalmine fire - Coalmine... | ecosystem: Environmental > Terrestrial > Soil > Unclassified ... | reverse complement strand
CGGGGTCAGCACCGTGCTGCCGGTGTTCGTCACGGACGCCGGCGGCGGCGTCATCGTGGACGCCGACGGCAACTCCCTGATCGACTTCGGCGCCGGGATCGCGGTGGTCTCGGTCGGCAACGCCGCCCCCCGGGTGGCCGCGCGGGTGACCGAGCAGGCCGGCCGGTTCACGCACACCTGCTTCATGGTGACCCCGTACGAGGGCTACGTGGAGGTGTGCGAGGAGCTGGCCAGGCGCACACCCGGGACGTATGACAAGCGCTCCGCGCTGTTCAACTCCGGCGCCGAGGCGGTCGAGAACGCGGTCAAGATCGCGCGGCACGCCACCCGGCGCCAGGCCGTCATCGCGTTCGACCACGCCTACCACGGGCGCACCAACCTGACCATGGCGCTGACCGCCAAGAACATGCCGTACAAGGACAAGTTCGGGCCGTTCGCGGGCGAGATCTACCGGATGCCAATGGCCTATCCGCTGCGCTGGCCGGGCGGCCCGGAGGCGTGTCAGGCGAACGCGCTGGACATGGTCAAGACGCTGATCCACACGCAGGTCGGCGAGGACAACGTGGCCGCGGTGATCATCGAGCCGATCCAGGGCGAGGGCGGGTTCGTGGTCCCGCCGGACGGGTTCTTGCCCGGGCTGGCCGAGTTCTGCGCCGAGCACGGGATCGTGTTCATCGCGGACGAGATCCAGACCGGGTTCTGCCGGACCGGCGACTGGTTCGCCTGCGACCACGAGGGCGTGGTCCCGGACATGGTCACCACGGCCAAGGGCATCGCCGGGGGCCTGCCGCTGGCCGGGGTGACCGGCCGCGCCGAGCTCATGGATTCGGTGCACGCGGGCGGCCTGGGCGGAACCTACGGCGGCAACCCGGTGGCCTGCGCGGCGGCGCTCGGCGCGATCGAGACCATGGCGGCCGAAGACCTGGCCGGGAAGGCCCGCCGGATCGGCGAGGTCATGCTGCCCCGGCTGCACAAGCTGGCCGAGACCTACCCGGTGATCGCGGACGTGCGCGGCCGCGGCGCGATGCTGGCCATCGAAATGACCCGGCCCGGCACGCTGGAGCCGGAACCGGCCGTCACCTCGGCGGTGGCCAAGGCCTGCCATCAGGCCGGGCTCGTGACGCTGACCTGCGGCACCTTCGGCAACGTGATCCGTTTCCTGCCGCCCCTGGTGATCGGGGAGGACCTGCTCGACGAGGGGCTGTCCATTCTCGAGGACGCCTTCGCCGCCGTCTGCGGGTGAGGACGCGGGCGGATCAGTTCAGCCGCCTGATCATGGCGGCCGAGCCCCGGCCGTTCTGGCTGGACCAGCCCGGCGCGCCACCGGCCCGGGCCGCGTTGAGCGGTGCGGCCGCCGCCGACCTCGTGGTGATCGGCGGCGGGTTCACCGGCTTGTGGACCGCCCTGCTTGCGAAGGAATCTTTTCCCGAACGGTCCGTGGTGCTTGTCGAGGGCCACCGGGTCGGCTGGGCGGCGAGCGGACGCAACGGGGGGTTCTGCGACGCGAGCCTGACCCACGGCGTGGTCAACGGGCGGGCGCGCTTCGGCGATGACTTCGCTACCCTGCAGCTTCCACTACTACCGGCTCACCGCGGACGACCGGATCCTGTGGGGCGGCTACGACGCCATCTACCACTTCGGGCGCGGCATCCGCGCCGCCTACGATCAGCGGCCCGCCACCTTCGCGACCCTCGCGGCGCACTTCTTCGCCACGTTCCCTCAACTGGAAGGGATCGGGTTCAGCCACCGGTGGGGCGGCGTGATCGACACCTGCAGCCGGTTCTGCGCCTTCTTCGGCACCGCCCGCCACGGCCGGGTGGCGTACGCGCTGGGCTACACCGGGCTCGGCGTCGGGGCCAGCCGGTTCGGCGCCAGGGTCATGCTCGACCTGCTGAGCGGCGAGCCGACCGAGCTGACCAAGCTGCGGCTGGTCCGGACCAAGCCCGTCCCGTTCCCGCCCGAACCGCTCGCCTACCTGGGTATCCAGGCCACCCGCTGGTCACTGGCCCGAGCCGACCGTCGCGCTGGCCACCGCAACCTGTAACTGCGGGCCCTGGACGCGGCCGGTCTGGGCTTCGACTCCTAGCTCTCGGGCTCCGCTACTGGCTCGCGGGCGGCCCGGCTCAGCGCCTTGGCCCGGACGATATCCGAGTCCCGCGGGTCCAGCGACAGAAACTCCTGGTCGGCTCGATCGCGACGGTACTTCGGCCTTTCGACCCTGATCTGCTTCATCGCTTACCTCCCAAGAACGAGCCTGCCTGGGATTTGCATACGAGCCAAGGAGGGCGTCTTCAGTGTTTGTGGTGAGGATCTCCCCCCTGCGAGCCCCGGGCTAACCTGATCCGCGTCCCGTTCTGGAAGCTTGCTGGGCGGCGAGCAGCGGGATGGCGGCGATCTTCTCCTCGGTCAGGTCCTCCCAGCGGATGCCGGCGGCCGGCCGGGGCCCGTGCCGGGGGCGGCAGTCGATCACCCGGTCGGGCGTGACGATGAGGTCCACCGGCACGTCGTGGCTGGTGAGCGGGATGGTCCCGGCCTCTACGAGCTGAAGCTCGTGCACGGTCGTGACGCACAGCGTGTCCGGTCCGATCAAGCCGGCCGCGGTGGCCAGCGCGAACTCCAGGTCGGCGAACCCGCCGCCCTTGCCCAGCCGCGCGCCGTCCGCCGCGGCGGCGACGCTGCCCATCACCACCAGGTCGACCGGGGACAGGTCGGCCAGGGCGACCCGCCGGGCCGAACGCGACGCGCCGCTGATCGAGGCGGCCTTGCGGGGCGGCTCGCTGAGGTGATCAGGATCGAGGGCGAAGAACGGCTCGGCCCCGGCCAGCCGGGGCACGGCCATATACACGACCTTGCCGTCTTCCAGCGCGCGCTGGCGCACCGGAAGCTGCGCGGAGTCGGGATTGGCCTTCAGCGTGCGGGCCGCCTGCCAGGCCGGGGTGCCGCGCAGCCGCTCGGCGGCGGCCTCGGCGCCGGTGAAGTTCGGGATCCGTCCCGCGGCGCCGGGGAACCGGGCCACCTTGGCCGCGCGCATCGCGGTCCATATCTCCTGGCGCAGGGCGGCCTTCGCGGCCAGCACCTCGGCCGGGCCGCCAGCATCTCGATCATGGCGGGGCGCGGGTCGGGGCATGCTCCCATCCTTCCCTAGCCGGCGTGCGACAGGATGCCCGTCAGGTCGGCGTGACTTAGGGCCACGGGATTGCCTTTCATGCTGCTTGAGGTCATGGCCTGGGTGGCGATGTCGTCGAACTGCGCTGGCCGCAGGCCGAACGTGGCCAGGCCCGGCACGTGGAGCAGGGTCAGCGTTTCGCGGATCCAGGACAGGCCATCCTGGATGGACGCATCCGGCTGCCCGGTCAGCAGCCGGGACGCCTCGGTGTAACGCTCCAGGACACCCGCACCAGAGGGGGACAGGCGCGCGGCCCGCAGGTTCGCCTCGATGACCGGGACCAGCAGCGCGGCACACGCCAGGCCGTGCGGCACGTCGGCGGTCCCGCCGATGACGCCGGCCAGCCCGTGGACGGCGCCCAGCTTGGCGTTGGCCAGCGAGATCCCGCCGAGCAGGCTGCACATGGCCATATCGGTGCGCGCGCCCAGGTCCTCGCCATCGGCGTAGGCGGCGCGCAGGCCCGTGCCCGCGCGGCGCAGCCCCTCGCGGGCCAGCCCGTCGGTCAGCGGGGTGGCCTGGACCGACACGAACGGCTCCAGGCACTGGGTGAGCGCGTCCAGGCCGCTGGCCGCGGTCACCGGCGGCGGGCACGAGACGGTGAGCAGCGGGTCGACCAGGGCCACCCGCGGGATCATCAGCGGGCTGCGCAGGCTGGCCTTGACCCGGTGCGACGGGACGGCGAGCACCGCGTTGGCGGTCACCTCCGCGCCGGTCCCCGCGGTGGTGGGCACGGCGACACAGGGCACGGCGGGCCGGGTAATGCCCTGCCCGGACCCGACCACCTCCAGGTAGTCCAGCGCGTCTCCGCCGTTGCCGAGCAGCATGGCCACGGCCTTGCCGGTGTCGATGACGCTGCCGCCGCCGATCGCCGCGATCACGTCGGCGCCCTGCGAGCGGGCGACGTCGACCGCCGCCCGGACCACCTCGACCGTGGGCTCGGCGCCCACCGGGAAGACCGCGGCCGCCCGGTCCAGGCCGGCCAGCAGCTTGTCGTGGCGGGCCGGGTCCGCGCCGGTGACGACCAGAAAGCGGGATCCGAGCCCGGCCAGCACGCCCGGCAGCTCCCGGGCCCGGCCGGGACCGGCCATAATGCGGCCCGCGGTGGCGAACTCGAAGCTCACGGCCACGGCGAGTCGCTCGCCCAGCCCTGGCTGCTCACCGGGAACACGACCGAGTAGCGGACCGACTGCCGGGGTTCGGCCATCATGTCGGCCACCGTGTCCCGCCACACCGCATAGTGCGGCGTCGCCTTATGCGCCGCGGAGGCGTCGTCGTCCCGGTAAACCTCGGTCAGCACAACGTGCGCCGAATCGGCCTGATCCTGGATGACGTCGAAGCGCAGCACGCCGGGCTCGGTCAGTGACGCCCGGGCATTGATCACCGTCGCGGCCAGGAAATCCCCGGTCCGTTCCGGGCGGATCCGGCAATGAACATGAACGACCAGCATGTGCTCATCCTGCTACGGTCGTCAGCGTGACGGCGATCGACTTCGAAGAACGAGACCTCGAGGCCAGCGTGCCCGATCTGGCCGCGGGCGGAGCCTGGACCCGGGTGCGGCTGCGCTGGCGGCGAGACCCGCTAACCGGAACGAGCGCCCGGATCCTGACCGGGGTGAAACTCCAGCCATCGACCCGGCCGGACCTGACCGAGCTCACGGCCAAGCCCGCGTTCTGCCCGTTCGACAGCGAGCACCTGGAGCGGGCCACGGTGCCGTTTCCCGCCGAGCTCACCGCCGAGGGCCGCATCCGCGTCGGGCAGGCCGTGGTGGTGCCGAACATCATGGCCTACGCGACCCACAGCGCGGTCGGCATCTACGACCCCGGACGGCACTTCCTCGACCTGGACGAGCTGACCCCCGCCCTGGTGGGCGACGCCCTGACCGCCATGGTCCGGCACGCCCAGGCGGTGCGGCGGATGGACCCGGCCGCCCAGTGGAGCTCGATCAACGCCAATTACCTCCCGCCCGCGGGTGCCTCGCTGGTTCACCCGCACCTGCAGTCCGCGCACGACGCGCACGGCCTGACCGGCCAGCGCCTGCTGGTCGAACGGTCCCGGGCCTGGAAGGAGCGGCACGGGTCGTACTGGACGGCACTGGTCGAACAGGAGGCCAGCGGTCCCCGGTGGGTCGGGCAGATCGGCCGGGTGGCCTGGCTGACCCCGTTCGCGCCGACCGGGTTCGGCGAGGTGTGGGGCGTGGTCGCGGACGCCGCGGACGTGACGGAGCTGACCGACGAGGACTGCCGGGCCCTGGGGCAGGGACTTTCCCAGGTCCTGGCGGCCTACCGGGCCCAGAACCTGGCCTCGTTCAACTTCGGCCTGGTCGGCGGCGGGCCGCACGCGCACGAGGACGGGCATCAGGTGGTGCTCAAGGTGCTCAGCCGGTCGAACCCGGAGCCGGTCTACCGCAGCGACGCCACCTATTTCGAGCGTATCTGGGGCGAGGCCCTGATCGACCTGAGCCCGGAGGAGGTAGCCGAGGACGTCAGGGCCCGGTTCTAATCCCTGCACAGGCGTACCACCAGCACGTCGAGCATGCGAGTGTCGCTCGGCACCCCGTCTGCGTAGTGGTCAGCCATGGCCCTAGTCTGAGGGTTGCTGCCGACCGATCCCGGAGAAATCATGCCGAAGCCGCTGGAGACGGGTGATCCCCGGACCCTGGGCCGGTTCGAGTTGCTGGCCCGGCTCGGCGAGGGCGGCCAGGGAATCGTCTACCTCGGCCGCGGGCCCGGCCCCGGCGAGGAGCGGGTCGCGGTCAAGGTGCTGAGGTCGACGGCGGAAGCCTCGGTCCTGGAGCGGCTGGCCCGCGAGCTGGACGCGATCCACCATGTCCAGCCCTTCGTCACCGCCAGCGTCATCGAGGCGTCAACGGACGGCGAGCGGCGTTACATCGTCAGCGAGTTCATCGACGGCCCGTCGCTGCAGGAGCGTGTCGACAGCCGCGGCCCGCTGCCCGAGGGCGAACTGCAGCGCCTGGCGGTGGGGACGGCCACGGCGCTGACCGCGATCCACGGCGCGGGGGTGGTGCACCGCGACTTCAAGCCGGCCAACGTGCTGCTCGGCCCGGACGGCCCGCGCGTGGTGGACTTCGGCATCGCGCGGCTGATCGACGCCGCGACGATGACCAGCGGGGTCATCGGGACGCCTTCCTACATCGCCCCCGAGCTGCTGTCCGGTGCGCGCCCGACCAGCGCGGTGGACATCTTCGCCTGGGCGCTGACCATGTCCTACGCCGCCACCGGCCGGATGGCGTTCGCCGGCGACACCGTGATGGCGGTCATGCACCGGATCCTGACCGAGGAGCCGGACATCAGCGGCGTGCCCGAGTCCATGATCCCGGTCATCAGTGACTGCCTGAACAAGGATCCGAGCAAGCGGCCAAGCGCCAGGGATCTCCTGCTCAGGCTGGTCGACCCGTCGATCGCGAACCTGCGGCCGGTCGCCGGTCCCGGCCCGCTGGGGCCGGATGACGACCTGGGCGTCCGCACCGGCCCCGTACCATCCCTGGCCGGATCCACGGCTTCGGACTACGGGCCGCTTCAGTTCACCGCCGGGCCGGTCCCGGCACCGCGGCGGTCACGCCGGGGACCGGTCCTGGCCGTCGGCGGCGCGGCCGCGGTGGTCGCGCTCGTCGTGGTGGCCGTCGTGCTGCTCACCCGGGGATCGACCGGATCGGCCCCGCCCGGCGCGGCGACCGGTACCCCGGCCGGGACGACAGCCGGCACCTCGCCGGCCAGTCAGACGAGCGCATCCGTCTCCGCCGTCACCCCCGTGGCCGGGGCGAGGATCCCGGCCGCGTTCGCGGGCACCTGGACCGGGACCGCGACGATGGCCGCCACCGCGCTGCCCAGCCTCGGGCTGCCCAACAGCATCAGCTTCACGCTGGTCAAGGGCGGGACTACCGCCGCTGAGGTCAACGACTCGTGTACCAACACGCTGACCTTGACCAAGGCCACGGCCACGGTCCTCACCTTCAACGAGCCCGGCACCGACCAGTGCGTCGCGGGAAACGTGACGTTCACCCTGCGGGGCGGGAAGCTCGCCTACCGGTGGACCGGCGGCGGCGAGCAGAACACCGCCACGCTGAGCAAGAAGTAGTGCGGCGGGGCACGCGCCATGGCCCGTTCGGCAGAAAAGAATTTTGACATACTGCACGCATGAGCAGTCTGAGTTACTCCGAGTCCATTGTGGTGGCCCGCTCGCCGGAAGACCTGTACGACATGGTCTCCGACGTGACCCGCATGGGCGAGTGGAGCCCGGTCTGCACCGCCTGCTGGTGGGAAGACGGGCTGGGCCCGCAGCCGGGCGCCTGGTTCACCGGGCGCAACGAGCTACCGGAACGGACCTGGGAGACCCGCTCTCAGGTGGTGGCGGCCGACCGGGGGCGGGAGTTCGCTTTCGTGGTCGGCGGCTCGTGGGTGCGGTGGAGCTACACCTTTACTCCGGTCGACGGGGGGACGCAGGTCACCGAGTCGTGGGAGTTCCTCCCGGACGGCGTGGCCAGGTTCCACAACCGGTTCGGCAACGACGCCCCGGCCCAGATCGCCGACCGTACCCTGGCCGCGCGTCACGGCATCCCGGTCACCCTCGCCGCGCTCAAGAAGTCCGCGGAATCGTCCTGATATCGATATGGCGATATCCCAGGTCGAGGGCCCAGCGCACGGCGTTCACGCAGGTTGGCCCGGCGGGTACCTGCCAGACGCCGAGGCCGAGGACGGGCATCTGGTTCCCGTCCGCGAGGACGCGGGCGCGCCCGTCCGCCGTGAGTTCGCCGACCGTCATGCGTGCCTCTCCTCCACGTAGGCTGGCTATATGGACTATCGAACTCTAGGGAACAGCGGCTGCGCGGTGTCGAGCCTGTGCCTGGGAACGATGACGTTCGGCGTCGAGAGCGACGAAACCGTCGCGCATCAGCAGCTCGACCGCTTCGTCGAGGCGGGCGGCACGCTGGTGGACACGGCCGACGTATACGGGGACGGCCGGTCCGAGCAGATCATCGGCCGGTGGTTCGCCCGCCGCCCGGCCGAGGTCACCGAGCCGGTCGTGCTGGCCACCAAGGGCCGGTTCCGCTTGCCTGGCGACAGCTCGCCGAACGGGGCCGGGTTGTCCGCGCGCCACCTGACCCGGGCCCTGGACGCCTCGCTGCGGCGGCTCGGGCTCGACTCGGTGGACCTGTACCAGGTCCACGCGTTCGACGCGCTGACGCCGATGGAGGAGACGCTGCGGACGCTCGACCAGTTCGTCCGGGCCGGCAAGATCCGCTACTACGGGCTGTCCAACTTCACCGGCTGGCAGCTGACCAAGGCTGTGCACCTGGCCCGGGCCCTGAACGTGGCCGGGCCGGTCACCGTGCAGCCGCAGTACAGCCTGCTGGCGCGGGAGATCGAGTGGGAGATCGTGCCGGCCGCGCTCGACACGGGGATGGGCCTGCTGCCGTGGAGCCCGCTCGGCGGCGGCTGGCTGTCCGGCAAGTACCGCCGTGACCAGCGCCCGGCCGGCGCGACCCGCCTCGGCGAGGATCCCGGCCGGGGCATGGAAGCCTACGACCGGCGCGGCACCGACCGGACCTGGCACGTCATCGACGCGGTGCAGAAGGTGGCCGAGGACCGCGGCGTGTCCATGGCCGAGGTCGCGCTGGCCTGGGTAACCGCGAGGCCCGCGGTCAGCTCGACGATCCTGGGCGCCCGGACGCTGGACCAGCTCGAGGCCAACCTGCGTTCGGCCGGGCTGCACCTGACCGGCGCCGAGACCGCCGCGCTGGACGCCGCCAGCGACCCGCATCCGGTCGACTACCCCTACGGTGAGCTGGGCGTAGACCAGCGGTCCCGCACTCCGGGGGGCTAACCCCCCATTGCGAAATGGTGGGTGGCCCCATTGGATCGCCTCCGCCTTTCCGGCAGGCTCGGGTTAGGAAACCTGCCGCTGAGGAGGCCCACGATGAGGCCAGCACAGCACCAGTCCGGGATCACCGGCTTCGAGGCCGCCGACGCGCTGTTCGTGTCGGCGTTGCAGCGCTCGCAGGCGCCGAGCACGGACCAGGTCCGGCAGGCCGTCGACGCCGCGGTCCGGGCGTTCGGCTACTCCGGATGCGTGGGACGGGTCGCGCAGGAGTTCGGCGACCACCCCGAGACCGCGGCGGCCCGGATGCGCTGGGCCCGCGAGACGCTGGCCGGCCTGGCGCTCCGCGTCCGCCTGGCCGCGTAGCCGGCGGGTCGGCGGGTCGGCGGGTCGGCGGGTCGAGGCGAGCATCCGCGGCCCCGAATGGGGTGCGTGGGCCCCGAGCCCCATCTATCGGGGCATGTGCGCCACAAGCCCCAAACAATCGTCCTCAGCCCCTGGGGCATGTGGGCCCCCGGCCCCATCTATCGGGGCATGTGTGCCACAAGCCCCATTGGCGGGCGTCCTGGACGGAGTCGCAGCGGTTAGCGCAGGCCCATGGTGGAGTCGGAGATTGAGCGGGGGTCGCGGGGGTGCCAGGCGCCGCGGGCCACGGCGCCGAGGAAGCGGTCGACGGCCCGGTTGAACACGTCGGGTTCCTCCAGGTTGGCGGTGTGGCCGGTGCGGGGCAGCACGGCCAGGCCGGAGGTGGGGATCGTCCGCTTGAGCATCAGCGCCGGTTCCAGGCAGCCGTCATCTTCGTCGCCCACCAGGACCAGGACCGGGATCCGCACCTGGGCCAGGTCGTCGGTCAGCGCGTACAGGGACGGCCGGGCGGCCTGGACGCCGCGCATGGTCAGCGCGCTGCCCAGGTCCGAATGCCCGGCCAGGGCCGCGGCGAACTCGGCCCAGCCGCGCGGGTTCTTGTCCTGGAACTGGACGCGGGCCGGCCCGACCGCGTACCGCTCGGCGACCTTGGCCGCGCCCTCGGCGGCGAACGCCGCGGCGGTCAGCATGGACTCGGTCCGGAAGGCGTCGGCCCGTTCGGGCTGGGCGCCGTACCCGGCCCCGGCGACGACCGCCGACAAGATCCGGTCCGGGTGCGACAGGACCAGATGCAGGGCGGTGAACCCGCCCATCGACAGGCCCACCACGTGGGCCCGGTCGATGCCGAGACCGTCGAGGACCGCGATCGCGTCGGCGACGGCGCGGGCCTGGGAGTAGGCGGCGGGGTCGGTGGGCACGCCCGAGGGCGGGTAACCGCGGGCGCCGTAAGTGACGCAGCGGTAGGCCGCGGAGAAGAACCGCAGCTGAGGCTCCCAGCTGCGGTGATCGCCGGCGAACTCGTGGATGAAGAGCAGCGGCTCCCCCTGACCGGCTTCCTCGGCGTGCAGCGTGACGCCATCGTCGGTCACGATCGCTGCCATGTCTGCTCCCGCGGTATCAGTAGTCCGTCTCGGTATCTTTTACCGGATCCGCGCCCATGATGTGCTGGTAAGTCCGCGCCGAGGCCGCCGCGGCGTCACCGTCGGCCAGGGCCTTGAGGATCTCGTCGTGCTGGCGGGCGGATTCGGCGTGCGTCCGCGTGACCCGCGGGCCGCCGTGCAACGCCGCCCACAGCAGCCGCATCAGCGACAGCAGCAGCGGGCTTCCGGCGCAGGAGTACACGGTGAAGTGGAACTCCCGGTTCAGCTCCAGGTACCGGGGGTCATCGTCGGGAAGGGTCCGCATCTGGTCGTTCAGGGCGCGCAGCCGGTCCAGGCCGGCCGCGTCGATCTTCCGGGCCGCCAGCGACGCGCCGAGCGACTCCAGCGCCGCGCGGACCCGGAAGTTCTCCTCGACCGCGCCCAGCTCCGGCGCGGCGACGGTGAAGCCGCGGTGGGTGTCGCAGACCAGCAGCCCCTCGGACTCCAGCCGCCGCATCGCCTCCCGGACCGGGGTCTGGCTGACCCCGAACCGCTGAGCCAGGTCCCGCTGGCGCAGCTGTTCCCCGGCCGCGAGCTCGCCGGTGATGACCAGCTCGCGGACGAGCGCGGCGACCAGGTCGGTCTTGCTGACGTAATCCCCGGTCAT
>Ga0070730_10005345_pt1 | contig 11114 bp, 12 predicted proteins | sample Coa_R1_3_FD_66447 | JGI IMG/M metagenome (GOLD analysis project Ga0070730, IMG submission 66447) | Surface soil microbial communities from Centralia Pennsylvania, which are recovering from an underground coalmine fire - Coalmine... | ecosystem: Environmental > Terrestrial > Soil > Unclassified ... | reverse complement strand
CACGCGCAGTTCTTCAAGTATGAGCAGGCGCCTCCGGAGGTCGCGAACAAGATCGCGGAGACGCGCAAAAAGGAGATGGAAGAGGCCAAAGCCTAGCCCGTGATGCTCATCGTGATGTGGCTGGCGGGAATCATCGCAGGCGCGATTCACGTGCTGATTTTCTGCATGGAAAGCCTGTGGTGGACCGCTCCGGGCGTACAGAAGCGCTTTCGTCAGACTCCCGAGCAAGCGCAGGCCACCAAGCTCTTCGCCTTCAACCAGGGCTTCTACAACCTGTTCCTGGCGATCGGCGTGTTTGCGGGGCTCGCGCTGCGGCTGACCGGACACCCCACGGCGGGGATGATCCTGGCGACGTGGAGCTGCCTGTCCATGCTTGGGGCTGCCGTGGTGTTGGTTGCCTCCGCGCCGCAGATGAAGCGTGGCGCGCTTATCCAGGGGACAGCTCCTCTTCTCTTCTTATTGGCCGCAGCCAGCCTCGGTGCCCAACCCCCAAGCGCTGATCACGTCGTTGTCACCCCCGATCAGCTGCATTGGACGCCGTACTATGCCGGCGGCGAGCAGGCGACTCTCCTCGGTGACCCGAGCCGGCCCGGCCCGTACGTGCTTCGCGTCCGGTTCCCGGCCGGCCTCCATATTCAGCCGCACTACCACATGGACAACCGGCTTGTCCAGGTGCTCTCCGGTACGATGTACTTCGCATTGGGCGATTCAGGGGACACGACCAGGATGCGCGCGATACCGGTGGGCAGCTTGTGGACGGAGCCTGCGCGCATGGTCCATTACGCGTGGACCGGTAATGGTGAGGTCGTGCTTCAAGTCGTTGGCACGGGGCCGACCGCAACCCAGCAGGTGACACTCGTGAAACCATAGGCTAGTCCCGCCGGAACGATGGCGGCGGTGAAGTGTCCGAAGGTGGGCAGCGCCACTTCGACCCGGAGGCAGCGTGAGCGATCCTCAGTGGGGTCGGGTCCAGCCCGAGATTTGTGCTCAATGTGGCCATCCCTTCGATGACCACCTCGTTTCCGGCGAACTTCCATCGCCCACGGGGGGCACGATTACCTGCCCGGTGCCAGGCTGTTCGTGCTTCGGAACCTGGAGCCTTGCTTTAGACGCTTCGTCCGACGACGACGCAAAACGGGAAACGTGGTAGCCACGTTCCCCGTTTTGCGCTTGTTACCGCCTGAGACCTAGCCGACCAGAATCGGCTCCAACTCCGGCGCCGGTTCGGGCACGTAGGGCTGTTTGTACTTGAATCGCTTGCCCGTGTAGTTCCTCAGGACCACTTCCTTGTCCGTGATCTTCACGACGTACTCGGGGAGCAGCGGAATCTTCCCGCCGCCTCCGGGGGCGTCGATCACGAAGTGCGGGACCGCGAGGCCCGAAGTCCAGCCGCGCAGCGCCTTCACGATCTCCAGGCCCTTCTCGACCGTGGTCCGGAAGTGCTCCGCACCCGCCACCTGGTCGCACATGTAGATGTAGTAAGGCCGGACGCGCGCGGCGAGGAGCTTCTGCATGAGCTTCTTCATCACCGCCGGATCGTCGTTCACACCCTTGAGCAGGACCGTCTGACATCCCAAGGGAATCCCGGCGTCCGCCAGCATCCCCAGGCCCTGCACCGCGGCCGGGGTCAGCTCGTCCGGGTGGTTGAAGTGCGTGTTGATGTAGAACGGATGGTATTTCTTGAGGATCGCGCAGAGCTCCGGCGTGATCCGCTCAGGCAAATGGCAGGGGACCCGGCTCCCGATCCGGATGACCTCGAGATGGGGAATGGCCCGGAGCCGCTTCAGGATGTCGTCGATCCGGCGGTCCGAGAGGAGCAGGGGGTCGCCACCGGACATGATCACGTCGCGGATCTCGGTGTGCTGCTCGAGGTACTGGAACGCCGACTCGAGCTGGGACATCGGGATCTTTTCCGGGTCACCGACCTTCCGCCGGCGGGTACAGAATCGGCAATACGAGGCGCAGACGGGGCTCACCAGGAACAGCGCACGGTCCGGGTACCGGTGCGTGATGTTCGGCACCGGCGAATGTTCGTCTTCCGCGAGTGAATCCACGATCCCGTCGTGCACCTCGAGCTCCTGCACACTGGGCACGTACTGACGCCAGATGGGATCGTCGGGGGACTTGATCAGGTCCACCATCGCGGGCGAGATCCGGAACTCGAAATTCTCCGCTGCCTGCCTGAGAAGGTCGAGCTCCGGGAAGTGCTCGGCGCCGAAGCGGGCAGCCAGCACTTCCAGGGACGCGATGCTCTTTTTACGGAGCAGTTCTTGCCAGGACTCCATGTGTCAGGTCCTTGAGATAGATCACCAGGTCATCCCCGGGCGCATAGTACTCCGGGATTACCGCGGTCCTGGTGTACCCGCGGGCCTCGTAAAACCCACGCGTCGGCGCGTAGTCCGCGCGCGATGACGTCTCCACAACGACAAGCCGACAGCGATCAGCCATCAGCGTTTGCTCGACATGATTGAGGAGACTTGAGCCGATCCCCTCACCCTGCCGCTCCCGGGCCACCACGATCCAATAGAGGTCCCAGGTGCCTTCCGTACCGGGTGTCGGACCCCAACACGCGTATCCCGTCAGCTCATTCCCGGCGAAGGCCCCGATGAACCGGTAGTCCTCATCGCCGTCCAGATGCTCATCCAGGAGCTCGACCGCGGTAGCGACCTCTTCCTCGCGGAAAAAGCCCGTCTCCCGGGTCAGACGCTCGAGTCGTTCTCTATGCCCGCGACCGACTGGGCTGAGCGAGCAATTCACGGGCCGCCTTGGCTCCCTGAGCCTCACGCAGGGCCACTTCGGCCACCCGGCGCACCAGCTCGGCGTAGTCCCACCCCGCGGCCTTGGCCATCCGGGACAACCCGGCCTCGTCGGTCAGGTCGGGGTTCGGGTTCACTTCGAGCACCCACGGGCGCCCGGTGTCGTCCACCCGCATGTCCACCCGGCCGTATCCCTTTCCTTGCATGGTCTGCCACGCCTTCTCGGCGACGCGGACCAGGCGCTCGGACAGACGTTGGGAAATCGGCGCGGGGACCACGGGCTGGCTCCCCAGATCCTCGGCGGAGCCGGCGTGCCACTTGGCGGCATAGGTAAGGATGGGCCACGCACCTTCGGGCATTCCGGTGAAGTCGATCTCGGAGACCGGAAGCACCCGGGTCCCGACGAATCCGACGTTGAACTCGCGTCCGGCGATGTACTGCTGGACCAGGACCTCGTCGAATTGCTCGGTCATCGCGGCGACGCGGGTCCGCAGCGCCTTCCGGTCCGTGACCACCGATCCACGGTCGAGGCCCGCACTCGCGTCCTCGGCCGCGGGCTTCACGATGGCGGGCAGGGGGAAGTCGTCCGGGATGCGATCGTGGGTGGTGGTCCACTGGGGGATCGGGAGCCCGGCTTGCAGCAGGATGGCGTTCGCCACCGTCTTCCGCCGGCACGCCGCCACGGTCCAGGAGCCGCAACCGGTGTATGGGATGCCCTCGAACTCGAGCATGGCGACGACGTGATCCTCCCAGACTGCAACTCCGTGCACTCCTTCGCACAGGTTGAAGACCAGGTCGGCGCGTTTGGACGTCTGGAGCCACTTGAGATCGTGCCGGACGCCGACTTTTTGAACCTGGTGGCCCATGTCGGTGAAGATGATGCCGATCTCATCGACGGCCTTCATCACGCCCGCGATGTCCTCGGTAGTCCAGTCCGGAGCGCCGGGGTCATAGAGGATGACGACCTTCACGCGATCGCCTCCTCGGCACCGACTACCAAGTCACGACCGTGGATCCGCTTCCAGGCCATCCGTACCACTTCCTGGATCAGCTGGTCGTAGGTCATCCCGGCCACCCGCGCCGCCTTGGGCATGCACGAGTTCATCTTCGGGTCCGGGATGATGCCGGGGAGCGGATTCAGCTCGACGACGTTCGGGACGCCCTCGGCGTCCAGGCGGACGTCGATCCGGCACCAGTCGCGGCAGCCCAGCGCGTGGTAAGCGTCGAGGGAGACCCGCTCGATGGCGGCGCGGAGGTCGGCCGGGATACGGGCCGGGCACTCGTAGATCTCGAGCTGGTGGTCGGCATCGTCCCAGATCCACTTGGCTTCGTAGCCGTAGACCGGCGTGGCGCCCTCTGGCAGGGTGGTGAAATCGAATCCGACTATCGGGAGGCACCGGGCGTCTGAACCGTTGCCCAGGATGGCGACGGTGAATTCGCGGCCGGGCAGGTAGGTCTCTACCAGGACCGGCTGGCGGTACTCATCTAATAGAAAGAGGGTCCGCTCCCGGAGCTGGTCCTCGGACTCACATAAGTTATTGGCAAATATGCCTTTACCTGACCCCTCCGCTACGGGTTTCACGAAGAGCGGGAAGGGCAGGGTCACGCGGTCCAGATCTTCGGGGGCCGAGATCAGGGCAAAGGGGGCCGTCGGGATCCCTCGGAATGCGAGGATCTCTTTCGTGCGCGCCTTATGGAGCGTCAGCGAGAGCGTGAGCGGGTCGGAGGCGGTGTAGGGGACGCCAAAGTACTCGCAGATGGCGGGCACATGCGCTTCGCGATTCGGGCCCGAGAGCCCCTCGGCCATGTTGAAGACGATTTGCGGGCGGGCGAGGGCGAGTTTCTGCGGGAAGGTGCCGTCGGCTTCGAGCCGGATGACGCTGCCGAAGAGACTGAGTGCCTGCTCCACCGCGTCGATGGTGGAAGGCTCGTCCCACTCGACGTACGCGTCGGTGGTACTGGCAGGATCGTCCGCTCCCAAGGCGGATCGAGGTTTCTCGTTGTAGGCGAGACCGATTCGCATTGGTCTCGGATTACCTCCTACAAAAAAAGGCCGCACTATGTCGGCGGTCTAACTGCATTCAACCCGATGTCAATGAGGACAATAGGATGATTCGGCAGGATGCGCAATAGGCAAAACGAATTTCGGATTGCGGATTTTTGATTTCGGATTTTCAGTCAATCCGCAATCCGAAATTCGCAATCCGAAATCTGTCAGACCTTGTGATAGACCACCCTCGCTGATTCTCCACCATCTTCAGCCTTGTACGTCTCGAAGTCGGAGAAGAACGCGGGCGCGTCCTTCGACAGCGCGGTGAGACACGCGACCGCCATGCGCCGGATCTCGAGCTCGGCGCCCTCTCCGGTACGCAATTCGAGCATCGTTCGCCACGCGCGGGCGTTCCCGGACACCACGATCTTCACTTCGGTGGCATTGGGAAGGACGCTGCGCGCGGCCTCACGCGCCATTTTCCGGCGATGGACCTTGTCGGCGACCCAGGCATAGCGCTCCATCAGCCCCTCGACGGCCCTCACGTACGCCGCTTGGGCTTCTTCGACCTGCTTGGTCCACTCGGCCTCGAGTTTGGCGTCGCCGATGATGGCGGGGGGCATCACGAAGGCCGCGTGGGACTCGTCGACGTAGCGCTGGGAGAGTTGGGAGTACCCGAAACCGGCGCGATGGCGCACCAACTCGTGCGAGCAGGAGCGGGAAATTCCCTCGATCAACAGTACGTAGACCGCGTGCTCCAGGACCGACCCGTGCCCCTGCTTCTTGATGTTCTCGAGGTACTCCGGCGTGGTGCGGGCGATGGGGTTGTGCTGGCTCATGTAGCAGATCCGGCCCGCGAACTCGGCCAAACGCTCCCCGTCTGAGGCGTCCCCGTTCCATCTGACCGGCAGGTGCGCCGGCTCCACGAACTGGGGGCGGGCGATCAGAGTGACCTTGGGAGAACGGAATATTTCCATGAGGCGTTGGCCAGGAGTCAGGGGTCAGGGGTCAGAGACGACTTCGGGACGCTCCAGGCTGCTTCCCGCTCGATCTGCCGGAGCTTCTGTGCGATCACCGGGGGGATCGGCGCAGCCCCAGGTCCGACCTTCAGGTTCGAAATCGGAGACCAGCCGGCGGCGGGAATAATAACACCCGGGTTCATCTTCCCGAGAGGATCGTAAGACCGCTTCACTTCCCGGAACAGGTCCATGGTCTCCGGTCCGAAGATGCGCGGCAGGATGGGGGCGCGCAGCCGGCCGTCGCCATGCTCGCCCGACGGCGTGCCGCCGAGAGTGACCAGGAGATCGGTCACGTCCTGGTAGAGGGTCGTGAGGCGCTCGCGCCAATCGGAGCTGGTAAGGTCGGGGAGGGCGTTTACGTGGACGTGACCATCCCCGGCGTGCCCGAAGATCGTGATCTCGAGGCCGAGGCGCCCGGCAGATGCCCGGACGCCCGCGACATACGCTCCCAGGCGGTCCACGGGGACGCATCCGTCTTCTATTACTTGCAGTGAGCGCCGGGTCTCGGGCAGACGGGCGAGTGCCGGGGAGGCGAGGCGGCGTACGGACCACAGCGCCTCCAGGCCCTGCCGGTCCACGGCGGTCTGCACGTGCCGAGTGCGCCCTTCCAGGCCCCGCACGGCGTCGCCCACCACCCCACGGGCGGCGGCGGGGCTTGGCCGTTCGAACTCGACCAGGAGCAGGCAAGCCAGATCAGGAGGGAGGCCGGGGGCCTGTACGAAGGAGAGCAGGGTCCGGTCGAGCAGCTCGAGGGCGGACGGGCTCAGGGAGAGCAGGTAGGGCACGGCGTCGCCGAGGTCGTCGAGATCGCCGAAGCCGAGGGCCACACCGGCGATCTGTTTGGGGAGGGGTTCGAGGCGCCACTCCACCCCGGTGATGAACGCCAGCGTGCCCTCGGATCCGATCAGAAGATCGAGCTCGTCACCAGATCGAAGGAACTCGTCGAGGGCGTAGCCGCTGGAGTTCTTCCGGGTCTTGGGGAAACGCAATGGCCCGGGGTTCAGGCGCAGGGGTCCCGGCCCTCCGCCACGACGCACCGTACGCGCTTCGCCCGAATAGTTGACTACGTCAACTGATTCGACCCATCTCCGAACGGAGCCCGACTGCACGGTCCGGGGACCAGCGGCATTGGTGGAGACCATCCCACCGCTGGTGGCAAAAGCCCCCGACGACGGGTCAGGGGGGAGGCGCAAGCCTACCTGGCCTGCCGCGTCATTCACTTCCTTCCAGGTGATGCCGGCTCCCACGCGGGCGATCTGCCGCTGCGGATCGACGGAGAGGGAGCGGAATCCTGAGCAATCGACGACCAGGTCCGGCCCCACGTTGCCGCCGGGCATCCCGCTGCCTGCACCGCGCGGGACAAACTGCCTCCCCCTCTCCTGTTGCAGGAGTGATACGAGGTCATCTACCGATCGGGGAATGGCCACCGCGTTGGGGACGATGCGGTAGATCCCGGCGCCTTCGGAGTAGGCGGCGCGGAGGGCGGGATCGGTCGATATCACGCTATAAACTTGACATCCCTGAGCGCCAGCGTGAAGCTTCTTCGCCCATGGCCACGTCTGCCCCTCCGGCCCCTCCCCGCGCCCAACTCATCCACATCGAGACTGACCGTCGTTTGGGTCACGAATGGGATGAGTGGAATGGTCTGCCCCTGCCATCCGGCGGGGATTTCTCGGCACCGGCGTCCATCTTCTTCTGGTTCGGGGCGCTGACCATCGCGGTAGTGGCCGCGCTGGGTTGGGGGGTGCTCTTCCTGCTCGCGCCCCGGGTGGCGGAGATCTGGTCCCCGCTGGCGAGGATCCTGGAAGTGGGCTGGGGCGGACTGGTGGGTGTCAGCTGGCTCTGGTTCGCCGTGCTCCTCGGCTCCTATGCGTCAGGGAAGAACCTCCTTCCCGAGCACTGGCTCGAGCGTGGTCCCTTCCTTCGTCTGATGAACCTCACGTCGCTGGTCTCCCGGGCCTTCAACCGGCGGGACTGGGTCGAGCATGCCGCGATCGACGTCTACAACACCCTGGCCGTGCGCCGGGGACGGACGGTGGGTCGCGGCGAGCTGCTCGTGCTGATTCCGCGCTGCCTCTCCAAGCTCGCTCTGGATGGCGTGCTGTCCATCGCCGGCCGCTATGACGTGCCCGTATTCGTCGCGACGCGCGGACAGCTGGCGCGCCGGGTGATTCGCGAACGACGTCCCCGTGCGGTGGTGGCGGTGGCCTGCGAGCGGGACATGATGACGGGGCTCAGGGACGTGGCGGGGAAACTGCCGGTACTGGGACTGACGATGCGGTTGCCGAACGGACCCTGCCGGGATGCGATGCTCGATCTCGAAACGATGGAGCGCTGGATCGAAGGGTGGGTCCGGACCTAGCTCCCGCCGAACTTGCTTTGCATCTCGTCGATCAGCCGCTGGACCAACACCGCGCCCCCGCTCCCCGGGGGCGCGCTGCGTTCCAGGTCCCGCTCCGGACGTGAGGGGTCGAGGTTCGGCCGGTACACCGCTTCGACCGTCATCTTGCTCTTGCCGGGAGCGTCGGGGTCGACCCAGACCCGAACCTTGAACGTGGCCATGACGGCTCCGAGGTCACCGGTCCCGGAAGTGGACTGGTGGGTGTCCGTGTTGTACCAGGTCGACTCCACAAACCCGTCGTCGGCGTTGATCCACTCGGTATGGATCCCCTGCGACTCCATCCAGCCCCCCACCGCGGATGCGATGGCCGGAACCGGTCCCGTGAGCAAGACGGACACGTCTTCCGGGTAGGGCAGGAACGCCGGCCGGGACGACGCCGGGTTGCAGGCGACGACGGCTGCCGCCGCCAACAGAGCAGTCAGCCTAGCGCGTATGGGCCGTGTCGGCATGATCGTGATCGTCGTCGTCATCCGGTTGGCCGGGGTGATGGTGATGGCCCTCGGCGCGATTCTCGATCTCCCCCTTCATCGTCTCCGTCCTCACGCCCGCCGCGTGCTCGAAATACATCTGGCCGCCCTTTTGCCCGGTCGCGACCAGGAAGCAGGCCCCCACGATCGCGAGTACGCGCAGGATGGCGGTCTCCATCGGCGGAGGGTTGAAGCGGCGCCACAGCTGCCAGACGAGTACCAGGGTGAAGATGCCCATGGTGATCAGGGCGAGCTTCTCGTGGACCTCCATGAGCGCATGAATGCCTTCGCCATGGTCGATGACGTCCTCGGCCTGTTCGCCGGCCAGCACCGCGATCCAGCCGCCCAAAACGCCGGCCCAGAGGGTCCAGACCGACGCCCAGCGAAGCGATTCCCGCTTCAGGAGCCAGCCCCCCAGTTCGAAGGCGACTGCGAAAATGAGGAGCGCGGCCGGCAGATCATTGACTGCGGCGTGGAAGCGCGGCCAGTCGTAGCCGAAGATCACGTATGCCCCCGTCCGATTAGAGTCCGAGCCGCGCCACGGTGGGCGGTGTGGTGGAGTGGTCGTAGAAGCCCTTGCCGCTCTTCTTGCCGTACATCCCGGCCAGCACCATCCGCTTGAGGAGCGGGGGCGGTGCGTACCTCTGCTCCCGGTATTCGGCGAACATGATCTCGGCGATTTTGTAGGTGGTGTCGAGACCCACGAAATCCAGCAGGGTGAGGGGCCCCATGGGGTAGCCGCACCCCAGCTGCATCGCCTTATCTATGTCCGCCGTTCCCGCCACGCCATGCTCGAGTGCCCGGATTGCGTCCAGAAGGTATGGCACCAGGAGCAGGTTCACGATGAACCCCGAGTTGTCCTTCGCGGACACCGCCTCCTTGCCGAGCGACTTCGCGAAGGCGAACGCACGCGTGAACGACTCGTCCGACGTGGTCACGGTCTTCACCACCTCGACGAGCTGCATCAGGGGCACGGGGTTGAAGAAGTGGAGCCCGACGAAGCGGTCGGCGCGGCTGGTGGCGGCCGCCATTGCCGCGATCGTGAGGCTCGATGTGTTCGACGCGAAGATCGTCGTGGGTGCGCACAGACCGTCGAGCTGCTTCCAGAGCTCGTTCTTGAGCCCCAGATCTTCCGTGACCGCTTCGATCACGATGTCGCAGGGCTTCAGGTCGGAGACCTGGGTGGTGAAGGAGAGGCGCGCGAGCGCCGCATCACGGTCGGCGGCCTGGAGCTTCCCCTTCTCGACGAACTTGGCGAGGGACTTTTCGATTCCCCCCTTGGCCTTGTCCAGGATTGGCGGGGCCATGTCCCGGACGATCGTCTTGTAGCCGGCGGTCGCCGCGACCTGCGCGATGCCGGACCCCATCAGGCCGCACCCCAGCACTCCGACGGTCTTGATCTCGCTCATGTCCCCCAGCCTTGGAAGGTCTTCCGGATTTCGTCCGCGATGCGCCCGACCGGACCCAGGCTCGGGTTCGCCAGCCGCCGGTCGGCGCGGATTTCGCCGCGTTCAAGTCGATCGAGTACCTGTTCGAGCGACACCTGTACCCGCTCGTTCTCGCGTCCGTGCGCCCGGGCGAATGCGATCCCGACCGGCACCAGGACGGCGAGGGGAGCGAGGGCGAAGACGCCGAAGGCGCCGACTACCATCATGGCGCCTGTCATCAGCGCTCCCGTGCCGCCGATCGCCGAACCTCCAGCCACGCGCCGCCGGCGGAGATTGGCGACCACGGCCCCGAGCCGCACATGACAGAACCCGGGCTCGAGCTGGGTGACCTGGGCGTGGATCTCTTCAGCCCGCGCGAGAGCGTAGCCGCGGCCCCCACTCGAGAACACCCGCTGAATCGAGGCAAAGGCGCCGACCCGGGGCTCCCAGCTCATCCGGTCCGCGAAGCGACGTTTCACCTGCAGCAGCTCCTCGTCTTCCATCCACCGGGTGAGGGACTGCTCGACATCGGCGCGGCTTCCCGGCACCACCCGCTCGACCCAGATCTGACCGGGGCCGAACAGCCAGGCGAGTGTCCCGGTGGCCTCCGTGACCGCCGTCCGGGTACGCTCTTCGAGGAGAGCCTGTTGGAGGTAGCGGGCGGGGATCCCGACCTCGCCTCCCAGCTTGACCACCTCGGCCTCGGTCAGGCCGTCTCCGATATCCCGCTCTCCCGTCTGGAGCTCGGCGGCCCGCTGGATGATGCGATCCAGGGCCTCCCGGGTGATCAGCTCACCGGCCATCTCAGCTGCGGGCCTTCTCTTCGCTGCGGAGCGCCGGGACCGCCTCGCCACCGGTGCGGGCCGGAAGGGCAGGGGCCGCCCCTCGGGCACCGATCGCGTCCAGGAGTCCCTTGAAGAGGTCGATGGGGATCGGGAAGATCGTCGTGGAGTTCTTTTCCGAGGCAATTTCCGTGACCGTCTGGAGATAGCGAAGCTGAATCGCGGCCGGCTCAGACCCGATGATGCGGGCCGCCTGGGCCAGCTTCTCGGAG
>Ga0070730_10005344_pt1 | contig 11115 bp, 9 predicted proteins | sample Coa_R1_3_FD_66447 | JGI IMG/M metagenome (GOLD analysis project Ga0070730, IMG submission 66447) | Surface soil microbial communities from Centralia Pennsylvania, which are recovering from an underground coalmine fire - Coalmine... | ecosystem: Environmental > Terrestrial > Soil > Unclassified ... | reverse complement strand
AGCCGCTGGTGGAAGGGCTTCGGCACCGGCATCGCGGCCGGCATCAAGCTGACCCCGCTGGTCTTCATCCCGTACCTGCTGGTGGCCAGGAAGTTCCGCCAGGCGGCGCTGGCCCTGGCCGGGTTCGTGTTCAGCGTGCTGCTCGGCTTCGTCATCCTGCCCGGCGACTCGAACAAGTGGTGGTTCGGCGGCCTGTTCGCGCAGGGCGGGCGGACCGGGTTCCTCGGCTGGGCGGGCAACCAGTCGCTCGACGGATTGATCACCAGGCTGGCCGGCAGCATCAACGCCGGCCACGTCGCCTGGATCGTGATCGCCGTGCTGGTCGCCGCGGCCGGGGTGATCGGCGCGGGGCTGCTCGACCGCAAGGGTCACGCCATGCTCGGCCTGCTCATGGCCGCCCTGACCGGGCTGCTGATCTCGCCGGTCAGCTGGGATCACCACTGGGTGTGGATCGTGCCGGGCGTGATCGTGGCCGCGGACTACGCGGTCCAGGCCTGGCGCCGGGGCGCCCGGCGCACGGCGACCGCGTGCGGGCTGCTGGCCGTGGCCATCGTGGCCTGGTTCGGGGCCTGGCCGACCCGCTGGTTCGGTGTCCGCCCGCCCAACCTCGGCGAGGACTCGCTCGGCCTGCTCTGGATCCCGAAGAATACTCAGCCCTACTGGTACCAGTGGTACGGCGACAAGTCCTGGTTCCCCGAGTACAACTGGCACGGGCTGAACCTCATCACCGGCAACGCCTTCATCCTGGCCGGGCTGGGCATATTCGCGGTGCTCCTGGCCATCTCGCTGCTGCTGCCTGCGGCCAGGAAGGACCACGACGATGAGCCTGGGCGAGATCCAGCAGGTCAGCGAGGGGATCTACGCCTACCTGCAGCCTGACGGCAGCTGGTGGCTCAACAACACCGGCTTCCTGGCCAGCCGCGACGGCGTGATCAGCGTCGACGCTACGTCCACCGAGCGGCGCACCCGCGCCTACCTGGACGCGATCGCCACCGTTACCCGCAAGCCGGTGCGCACGCTGGTCAACACCCACCACCACGGCGACCACACGCACGGCAACTACCTGTTCGGCGGGGCGACCATCGTCGGGCACGAACGCTGCCGGGAGGCGATCCTCGGCACGCCCGCGCCGCCGCCGGCCGGCGTGTGGACCGACGTGGACTGGGGGCCGCTGGAGCCGGCCCCGCCGTTCCTCACCTACACCGACGGCGTCACGCTGTGGTCCGGTGACCTGCGCTGCGAGGTCCGCTACGTGGGCACCCCAGCGCACACCACCAACGACTCGATCGTCCACATCCCCGAACGGTCCGTGGTCTTCGCCGGCGACCTGCTGTTCAACGGCGGCACCCCGTTCGCGCTGATGGGCTCGGTCAGCGGCTGGATCGAGGTGCTTGAGACCGTGCTGCGCCCGCTGGGCGCCCGCACCCTGGTGCCCGGCCACGGCCCGGTCTGCGGCCCCGAGGTCATCGACGACGTGCTGGCTTACCTGCGCTTCGTGCAGCGCACCGCCCGCGAGGCCAAGGCGCAGGGCCTTTCCCCGCTGCAGGCCGCACGGGCCGTGGACCTGGGTGCGTTCAAAAATCTTCTTGATGCCGAACGGATCGTGGGGAACCTTCACCGGGCCTACCTCGAGCTGGACGGTGGCGAGCGCGGCGCCCCCATCGACCTGCTCCAGGCTCTGGGCGACATGGTGGCCTACAACGGCGGCCGTCCCCTCACCTGCCACGCTTAGGGTTAGACCCGTGGCGTGGCTCAACGAAGAGGTCGGGGGGCTGCTCCGGGAGTACGCAGAGCTGACCCAGATCACCGGCGGCGACGTGTTCCGGGCCCGGAACTACGAGAAGGCGGCCCGGTCGGTCCGCGGCTATGGCGAGGACATCAGCCGGCTCGACGCCAAGGGCCTGCGCGCCATTCCCGGCGTGGGGGCCTCGATCGCGGCCAAGATCGCCGAGTACCTGGCCACCGGGCGCATCGCCGCCCTGGACGAGCTGCGCGCCAAGATCCCGGCCGGGGTGCTCGAGCTGACCCGGGTGCCCGGGCTCGGCCCCAAGCGCGCGCTGCAGCTCAACCATGACCTGGGCATACAGTCGGTGGACGAACTCGCCGCGGCGGTCAAGGCAGGCCGGCTGGAAGGGCTGGCCGGGTTCGGGGCCCGCAGCGAAGAGCGCATCGCCGACGGCATCGAGGTCTACCGGCAGGGCCGCGAACGGGTCCTGCTCGACGTGGCCCTGCACACCGCGACCACCATGGTGGCGGCCCTGTCCGCCGTCCCCGGCTGCCAGCGCTGTGCCTACGCGGGCTCGCTGCGGCGCTGGCGGGAGACCATCGGCGACGTCGACATCCTGGCCGCCGCGGACGACTCAGCCCCGCTGATGGCGGCGTTCTCGGCCGGACAGCAGGTCATCGCCAGCGGTCCCACCAAGACCTCCATCCGTACCGCGGACGGCCTGCAGGTTGACCTGCGCGTGGTGCAACTCGACGCGTGGGGCGCGGCGCTGCAGTACTTCACCGGCTCGCAGGCGCACAACGTGGCCGTCCGGCAGATCGCGGTCCGCAAGAAGCTGAAACTATCCGAATATGGACTATTCGATGTCGGGACGGATGAGCTGATCGTCTCGCGCACCGAGGAAGAGGTCTACGAGCGGCTGGGCCTGGCCTGGGTCCCGCCCGCGATGCGCGAAGACCACGGCGAGGTGGAGGTCGCGGCCCGGGGCGAGCTACCACGGCTCGTTCGGGAAAATGATCTTCGCGGGGACCTGCACACGCACACGAACCTGACCGACGGGGTGGCCAGCCTGGAGGACATGGTGGCCGCGGCGGGCCGGAAGGGTTACGAGTACTACGCGATCACCGACCACGCGCCGAACCTGTTCTTCCAGCGGATGACCGACGAGAAGATGCTGGCCCAGCGGGAGCAGGTGCGGGCCCTGGACGCACCGCTGGAACTCCTGCACGGAACCGAGCTCAACATCGCGCCGGACGGCTCGGTGGACTGGGACGAGGACTTCCTGGCCGGGTTCGATCTGTGCGTGGCCTCGGTGCACTCCAACTTCGACCAGCCGCGGGCCGAGATGACCCGGCGTTTCGTCACCGCGTGCGAGAACCCGCGGGTCAACATCATCGGGCACCCGCTCACCCGGCGGATCGGGCGAAGGCCGCCGGTCGACGTGGACTTCGGGGAACTGTTCCGGGCCTGTGCCCGTACCGGCACGGCGCTGGAGATCAACGCCTCGCCGCAGCGGCTCGACCTGCCCTCGGACCACATCCGCGCGGCCCGGGACGCGGGCGTGGTGTTCGCCATCGACAGCGACGCGCACTCGGTGGCCGACCAGGGCAACCTGCCGTACGGCGTGGGCACCGCGCAGCGCGGCTGGCTCACCCCCGACGACGTGATCAACACCTGGCCCCTGGACCGGCTCCGCGCCTTCCTGGCCCAAGGCCGCTGATCCGCTACCGCGCAAGGGAATCGGCTCCGCTACCGGTGAGAAACGGGGCGCCGGCCGGTCTATACGGTTAGGCAGCCGGCGGCCGCGGGAGGACACATGGCAGGGCAGGCGGACGCGAGGTGCGCGCCGTCGGGCGCGGTCGCCCTCCTGGCCAGCGCGATCAGTTACGCGCTGGCCGCGTGCGTGCAGGTCACGCCGGGGGAGATGACGCTGCCCACGCCGTGCACGGACTGGAATCTGGAGGCGCTGCTCGCGCACCTGGCCGCGTCCATGGCCGACCTGGAAGCGGTCCTGCGCACCGGGCATCTCGACCTGGAGGCCGACGACCCCGCCACGCCGGAACCCGATGACGGCGACCCGGTCGAGATGCTGCGCGACCGGGCCTCGAACCTGCTGTTCGCGTGCTACGCCCACCACGGCCCCGACCAGTTCGTCCTGGTCGGGGGCCTGCCGCTGCCCGCCGGGCTGGTGACCTGCACCGGCGCCGTCGAGATCGCCGTGCACGGCTGGGACGTCCGCGCGGCGCGCGGCCGCGGCGGCCCGATCCCGCCCGCGCTGGCCACCAGGATGCTGCGGCTGTCTCCGCTGCTGGTCACCGGGCGCGAGGGCCTGTTCGGCGCCCCGGTGCACGTCCCGGCGCAGGCCTGCCCGGGCGACCAGCTGATCGCCTACCTCGGCCGGCACCCGTGGCGCCCCGATGAGTCGCTAACCGAATGAACCCCGGGTTTCACCGCGCTGTAGCGAGGTGAAACCGGGGGTTCATCGGGTTACCCACCCAGGCGCCGGAACACTCGGGCCATGGCCTACTGTTGTTACTGACGAGTAGCATTTCGTTCCCGGGAGGGTGACGTGCCCCGAATCGCACGCGATGTGGTGTTCGTAGACGGCGTCCGGACGCCGTTCGGGAAGGCCGGGCCGAACGGCCTGTACGCCCAGACCAGGGCCGACGACATGGTCGTCAGCGTGATCCGGGAACTGCTGCGGCGCAACCCCGCGCTGCCGCCGGAGCGGATCGGTGACGTGGCCATCGCCGCCACCACCCAGACCGGCGACCAGGGGCTGACCATCGGCCGCAGCGCCGCCGTCCTGGCCGGGCTGCCGAAGTCCGTGCCGGGCTACGCCATCGACCGGATGTGCGCGGGCGCGATGACCGCCGTGACCACGGCGGCCGGATCGATCGCGTTCGGCGCCACCGACACCGCGATCGCGGGCGGCGTGGAGCACATGGGCCATCATCCGATGGGGTCCGGGGTCGACCCGAACCCGCGGTTCATCTCCGAGCGCCTGGTCGACCCGTCCGCGCTGGTGATGGGCTCGACCGCGGAGAACCTGCACGACCGGTTCGGTGCGATCACCCGCGGCCGGGCCGATGCGTACGCGCTGGGCAGCCAGCGTAAGGTGGCCGCGGCCTACGCCGCGGGCAAGGTCCAGCCCGACCTGGTGCCGGTCGCGATCCGCAGCGCGGAGCTTGGCTGGGGGCTGGCCACCGCCGACGAGCCGCCCCGCCCGGACACCACGCTCGAGGCGCTGGCCGGGCTCAAGACGCCGTTCCGGCCGCACGGGCGGGTCACCGCGGGGAACTCCGCGGGGCTGAATGACGGCGCTACCGGCTGCGTCATCGCGGCGCAGGACGTGGCCGCCGAGCTGGGCCTGGACGCCCGGATGCGGCTCATCGACTTCAGCTACGCCGGAGTGGATCCCGAGGTGATGGGCATCGGGCCGGTGCCCGCGACCGAGACCGTGCTGGCCCGTAACGACCTGACCATCGACGACATCGGGCTGATCGAGATCAACGAGGCGTTCGCGGTCCAGGTCCTGGCCTTCCTCGACCACTTCAAGATCGACGACGACGACCCGCGGGTGAACCCGTGGGGCGGCGCGATCGCGCTGGGCCACCCGCTGGCCAGCTCCGGCGCCCGCCTGATGATCCAGCTCGCCCGCCAGTTGGCCGAGCGACCGGACGTCCGCTTCGGCCTGACCACGATGTGCGTAGGAATGGGCATGGGCGGCACTGTCCTGTGGGAGAACCTCAATGCTTGACGAATCCGTCATTACCTCGCTGTTCCCGGACGAAGTGCTGACCCGGGCGCTGGTCCGCGACGTGCAGCTGCCCGGCGGGGCCGGGACCATGGCCCTGATCACCCTGGACAACGGCCACGACCACACCCGGCCGAACACCTTCGGCCCGGCGGGGCTGCTCGCGCTGCGCGACGCGCTCGATACGGTGGCCGCCCGGACCGACATCGCCGCGGTGGGCGTGACCGGCAAGCCGTTTATCTTCGCGGCCGGCGCGGACCTGGGCGTGGCCGCGCTGATCCGCGCCCGCGACGAGGCGCTGGCCGTGGGACGGCTGGGACACGAGGTGTTCCGGCGGTTCGGTGAGCTGAACGTGCCGTCGTTCGCGTTCGTCAACGGCGCCGCCCTGGGCGGCGGCCTGGAGCTCGCGCTGCACTGCTCGTACCGGACGATCTCCTCGGGCGTGACCGCGGTCGCGTTCCCCGAGTGCTTCCTCGGCCTGCTGCCGGGCTGGGGTGGCACCTACCTGCTGCCGCGGCTGATCGGTCCGGCCCGGGCGCTCAAGCTCATCATCGAGAACCCGCTCAGCCAGAACCGCACGGTGGCCGGGCCCGAGGCGTTCTCGCTCGGCATCGCCGACGCCCTGTTCGAGCCCGCGGACTTCCTAGCTGAGTCGCTCCGCTGGGCGGCCCGGGTGCTGACCGGGGACGTCGCCGTGTCCCGGGCGGTCCCAGACGAAGACTGGGCGCAGGCGGCCGCCGGCGCCAGGTTCTTCGCGGACGGCAAGCTGCACGGCGCCGCCCCCGCGCCGTACCGGGCCATCGAGCTGGTGGCCGCGGCCCGCGACCGGACCCGGGACGAGGGCTTCGCCGCCGAGGACGAGGGGCTGGCCGACCTGCTGCTCAGCGACGAGCTGCAGGCCAGCCTATACGCGTTCGACCTGACCCAGAAGCGGGCGCGGCACGCGGCGGGAGCACCGGACGTGTCGCTGGCCCGGCCGGTGACCAAGGTCGGCGTGGTGGGCGCGGGCCTGATGGCGGCGCAGATCGCGCTGCTGTTCGCCCGGCGGCTGGAGATGCCGGTGGTCCTGACCGACCTGGACCAGGACCGGCTGGAGGCCGGGGTCGGCCACGTGTACGGCGAGATCGCCAAGCTGGCCAGCCGCGGCCGGATCAGCGCCGACACGGCGGCCCGGCTCACCGGCTTGGTCACCGGGTCGCTGACCAAGGACGCCTTTGCCGACGCCGACTTCGTGATCGAGGCGGTGTTCGAGGAGATCGCGGTCAAGCAGAAGGTGTTCGCCGAGGTCGAGGCGGTGGTCCGGCCGGACTGCGTGCTCGCCACCAATACCTCCTCGCTCTCGGTGACCGAGATGGCGGCGGGGCTGGCCCATCCCGAGCGGGTGGTCGGCTTCCACTTCTTCAACCCGGTGGCCATGATGCCGCTGGTCGAAGTGATCCGCGGCGCTGCCACCGACGACGCGGCGCTGGCCACCGCACTGGCCGTGGGTAAGACGCTGAAGAAGAACTGCGTGCTGGTCAAGGACTCGCCCGCGTTCGTGGTGAACCGCCTGCTGACCAGGTTCCTGGGCGAGGTCATCGCCACGGTGGACGACGGCACCCCGTTCGAGGTGGCCGAGCACGCCCCCGACCCGCTGGGCCTGCCGACCACTCCGTTCCTGCTGCTCCAGCTGATCGGCCCGGCCGTGGCGCTGCACGTGGGGGAGACGCTGCACGCGGCCTACCCCGACCGGTTCGGCGTGTCGCCGAAGCTGCGGCCGAGCTTGCGGCGGCCGTCAGGCAGGCCTATCAGGGATACACGGAGATCGCACGCTACCTGCGCGAGGACTACGCGCCGCAGGCCACCGAGGTGGACGCCGTCGGCATCGAGCGCTACGCGGTCGCGGCCCGGCTCAACCTGGGCGCGGACATCGACCTCAAGGAGTCCTACGAGTGGGGCTGGGCCGAGCTGGCCCGGATCGAGGCCGAGATGACCGCCGAGGCGAACGCCATCCGGCCCGGCGCCAGCCTGGACGAAGCAACCGCCATTCTCAACGAGTCCGAGTACGTCATCTCCGACGACGCGTACCTGGCCTGGCTGCAGGACCGGCACGACTGGGCCATCGAGCAGCTTAACGGCGTGCATTTCGACATCCCCGCTCCGCTCCGCCGGATCGAGGTGGTCCTGGCCCGCGACTCGACCTCCGGAGCGGCCTACTACACCGGGCCCAGCGAAGACCTGACCCGGCCCGGGCGAACCTGGTGGCCGCTGGGCGGCCGGGATCCCCACGGCCGGTTCGAGACCTGGTCCGAGCTGTCCACCGTCTTCCACGAGGGCGTGCCCGGGCATCACCTGCAGGTCGGCGCGGCCAAGACCGCCGGGGACCAGCTGTCCCGGTTCGCCAAATCCAACTTCGTCAGCGGGCACGGGGAAGGTTGGGCCTTGTACGCCGAGCGTCTCGCCGACGAGCTGGGCTGGTTCACCGAGCCGGCACGCGCCTGGGCATGCTCGGCGGATCGGCGCTACGCGCCGCACGGGTGGTCATCGACATCGGCGTCCACCTGGACCTGCCGCTGCCGGACGGCTCCCGGTGGACCTTCGACAAGTCGTGCGAGGTGCTGGGCACGTCGGGCCGCGGCGAGCCGCACCGGATCCAGGCCGAGGTGGTCCGCTACTTCGGCTGGCCGGCCCAGGCCATCTCGTACAAGCTCGGCGAGCGGGCCTGGCTGGCGGCCCGGGCCGACGCGATGCGGCGACCCGGTTTCGACCTCAAACGCTGGCACACCGCCGCGCTGAGCCTCGGCCCGATCGGCCTGGCGGCATTGGCCGACACGCTGGCCGGCGCCGGTTAAGCCGAGGCTCAGGGCACGATGGCGACGAGCGTGCTCGTCGCGGCGTGCCGGGCGCTGATGGTCACGGACGGTGCCGGTGATGAGGTCTGCTCCTCGTGCCCCGAGCCCGTGACGGTAATGATGGCCGGCGAACGCCAGACGACCCGGTACCGGCCGGGCGGCAGCCAGACCGAAAACTTCCCCGAGTTCCCGACCGTGATCGTGACCGGCCGGTGTCCGACCCCGGTGAGGGTCACCGTGCCCGGAATCGGCCGCTCACCGGGCTGCTTGCCGCCGGGACCGATCGGGCCGCCCTCGATGAACAGCTTGCCGGTCAGGTGACCCGTCGCCCGGACCGGCGGATAGCTGGCCGCGTGCTCCGCCGCGCCGGACGCGGTGCACCCGGTCAGCAGCAGCGCGCCCAGCACGCAGGCGCAGGTTCGCCACCGATTCATGATTGCCCTCCCCGCTGTCTGGCCTCTTAGACGCATCGCCGCCCCCGCGGTTGCGGCCTTACCTGCCGCGCAGCCGCGGACTAGGCTCCTGACTGGACCGGCCGGTCCGCCCAGAGCCGCGGGAGGCATGCCATGGCGTCGTACGAGTCCGTGATCGGCATCCTGGAGGCCGAGCTGACCGCGGTGGCGGACGTGTTCGGCGCCCTTACGCCCGATCAGTGGCAGCGCTCGACGCTTCTGGTGCCGGTCGACCCCGACCTGCCCAAGTGGACGGTGTTCGAGCTGGCCGGCCACTTCGACATCTCCATCGGGCTGACCCGCATGCTGATCGCCGAGCCCGAGGAGACCCAGCCGGGTCGCGACCGGACCAGCTTCTTCATCAACCCGCGTTCGGAGACCGGTCCGGTGGTGTACTCCTACGCCTACACCATGGTCGAGGGCAAGACGCCCGCCGACATGCCCGGGGTGCTGGCCGAGACCTTCGCCAAGACCATGTCCGAGGCCCGGGCCGTCCCGGCCAGCCTGGTCGGACCCGGCTACTTCGCCCCCATGCGGGTCGATGAGTTCGTGGCCAGCCGCATCGTCGAGGCCGTGGTCCACGGCATCGACCTGGCTCAGGCGCTTGGATCACCGTACTTCGCGACCGCCGACGGCATCGCGGTGACCGCCGCCATCCTCGACGACCTGCTGACCCGCCGGACCACCGGCCGCCGGCCCGCGGCCCTGTCGGACGACCTGGAATGGGTCCTGGCCGCGTCGGGCCGGGCTCCCGCCGCCGACAGCCGGCTGCCGCTCATCGGCTAGCGCGTGTCACGTAGCTCACCAGGCAAGTTGGCGGAACGCATGCGGTCCCGTGTGGCGCACCGGTACCGCTGGTCCCATTTGCGCGGTAATTACGGCTTCCGCGGAAATTCCGGGCTGCTGGGGTTGCCACAAGTTTCCGCGTAAGCCGGATGTTCCGCGGTAATTTCCGCATCGCGGAAGGGGTGGGCTGTCTGCCGTCCGATCGGAGCGATGGGTGGTGCGAACGGGGCGCGCGGGACCGGTGGGCCGTGAAGATCTAGTGGACGCGGCTGACCCGAGGCTCAGTAGCGGATCGAGATCTCCCGGTCCTGGCCGTCGCGCTGCGGCACGGACGGGATGGTCACCGCCTGGCCCGCCGCGATACGCCGGGCGCTCCAGGCCACGGCGGCGGCGTCCAGGATGTCGCCGAACAGCGCGGCGGGATGATCGCCCGGTATCTCGATTCCCGCCCGGGCCAGCAGGTCGCGCCGCAGGTCACGCCCGGCGCCGGTGTGCTTGCTGGCCGCCAGCGGCGCTCCGGCCAGCGCGCCGAACGCCAGTTCCGGGTGCACCTCGTACAGCGGGTGCCCGCAGGTCTCGCGGTACTGGTTGGCCTCGAGCAGCTTGGCCCGCAGGCCCCACGCCTGGATGCTGAAACCCTGGCCGGTCAGCTCGCGGCAGCGCTGGTTCGCGGCCCGGTAGCTGGTCTGCGCCCAGACCGCCCGCGGCGGTATGGCGAACACGGAGCTGCGCCGGGGACCCAGCAGGCCGCGGGCGGCCCGGTCCGCCTCGCGCCAGCCCGTCTCCAACAGCCCGAGCGGCATGTCGATCCCGACCACCGCGTGCCGTTCCGGCGCGAGCAGCGCGGCCAGGCCGACGCCGGACGTGACCGTGACGGCGAGCCCGGCCAGTGCCGACGATGTCTGCGCCGGCGATGCTTCCAGTGACACCGCCACCCAGCCTGCCCGGCACGCGTCCACCCCCGTCACGCGCATCCCGCTGCGGCGATCCACCCGCGCTCGCTTTTCTCCGGTAATGTCCGGCGAGGCTACCACCTCGCTGGTCACCGAGCCGCTAGGGTTTCCTGATGGCCGAGGTGACAGCCAGCGTCACTGAGGAACGGGCGGCCGCTGCTGACGCCAGCCCGGTCCTGGTTCGCTGGACCGCGCCGGACGCGCTGTCCAACCTCATCTCCGTTCTTGAGCTGGTCGCCGACGGCCAGGTGCGGTACGGCGCCAGCACCAGGCGGCCGACCGCCGCGACGGTCAAGCTGGTCGAGGACGTCCTGGTGGCGGGGGACTTCTACGACTCCGGCGAGCCCATCGCGGCGTTCGCCTGGCCGCTGCTGATCCAGGTCGGCGGCCTGGCCCGGCTGGCCGGCCCCAGGCTCGAGCTCTCCCCGCGCGGCCGCGCGGCGCTCGCCCGGCCGTCCTACGAGACGCTCGGCGCCCTGTGGGCCAAGTGGCTGAGCAGCGTCTCGACCGATGAGCTGGCCCGGATCGAGGCCATCAAGGGACAGCGCAAGCCTGGCACGCTGACCTCCGCGATCACCCGGCGGGCCGCGGTGGCCGCCGCCCTGGCCGC
>Ga0070730_10005343_pt1 | contig 11115 bp, 8 predicted proteins | sample Coa_R1_3_FD_66447 | JGI IMG/M metagenome (GOLD analysis project Ga0070730, IMG submission 66447) | Surface soil microbial communities from Centralia Pennsylvania, which are recovering from an underground coalmine fire - Coalmine... | ecosystem: Environmental > Terrestrial > Soil > Unclassified ... | reverse complement strand
GAGTCATCCGACCTGGAGGGATCGTTGGATTGGTAGACCAGGTTGGACCCAGCGAAGTCCATGCCGCACGCTACGCCAACGCCTTCGAAAAACTGCGCGATCCCAGCCACGTGTGGGAACACAGCCAGGAAGATTGGGAAAAGTTCTTCCGCGATGCCGGGCTGCGCATCAGGCACAGTGAGGTTTCGCGAACGCGCCTTGACTTCGGCTGGTGGACTCAAATGCAGAACAACGACGAAAATACTATCTTGCGGCTGCACGTGATGCTTAATCAGGCTCCCAAAGCCATTGTGGATTTCCTGGAACCCGATTTTGCGCCGGGCGGCGCGATCAGCTTCTCGCTCTGGCAGTTGATTCTGGTTGCAGAGAAATAGGTCACAAGTCAATTTTGTGGCAGGCTGCGCTGTTCCGCCGGATAGGGCGTAAGGATACCCTCCGCGACCTGGATCATGAGTTCGGCTGCCCTGGCTGGGCCGCCCAGAGATGCAAGATTCGAGGCCCACTGTTGGGCCGCCGCAAAAACACGGGAATCGCTGATCACGGCCCGAATAGCCGGAAGCAATTGTCCATTTTTTACGTCGTGAGCTGTCAGGTTCAGGCCGACTTTAGCCTGGGCAACGCGGCGGGCTTGCCCGCGCTGATCCGCAGCGTGAGGAACGCAGACCTGTGGAATGCCCTGGATCAGCGCGCGATGGGTTGTCCCCATCCCGCCATGATGTATGATGAGCTTGAGGCGCGGAAAGACATGATCGTAATCGAGCCACGTCAGCAGCCGCGTTCCCGGCGGTAATGCGGCCTTGAGCGCCGCTTTTTCTTCCGACGCGATTGGATTACGCCCCAATACGACGATGGGAAGGAGTCCCAGGCGAACTGACGCTTGCGCCGCCCAGCTAAAAAAGCCGAGATCGCCTGTAAAGGTGCTGCCCAGGGTAATGAGTGCCAGCGGGGTACTATCGGGAATCGCCGTCAGCCACTCTGGTACTGGCGTCGTAGGGCTAGAAGGGGCGCCCCCGACAAAGCGAGTTTGGGGCAGGAAGTTGGGATCGGCCTGATGCCAAGCCCGGCTAAAGTAGCTCACATGCAAATAGGGACTCTGAACCGAAGGCGCGGCTCCAGTGGAAAAATTGGCGGCGTGCAAGCCAAGCCGTTGATTGATGTGCGCGATCCGTTCCTTGCTGATGTGGCTGAGGTCGGACTGGACTGCCAGCATGTTGTTTTCGTCGAGAGGCTGCCCGGCAGGCCAACCGGCCACGATCATCGGCACATCAAGCGCTTCGGCAGCAAATGCAGCGGCGCTCAGGAACGGGTCAGCGACGATGATGTCCGGCTTGCCATGTTGCTGTGCTAATGCCAGGATTGCATCCACGGCAGGTGGGATCAGGTCTTCGCTCAGCCAGGTATCCAATGCGCGTCGGTAGCGCAGAAAAACCGCATCGGCGGGTTTCAGCGAACGAGGATCGGGCAGTGGCGGCGGGGGCCATAACCAGCCTGTTTCCTCGACAGCCAGGAATGGGATACCTGTCGCCTCCAACAGTGGAGCAATGGGCGGTTGCGATACCCATGCCACGCGATGACCGGCGTCTCGAAGCGCGAGGGCCGTTTTAAGCATCCCGCCCCAATCCAGGTGACCGGGCAAGGGTGCTGTGATAAACCAGAAAGCAGCCATTCAGCACTCCAACCTATACAAACAGCCTGCTTCAGAGTCTAGGCGGTGTGGGTCTGGAACGCTGTAACTTTTGTGCCAATTCAGTTGTTGTGGGCCGCCACTAACTCCTGGGCTACTGCAGCGTTGCCAGGTTGCTGATGTGCCCACCCGCCAGACGGATAAAGAAACGATAGACCCAGCCGACTTTGCCGTCTTTCGTCTTGATTTTGAACCAGCGGTGATTTGTGCTGATCCCCAGGATGGTGATGATCTGGCCTCGTTGGAGGGTGAAAAGGCGAGCGCCGCGCAGGCTCGGACTTTCACGCACGCGCAATACCAGTGCCCGGTTAACGCCAGTCAGCGTCGTAATGTAGGCTGTTGGGGAAGGAGCGGGCGCTTGCGCGTTGACTAATACAGCAGGTAAAACAGCCAGAAACAAGCTCAGTGTACACATCATAACAGAGAAAAACAGGAGCAAAGGACGTTTCATGACATATTCCCTCAAACTGCGCGCCAATTGGCACATTTTCAATAACTTCTACCTCAAATTTGTAAATTCGCTGTAAAACAATCATGTACTGCTTCGCGCCACGTAAACTTGTCACATGATTCTTAGTCCCCATCTGTGCAACTGTACGTACAATGGAAACTATAGGGGTGAAAGTAGTGCTAGAAATAGTGTGGATCGGTACAATTAACAACATTGGGTAAGGAGTAAGTCTTCAATGGCTGAATTAGCGTGGGAAAAACCTCGCAGCACAGTGTCTAAGCCTGCGGCCAAGCGTGTAAAATTTATAATCGTTGGCGCGATACTGATGGGCGCGATTGGATTCCTGGTATTGACCGGAACTGCGAGCAGCGCGCGCTTCTTCATCACGGTAAATGAAGTCGCCGCGCGGCCCGATCTGGCAGGCAAGACGGTCAAGATGACCGGCGCAGTCATCGGCAGCACCATCAAATTTGACCCAGATACCAAGTCCATCTACTTCACTTTGGCGAATATCACTGATGACAACGCCGAAATTGAGCGCGAAGGCGGGTTGGCTAGTGCCCTGCACCTTGCCGTCATAGATCCCAATGCCCGCCATATTGACGTGGTCGTTCCCAACCAGCCGATGCCTGATCTCCTCAAGGATGAGGCACAGGCCATTGTGACCGGCAAAGTGGGTTCCGACGGCGTCTTTACTGCTGACGAATTACTTTTGAAGTGCCCATCAAAATATGCCAGCGATCTGCCCAACCAGGCAAGCGCCCAGCAGCAATAAAGGTGATCTTCGGCCAAACGTGCGATTCACGCAGGCTTTGATTCCATGACGGAGCAATCCTCCCTGCCAGACGAATCGTCTGCGCGGCCACGCCGTGTTCCTTTCTGGCGAGTTGTCCTGATCGCGTTGATCATCGGCGTCGTGCTGTGGGTCTGGGGTCTGCTCGACGCCCGTGTGCCACCTGATCTCAGCGCCCCCGATTTTACGCTGCATACCTACGACGGCGCATCCTATCCCCTGAGTTCACTGCGTGGGAAGGTTGTGGTCATTAACTTCTGGGCAACCTGGTGTGGGCCATGTCACGCCGAAGCGCCACAACTTCAGGCCTTGTGGGAGAAGTTGCGCGACCAGGATGTAATCTTCCTGGGTATAGACCAGGCGGATCGAACCCAGGATGCGCAGGCTTTCATCAAGCAATATGGCATCGCCTATCCAGCCGGGCCGGATGATGCTGGCATCGTGGACGCTTATGCGGTTCAAGGGCTACCGACAACGGTGATTGTCAACCAGAAGGGTGATATTACCCAGCGCATCCTGGCGGCCATCGAACCAGCCGATTTGCAGCTTAGAATAGAGGCAATTTTGCGCAGCTCCCCACAAGAGTAGGCGATTTCATGACCTCCTTACGACGATACACCATCTTGAAGAGAATGCTCCTATCGGCAGCTTTAGCCGCTTTTTCGGGAACGTTGGCCGGGCCTGTCAGTGCCGACGCGACTCCCGTTCCCAGCCCGACTTTTTCGAGCGAACCCCTCACCCTCACTGTCAGCGGAAACGTCGCCAGCGGTACGGCTGGGTTATCGGTTCCCGCAGGTTTGCAGGTCACACTTCATGTGGTACATCAGGATTCTAAGGGCATCACTTCGGAATCGGTGAAACGGGATAGTGCCGTGGGCGGTGATGCGACCTTTAGCTTTGACAACGTCATCGCCTTTGCAGGCGATATTGCGCTCGTGACCACCACGTTTCAGGGGACACTTCAAGGTAGTGTTCCGCTTCAGTTGCAGAATGGTCAGGACAAGCTGCCAGTTCAACTTACCCTGTATGGAACGACAAACGACGTCAGTAATATCTCGCTGCTCCTGGTTCAACATATCCTGGACTTTAGTATCCCCAATACCGTTCAGGTTCTGGCAACTTACGATTATAAGAATACCGGTGACCGCCTATATCTTTCGACAAGCAAGACCGCCGACGGGAAACCGGTTTCGGTGCAAATTCCCTTGCCCATTGGGGCGCAAGCCATCGCCTTTAACCGCCCTGGAGTCTTTACAATAGGCGGCGACATCAACTCGCCTATCGTTCAGGACACTGAAGCGCTGATTCCTGGACAGGAACATCAGGTCGTGTTTTCTTACAGTTTACCGTATGCGCCTGGAACCCCCATTGACCAGGACTATCCGAACAAAACCAACACGCTGGAGGTATTGATCCCCGATGACGCCAACGTGGGAATCAGCAACGTTCGATTGGATGCTACCCCGACAGGCACCGGCATATTCGAGCGCTCCGCCAACAATTCACTCAATGCAACCCGCACCTATACCCAATACACACTTAAAAGTGGTTTGAAGGCTGGCGATAGGCTGGTTTATTTCCTCGGCAAGCCGGAGATTCCGACGCTGACACCGGTGCCAGTCCCACAGATCAGTGTTAGCGGTGCGGGCACTGCCACAAGCCTGATCCTGCTCGTCGTGATCGTCGGCATTGGGGCGGGTGCGGCAGTAATCGCATTGAGGAGAGGACGAAAGGCCTCAGTTCACAATCGGTAAAGCAAATGTGAATTTTGATCCACGACCAATGGCGCTTTCGACCCACAGCTTGCCGCCATGTAATTCAACAAGCTGCTTCGTGATCGCCAGCCCCAGGCCCGTTCCTTCATATTCGCGTACTGTCGAACCATCTACTTGGCGAAACGCATCAAATATAATGTCGAAGTTTTCCCTGGAGATGCCGATGCCGGTATCTTCAACCGCGATGGCGTACCAGCGCCCATCGGCAAGCTCCACGTCATTCAACGCGCGTTCCAGGCATCGGCCATCCTGAACGGTGAGTTCCTCTGTGCGGATGCTAATTGTTCCCTCGCGCGTAAATTTGACCGCATTACTCAAGAGATTGAGCATGATCTGGCGCAAGCGCATACTATCGGCAGGGACAAGCGGTGATTTCTGAGACAAGGCCACGTTTACTTTCAGGCGTTTCATTTCTGCTTGCGGTGAAATATGTCCTACTGCCGCCAGGATCAGTGGACTGATGTCCTGCTCCTCCAGCACCAGTGTCAACTTGCCCGATTCGATGCGGGAGAGGTCAAGTACGTCGTCAATGAGCGTTAACAGGTCTTGCGCATTTTGATACACGCGATGCAGGCGATCCTGCTGTTTATCCGTGAGATGCCCATAAGTCCCCGAAAGCACCATTTCCGTATAGCCCAGTATCGCATTGAGCGGTGTGCGCAATTCATGGCTGACGGTGGTCATGAATTCGCTCTTAAGCCGGTTTGCGGACAGTGCTTGCGAGTACAGGTCAGAGTTCTCCACGGCCAGGGCGATCTGGTTTGCCAGTGTCCTGCAAGTTTCAATTTCTTCTTCCGTAAATTCGCGGTAATCTTCGATACAATCCAGACCAATATTGCCGATAATTTGCCCTTTGGCTTCCAGCCGCACCGTCATAATTGATTTCACGCCGCGGGCGACCAGCGCGTCCCAGCGCGATTCGAGCCGCGCATCGTGCGCTACGTCGGAAGAGATGAACACATCGTCAGGCGCGTCAACGTCCAGCAGTGGATTGTCATGCAACGAAATGATCGTATCCGCCAGAACAGTTCGTGGATATTCCGCCTCTACGTGAGCGCTTTCTCCGGTTTCGTCAATGATCACGATACTACAATGATCCACGTTCATCAGCAGCACAAGCTGCTCGGAAGCTAGCGACAACACGCGCTTGCGATCCAGGGACGTTGATAACAACGCCCCAACACGATTGACCGATTCCAATCCGCGCGTTTTTTCTTCAAGCGCATCAAACAGGCGATGGTATTCGCTGACATCCTGAAGAATAGCGCCAAAGCTCGGTGACCGGTAGCGGGAATCGTGAACCCCGAACAGGGCCAATTCAATGGGAAATATGCGACGGTTCCTGTCGTAGACGCGCACTTCCCCCGCCCATCCGGCCTCTGGCGGTCTACCGTCTGCGAGTGCAGTACGAATGATCTCTTCGTCCCCAGGCGGATATTGGTCCGATACGTTCTTCCCAATCAACTCCCCTGGCGTGGAATATCCGTACAGTTCAGCGGCTGCCCGATTGGCGTACGTAATCATGCCCGTCGGCTCGGCTACGTCAATGGCGACATTGGCATTCTCGACCAGCTCTCGGAAAACTTCCGGACTGGCGGGCCACGACAGTCGCTCAAGTTGAATGGCCGCCAGTTGTGCTTGGGCGAGAATAAATGCCTGCTCTAGTTCGCTAAAGGGGCGTTGACCTTCTACGCTCATCAAGCCGAAAACCTGTGAAGCCACAACCAGCGGCGCCGCCAGATGATTCCCTTTCAGACCCAGCCGTGGTTGGTGTTCCTTCAGGGCGTCAAGGGCCAACGACGCGAATTCCCCGGTTGGCGATTGCGAGCCAAGCATGATCTCGACGGTTGAACCTGCCACGGCATTGGACACGACATCACGCAGCGCTTTCGCTACTTCACGTGAAGTCTCAGCCTGGTTCAGCTTCTGTTGCGTTGCGTACAAGTTGGACAGAACTGTCTTGATTGCCATTCGTGAATCGAGTCTTTAGTTCAGGTGCGATGTGTACTGTACTATCCTAATCGAATAGTAGGAATTGTTGCAAACGGGGGCTATTGATGGGCGCGTGGCGCGGCTTGGGGTGTTGACGCTGCTAGAATAGTGCAGAAACAAAATTCGGGCCGATCCTCGTGGGATCGGCCCGAATGACTTACAATTTAACGAAAACGAGATGGTTGTAGGCGTCAGCTCTTGCTGGGGTTGGCCGTGTTGCCGCGATTGCTGGCGTCTTCCACAGGCGGTGTATTCTCCGGGTAGCGGTTGGTCGCCTGCCCGCTCGTCAACTGCGTGAGTTGATCGGCGGTTGCGGGTGCCGCATCAATCGGAAGAGCAGCCGTCTGGAAGATGTCTGGCTTTTTGCCCTGTTCAGACGTGAAGACCAGCGTGTCGCCGTTGCAGCGCCAGGTGGGAGCGTAGTTCTTGGCGTTGTTGCCGGTCACCACGCGGGTCTTGCCCGACGCAAATTCGTATGCATACACGTTCAGGCCGCTGTTCAGATCCGACTGATAAGCCAGCAGCTTACTGTCGGGTGACCAGGATTGATTGGCGGCATTGCCCTTCGGATCACTGACCTGCTTGAGGCCCGTGCCGTCGGCGTTCACCGTATAGATCACGCTATTGCCATCGCGGTAGGAGCGGAAAGCAATCATCTTGCCATCCGGCGAGTACTGCGGATTTTGATCGTTGCCTTTGCCGTCACTCAGAGTCGTAGTCTTGCTGCTGGCTACGTCAAACTGGTAGATCTGCCACAGGCCGCTCTTGTCGCTCTGGTACAGCAGCTTGCTGGAATCGTCTGACCAGAATGGGTTCACTTCGTTGGCCGGGTCGTTGGTCAGGCGCGTTTCGTCGCCATTGGTCACGTCCACCATGAATAGGTCGCGCGAACCGCTGCGGGTGCTTTCAAACACGACTTTCGTGCCGTCCGGCGACCACATGGGGGCCAGGTTCGCGGCTGTCGTGGTGAAGGTCAGGCGCTCGGACATGGAGCCATCCGAGGCGGCGAGGTAGATTTCCCAGTTGCCATCGCGGTTGGTCGTGAAGGCGACATACTTGCCATCCGGCGAACGGCTGGGCGACATATCCGTAACCCCGGTGCCCGTTCCGTTGGACACGTCCACTGTCTGCTTGTCGCTGCCCAGACGGAACACGTTCCAGGGGCCAGGTTGATTGCTGTGGTACAGCACCCAATCCACGCAGACCGCTTGTGGGCCGGGCTGGATAGTCTCGAAGACTGGTCGGGCGGGAGGAGGATTGGTGTCTGGCCCGCAACCGCTCAGGTCAAGCGAACCGTCGGGTTGCAGTACACCACAGGTATTGACTGGCTTCGTGCCAGACTGCGTTGGGGCAGGCGTGGCCGGTGTGGTACTCGTCGGGCAAGGCCCCATCGTGTCGCCATGCGCCATGTGAGCCGGAACCGCGTGCTCGTCCACGTCAATCGTGTGGGCATTGGCCGGATTTCCGGGTGGGATGTGGCAAATGATGACTTTATGACCAGGCGGTTCGGTGCCGCTGGGGGTAGGTGCAGGCGTCCCACCATTTCCGGGCAGGCACGGGCCTGCGTAGTCGCCACCGTGGCCGCCGGGATAGTGGCCGCCACCCGATGGGTCGCCGGTCTTCCAGGCATTCACGCTGATGGTAATGGTTTGGCCGTTGGCAGGATTGCCGGGAGGCAGGTGGCAGATCGTGATCTTGCCAGCGCCACCGTTACCGTTCCCATTTCCGTTGGCGTTGCCGTTAGCATTTCCGTTGGCGTTGCCGTTAGCATTTCCATTGGCGTTACCGTTAGCATTGCCATTGGCGTTGCCATTTCCGTTGCCATTCGCACTTCCATTGGCGCTACCGTTACTATTGCTGCTGCTACTGCCATTTGAGCTGCCACTAGAACTTCCGTTGCTCCCCTGGCTGCCCGTGCTGCCGCCGCTTTTTCCGTTCGATTGGCCCGTGCCCTGTCCATTACTGCCGCCGCCCTTACCCTCCTGGCTGACGGCGGTACCGAACAGATTGCCATTAGCGCCGATGATGACAACGGCGGCAATGAGGACCACAATGATCCCCGCTGCAACGTAGATACGACTTCGATTGCCCTGCATAGTTTACTCTCCTTAGATCAATGACTCTTGAAACAGGCAAAATCTCAATCATCGTCCCCGCATTTCAACGATAATTGCTTCCTACCAAGATATTGGTCGTCCGACTCGCGAATAAAGTGTCGTCTGAATAAAAATAGGGACAGCCCGATGAAACTCGATGAATTGACATGCAAAATGCACATATCGGGAAATAATGGAAAATTGTTAGGGTAGCGTAACGGCTGAATTGACTAAAGCGTACTATACTTGACTTCGGCCTGTTGCACAATTCGGAGATACATGCACTTTGCCACAGCACCAACACATGGGGGATTCATGAACAAACTCCGCTTGTCAGTCATCATCGCGTGCGCTACGCTGCTTTGGTCGGGATTATCCGCCCAAACCAATTTAACTGTGGCAGCCCAGAGCGGAGTTTCTCTCTCAAAACTTTCAGCGAGCGTTAACGTGTGCGGTAGTGTCGGCCAGAGCGATTCGTCAACGACATTTCCCACAGTGGATTTGACGAATTGCCCAGCCGATACGGTTGCACCCCCACCACGCAAACCCTGGCAACCGATCAAAGTTATTCCGACGTCAACCTGTGTAGATTGGCTCTTGTACCATACGAACCAGGGCGGCAATTGGGGTATCTTCCGCTTTGGCGAACTTCCAGATAAACCAAAAGCCGATAACAACATCTCCAAGGGCAAAGGCAAAGGCGTCGTGGATATGTCGCCAAGCCGCTCTCCAGACAACCAATGGGTGGCTTTTGCCAGCAACCGCACCGGGAACTGGGAAATTTACGTTGGCAGTATAGACGGCACAATACAGCAGCGCGTGACCTACGCGACCACTGCCGCAAATCTGACGCCGATGTGGTCGCCCGATGGTAAGACGATTACCTTTGTCAGCACCCGTACTGGCACACGGAATTTGTTCGCCTTTGACGTGACTACCGGAACTGAAACGGCTCTCACTCAGGATTCCGCCAGCAGTACCAACCCGTACTGGTCAAGCGATTCCAGCAAGCTGCTTTACCAGAGTGACAGCAGCGGGAAATGGCAGATCACGGAACTGACCCTGGCAGGCCTCAGCAGCAAAACACTGAGCGACGGCACTGCCAACGACATGAACCCTGCTTTTTCACCCGATGGGAAAATGATCGCGTTCCGATCCTTTCGGGGAGGGAACGGCAACAACGGCGTCATCATGGTCATGAACAGCGATGGCAGCAAAGTCACAGCCATTTCGGACGCAAACGGCAACGCTCTCAATCAGGTGTGGTCGGCAGATAGCTCATTGATCGCTTACCAGTCCAGCATTACAGGCAGTGGCGATATCTATGTCTATCAGCTCAGCACGGGCAAGACGCGACGTGTTACGGATAACGACGTACCGGATTATTCCCCGACCTGGCGCTGCAATGCGCCGTTCATTGTTTTCACTTCCGAAATCGGCGGTAGCCCGGCGCTTTACCAAACCTCGGCTTTGCCGATGAATAATCGCGGCGTAAAGCCCGAAGACGTGAACCAATTGAGCTTCGATACGCGCTGGGTTGACCTGTTTCCCGAAAATTCGCCAGCAGTCGAAGATTCCAGCGCCCGTGTGGCGATGGGCATTATGCCAAGATAGGCTATCAGAACGTTGTGATGTCATCAAAGATTGACCTCGCGATTATAGCATTACCGCGTTCGGTCACGTGGCAGCAGTCCAGGTACAGCGGCACACCAGCGGAACGCGCCGCGTCAAGAACGTGTGTTAGGTCTAAAGTGGTCACGTTCTGGAGGTGCGCCAGTACATGCTGTAGCATGGGCCAGGCATTGCTTAAAACTGTGTCCATTTGAGGCTGAACAACGTAAGGATGGCTGGTCATTTCCTGCTCTGCTGGAGAAAGAGGCATTGACCAGATCGTTGGCTGTAGAAAATGATAAAACGTGGCCCTGGAATGGTGGGTATAGCTCGCGGCCATCAGGATAGAATCCCGGTATTGCGTGGCTACTTGTGCCAGCGACATGCGTAATTGTGCAGAGTCAGCGATCTCGGCAGGGACGCTGCCGTCAACAGCGGAGCACATAGCCCACATCACAGATATTTGCAGTGCATCAGGCAGGTTGGCGCACAGGCTGTCCGGGAAGGTCTGGCGGCGGCGATTGACTGCGACAGTGTAGACGCTGCCAGCGTCTACGGCCCCATCATAGAAAATGACGATGTCGTCTCGCTTCAGGTCAATAGTTTGCAGCAGTTGGTATTGGCGAAAGGCGTTCGCTGACCATTCACCCATATTGACAACGCGATAACGGCCAGGGTAATAGCGGTTAAACAGACTCTGCAACTGGCTGGGA
>Ga0070730_10005342_pt1 | contig 11116 bp, 10 predicted proteins | sample Coa_R1_3_FD_66447 | JGI IMG/M metagenome (GOLD analysis project Ga0070730, IMG submission 66447) | Surface soil microbial communities from Centralia Pennsylvania, which are recovering from an underground coalmine fire - Coalmine... | ecosystem: Environmental > Terrestrial > Soil > Unclassified ... | reverse complement strand
CGGCGTTGATGGAGTTGCTGAGTTTCGCCTGGGAGGCGGTGCTGCCCGTCGTTACGTTTTGCAGCGCGGTGACGAGATTCTGCACCGTCGTGAATACGCTCTGATTGGTGCTCGGCGCCACGCTGAAGGTGTCGCCGGTGGCCGGCTGTCCGGTGAGCGTTACTTGCAGACCGTCGTAGCTGATGGCTTGGCCGCTGGTATAGGGCGCGCCCGGGACGGGGGCGCCCGGCGTTACCACGGTGCCGGTCGAATCGAGGATGTTGTAGGTCGTCGTGACGGCGCCGGTGACCGGCGCCGTGGTGGCGGTAAATTGTATCGAGAACGGCTTGCCGTCATAGGCCGCCGCATTGATGACCGTGGTGGTGCCCACCACCCCGCCGCCCGTATTGCCCGCGCCGGCGGTGGCCGTGAAAGTCCCGTTGCCGGTCCGGATGTTGTTGAACACCGCCGCGCCGTTATCGCTGTCGGGAATCGTTTGGCCGGCCGCGATTTGCACCTGGCGCTGACCCTGATCGCCGCTGTAGGTGGCACCGCTGGCGGAGAGCGCGAACGGCCGCGTCTGCGTGGCGAAACCGCCGAAGATGTACTCGCCGTTGCCGTCCTGGGTGTTGGCGAGGGACACCAAGGTTGATTGGATCTGCGTGGCCTGGGTCGCGATTGCACTCAGGTTCTGCGCCGATTGCGTGCCCGAATTCGCCTGCAGCGCAAGATCGCGAAGACTCTGCAGCGCGCTCTGCACCTGCGACAGCGAATTGTCCTCGATGCTCAGGCGCCCTTGTGCACTATTGGCATTGGTGTCGTACTGCTGGCTCTGCGCCAGCGCCTGGGTATAGTTGTTGACGGCGCCGGCCGCGACCGGGTTCTGCGAGGGCGTGGTGAACGACAAGTTCGTCGCGATCTGATTCTGCGTCTGCGACAGGTTGGATTCCAGCGTCGTCATGGCCGAGATGAAATTCAGCTGGTTCAGATTTTGCGTGACACGCATGGTCGTCTTCCCTTATGTCGACTGCACGGCGGTCAACAGATTCTGAAACAAGCTGCTGCCGATTTGCAGGGCCTTGGCCGCCGCCTGATATGCCTGCTGCCATTGCAGCAGGTGCGCCGCCTCTTCATCGAGATTGACGCCGGACGCCGACTGTTGATCGGCGACGGCCTGGGTGTTCACGGCGGCCTGCGCGGTTTGCGCCGTATTGATCTGCTCCGCCTGGCTGCCGATGCCGGTGACCAGCGCGCTGACCGTGCTGGTGACGCTGGCCGTGCCGTTTTGCAGCACCGGGGTCGATTGCAGATTGGCGCTCAAGAGCGCGTTGCGATTGTCGCCGGTGGCGCCGGCGTTGCTCTGGACCGTGAAGGTGTCGCCCGCGGCGGGTGCACCGCTGATCTGCACCTGCCAGCCGTTTTGCGTGATGTTGCCCCCGGGCGTGTAGGCAAAACTGCCCGCGCCGTTCACGGAATAGGTGGTGGGGCTCGTGAACGCGAGCGTGGTCGTAGCGAGCAGACTGGGGTTGGCCGCATTCACCACCGTGCCGCTGCTGATCGTGGCGCTGCCCGTGTTGCCCGCGGCGGCCGTTGCTTGCACCGCACCGGCGGCGGCGATCTTCGAGGGATCGCTCAACAGGACGCTGAAGCCGGCGGCCGCCTGGGCCGTGGGCTGAATCAGGAACTTGTCTCCCGACGCGGGAGTGCCGGACAGGACGATCGAGAGTCCATCGGCCGCGAAGGGCGTTGCGACCGTGCCGTTGCCGCTGAACGGCACCGTGGCTCCGGTCGCGGCATTGGTGAGCGAGTAGGTGCCGCCCTGATAGCTCAACACATAATCATTGGTCGTGAGCGCCCCGACGTTGCTCACGCTCACCGCGGCGCTCACGCCGCCGGTGTTTTGGGTCGACGCCGCGGCCACAGGTGCCCCCGCCGAGAATAGTTTGGAGCCCAGTTGACCCGTGAGATCGAGACCTGCGTTCTGCTGCTGATTGACGGTCTGGCTCAGCGCCACCGCGATCTGTCCCAATTGATTCTTCGCCGGATTGACGATCTGGGTGCGCGCCGCCAAGAGGCCGCCGAGATCGCCGGAGGTGATCGCGCCGCTGATGACGTTGCCGCTGGACGTCGACGTCGAAACCTCCAATTGCGAGGCATCGAACGGATTCGCCACGGTGGTGAGGCTGGTGGTGGCTCCCTGCAGGACCAGCGGCTGTCCGTTGCCGACGAATATGTTCAGCGCGCCATTGCCGTCGAGGGTCGTGGCGATGCCGGTCAACTTCGAAAGGTTCGACACCAGCTGGTCGCGCTGATCGATCAGCTCGTTGGGCGCCTGTCCGCCGCCCTGCGCCGTGCTGACGACGATTTGCTTGTTCAACGACGAAATCGAGGTCGCCAGGGTGTTGATCTGCTGTACGTCGGACGTGATGCGTCCGTTGATATCGCTGTTGAGCGCGTCCAATTGGTTGCTGTTGCTCTGCAGGCTGGCGGCGACGCTCTGGGCCTTGCCGAGCAGCGCCTCGCGCGTCGCGGTCGACGCGGGGTTGTTGGCCACGTCCGACCATGCGCCGTAGAAATTCTGCAGGGCGGTGCTCAAGCCGCCGGCCGTCGTACCGACCAGGTTGTCGATTTGACTGGAGTAGGATTGCAGCGCGTTCAGCTGCCCCAAGGCGCTTTGCGAAGCGTTCAACTGGTTGGCCGTTGCCTGGCTGAAGCTGCGGCTGATGCCGGCGATGCTGACGCCGTTGCCCACGGTCACGTTGCCGTTCGATTGCGGCGGGGCCGTGACCAGCTCCACCGTCTCCTTGGCGTAGCCCGGCGTGTTGGCGTTCGCGATGTTGTTGCTCGTGACGTTGAGGGCCGACTGAAAGGCCTGCAGCGCCCCGACACTGATTCCAAATAAATCCGACAAGCTACGTCTCCACGCTCGAACCCTGGAAATCGCCTAACTCAAAGGGGTATCGGCGGCTGCGGTCATTTCTGAAGCGCGGGCCATTTCTTACAGCTTGATGCTTTTGACCGCCGCCCGCAGGGTGCTGCTGTGCAATATGTCATTCAGCTTGGCGGCGTACTCGGGATCGGTCGCATACCCCGACCGGCCGATGCCGTCGACATAGGCCTGCGCATCCGGGCCGGCTGCCGCTGCGTGCCGGTAGCGCGGCGAATTCTTGAGCAAATTGGCGAAATCGTTGACGCTTTCCTCGATCGAGCCATACGCCCGAAACGCCGCCTGCCGCTGCGTGGCCACGCCCCCCGCGTATTCAATAGTGTTTGCCACCGCCCGTACCCCCTCCCACCTGTCGTCCGCCTTGATGCCGAACAGGTTCAAGCTCGGGTTGCCGTCGGCGGTGTGCGCCATGCGCTTTCCCCAGCCGGTTTCCAAAGCGGCCTGCGCCAGCAGCACCAGCGGGTTCAGGCCCAGGGCTTCGGCCGCGGTGCGAATGGACGGCAGCACTTGATCGACGAATTCACCGACGGTTCGCGTCATCGACGTCGGCGGCGGTGACGTGGCCGGGGCGGCGCTGGATGCCGGCACGGCCGATGTCGGCGCGGCATCTGAGCCTGGCGCGGCAGTTGACCCGGGCGCGGCGGTCGGCCCCGGCATGGCGGTCGATTGCGGCCCGGAAGGCGCTCGCGGAATCGCCGGGGCGCCCGCTTGCTGCGAAACCGCGCGCTCGCCGGGCCGGCCGGAGACCCCGGCGCCGGCAGAGGCGCGGGCCGCGATCTGCCGGGTCAAGAGCGAACCCAAGCCCAGGTCCTGATGTTGGCTCATGGTGAGCGCGATCTGCTTGTCGAACATGTCCTGGTACATGCCCATTTCGTTGCTGTCCCCCTCGCCGACGGCGGCATTCGCGTCGCGCATGCTTTTCAGCATCATCTGCAGAAACAGCGCATCGACCTGCTGTGCCACCGCGTGCAGCGCAGCCGGCGAGTTGGGATCCTTCTTGAGCGCGGCGAGGCCGTTGGGATCGCTGTAGGTGTTCGCGTTCGCCGTGGCGGCCGGCGGCGGGCTGACAGCGAGGGGTTTGATCGCATTGGTCATCGCACGCTCCCGCTTAGAACAGTCAACCTTTTCATGCACGTAGGCCGAATTGGCCAGGTATTTTCCGGACCGCCGTGAATCCATTGCCCTGCGCAGTCCCTGCTCCGCGCAAGCCCCGGGGTAACCATCCCTGGTTACCCGTCGAACGCATGCGTTCGACCCCTGGAGGCTTCGGGAAAAACTTTCTGCGCTCTCGCTATCCCGCTTCGCGCAGAAAGCCGGGGGTTCGCCATCCGTGGCGAACCCCGCCGTCGCATGCGACGGCCCTGTTTTTCACGATCCGGAAAACACCTGTCCAATCCGGCCTCCTCTCGAGCTTTCCCGTCGTTCATGAAAAACTCGGCTTAGATCACGATCAATTCGGCCTGCAGGGCTCCGGCCTCTCGCAGAGCTTCCAGGATGGCCACCAGGTCGCCGGGCGCCGCTCCCACCTCGTTGACGGCACGCACGATCTGTTCCAATTCGACGCCGGGCTTGAACAGGAACATGCGGTTCGAGCCTTGATCGACCTTGATGGTCGAATTGCTCACGACCTTCGTTTCTCCGTTGGAAAAAGGCGCCGGCTGACTGACGCTTTGCTCTTCTTTGATGGTGACGGACAAGGACCCATGGGACACGGCCGCCGGACTGACCGTCACGTTGCTGCTGATGACCACCGTGCCGGTCCGCGAATTGATGATGACGCGCGCCGCGGCGCTGCCGGGATCCACCTGCAAGTTCTCCACCATCGACAGAAAGGCGATGCGCTGCGTGGCGTCGTGCGGAGCGCGCACCAGGACGGAGCCCCCGTCGACGATGGTGGCTGAGCCCTCCCCCACGCCTCGGTTGACGCTCTCGACCAGGCGCGTCGCGGTGGTAAAGTCCGGCGTGTTGAGATTCAAGGTGATGGTATCGCCCTGCGTGATCTGCGTGGCCACCGCGCGTTCGATGGTGGCGCCGTTCGGAACCCGGCCGGAACTCGGTACGTTGACGGTGAGCTTCGAGCCGTCGGTGCCTTCCACGCCGAAGCCGCTGACGATGAGGTTGCCCTGCGCAATGGCATAGATCTGACCATCCAGACCGTGCAGGGGTGTCACCAGCAGCGAGCCGCCGCGCAGGCTCTTCGCGTTCGCGATCGAGTTCACGGTGATGTCGATGGTTTGTCCCGGCTTGACGAATGCCGGCATGACGGCATGCACGGAGACCGCGGCGACGTTCTTCAGCTGCGGATTGACGTTCGCGGGCACGGTCACCCCCAGCTGCGCCAGCATGTTCTTCAGGGACTGTACGGTGAACGGCGCCTGGCTGGTTTGATCGCCGCTGCCGTCCAAGCCGACCACGAGGCCGTAGCCGATCAGTTGGTTGGTGCGTACCCCCTGCACCTGCGCCATGTCCTTGATGCGCTCGGCCTGCGCGAGCGGCACGGCTGCCAAGGTCAGGATCGATAGCGCGAATAGTCGGGTGAACATGATGCTGGGCCTCGTGCCTGGACTTTGAGCCGCTTAGAACGGCGCGAACGGTGAGTTGAAGAACCGCGCGAGCCAGCCCATGCGATTGGTGCCGTCGACCACTCCCTTGCCCGAGTAGCTGATGTGGGCGTCCGCGATCTTGTCGGAGGTCACGGTGTTGTCGGTGGCGATGTCGGCCGTACGAATCACGCCCGCGATGTGCACGTACTCGTCGCCCTGGTTGAGGTGCAGGGTCTTGTCACCCTGCACCACCAGATTCCCATTGGCCTGCACGTCGGTCACGGTCACGGTCAGGCTGCCCGCCAGACTGTTGCTTTGCGTCACCGCGCCGGCACCGTCGAAGCTGTCGGAGCCGGTCATCGACGTGTTGAGTATGGGCACACCCTTGGTGGTGATGGTCTTGCCGAAGATGGTGGGTCCGGTATTCGCGACCGCCGTCGCCTTCGTGGTCTTGGTCTCCGCGTTCTTGCTGGCGGCCGTGGATTCGTTCAGCTTGACGGTCAGGATGTCGCCGATGCGGCGCGCCTTCAGGTCCGCAAAGAGTTCCATCTGCTGTCCGGCCTGATAGATGGCCCCGTCGGTGCGCGGCGTGGGCGGCGGCAGCGCCCGCGTCACCACCGGTTCGGGTTTGCGTTCCTTGGCCGGGAGCATGCCGCAGCCCGCCAACATCATCGCGCAGAGAACGGCGCCGCCGGTGAACCGCAGAGCCGAGAGGAGACCGGGTTCGAGATTATTCATCATACGTTCTGCGTCAGGTACTGCAACATCTGATCGGTGGTGCTGATGGCCTTCGAGTTCATTTCGTAGGCCCGCTGGCATTGGATCATGTTGACCAGTTCCGTTACTGTGTTCACGTTCGATGTTTCGAGCGAACCCTGCGAAAGATTTCCGAGGCCGCCGGTACCCGGCGTGCCCACCTGCGGCGCGCCGCTCGATGCGGATTCCGTCAACAGGTTGTTGCCGACGGGCTGCAGGCCCTGCACGTTGATGAAGCTCGCAAGCTGGATCTGACCCACGCTGGTGGCCTTGGCCGAACCCGCCGTGGTCACCGACACCGTGCCGTCGGTGCCCACCGAGACCGATTGCGCATTCGCCGGGATGGTGATCGCGGGGGAAATCGGATTCCCGCTGGAGTTCACCACATTGCCTTGCGAATCCATCGAAAAAGCGCCGTCCCGCGTGTAGGCGATCGTTCCGTCCGGCATGGTGACCTGGAAGAAGCCCAGACCGGTGATCGACATGTCCAGATTGCCCTGGGTCTGCAGCACGCTGCCTGTGTGTAGTTCTTTTCGGTGGCCGCGATGCGCACCCCGGTGCCCAGGGAGAGCCCGGTGGAGTACTGCGTGTTTTGCGTGCTCTGTGCGCCCACCTGCTGTACGTTCTGGTACATCAGATCCTGGAATGCCGCTCGGTCGGCCTTGAAGCCGGTGGTGTTGGTATTCGCGAGATTGTTCGCGATCACCGACATCTGGGTGTTTTGTGCGTCGAGGCCGGTTTTTGCGGCCCATAGTGCGAGATTCATGGTGGATTCCTTTGTCTCTTGGCTCTTGTTCTCAAGCTGCCATCATCATGCGCTGAGCGCTTTGTTCGTTCTGGTCCGTGGAGCTGATGCTCTTGATCTGCAATTCGTACAGACGCTGCAGTTCGATCATGTTGACCAATGACTGGGCGGCGTTGACGTTGCTCGATTCAAGCTCGCCGGAAACGACGGTCACCGTTTCGTCCGTCTTGGCCTGGCCGCCGCTCTTGAGGCGCAAGAGACCGTCGGGTCCTTTCTGCAGATCCTTCGTGGAGGGATTCACCAGCTTGATCCGGTCGACCTGCGATTGGGCCGCGGCGGAAAGGCCGAGCGGCACTACCGACACGGTGCCGTCGGTCCCGATGGTCACCTGGGTCGAGGGAGGCACCGTCAAGGGACCGGACTCCGACAGCACGGGGAACCCCGTCGAGGTGATGACCGCGCCCAACGCAGTCACCTGCAGATCGCCTGCCCGGGTGTAGGCCTCTTTGCCGTCGGCACCGCGCACCGCGATGAACCCCTTGCCGTTGACCGCGATATCGAGCGGACTGCCGGTGTTCATCAGGACACCGCTCGAGAAATCCGTGCCCGCATCGCCGGCGACGGCGTTGACGCGGGTGGCGTACCCTGGTCCGTAGATCGGCTCGCTGGTGAACGCGACGCCGTCCGCACGGAAGCCCGTGGTGCTGGAATTCGCGATGTTGTGGTTGTTGACGGCCTGCGCTTGCATGATTTGCTTCGCGCCGGTCATCGCCACGTACAGCCCTCTGTCCATATTTAAAGTCCTATCGGTACGAGTCGATTCGATCTAGACGTTCGCGGTGTTACTCGCGCCATCAATGGCCGATGTTGATGATGGTCTGCGATTCTTGGTTGGCCGTCGTGATGACCTGCGCATTGGCCTGGAACGCCCGCTGCGCCGTGATCATGTCGACCAGCTGCGTGGTCAAATCGACGTTGGAACTTTCCAGCGCTCCGGACTGAATGCTGCCGAAGCCTGCGGATCCTGCGACTCCCGAAACGACCGTGCCCGAGGTGAAGGTTTCCGACCAGTTCGTGTCGCCCAGCGACTTCAAGCCCTGCGGGTTCGGGAAATTCGCCATCGCCAATTGGCCGAGCTGCGTGGATCGGCCGTTGGTGTAGACCGCCGAGACGATGCCGGTCGGGTCGATCGCCACGGTGCTGAGCTGACCCGTCGCATATCCGTTCTGGGTGATGGAGGTGACGCCGAATTGGCCGCCGTACTGCGTCGTTTGTCCGAAGTTGAAGGCCAATGACATGGGCTGCGCGCCGCTGGTCGGGGTGAAGCCGTTGAAATTGAGCACTCCGCCCACTGGGGCGGTCACCTGTCCCGAGCTGCCGAAGGTCAGTGTTTGCGTCGGTCCGGCCGAGACACCGTTCACCGTCATATCCACCGACCAGGTATTGGCGGGTGCAGCCTGCTGCGAGAAGAACATGGTGGCCGGATAGGCGTTGCCCAGCGAGTCGTACACCGTGGTCGAAGTCGACTGGTTGTAGGTGAGCGAGTTGGCCGGGTTGAACGGCGCGACCGAGGGCGGCGTGGTATTCGCCGGCAGGTTCAGGATCACCGTACCGGTGGTGGTGGCCAACGGCGCGCTCTGCGCGGTTTGCAGGTTGAGGTTCGACAGAGTGCCGGTGTTGAAGCCGCCGTTGACCAGCGGCGGGTACACCTGCAGCGCCTCGCCCGTGGAACTGATGACGTTGCCGGACTTGTCCTCGCCGAACTGGCCGTTGCGCGAGTAGACCAGGCCGTTGGCGCTCTTCAGCGTGTAGAAGCCGTCGCCGCTGATCGCGAGATCGAGGTTCGAGGAGGACGTGGTGATGTTGCCCTGCGTGAACTGCTGCCGCGTGCTCGACAGGCGCACGCCTTGTCCGATGACGGAGTTGTTGAGGTTCACGGCGCCGGCGGCGTAGACGTCGGCGAATTGCGCGCGCGCATCCTTGAAGCCGATGGTGTTCGCGTTGGCGATGTTGTTCGCGGTGACGTCCAGATCCGAACTGGCGGCCGTCAATCCCGATAGTGCTGTGCTGAATGCCATGGAAGTAGTCCTTTAGTGGTTCAATTTGAAATTTGCTTGACGCCGCTGAACGGCACGCTGCCGAGTCCGCTCACGTTCAAGGTAAGTCCGGTCTGTCCGGCGCCCATCGTGACGCTCTGAACGATCCCGTTCACATACGTGGTGGCCGCGGTGGCCCCCGATGCGCCGCCGTTGAACTGCGCGCTCAAGGTGTACTGGCCGGCGGGCGCCTGCGAGCCGTCCTGCAGCTTTCCGTCCCAGGAGAAATTTGCGAGCCCGTTCGATTGCGCGCCGAGATTGATCTGGCGCAGCAGCGCGCCGCTGCTGTCGGAGATGTTGACCACCGCCTGCGAAGTGGTCTGCGGCACCTCGATGGCGCCGGATACGGATCCGTTCGCCGTGAGATTGGCCGTCTTACTGCTGACCAGTGCCTGATGACCGAGCAGCGAAGACGCCTGCAGCGCCTGGCTCGACACCAGCGAACTCGACAACGCGCCGAATGAGGTGTTCAGCTGCGTGATGCCCTGCACCGTGCTCAGGGAGGCGAGCTGGTTCAGGAACTGGTTGCTGTCGACCGGGCTGGTCGGGTCCTGATTCTTGAGCTGCGCGAGCATCAGCGTCAGGAAATTCGTGCCGCCGAGGGTCGCCGCGCCGGCGGCCGGGGCGCTGCCGGAGCTGCCCGAAGCGGAGCTCGTGCTCGTCGCGCCGGTGTAGCTCGGGTTGGGGAATAGTACGGAAGAAGTCATGAATAATTCCTAGTGTTTATCAATGTCCCATCGCGATGGTCTTGAGCAGCAGGTCGCGCGCCGTGTTGATGCACTCGACGTTGGTCGCAAAGGAGCGGTTGGCCGAGATCATGTTGGTCATCTCTTCGATCGAGTTGACGTTCGACATGAAGACGTAGCCGTCCTTGTTGGCGAGCGGATGGTCCGGCTGATAGCGCATGGCGGAGGGCGCCTTGCTCTCCACCACGCCAACCACCCGCACGCCGGCCGCGGCCGCCTCGCCGTCGAATCCGGCTTGGCCGGCGTCCATCATGGTTTGGAATACCGGATGGCGCGCCCGGTAGACCTTGCTTTCGTCGCCGTTGACGCTTTCGGCATTGGCGAGATTGCTGGCCGTGGTATTGAGCCGTATGGTCTCGGCATTGAGGGCGCTGCCGGCGACGTTGAACACATTGAACAGAGACATCTTCTTTCTCCTTGGCGGCGTGCCGGTTACCGGCCCGCGCCTATTGACCGGCAATGGCAAACTGCAGTTCGGCGATTCTGCTGTTGATGAACATGAGGCTCGCCTGGTAGCGCACGTTGTTCTCCGAGAAGGCTGCCTGTTCGACCGGCATTTCCACCGTGTTGCCGTCCAGGGACGCCTGGAACGGGTTGCGGTATTTCAATTCGCCGCCGCCCTCCTCGGCATCGTTCAGGGCGATATGCGAAGCTTGCGTGGTGCTCATGGGCAGCCGCGCGGACGCGTCGGTGCCGGCGAGCACTTCGCTGAAATCGATGTCGCGCGCCTTGAAGTTCGGCGTATCGGCATTGGCCATGTTCGCTGCGAGGACTCCGATGCGTTGTCCGTGCAGCAGCAGCGCCCGCTCATGAATGCCAAAAATGTTGTCGAACATGTCGTTGATCTCCTCGGGTGGGGATAAAGCAAGTGCTGTGCCAAGCGCTGATAACGGGCGATTGGCTGCCCGGCCGGCTGATTCCCGCAACATGGCAGACGCCGGTGGCCGCGGCGGCGGCAAGGACTTGCCGCGGGCGGCGAGCGGGCGGCAGCCGGCGGGCCGGCGGCAGTTGAGCCTGGGAGCCTGTCTGAGTATTTTCCGTGCGGGTGGCCTGCCGCCCCGCACCGGCGCATCGCAAGCGCGATGTGCTCGTCCTTTCCGTGGGCGATCCAGGAGTGGAAGCGGCGGTCACGGCACGTGGCTTGCCCCTCATCAGCCATCACCGGCGCAGTCGCAAGCGCGACGGTGCCCGTCCTTGCCGTGGGCGATCCCATGAAAGGACCTGGCGGACGGTCATGGCACGTGGCTTGCACCTCATAATCCCATCTTGCGCAAACCGTCAAAATTCCGTCGGGCCGCCCTCCT
>Ga0070730_10005341_pt1 | contig 11117 bp, 10 predicted proteins | sample Coa_R1_3_FD_66447 | JGI IMG/M metagenome (GOLD analysis project Ga0070730, IMG submission 66447) | Surface soil microbial communities from Centralia Pennsylvania, which are recovering from an underground coalmine fire - Coalmine... | ecosystem: Environmental > Terrestrial > Soil > Unclassified ... | reverse complement strand
CTTGACCATTCATGCGCATTGATCCACCCCCGAGAACTCATCTCAAGAAAAAGGACCTCGCCAACTGTTGGAGGCTTCTGATTTCTTGGGTCAGGCCACAGAAATGTGTCCGCTAGCCCTGACTTGATAGCTACCAAAACAACGCGTGGCCGGAGTTGGGACACTCCAAAGTGGCAGGCGTTCAATAGTCTCCAGCCAGACTTATATCCGAGCTTCTCAAGCTGCTGACTGATTCCACGCCTATATTGGTTGAAGATTGGGTCCAAAATGCCTCTGACGTTTTCAATCATCACGGCCTTCGGCTGACATTCCTCTACAAGGCGCATAGCAGTCGGGAAAAGATCTCTCTCATCAGACGGCCCAAGCTGTTTCCCGGCCACGGAGAACGGGGGACACGGCACGCCACCGGCCAGCAAATCAACACCTTTGAAGCTTGAGGCACTGAATGTCCGCAAGTCCTGCTCGATAACATTCCACGAGGGACGATTATGACGTACGGTTGCACACGCATACGGGTCGATCTCCACAACAGCGACGTGCTCAAACTTTGCAGTCTCAAGCCCCAGTGCTTGGCCACCTGCTCCGGCACAAATCTCTACAGAAGTTAGTTTTCGTCCCATTGCCACAGTGGATTATATCGCATCAGTATCCCATCTATGGGAATTTTTAGGCATGACCGGTGCGACAATCCAGTTCTCGAACATGCCAAAGAGACCCAAACATGTTCCGCGGCCTTATGTTGCCTACAAGAAGAAACTGGCCAAGGAGATTGGCGTTCGCATACGGCGAAGGCGTCTAGAGCTAAAGTTGTCTCAAACAAACCTCAGGGATAAGTTGCAGCTTGAAAGCGTAATTATCACGCGTTCTCAGCACAGCAGGCTTGAGCGCGGTGAGCGTCTTCCACTTGCTTCGGAGATTATCGGGCTGTGCAGGGTCCTAGACGTCTCGTCTGATTGGCTCTTGACAGCCGAAAAGCGTAGTGGCGGTCGATGAGTTCCTCTCCCACAATGAGCCAAATTGACCTTAACGCGGAGTTTCAAAAAGTCCACGCTTGGGTCATGTCCTCTCGCCGTCACCCTGACACTCAACTTGTCACAATGGGTCACATATTGAAGCCCCCATTCAATATCGCGTGCGAGATTCAAGGCCAAAGGATGCGAGTCACAATACTCGGTCAGGGAGACCAAGCAGAGTTCACCTGCAACCGAGTTGTCGTGAGCAAGTATCGTCCCAATCAACTTGGCTTGTTCTTGGTTAACGCGGACAACGTAGTTATCGAACGACGTTTCGTCGCTTCGCTCACTGGCCTTTTTCAACGGATTCTTGCGTCGTTCCCTCCAGGCTCACAATTCAGTAGCGAGGAGCTTTATGCCAAAGTCCAAAGGATTGATGGTCGTTCTCAATCTCACGCGCGGCGTCGTTGGAAGGAACTCAAGTACGACTACGGATTCGATGTAGACACTAGCGAAGACCGGAGTTCATATTGGCGCGGCAACTCAAAAGTTCCGATCAAGGACCCGTTCCCTCGACCCGATGACAGCAAACTGCAAGAGGACATGATCCCAGCTTTGGTATCGTCTCAGGGCAAGAAACCCAATGACGTGTTGGAATGCAATCGTTGCGGGGCGGCGATTCTGTTCCACAGACGAAATACGAATGACACTAGCTCGGATGATTTGTTATTACCGGAACCACACCTAGCTGCACAGGTAACGATACAGGGCGAAGGCGTGCAGAGGGGACTCCTCGATCACAGGAGACCTGTTTTTCAAGGTGGGGGCGAAGAAGAGTTCAATTTGCAGTTCTTCTGCGAGACCTGCAACAATCTCAAAGCGAACATCTGCAACAAATGCCCATACGGGTACCGCTGCGACACTTGCATTTGGGCTTTCCCGGAAACGGTTAGATCCCGTCGAATCGTTTTGGTACTGCCGGATCAAGCAGTTGACAAGTTGAGAAAGCGTTTTGGGCAGGATCTAGACAAGGGTATCTCAGATTTCCTTGCCAAATTAGACTAACGGACACGCTTTCACGATGGTTCTAATTTCTTCCCGGAAGCCCTGACCACCGGCTTCTATCTACCCGGAGGAGAAGTCGTGCTAGCCCAACCGGAGCGTCCCGTGCCTAACGGCTCCAAACTGGGCTGAAGTCTATCGGCCCGCTGCTGCCGCCAGTGCCGCGTTGGCCCGCGCACGAGGCAGATAGTGGTAGTTCCAGCCGGCAAGAAATCCCTCCCAACCCGCAAAGGCCCAGGGCAGCACCCGCTCCATTTTGTGGTGATGCATGCGGTGGGCCAGATACATTCCTCCCGTCAGGGCGGCAAAGCCTCCGGCGGCGTAAACGGCCGTGCCCGCCCGGCTGCCCACGAAAGGCCGGGCGATGGGGTTGGTTTCTCGGAATCCTGGATATGCAAGGACCCGCTCCGTGGCCACCAGGTCACCCGCCAGCGCCACTCCAAACGTCCCCAGCGCCAGGCTGTTCCGGAAATCGAAGAACCGGTGTTCGTCCACCGGACGCACCCGGATGGCCGTGGCAGGGACTGAAGCCGGCTCAGGCGCGGAAGGCAGATCCTCCGCCATGGCAACGCCGCAGGCCAACAGGCAGAGAGACAAGAAAATGGCAGCAAGCTTCATTCAGGTTCCCCTTGCATACAGGCCCACTTCAAAATTGAGAGCGTGCAGCCAACACTATCCTCGGAAAACCCTGCAATGGAATACGCTTCATGCCCTGGTTAAACGCTTATTTCCTGCCAGGCAGAAAATCTTAAAGAAACAAACTTTTGTTGAGTGGCAGCAGCCCAAAGTTGTGCTACATTGCTCTTCAAACCCATGACAGATTCAATTTCAGGAAAACCTGCGCCGCAGTTTTCTACGGCTGAGTACGCTGAGAATCCCGGCGCCAATACCTGCCAGGTATGCGGACAGCCGGCAGGCCCCAATTATTACCGGCTTGGTGACGCCGTCTCATGCCGCAACTGCGCCCACAAACTCAAGGCATCCATGACCCAGGACAACCACGCCCTGTTTATGCGCAGCATTGTGCTGGGTATCGGCGGAGCGATTGTGGGAATGGCCCTGTATTCGGGCTTTACTATTTTGACCGGCATCTATATCGGCTATGTCTCTCTCGCCGTCGGCTTCATTATTGCCAAAGCCATGATGCTCGGCTCCAAAGGAGTGGGTGGCCGGCATTACCAGATCGCCGCCGTCCTGCTCACCTATGCTGCCGTCTCCCTGTCGGCGGTTCCCATCGCCCTGGCCCAGATAGCCAAACACCGCAACCACGCCCCGTCTCATCAAACGCAGATACAACCATCTTCTTCGCCAACCAGCAACTCGGCGGAACAGCCAGCCTCACCGGAACAGACGAGTGCGGATGCTCCTGCGGCAAAGGCCGAAAGCCATCCATCACGCCCTGACCTGGGCACGATGATTGGAAAATTGTTTTTCATCGGTCTGGCCTCGCCTTTTCTTGAGCTTCAGGATGGGTTCAACGGAGTGATTGGCCTGGTGATTCTCTTTGTGGGAATTCGCATTGCCTGGAAGATGACTGCGGGATAACTTTTGTCGATGATTTTCAAATCAGTGCTGGTGATATTCGATATTCGGGTGCTGGACTCCAACGCACCCTCGTGCGAACATCAATAAATCGTGTCTTTCCCATCTGCATTAATGCCAGTCTGTAAGCGCTGCCGGCATGAGATTGCGCCGGGAGCCCTGGCCTGTGAAAATTGCCACGCTCTGGTCAACTCCGACGAGCTCGACCGCATCTCGGCGCGGGCGCGGGCGCTCGAAGCCAATGGCAGCCTTCACGAAGCCCATGAGCAGTGGCAAATGGCCCTGCAGCTTCTGCCGTCCGCTTCCGAGCAGGCCAACTGGATTCGCAGCCATCTGCGCGAACTGGAGCAGGCCATCAACACATCCGGCGACCCGAACAGCCAGCGCAAATGGGCCAAACGTCTTGGCCCGCTCGGGCCAGTGGCGATTCTGCTGGCCAAGTTCAAAGGTGTGATTTATGCCCTGTTCAAACTGAAATTTCTGTTCAGTTTTCTTTCCTTCATCGCCATTTACTGGGCCATTTGGGGACCGTGGTTCGGCGTCGGCTTCGCCGTGCTGATTCTGGTCCACGAAATGGGCCACTTCATTGAGATTCGGCGGCGCGGTCTTCCAGCGGAGCTGCCCGTCTTTCTGCCTGGCTTCGGCGCCTATGTGCGCTGGGACGCCATGGGCGTTTCTCTCGAAACCCGGTCTATTGTTAGTCTGGCGGGACCGTTCGCCGGATGGATCGGCGCGGCGCTGTGCGGCCTGCTGTGGTGGCAGACCGGCAATCAAATCTGGGCGGCGCTGGCGCGTTTCAGCGCGTGGATCAACATCCTGAATCTGATTCCCGTCTGGACGCTCGATGGCAGCAGCGCCATCCGCGCCATGAGTAAGCTGGAGCGCGCGGTACTGCTGATCGTTGCGGCAGGACTTGGCTGGGGGTTCAATGAATATATTTTTTACATCGTGGCGGCCGGTGTAGTCTGGCGTCTCTTCACCAAAGACGACCCGCCCGAGTCCAGCCCGTTGATCACCGCTTACTTTATCGCCGTGCTCGCGCTCCTCGGCCTCACCGTCTGGCTAATGCCTGGACACGGCCCCGCAGTCAAGGTGTTTGGTGCTGTCTGACCGCGTGCAAAGCAGTCATCGCGCCATTTGCCCTGCTCCGGCTTCGATTTCCCGGCCCAGCCTCAGCACGGCGTCGAGAAACTCATCGAAATCGTCTCGCGTGCTGCGATGGTTCACATTCGCTACTCGCAGAGCAAATTTTCCGTTCAGCGTGGTCGCCGAAGGTACGGCAATTCCCTGCTCCTGTATGCGCAGCAACAACTCCGTATTCAACTGGTTCAGCTCCGCATCCGAAAGCCCCGGCCTCACATAGCGAAAGCAAACAATGTTCGAGGGTGCGGGCGCCAGCAGTTCCAGCTCATCGGATTGCCGGATGCGTTCAGCCAGATACTCCACATCATGAATATTCTGCTCGATCACCCGGGCAAAGTGCTCCACGCCATGGACTTTGAACTGCATCCAGATTTTCAGCGCCTTGAAACCGCGCGTGAGATCGAGACCCAGATTGGCAAAACGCAATCCACCGGCGATCACGCCCCGCTCATATTGCGTGAGATACGAAGCCGTGGAGGCAAACGCCTCATGATGCAGCCGCGAATCGCGCACCAGAAAACCGGCGCACTCAAACGGCAGTGAAATCCATTTATGCAGATCGAGGCCCAGCGAATCGGACTTTTCCATTCCGGCAGCCAGTTGCCGGTATTTAGGCGAGATGCGCGCCCATGCGCCAAAAGCTCCGTCCACGTGAAACCAGAGATCGTGCTCTCGGGCCATCTCCGCCAGGGCTTCCAGATCGTCAAAAGCTCCGGTGTTTACCGTGCCCGCAGTCCCAATCAGGCAAATAGGCTTGTGCCCGGCCTCGCGGTCGCGCCGGATCATCTCGCGCAGTGCGCGCAGATCCATGGTGTAATCCGCATTCACGGGGACCGTACGCAGGGCCTCGCGCCCCATGCCGATGAATTCCATTCCTTTGAACGCCCAGTTGTGGATCTCGGCTGAGCCATAGACCAAAAGTTTTGGCCCGCCGCCCTGTACGCCGGCTTCGCGTATGTCATAACCGCACTTCGCATGGCGCGCCACGGCCAGCGCCAGAATATTGGCCATGGTCCCGCCCGTGACCAGTAGGCCACTCGAAGTCGCCGGATATCCCATCAGCTCCGCGATCCAGCGCAGTACCTCTGCTTCTACGAATGCAGGCGCCTGATTGAAGCCGGCCATGTGCGGATTCATGGCCGCGGCCAGCATGTCCGCCATCATGCCCAAAGGCGTCCCCGTTCCCTGCACCCAGCCCCAGAAGCGGGGATGAATGTTGCCATTGGTATAGGGCATGATTCGCTGCCGGAAATCGGCGTACACCTCCGCCGCATCCGCGCCGCGCAACGGGACAGGAGCAGCAAAGGAGTCGCGCACCTCGGGCGGCATCGGCTGCCATGCGGGGCGCTCCCGCACATTCTTCAGATAGTCGAGCGCATCATCCACCATGCGGTGCGCGAGAGCGCGAAACTCGTCCCAGTTTTCCGGATCGAGAGTCACACGAGATTCAGGTTTAATATTCATAGCTGAAGTTTGCTTGCGGACAACAGACATCCGCTATCCGGGAGTTGCGGTCAAACCGCGAAACTATCGGCAGCGGTACGGTCACAACTATAGAGAAATATCCTGTGCGTTCCCAGATACAAGATGAGCAAAATTCACATCACATCTGTTTGCATCAGAAAAGGCATGGAAAGCAACCTTGTTCATCCCCGACTATGTTCTGTGAAACGGGAGCCGGGTCTTGTCTGATACAGCCGCCATGTACGAGAGCATTCGCGCCGCCATTTGCAAAATTCCGCGCGGTAAAGTCTCGAGCTACGGCGCCATTGCCCAGGCAGCAGGCTTTCCCGGCGCTGCACGGCAGGTCGTCTGGACACTACGCCAGTCCCACGGACTGCCCTGGCACCGCGTCGTCGCTTCCGGTGGAAGAATCGCCTTGCCCGGAGAAGCCGGATTTGAACAGCGCTTCCGCCTGGAAGCGGAAGGAATCGGCTTTTCCGGCAGGCGAGTGCGCATGAAGGAATTTGAGTTCCATTTCCCCGCCAAAGCCAAACGCAAGGCCGTCAAAAGCAAGTCCGCACGCAAAAAGAAGTAAGCGTCCCAGGGCAAAACAGCCCGCAACATTTTGTTGACTTCCAAAGTTGACTGGACTTATATTTTGGGTACACGAGAAAGGAGGGCGATCCAAAATAAATGACAAATTCTGACTGTAGCAATCAACGTGAGGTGGCTGAGGCTTAAGGCGTACGCTCTTAAGACCTGGCGAGCAGGATTCGCAAAGGCCCTGTTGCATCAAGCAGAGCAACGCCTTCAGCCAATCCCAACAGACTACCGACGGCCCCGTGAAATAAACGCGGGGCCGTTTACTGTTTGGGCATAATTTTTTACAAAACAATTTCAGATTTCCGTACTCCACTTTCATCCAAACGGAATGCATGCACCCAGCCCCGCACCGAATGCCCAGAGAAATGTTTACGTCTTTGGGGTTACATCGTTCTTCAACGATATCGCCACGGAAATGGCCTACTGGGTGCTGCCCGCATTTGTGGTCTCGCTCGGCGGCGGCCCGGCGGCCCTGGGCGTAATCGAGGGCATCGCGGAGAGCGTGGCCGCTTTGGGCCAGCTCTTTTCCGGCTACCTCACCGACAGGATTACCCATCGCAAACCACTGGTGATAGCGGGATATTTTGCCGCCAACGTTGTAAAGCCCTTTCTGGCCATCAGCACCCACTGGTGGCACATTCTTCTGATTCGTTTTTCCGATCGCATGGCCAAGGGGCTGCGCGCCACTCCACGCGACGTGATCCTCGCCGGCTCGGTCCCCAAAGAGAAGATCGGCAGCGCGTATGGACTACTGCAATCCATGGATTCGGCCGGCGCGGTGCTCGGCCCGCTGCTGGCGCTGTTCATCCTGTCGCGCAGCGGAAACGTAAGAACGGTATTTTGGTGGGCCGCCGCGCCGGGAATGCTGGCTTTTTTGGTCGTCCTGCTGGCCAAAGAAGTTCGCACGGGGAAAGCACCCGCCGCGTCCGGCAGGCCCGCATCGACTGCCGCCCATCTGCCCGCGCGCTTTTTTTACCTGCTGTTTGCAGTGCTGATTTTTTCGCTCGGCAACTCGAGTGACATGTTTCTGGTGCTTCGCGCCCAGCAAAGCGGCATCAGCCTCAAGTTTGCTCCGCTGCTGGGTCTGGTGTTTAACCTTACCTACACTTTGGCTTCGTGGCCCGCGGGCTGGTTCAGTGACCGCTTCTCCAAACCAGCCATCGCGGCCAGCGGATATCTGGTATTTGCCGCGACCTACTTTGTTTTTGCCAAAGCGCCCAGCCATGCCGCGCTGTGGATCATGATGTCCTGTTATGGCTTCTACTATGCTTTGACCAGCCCGGTGCTGCGCGCCCTGGTGGTGGAAACCGTGCCCGCCGATTCCCGCGGACGCGCATTCGGCATCTTCTACTTTGTCACCAGTATCACCGCCCTGCTGGCCAGCCTGATTACCGGCGAGTTGTGGAAGCATTTTGGACCGGAGCTGCCGTTCAGCCTCTCGGCCCTGCTGGCGCTGATCGCCGCCGCCATGCTGTTCGCTGCTTTTCTGAAATCGCCCTGGAACAACAGGCAAAGAGTGACTGCTTAATACCGGAACGCCGGCCGCTTCCTCATTTTCGCCAGCAGAAAAATCACAATCTGGAAGCAGAGCGCGCCGGTCATATCGAGCATAACGTCATACGGGCTGCTGGTGCGGGAAGGAATAAAGCTCTGGTGAAATTCATCTAAACTGGCGGCAAGCAGAGTCAGGGTCATCGCCAGACCGCTCCAGCGCAGCATCCACGGAGCCGGGGCAGGCAGCACGGCGCGCCACGAGCGGAAAGCCAGCCAGCTGAGCGTGCCATACACGGTAAAGTGCGCGCCTTTGCGAACCAAAAAATGGACCAGATCGAAAACCTGCGGAGACAAACCGCCAAACAAAAAACGCACAACAATTTTCAGAACGCCGCCCGTGTGCTCCGCCGAGAAGGTGTCGGTAGAGAACGAGGCGATCAGCGCGAGCCACAGCACCGTGGGAAACCACGATGCTGCTTTCCGCCAAAATGGGTTGGAAACTGGATGCTGGACTACAGTGGTGGACAAAATACCTCTCTTTTACTCGACCCGATAATTGGGAGCTTCCTGGGTGATCACCACGTCGTGCACGTGGCTTTCACGCAATCCGGCTCCGGTGATGCGGACGAACTTCGCTTTCTGCTGCAACTCCGGAATCGTCTTAGCTCCGCAGTACCCCATGCCCGATCGCAAACCGCCCACCAGCTGGTACACCGTGGCCGCCAGCGTGCCGCGATACGGGACACGCCCTTCAATGCCCTCGGGAACGAACTTGTTCAGGCGATTCGAGCTGCGCGCCCCCTGATCTTCCGAGGATGAAACCGTGTCATATTCATCCATCTTCTGCGAGTAGCGTTCTCCCGAACCTGCCGCCATGGCCGCCAAAGAACCCATGCCGCGATAGGACTTGAACGTCCGGCCCTGATAAAGAATGGTCTCGCCCGGGCTTTCTTCCGTACCGGCAAAGAGAGACCCGATCAATACCACGCTCGCGCCGGCGGCGATGGCTTTAGTGATGTCGCCTGAATATTTGATGCCGCCATCGGCGATGACAGGCACGCCGGAATCGCGGGCCGCTCGGGAAGCCTCGGCAACCGCCGTAATCTGCGGAACACCGGCCCCGGTAACAATACGGGTAGTGCAAATGGAGCCTGGGCCAATACCTACCTTGATCGCGTCCGCGCCGGCCTTGATCAGGGCGCAGGCACCTTCATGCGTTCCCACGTTGCCGGCGATCAGGTCCGTCTCCGGCAGCTTCGCCTTGATGATCTTCACCGCTTCCAGCACCCGGCTGGTATGGCCGTGCGCGCTGTCGATGGTCAGCACGTCCACCTTGGCTTTGACCAGTTCCTGCGCGCGCTCCAGAAAATCGCCTGTAGCGCCAATGGCCGCGCCCACCAGCAGGCGCCCATGCGAATCCTTGGCGGCATTGGGATATTTAAGTTTCTTCTGAATGTCCTTCACCGTGATCAGGCCGCGCAGGTTGTAATTGTCGTCCACCACCAGCAGCTTCTCGACCCGGTGCTCGTGCAGGATCTTCTCCGCGCTTTCGAGCGTGGTGCCCATGGGCACGGTAATCAGATTTTCCCTGGTCATCACCTTGCTGATGGGAATATCCGTGCGCGTCTCAAAGCGCAGGTCGCGGTTGGTAAGAATGCCCACCAGTTTCTTGTTGGTGGTGACGGGGACGCCGGAAATCTTGTAGCGCCGCATCAGCTCCAGAGCGTCGGAAATCCTGTGCTCGGGCGAAAGCGTGATCGGGTCCATGATCATGCCGCTTTCCGACCGCTTGACCTTGTCGGTCTCATCCACCTGCTGCTCGATCGAAAGATTGCGGTGGATAATGCCCATTCCGCCCTGCTGCGCGATGGCAATGGCCAGACGCGATTCGGTCACGGTGTCCATGGCCGCGCTGAGAATCGGAATGTTGAGGCGGATGTTGCGCGAAAGCTGCGTCTGCGTATTGGCATCGGCGGGCACAACATCGGAGTGGGCCGGCAAAAGCAGCACGTCATCGAAGGTCAGGGCTTCTGGCACTGGAAAATGGATCATGTAATTTTTCTCGGTTGAGGCGGGCCTAACTATGTATTGTAAATGGTGTGTGCGCTGCTCGTCAGCCTGCCGCACGCACCTGTTCAAAATGCGGACAGGTCCATGGATTCATGCCCCGGATGAAAAAGGCCCATGACGAAGAGAAACCAACGTAACCTTGACCATCTCCGCGGCCAACACAATACTGAATCATAGTAAATTTGCGTAGTATGGAGCCCCAATGGCATCTGTGCCCAGCATGCAGACAGTCGATAACCGTCGCGAGAAGCGCCTGCATGTTGCAGTTCCCGTAAAAATTTTCCTCGATCAGCAGGGCACCGAGAGCGAAAATTGCTGCACCTTCGAGATTTCCATGGTGGGAGCGCGGCTCATGCGCTTTCAGGGAGCCAAACAGGTCGGGCAGATTGTGTGGCTGCAGCGGCACAACAAGCGCGCCAAATACAAAGTGGTCTGGATTGGTGAGCCCGGCAGCCGCCAGGAAAATCAGGTGGGCGTGGAAATCATGGAGCCGAACAACCTGATCTGGGAAAACGAACTCCGCATGCGCATTCTTCAGAGCTAGTCACCGCTCTTTTCCCGCGACTCGCCAGCCACGCGCCTTACCTGCTAAAGTCTTATGTTTATGCTGCGCTCTTATCAGGGTATTGCCCCGCGTATTCATGAGTCGTGTTATATCGATCAGTCCGCCCAGATCATCGGCGACGTGGAGATCGGCGAGAACTCCAGCGTGTGGATGAACGCCGTGATTCGCGGCGACGTCTTCGCCATCAAAATCGGCAAGTGCTCCAACGTCCAGGACTGCAGCGTGCTGCACGGCATGCGCTA
>Ga0070730_10005340_pt1 | contig 11117 bp, 7 predicted proteins | sample Coa_R1_3_FD_66447 | JGI IMG/M metagenome (GOLD analysis project Ga0070730, IMG submission 66447) | Surface soil microbial communities from Centralia Pennsylvania, which are recovering from an underground coalmine fire - Coalmine... | ecosystem: Environmental > Terrestrial > Soil > Unclassified ... | reverse complement strand
GCGACGAGGTGTACGCGGTGCTCGACGCCGCGCGCGACCCGCTCGTCCGCGCCAAGCTGGCCGCCACCGACGCGCGCAGCGCCTGCCTCTACGAGGGCCGCATCCCCAGCGAGATCGCCGACGTCGCGCCGTACCTCGTGAAGATGCAGCGCGACCATCGCTTCACCGAGCAGCTCCTCGAGAGCGGGTGGGGCAAGAGCTGGGGCGTCTTCGCCAGCGGCCCCGGCGACTTCGAGACGATGCGCCGGCACTTCCGCCGCTTCCTGCGCGTCGAGACCGAGGCGGGCAAGACCCTCCTCTTCCGCTGGTACGACCCGCGCGTCCTGCGCGCGTACCTGCCGACGTGCAACGAGCGCGAGCTCGACATGCTCTTCGGGCCCCTCTCGGCCTACTACGCCGAGGGCGCCGACCCGACGCGCGTCGAGGTCTTCTCGCGGCGCGGCGCCCAGTACGCCATGGGGCGGACGCACCTGCCCCCTGGCGCCAATTGAAGGTCAACCCACGTTGATCATCTGACCGTCGAGGGTGATCGTCGCACCCTTGACGGTGTGCTGCGTGTCGGCCGCGCCGTTCACGATCGGCGCCTTGAGGTTGATCTGCGCGTCGGCCTTCACCTCGACGGTCGCGCCGTGGAGCTTCAGGGGCCCGCTGGCGTCGATGGTCATCTGGGCGCCCTTGATCGTGATCTCGCCGCTCGGCTTGATGGTGACCGTGCTCGCGCCCGCGGTGATCTTGACGTCGCTGTCGCACGTGATCGACCGCTTGCCCGTGACGCTCTCGACCGAGTCGCCCGTGATGGTGACGCTCTGCTTGCCGCCGACGGTCACCGTCTGGTCGCCTTTGACGTCGAGCCCGTGCTTGCCCTTGAGCTCCTGCGACACGTCACCCGTAACCGACAGCGTGAGCTTGGCCTTGTAGGTCTCGGTGACGTCGTCGTCGACCGTCAGCGTACGCTTGGCCTTGACGATGATGTCCTGCTTGTCGCTGACGGTGAGCGACTGCGCCTTCGTGACGCTGATCGTCTGGTTGCCGCTGACCGTCTCGGTGTGATCGTTCTGGACGGTCACCTTGCGGTCGTGCTGCACGGTGAGCGTCTGGTCGTTCTTCACGGTCGCCGTGTCGTCGTGCTCCACCGTCGCCGTCTGGTCGTTCTTGACGGTCTTCGTGCGGTCGTGGTCGACCTCCAGCGTCTCGTCGTGGCCGACGACCTGGTTCTTGTCGTTCTCGACCTTGATCGTCCAGTCCTTCTGCGCGTGGAGGTAGACCTCCTCGGAGCCCTTCTTGTCTTCGAAGCGCAGCTCGTTGTAACCCCCGCCCCCCTTCGACGAGTTGCTCTTGATCGTGCTCTTCGTCTTGTCGTCGGGCAGCGCGTACGGCGGGAGGTTCGTGCCGTGGTACACGGAGCCGACGATGAGTGGACGGTCGGGGTCGCCCTCGACGAACGCGACGACCACCTCGTCGTTGATGCGAGGCAGAAACATCGCGCCGAAGGCGGCGCTCGCCCACGTCTGCGCGACGCGCACCCAGCACGAGCTCTTGTCGTTCTTCTTGCCCAGCCGGTCCCAGTGGAACTGGACCTTCACGCGCCCGGTCGCGTCGACGTAGATCTCCTCGCCCGCCGGGCCGACCACGATCGCGGTCTGCACGCCGTGGATGTGCGGCCGGCGCGTCACGCGCGGGGGCCGGAACACGACGGTGGCGGGCATGACGTCGAACACGTTGCGGTAAGGCACGAACTCGTCCTCGTCGCCCCGAAACCCGAAGGTCGGGTTGGCGCCGACGTGCTCGATGCGCGTGACCAGGTACTTCGCGTTCCATGCGTCGAACGGGTGCTCGGCGAGCGTGAACGAGAAGCCCGGCGCGAGGCGCGCGCACTCCGACTCCCCCTCGCCCGTCTTGCGGCCCGCCGTGAGCTCCTCGAGGCGCACGCCCGCGTAGGCGTCGCCGTCGGCGGGCAGGACGTACTCGCCCGGGTAGTCGTAGAGCTCGAGCTTCGCGTCGTCGGCCCCGGACTTGGCCGTCTCGAGGTCGAGCGCCGGCTTCTGGAAGTCCCAGTCGCGCAGCGTGACCTTGCCCGCGCGCACCTCCTCCGCGAAGCGGAAGCGCGAGACGTGCGAGCTCTCGAACTCGAGGCGGGCGCCGCCCATGTTGGGGCGGTACTGCAGCGTGGCGTTCCCTTCGATGGCCGCGACGGCGTCCTTCGTGTCGGCGAACACGAGGGTCCCGTTCGTGGGCTCGAAGAAGAAGAAGATGCCCTCCTCCTCGATCAGGCGGCACACGAAGTCCCAGTTCGACTCGCGGTACTGCACGCAGTACTCGCGCTGGGAGTACGAGCGGTGCAGCGTGAGCTTGAAGTCGGTGCCCGCCGAGTAGCCGGCGCCGGTGAGCACGGCCCCCACGATCTCGGGGACGTTCTTCTCCTGGAAGATGCGGTTGTCGGCGCCGTGGACGAGCATCCACGCCCAGGGCACGAGCGTCACCCGGTACTGGAAGTACCCGCTCCGCTGGAGGACCGCCTCTTCCTCGACGCGGCTCACGACGGCGTGGACGTCGCGCTCGGTCGCGGCGGCCGCGGAGCGCATCGAGAGCTTGGCCTTGGCGCGGACGACGGACGCCACGGCGAGCGCCTCGGTCGTCGAGATCGTGACCACGAACTCGAAGAGCTGCGAGATGCCCTCGTGCCCCTCGAAGGAGTGGAGCTCGAGGTCTGCGTGGACGCCCGTGATCTCGAGCTTGTGGAGCTTTTCGACGTCGGGCATCCGGGACCGAGCCTCCGCGAGAGTTGGGGGCGAGAGCGTACTACGTCCAGCTCCAGCGGGGATCGCTCGCGAGCCAGGCGACGTCGGTCCCGTGGCCGTGGCCGTGGCCGTGGCCGTGGCCGTGGCCGCGGCGTGGCCTGCTCGCCAGCACCGCCCATCGGGAGCGCAGCTTGCCCGCCGCGGACTCCGCGGGTGTGACGCCAGCGTCGGCGCGCGTGCCGCAGCAGAGGCCGGCCTCGCGTCCGCGCCGGCGCGTGCCCGCCTGCGCCTCGCCGAGCCGCGCTGCGGCGTCGTCGCTCCAGCCGAGGTGCACCACGGCGAGCCCGCCGGCGGCGAGCTTGCGGAAGTAGAGCGCGAGCGCCTCCGCGCTCACGAGGTGCGGCGGGACGCCCGCGTCGACGAAGGCGTCGACCACGAGGAGGTCGAGCGCGCCGTCGCGCAGGCCCCTCGCGCCCTCCAGGCCGTCGGCCACGACGATGTCGCACGCGCCGCGGCATCGCGCGACGTGCGTGAAGAAGCGCGCGTCGCGCGCGACGGCGGCGACCGCGGGGTCGATCTCGAAGAACGTGAAGCGATCGCCGGGGCGCGCGTACGCCGCGATCGCGCCGACGCCGAGGCCGAGCACGGCGACCCGGCCACCGCCGGCGCCGCGGCGCGCGGTCCACCCCGTGAAGACGTCACCGAGGGGGCCCGAGCGCGTGTAGTAGGCGAGCGGCTCGTCCTCGCGGCCGGGGTCGAGGCTCTGCATGCCGTGGCACGTGAGATCGTGCATCAGCATGCGCACGTTCTTGCCCCGGTCGTGGACCACCTGCAAGAGCCCGTACGGCGTGCGCTCCACGTGGAGCGTCACGCGGCGGGGCAACGCGGCACCGGTGTCAACGTTCGCCTCCCGCGGAAAGCCGACCGGCGGAACCGCGAGCCTCGCCGCGATTCCGCCCAGTCGGGGCGACTGGATTCGAACCAGCGACCCCTTGACCCCCAGTCAAGTGCGCTAACCAGGCTGCGCTACGCCCCGAAGCGTGAGGGCGCAACGTAGTCTACCCACGCGTATGCGCAAGCCCTTCTAGTGTCCCGAGTTCGTGATTCGAAGACGAATCCCGTCCTCGGTCCACTAGCCTCCGCCCCTCGTCGGCCAAGGCCGACGACGACGGAGGGGACTCTTTCGAGGGAGCTCACTCGCTTCGCTCGTGAGCCTCCCCACATCGCCTTCGGCGAACGACTTTGCTTCGCAAAGTCGCGACAAGACACTGTCTGCTCTCTTCGCGTCGTGCAAAGCACGACGTCGCCGAAGGCGTGCAGGGGAGGCTCGACGCGTAGCCGAAGGCGGAGCGGCGAGGGGGCGGCAAGCCCCACATGAACGTCCCCTCCGTCGTCGTCGGCGAAGCCGACGAAGGGCGGAGGCTAGTGCACTGAGGCTGCGATTCGCCTGCGAATCGCGGACTCAAGGCACTAGCGGCCCAGGGCTTTGGCGTCCCCGTCGGCGTCGATCCAGATCGCGCCGGTCATCGCCCAGGGGGTGATCTCGCGCTCGTCGCCCGCGAGCACCGGCGTCATCGGACGCGAGCCGCTCGCCTCGACGAAGAGCGCGTCGTCCCTGTCGACACGGACGACGAAGGTCACGTCCGCGCCGTTCGCGCGGGCCGCGTGGGCCTCGCGCGCTGCTTGGCCGGGCGCCTTCGACGGGCCCGCGATCGGACGCAGCGTCACCTTCTTCACGAGCTCGCCGGCGGCGCCGGCGGTGCCACCCTCGCTCGCGCGCACCAGGCGCACCGCGTCCACGTCGACCCACGGCGCGCTCTCGACGTGCACGCGCACGGTCACGTCGCGGCCGCGCGCGAGGCCGCCCACCGGGACGCCGTTGGCCGTCACGCGCAGCATCGGGCCGTTCGTGAGGACGACGTCGCGCCGGGTCTTGACGCCCTCGACGAGGTCGGCCGTGTGGGCCGCGTCCCACGCGCCGAGGTGCGCGTCGTCGGCCACGCGGACCATCGTGCGCGGGTAGCCCGCCTCCTGGCCGACGACGCCGTGCGTGTCGGTGTCGGCCGTCGCCGTGACGGGGTGCCCGGTGCGCAGCAGCGCGCGCCAGTCGTCGATCACCGCCGCGCGCCCGTCGACGTTGCGCCCGTTCCACACCTCGAGCGCGTCGAACGCGGCGTCATAGCCGGGCTCCGTCCCCACGCCGCGCGCGCGATCGAGCTTGAGCTGCTCGAAGTAGCCGATCGTGCCCAGGCGAGGGTGGTTGATCTGCAGGACGAACCGGCCGGGAACGGCGTCCGGTCCCGCACGCAGCGCCTCGAACACCTCGTGCGCTGGCCGGTCGCGCACGGGCGTCGCCCCCCCGCGCGGCTTCGTCGGGTCGAACGGCAGCGGCCACACGTTCGCGTGACCCCAGGGCTTGCGGCTGGCGTCGGTCGTGAGCTCGTCGCCGGGCAGGACGACGAGCGCGTCATCGAGGTGCAGCTCGTGCACGATCGGCTCGAGGTCGACGACGACGTTGTGCTCGCTCGTGACCGCCACCTCGACGCCCTCGGCGGCGTTGGAGATCACGCGGTCGACGCGCGAGACGGGCGCGTCGGCGCTCTCCATCGTGTGCTGGTGGAAGTCGCAGGCGACGTAACCCGCGGTGTCGACGACGCGCTCGGGGGAGAGCGTCAGCGCGCGCCGCTCGCCGGGCGAGAGCGTCACGTCGGCCTGCGCCAGCGCGTACTCCGGGCCCCGCGACGCGGTCACGCGGTAACTGCCCGCGAGCAGCGCGACCTCGACCGAGCCGTCGGCGGTCGTGGCCTGGTTGCGCGCCGGCCCCGCCGCGTGCGGGGGGCCGAAGTCGGGCGTCGCCGTCGCGCCGGCGCCCTCGACCGTGACCTTGCAGGGCATCGCGCCACCGCCGGGCGCCGCGCACGTCACGGCGAGGCTCGCCGCGGGGTCCACCGCCAGCGCCGCGCGCGCCTCGCCGTCGGCCTTCACCTCCACGGGGGCCGGGGCCGCGCGTCCGGCCACCGACACCGTGTACGTCCCGAGCGGGATCATCGCCGCGAACGGCTCGCCGAGCGTCATCGGCTCGCTCGCGCCCGCGCGCAGGAGCTGGACCTTCACACCGGTCGGCACGGGCGGCATCGTCACGCGCAGCGCGCCCACCGGCTCGCCCGCGGCCATCGCCAGCTCGCCGACGAGGCTCGACGTGTCGGCGCGCGCCCCGACGACGAGCACCCGCGCGTAGCTCGTCTTGCCGTGGGCCGCGATCTTGACGTCCTTGCGCTGCACCGTGTCCGTCCACCCCGCGCCGCTCACCGCGTCGAGGGCGCCCTCGGTGGACGTGATCGCGTAGCTCGTGAGGCGCCCGACCGCCCCGACGTAAGGGCCGCTCGACGCCCCCTTGAAGCCCCGCGGCTTGCCGGGGGCCACCTTCTCGGCTCCACCCCACTGGATCGCGTCGCCCAGCGAGGGCAGCGCGGCGGGCGCGTCGCCCGTGTTCTCGAGCGTCGTCTCGACGAGGAGCGCGCGGTCGGGCGCGTGCAGCGTGTAGCGCGTCGTCACGACGAGCGCGGCCTCGTAGAGCTCGTGGCCCCGCGCCTCGATCCACGCGCTGCCGTCGGCCTCGGCGCCGGTCGCGAGCGCGGCGTAGACGCCCTGGCGCGGGAACGTGCCGAAGTACGTGAACTGCTGCCCCAGCTCGTCCTTGCGTGCGCGCGCGTCGGCGGCGTCGACGACATTCCCCCCGCTCTCGGCGAAGCCCAGGCTCGAGGCCAGCTGATCGACGACGAACGCGACCTCGTCGTTCTCGAGCAGCAGGTCCCCCGGGCGCCCCACGGCGTTCGGCCCGCCGAGCTGCTCGCCCGCCTTCATGACGTGCACGCGCGCCGGCGCGACCTGCGGCGCCCTGGGCTGCGGGGCGTGCGACGCGATCCAGTCGAGCCGCCCCGCCGCCTTCGGATCGACGTGGATGAGCGGCGTGACGTCGCTGGGCGCCGGGCACGCGGCGGCGGCGAGAAGCCCCAGGCACGCGAGCGAGCGGAGCGCGGCGCGACGCATCACGGACCTCGGACACCCGGGCGGGGAGGATTCATGGCCTCGCGGCGAGGAACCGCGCGAGCGCCTGCGCCTTGGGCACGAGCGTCGACACCTCGATGAGCTCCTCCTTCGTGTGGAAGCCGGTGCCGCGCGGGCCCATCCCGTCGATCGAGGGGATGCCCAGGCCGCTCGACGTGCTCGCGTCGCTGCCGCCGCCGATGAGCGGCGCCTCGTCGCCCCCGAGGCCCACGGCGCGCGCGCACGCCGCGTACTCGGCGAGCAGGGCGGCGCTCGCGTCGGTCCGCTCGAGCGGGTTGCGCGCGACGCCGCCGTGCAGCTCGATGCGCGTGCCCGAGACGCCCGCCGCGGCCAGCTCCGCCGCGCCACGCACGGCCGCCACGAGCGCCTCGCCGTCGGCGCGCGTGCAGAAGCGCAGGTCGAGCTGCGCCTCGGCGCGATCGGGCACCGTGTTCTTGCTCGCGCCCCCCGCCACGCGGCCGACGTTCACCGTCACGCCGCGGTCGTAGTCGGTGAGCCGCTGCACGGCGTCGACGAACCGCGCGACCGCCCACACCGCGTTCGCCCCCTCCTTGTGCGCGTTGCCCGCGTGGGCGGCGCGCCCGTGCGCGACGGCGGTCATCCCGCCCGTGCCCTTGCGGCGCGTGATGATCGCGTCCGCCTTGCGCCCCGCCTCGAAGACGAGCGCGCAGGCCGACCCGGTGACCGCCGCCGCGATGACCCCCTGCCCCTCGGGCGACCCCACCTCCTCGTCGCTCACGATGACGACGCGCACCGGGGCCACCGCGTCGAGCCCGCCCGTGGCGGCGAGCGCCTTGAGCGCGAACGCGACGACGACGAGGCCGCCCTTCATGTCGAGCACGCCGGGCCCGCGCGCCAGGTCCCCGTCGCGGCGGTACCCCTCGAAGCTGCCGGGGGGGAACACCGTGTCGAGGTGCCCGATCAGCGCCACGGCGCCCTTGTTCGGCAGGGCTGCGCGCGACCGGAAGACGAGGTGATCCGCGAATCGCTCGCTCGGGCGCACGTGCACCTCGAGCCCCTCGACGGCGAAGAGCGAGCGCAGCATGGCCCCCACCTTGCGCCCCCCCTCCGGGTTCTCGGTGTACGAGTTCTGGTCCACGAGCGGGGCCAGGGCGTCCTCCATGGTCCGCTGCTTGTCGGAAAGCCAGCGGGTCGCGTCGTCGGCGTGGGAACCCATGCAGGGCCCCGAGCGTAGCACTCATGAACCGTTGTTCCGGGGGGCCTGCCGTCATCCATGGGGCCGACTCGACGGGGGTACGGGGAGCGGGCATCCTATGAATCGCGTGCACACCGAGTCGTTCGTCCGCCCGGTGGTAGACCGGCCCAACGCGAACACGCGCTGGGTGACGGCGGGCCCCCGGCTCGAGTCGGCCTGGCTCGACGAGGCGTACGCTCGAGCCCGGGCGCTGGAGACGGACCCGATGACCGCCGCGGGCGTGCGGCTCGTCTGGTGGCGCAGCGGGGCAGCCCCGGCCGACCCCGCGCGACCGGGGCCGCAGGGAGGACCCGTGCGCGCAGCCGAGGAGCTCGGGTGGCACGACCTGGCGGCGCACCCCAAGGCGTTCGCCGTCGTGGGGCGCCACACGCACTGCGACGTCGTGCTCCCGTCCGACGGCGCCGTCGCGCTGCGTCACCTGATCGTGCGCGCCACGGCGCTCGACGACGGGACGCCCGCGGTGCGCGTGCTCGACTTGCGCACGGGCCTCGGCTTCCACCTCGACGACGACGTGGAGCGCCGCGCGCTCGTGGCCACCGGCGTCGTCGCGATCCGCATCGGGCGGTACGCGCTCGTGGCGCTGCCCTCGGGCGTCGAGCTGCCCGACACGCGCCCCCAGCCCGAGGTCATCGAGTCGGCGAGCGTGCCGACGCAGGGGCGGCCGAGCACGCGCTTCGTCACCAGCGTCACGACGATGCCGCCGGCCCCCCGGCTCGACGACATCGCGCGCGACGTGGCAGGCCCGGGCCGCGCGCGCATCACGCTGCGGCGGGGCGACGTGTGGTCCACGGTCGACGTGCCCGACGCCGCGCTCGACGCGGGCATCCTCGTCGGCCGCGCCGACCGCTGCGAGACGCGCGTCCGCCCCGTCCTGACCGAGAGCGTCTCGCGCGTGCACGTGCTCGTGCTGCGCGAGCACGGCGTGGTGCACGCGTTCGACACCGCCTCGACGCAGGGCACCTACGCCGACGGCGAGCGCGTTCGCCGCGTGCGCCTGCCCGACGACGGGGGCACGTTGCGCCTCGCGTCGAAGGACCCGGTGCTGCTCGAGTGGCACCCGCGCGCGCCGGTGGCATAGGCGAGCCGTCGTATTACTGTGCGGGCCACCATGGCCAAGCGCTTCAAGGCCGCCGTCATCGGCGGCAGCGGGTACGGCGGCGCGGAGCTCATTCGCCGCCTGCTGATGCACCCCGAGGTCGAGCTCGTGCGCGTCGCGTCGATCGACTTCGTGGGCGAGCCGCTCTCGGCGGTGCACCCGAACCTCGAGGGGCAGACCGAGCTGACGTTCGAGGGCCTGTCGCCCGCGGAGGCCGCGCGCGGGATGGACGTCGTGCTCCTGGGCCTCCCGCACAAGGTGAGCGCGGGCAAGGCGCCCGAGATCATGGCGACGGGCGCGCGCATCGTGGACCTCTCGGGCGACTTCCGCCTGCGCGACCCGGCGGCGTACGAGAAGTACTACGGCGCCAGGCACCCCTTCCCCGACGAGCTGGTGAAGGGCACCTTCACGTACGGCCTGCCCGAGATGAGCCGCGAGGCCATCCGGAAGGCGAAGTACGTCGCCTCGCCCGGCTGCTTCGCCACGACGATCGAGCTCGCGCTCCTGCCGCTCGCGAAGGCGGGGCTGCTGGCGGGCCCCGTGGAGATCGTGGGCATCACCGGGTCGAGCGGCAGCGGCATCGCGCCGAGCGCCGGGACGCATCACCCGACGCGCGTCAACAACCTCAAGACGTACAAGCCGCTCGAGCACCAGCACATCCCCGAGATCACCCAGACGCTGGCCGAGGCGGGCGCGAAGGACCTCACGCTGCGCTTCGTCCCGGTGAGCGCGCCGCTGTCGCGCGGCATCTTCGCCACGTGCTTCGCGCACGTCGACGCGAAGGTCGACGCGGGGGCCGTCAAGAAGCTCTACGCCGAGACGTACGCGCGCGAGCCGTTCGTGCGCATCCCGGCGAAGCGCCTGCCCGAGGTCGTCGCGGTCAAGGGGACGAACTACGCCGAGGTGGGCGTGCAGGCGGGCGACACCGCCGACGGCAAGCGCGCGCTCGCGTGCTTCGCGGCGACCGACAACCTCGTCAAGGGCGGCGCGGGGCAGGCGATCCAGTCGATGAACCTGATGCTCGGGCTCGACGAGCGGCTGACCCTCGAAGATCCGGGCGGGTGGCCGTGAGCGGCACGGGCGAGCACGGCGCCGGCGCAGCGGGCGCCGTCGTCGTCAAGCTCGGGGGCGAGGTCGTCGCGTCGGCGCACATGGCGGCGATCGCGGCCGACGTGGCGGAGATGCAAGCCCGCGGCGAGCGCGTCGTCGTCGTGCACGGCGGCGGCCCGCAGGCGACCGACCTGCAGAAGAAGCTCGGGCAGACGCCGAAGATCGTCGCCGGCCGGCGCATCACCGACGCCGACGCGCTCGACGTGATGAAGATGATCGTCGCCGGCAAGGTGAACGTCGACGCGTGCGCCGCCCTCGTCGCCGCCGGGGCGAGACCCGTGGGGCTGCACGGCGCGAGCGCGCTCACCGTGCGCGCGGTGAAGCGACCACCGCGCGTCGTCAGCGGCGGGGGCCCCGATCCCATCGACTTCGGGCACGTGGGCGACGTCGTGGGCATCAACCGCGAGCTCATCGCGCTGCTCGCGGGCGCCGGCTACGTCCCCGTCGTCGCGTGCCTCGGCGCCGACGAGGCGGGGCGCGTCTACAACATCAACGCGGACATCGTCGCCAACAAGCTCGCGATCGCGCTCGACGCGAAGGCGCTCGTCCTCGTGAGCGACGTGCGCGGCGTCCTGCGCGACGTGGCCGACCCCGCGTCACGCATCCCGCGCCTGAGCGTCGCGGACGGCAAGCAGGCCATCGCGGACGGCGTCGTGACCAAGGGGATGATCCCCAAGCTCGAAGAGTCCTTCGCGGCCCTCGCCGAGGGCGTGCGCGCGGTGCACGTCGTCGGCAAGCTCGAGAGAGGGCAGCTCGCGCACGAGGTTGCGGAGCCGGGGAGCGTGGGCACGGTGCTGGTCGCCTAGGACGCCCCGGCGGTGACGGCCGGCGCCGCGGCGGTCACGGCGAACGCGTCTCCCCCGACGGCCGGCGCGCCGCCGGCCGCCGC
>Ga0070730_10005339_pt1 | contig 11119 bp, 8 predicted proteins | sample Coa_R1_3_FD_66447 | JGI IMG/M metagenome (GOLD analysis project Ga0070730, IMG submission 66447) | Surface soil microbial communities from Centralia Pennsylvania, which are recovering from an underground coalmine fire - Coalmine... | ecosystem: Environmental > Terrestrial > Soil > Unclassified ... | reverse complement strand
GACTCCGCGGCAAGCTTCTGCATTACTTCCTTCAGGGGTAAGGCACGGCGGTACTGACGGTCCGATGCCAAAGCATCGAGATAGTCGACCGCCGATAGAATCCGTGCCCCAATCGGGATCTCGGCCCCTTTCAATCCCATGGGATAGCCCGAACCATCCCATTTCTCGTGGTGGGCGCGCACGATGGGAACGACTGGATACGGGAAACGTACGCGCTCGAGAATCTCTGCGCCCACCAGGGTGTGGATCTTCATCTTCTCGAATTCTTCCGGGCTTAGGCGGCCTGGCTTCGAAATGATGTGCTCGGGCACGGCAAGCTTTCCGATATCGTGCAAAAGCGCCGCTGCATGCAAGGCCTCCAGCTCGGGCCCAGTGACGCCAAGTTCTTTCGCGACTTCGATTGCATAGACGCGTACGCGCTGCAGATGCTCGTGCGTCGTATGATCCTTGGCCTCGATTGCGAGTGCCAGAGCCTCAATCGTTCGGAGATGCAGGTTGGCCATTTCTTCCACGTGGCGCTTCTCGTCCTCCAATTTGCCCAGATAGAGGCGGTACGACCGGAAGATGAGATAAACAGCCGGCAGAACCAGCAGTGCCGTCTCCCAATTGAACGTCTGGTTTAGCCAGACAATCAGGCCTGCGATGCCGGCACCCACGAGGTAGTACGGGAACGACCAGAGATAGCAATCCGTCAGAATGCGACTGAGCCTGCGCCGCTCGGTCAGCGAGATCACCGCCGCGATTGATCCTGCATTTGCGATGAAGTAGACGGTTGCGGCGATTCCAAGCGATACCGGCCGGCTGTCGATCAGCAGAGTCGTCCAGTGATGGTGATACACGACGTAGGCGGCGGCCGTTGAGATCGAACCGGCGCAAACGTTGAACGTAGTCTGAAGCGCCTTCGGACTATCCGGGTAAATGCATTGCGCCAGCATTGAAATCGCACCCAGGATCAGAGTTTCCGTGAAACTTAATTCCAGAATGCCGATCAGAATGAATAAAAAATTCACCGAGAGCGTTCCTGTGATGCCGGGTAGGTTTACCCTGAGCCGCGAGGCCAGGATTGCGATCCCGAGGTAGCAGATGAACTCCGCGATGTTCTTGCTGCTTTGATGGATTCCTCCGTAGATGAGGATCCCCAGGCCCGCAATTACAACCAGCACGATGTATGCCCTGGCAGGAAAGGACAGGCTTTTCCACGAGCGCGAGTGCTCGGGCAGACCAATCGCGATACTGGTTGCGCCAGTCATTCGAGTGAAGACACTTCTCCGGACTTACCAGTCCGTTCATCTCATTAGATAACAGCTAAGACTTTTAGAAACAGTAATTTGGGGGAAATTCGGGTAACTTCAGTAACCTTAAGGTATCTCCAAGGTTAGCTTGACACACATGGCATGATTGGGCGTTCTGGAGGTTTGTCGAATGAGAACGGTACCGAATGGGATTTGCATTCGTCGCCTGAGGGTGGGACTGCTCTTACTGGCATTACTGGAGGTCCCTCTCTTCGCAGAACCCATTTCCCTTCAGACACTTGTGGCGCCTTCAACGGTCTTTTGGAAGGACGGGCATCAGGTCACATTCGCTGTTCATGGATTCGTCGAATTTCCATCCCTCACCGAGCTTTTTCCTTACATCGAGTCGCAAGCTCACCGCTGGAAAACAGGAGCGGGTTTTGACGATGCCGCGATTCGACAGTTGCGCCACGACCTGTTGCGCCGTGGCATCGAGAGCCGAGTGGTTTCGATGGTCGATGAACGTCCCCTCGAAACTCTGATTACTTATACCAAAGCAGAACTGCAGCAAGCGCTCATGCAAGTGAAGGAACCCGTCCCTGAAGGATATGGCGATGCGTTTCTGGATGTGCAGGAGAAGTGGAAACATTCTGTGAACTGCTGGAGTGCATCCTCGTCAATTCCAGGCCGGGTGCTTTCCAACTGGTATCCCATCGAGGAAGGCATTCGTTTGTATGGGGCCACCTACGATTCGACGGAACACTTCTGGCAGGCAGTTAAGTATTACCCCGACGTAACGGTAAGTGACGTAACGAACTTGCTTAATGCAATGGCGCAGATAAACTGGGGTCCGTGGATTCGTCGATTGGATGACGACCCTGGGACCTATCTGCCCAACGCGTATGCCGTCGAGTTTCTGCGGCACAATCTGGCGCCCGAGCGCCAACGCTGGTTCAAAGATGAACTCTCCCGTCAAAAATTAGGTGCGAATGAGTCCGTCCGCACGGCCCAGCAGAGGACTACTAAAGCATTCCGCTTCACCGCTTTTGAAGAAAAAGTGTTGTGGGGCGACCTGGCGGACCTGTTTCAACTCGTCTACATTTTTTCGCCATCGGACGATCCGATTCGAAAAATACTAGCCCGGTACCATTTTGACGGCATTTATCTCGGCGACCGCAAATTCGGATTCATCAGCGAAGAATTCCGCTCGCTCATGCTCGAAATATGGAAGGTGAAATATCTGGAAATGCCGCGTTTCGGCGAGGTCCTCCGCTCCATCCCGATCGAGATTCGGCTGTCCCATTTCCTGAATGACGGGGACTCGCCCGACATTCCGATTCCCGTGTATGTTGGCTATCTGAAACAGATTCGGGCGATGGCGCTGGAGCAAAGCCAGCAAAAATGACGGCTGACCGGGCCCCTATACCGACTGCGAGACACCCTCTTCGGAAATCTCCGCGTCGTCATTGTTGCCCGCCAGAGATGTGGAAGAAGTCTTGCCTCTCCGCATAGCCACAATGCCGGTGCGCACCATTTCCAAAACTCCATACGGGCGAAGTACCTCAAGGAGTCCGTCGATCTTGTCTTCCGTGCCCGTGATCTCGATGGTCAGCGATTCGGGCGCAACATCGATGACTCGCGCGCGGAAAACGCTGGCCAACTCCAACACATGCGAGCGCGCCTCGTGCGTTGCGGCAACTTTAATCATGGCAAGGTCACGCACAATCGACGGCTCGTTCGTGATGTTCTCTACCAGCAACACATTGACCAACTTGTACAGATTGGCTTCGATGCGGCGTGCCTGGTCGCGGTCGGCATCGACCGTGATCGTCATGCGCGACACTTCCGGCTTCTCGGTGCGCCCGACCGTTAGGGAGTCAATGTTGAACGCGCGGCGGCGAAACAACGACGCCACGCGCGTCAAAACACCTGGCTTATTTTCCACGTACACAACATATGTGTTCAGCATTGTTTTCTACTCGTCCGCCGCGGTCTCAACAATTTTGCTGGGCCGCCGGATCATCTCGTGCAGCGCGGCTCCCGCCGCCACCATCGGATATACGGTATCTTCCTGCTCTACCTGGAAATTAATCAGCACCGGACCGTCATGCTGGCGGGCGGCGCGCACTGTGGGAGTGACTTGCGAGCGCTCAGTAACAGTCATGCTCCGAATTCCATATGCCTCTCCGAGTTTCGCGAAGTCCGGATTCAGTAACGGCGTCGCAGCATAGTTCCTCTCGTAGAAAAATTCTTGCCACTGCCGCACCATGCCGAGATACCCGTTGTTGATGATGGCGATGTTGACCTTCAGCTTTTCCTGCACAATAGTTGCGAGCTCGCACAGGGTCATCTGGAACCCCCCATCGCCAACGACGACCCAGACCTCAGCCTCAGGGCGGGCCACCTTCGCACCGATGGCCGCCGGCAAGGCAAAGCCCATCGTCCCCAAGCCGCCCGAAGTGATCAGACTCCTCGCCTTCTCGTGCTTGTAGTACTGAGCTTCCCACATCTGATGCTGGCCGACGTCGGTGACTACAACCGTGTCGCCGTCCCGGGTCTCGTGCCATAGATCGTTAATCACGTGCGCCGCGTATAGGTGTCCGCTGTCCGGCAGATTCTGAATGTCCCGCACCGCGGAATCGCCTTTCAGCTTGTCGATGCAGTCGAGCCACTCGCTGCGATCGATCGACTCGACCTGTGGCAGCAATTCGTGCAGCACCTCGCGCAGGTCGCCGACCAGAGGCACATCAACCTTCACGTTCTTATTGATCTCTGCCGGATCAATCTCAATATGAATCTTCTTCGCATTGGGCGCATAGGTCTTCAGGTTGCCAGTCACCCGATCATCGAAACGCATTCCGAACGCCAGCAGCAAATCGGCTTCCTGGATCGTGTGGTTGACCCACGCCTCGCCATGCATCCCCATCATCCCCAAGTTGAGTGGATGCCCCGCCGGAAACGCTCCGATCCCCAATAACGTGAGTGCCACGGGGATGCCCGCACGCTCAGCGAAGTCACGCACTTCCCGCATCGCCCCGGAAATGATGATGCCGTGCCCGGCCAGAATCACAGGCCGCTTGGAGTTATGAATCAACTCAAGCGCCTGCTCATACTCTTTGGGCTCGGGAGACAGATCTGGACGATACCCCGGCAACTGCGGCTTCGCGGCCTCCCAATCGAATTCGCAGGAGCTCTGCTGCGCGTCTTTCGTGATATCGACCAGCACAGGTCCCGGCCGTCCGGATCGCGCCACATAGAATGCTTCCCGAATCGTGCGCGCCACTTCACTCGCGTGAGTCACAAGATAGTTGTGTTTTGTAACCGGAAGGGTCACACCAGTGATATCCGTCTCCTGAAACGCATCGGAGCCGATCAACTTGCTGCCCACCTGTCCGGTGATGCATACGATGGGCGACGAGTCCAACATGGCAGTCGCAATGCCAGTGACCATGTTGGTCGCGCCGGGGCCTGAGGTTGCTACCGCGACTCCAACTTGTCCGCTGGCGCGCGCGTACCCATCTGCCATATGGGTCGCGCCTTGCTCGTGGCGGACCAGCACATGATGGATCTTGCTGTGTTTCAGCGCATCGTACGCGGGCAGGATTGCTCCGCCTGGATACCCAAACACATGTTTCACGCCCTCGCGCTCAAGACATTCCCAGAGAATGCCCGCACCCGTCATACTTTTTTTGTCCTGCATACCAACCTTCCCTTTGGTCCTAAAAAGCAAAACCCACCGAGCCATTTCGTCTGGCGGGGCGGGATTCGGGAGCTTTGGATTTCCTGATACTCAGCTCACTAGGTCCCTCCACACCGGCCCGGATACAAAAGTCGTACCCCAAGTACGGCACGAATTCGGTGTAGAAAGCCGTTATTCATAGTGTTTCAAGCGGTGAACAAATGGTATCGAAGCCCGGAACTTGCCGCAAGTGCAAAGTCCGGCGCGTCATAGCCGAATCATCTCGCGCTCGGCATCGCGTTCCGCTTGCGCGATATTCTCTGGCTTCCCCATATCGCGCCAGTAATACTCGTCGGCACGCAGCGCGGAGATCTTTTTGCCTTCGCCAGCCAGCCGCAAATATGTAGTGATGATTGAGAAGGCGCCGTCTTCTTTCATCATTTCAAGCAGCCGCGGCGAAATCACGTGGATCCCGGAAAAGGCCAGCGCCTGGATCGTCTTCGCCGGGCGAACCGTCTCGGCCGCACCATCGCGGCCTGCCCGCCGTCCGCAGAGTTGGTTATCTTGATCAAAAAGCAGGTAACGCGATGTCTCGCGCTCCTGCACTGCAAGTGTGGCCAGCGCTCCGCTCTCTTGATGGGTCCGAAGGATGTGCTGCAAGTCGATCGTGCTGATCACGTCGACATTGTGTAGGAGGAAAGGCTTGTCTTCACCGCTTTCGAGGAAGAACCAAGCCGCGTTCTTCAGCCCTCCGCCCGTGTCGAGCAGGACATCTTCGCGAGAGACATCAACACGGATCCCAAAATTGTTATTTTTTCTTAGATACTCGACCACCGCATCGGCGAAGTGATGCACATTGACGATCACCTCGCGAATTCCGAAGTAAGCCAAACGCCGCAGCGTGATCTCCAACAGAGTGCGCCCGCCAACTTCCACCAGGGCTTTTGGGCGGTCATTTGTCAGCGGCCGCAGACGCGTACCCAGCCCTGCGGCAAGGATCATCGCCCTCATCGGGCGGCTTTCTCCGCCTTAGGATGCTCTCCCGCGATTCGCTCCAATTCGCGATGGTGAACGACGACTTCGAGTCCGCTCCTGCCACGCAGCCGCCTCGCCAGTTGCTCTGCCAAATACACGGATCGATGCTGCCCGCCCGTGCACCCGAACGAAACCATCAGGTGCTTGAACCCGCGCTGCTGATAATTGCTGACACTGGCGTCCACCAGCGACATTACGCTGGCCAGAAACTGATGCACTCCCTCCTGCTGATTTAAATAGTCAATGACCGGCGCATCTTTCCCCGTCAGGGCCTTAAACCGCTCTTCACGCCCGGGATTGGGCAAGCTTCGGCCATCGAAAACAAATCCCCCGCCATTCCCGCTTTCATCCCGCGGCAACCCGCGATGAAACGAAAAACTGACGACCTGCACGATCAGATTGTCGGCATCTGACGCTAAACTCTGCAGTTTCTCCGACGCGAGCATGCTGTGGAAAGCACCTATCAATGTAGGAAGATCCACCGGCAGCTTGACGTTGTGCAGCAGCCAGCGCAGATTCTTCAGCGCATAGGGGACGCTCTGCAGAAAATGGACTTTTCGTTCGTAGAAGCCGCGAAACCCGTACGCTCCCAACGCCTGCATGATCCGGATGTAAACGAAGGCGTAGTAATGCTGCATGAAGACGTCAGGTTTTACATCGGCATACTCGCGCAGCTTTAGGAGATAGTGCTCGAGCAATTGCTGACGCAACTCCGGGGGCAAATCTGCCTTCGCGTCATACAAAAGGGAAGCGACATCGTACTGCAGCGCACCCTTGCGCCCACCCTGATAATCCAAGAAATAGGGTTGCCCCTCGAGCAGCATGATGTTACGTGACTGAAAATCGCGATAGAGGAAATAATCGCGAGCCGCTCCCAAGAGGAATTTCGTCAGGCGGCTGAAATCATCTTCCAGCGCCTGCTCGCTGAACGGAATCCCTGCCAGCCGCAGAAAATAGTATTTGAAATAATTCAGATCCCACGCGATCGACTGGCGATCGAAGCTTCCACGCGGATAACACACCTTGTAATTCAAATCGCTGCCCGCCTCGACCTGAAACCGGGGCAGGAGTGCGATTGCCTTCCGGTAGGCCTCGACGACTTGCGGAGCAATCGCCTCACCCTTCCGGTTCTTCGATAACTGTTCGAACAGGGATGTGTCTCCGAGGTCCTGCTCGATATAAGCGCCCTGATCCAAGTCTTCTGCGTAGATTTCTGGAACGGGCAATCCGTGCTTCAGAAAATGCCGGGAGAATTCGAGAAAGGCTGCGTTCTCTTCGCGAACGCCGTATAGAATCCCGACCGCGCTGACGCCTCTGCCCTTGAGACGGATAATTTTCCGTCCCGAGCCGCCAAGCTCCCCCTGGACCGACTGCACGTGATCAACCGGAACCCCGAAGTGCTGCTCGAATAATTTCTTAAGAACGTCCATGAGAGTAGGCTCGCTGGGCGGAGACATGACAAAGATATCACCGAAGCAGCAGGCAAGAAGTACCCACGCGGTTACGAAAGGTGCACGCTCGCGTGAAGCAAGGGAAGAATCCTGCGTGAATTCTGGTGGCGGCGGTTGGACTCGAACCAACGACCTACGGATTATGAGACCGTCGCTCTAACCACCTGAGCTACACCGCCACTTGCCTCGAAAATCGGGAGGGACCCCGCGAAGGGAACAGCTATGGAAGCGGCTCTTTCGCGGCACGGAAGGCACCGCATCCGGATCGTTGCCGTCCAGTTTTTAATTTTAAGAGGGCCCGCGAAATTGGTCAAACCGCGAAGCCCAATGCGGCTATACTCGCCTGCATGATTACGGGAGCACATTTCCTCTTTTACAGTAAGCATCCCGAAGCGGACCGGGCCTTCTTCCGCGATGTGCTGGGATTCTGCTCCGTCGATGTCGGAGAAGGATGGCTGATCTTCGCCATGCCGCCGGCGGAAGCCGGAATCCACCCCTCGGAGGGCGAGACCACACACATGCACGCGGGGCAGGAACTGCTGGGGGCAGTCCTATATCTGATGTGCGATGATCTGCAGTCTTCGATTGCGACGCTTCAGGCTAAGAACGTTCATTGCTCCGAGGTGCAGAGAGCTGATTGGGGCAATGTGACGACAATCCCGTTACCGAGCGGAGGGCGCATTGGCCTATATCAGCCAAAACATCAGACCGCCTTCAATCGCAAAGCAAGCTAGCTCAAATGAAAGCGATCGCCATAATCCCAGCCCGCCTGGCCTCTACCCGCCTGCCGCGCAAGATGCTGCGCGAAATCGCCGGCAAACCGCTCATTGGCGTCGTCTACGAAGCGGTGCGGTCTTCCACCCTGCTCTCGGATGTCATCGTGGCCACCGACTCAGAAGAAATCATGGCCGCTTGCCGCAAACACGGTTGGAATGCCCGGATGACTTCCCCGGCTCACCGTAGCGGAACCGAACGCGTCCACGAAATTTCGGGCCGCGAATCAGCCGATGTCTACATCAATGTCCAGGGAGATGAGCCGCTCGTGCGTCCCGAACACGTCGCCGCATTGCTTCAGGTGATGAACAATCCTGAGGCCCAAGTTGGGACCTTGATGACCCCCGCCGCCACAGAAGACATTCCCAACCCAAACGCCGTCAAAGTCGTCGCCGACCTGTCCGGGCGCGCGCTGTACTTCTCCCGCGCCACGATCCCCTTCGATCGTGACGGATCAAAACCCCGTTACTTCAAGCACCTGGGCCTCTATGCCTACCGCAAATCTGCTCTTGACCGTTTCGTTTCGCTGCCAGAATCGTCCCTTGAGAAAAGCGAGCGCCTTGAGCAGCTGCGCTTCCTGGAAGACGGAATCCCCATCTTCGTGGGCGAAACTCCGTACGACAGCATTGGCGTAGACACGGAAGAAGATCTGCAGAGAGTGATGGCCCTACTAAAGACGCGGCCACTGTAGCGACTGAATTCCTTCGTGTGCCTTCGTGTACCTTCGTGGTTAGAGAATTCCGGAGGGATTAAAGATTATGTTGTGGGTGCGCGTTCGATCGCCCCCACTCCTCGGCGGCGGCCAGTCGCCGCGAGATCGAAGGATGCGAGTGGAAGAACCATTCCACCCACTTTGACGGAGTGCGCTCGGCGAGATTCTGCTCCGCCAACTTGTTCATCGAAGAAATGAATGGTCCCACACTAGCCGTCGTCTCGAACGCGTATCGGTCCGCTTGCCGTTCGTTGAATCTTGAATACGCATTCAGCGCTGGCATCAACACAAACGACAACACCACCGAAACCAGCGCCAGCAGCGGCAGATTGGCGAAGTCCGAGAGTTCCTCAAACATGTGGTGATCCACTGCGTAGTGCAGCGTCCAGTTCGCCGCCCAGAACCCAAACAGGGTGATTCCCGCCTGCACAAGAATGCTCTTCAAAATGTGCTTGTGCACGTGATGACCGAGCTCGTGCGCCAGCACCGCTTCAATCTCTTCCGGCGTGTAATTGTCGAGCAGCGTATCCGCTAGAATGATCCGCCGCGTGTTCCCCAGCCCTGTAAGAGCAGCATTCGCCTTCTTGCTCTTTTCCGAAAGTTTCCAGCGATAAACTCCGCGTACCCGCGTTCCAGAGTGCTCGCTCAGCATCACCAGCCGTCGGCGTAGGTCTTCGTTTTCGAGTGGTTCGAACTTATAAAAAATTGGAAACAGAACGACCGGCGCCAGCTGCGCCAGCAGCACAAACAAGCCCATGAATAGCGCCCACGCCAGCACCCACCAGTGCTGCGGCCATTGCCGTATCGTCAAGTACAGCAATTCGACCACGATGCTCCCCAGGACAAGCCCAACCAGAAACCCTTTCACTTCATCCCACGCCCAGGATCCGAATCTTTGCGTGGAGAGTTTGAACCGTCGTTCCAGCCGGAACCCGTAGTAATCCAGACTGATGCCTAGCCCCTTGCTGATTCCCAGCAACAACACCAGAAAAATGAAAAGGGAAAGCGAGTAATTCTGGGCTCCCCACCGATATGCCAGGTCACGCAGCCCATCCGACCACCGCGTCACCAACAGAACGATCAGGAACGCCAAACCCACGGCAAAATCGGCGATACCAAGCCAACGCCGGATGCTGTTGTATCGGCGCGCCTCAGGCGAGTCCGCCTGCACGAGAGTTGGATCATCTGCCATTGCTATTAGAAGTATCGCACCGAAATCCGCCGGATGGGCCTCTCTTAGCCCTTCTTCACGAAGTCTTCGCTGAAGGCCAGAATCTCCTTCACCAGTTCAGGCGACGCTGCCTCACTGTACAAACGCAATAGCGGTTCGGTCCCCGACGCGCGAAACAGAATCCAGGCCTCGGCCCCGTTCCCGTTGGTCGGTGCATCAAGAAAGAACTTCACCCCATCCAGATACTCTTTCTTAAGCACGCGATAGCGGCCCAATGTCAGCGTGTTCTCCGCCCGGGCACGCTGAATCGCACTCTGTTTTACATCTTCGGGAATGTGAAGATCGCGGCGTCCATAGTAGTGCGGCCCAAATTCGCGTTGCAGATCTGCCACTAATTGCCCCAGCGGCTTGCCTTCCTCGGCCATTACATTCGCCAGCAGCAAGCAGTTCAGCACACCATCGCGCTCGGGAAGAAAGCGCGAATAACCGATTCCTCCGGATTCTTCGCCGCCAATCAGGATCTCGCGCTCCATCATCAGATCCGCGATGTACTTGAAGCCGATGGACGTCTCGTGCAACTTGCGGCCATGTTTGGCCGCGATCCGGTCCAGCATGCGCGTCGTGTTGAATGCGCGCACCACTTCCCCGGACCACTTTTTGCGTTCGAGCAGCCAGCGCAGGAGCACGCAGAAGATTTTGTGCGAATCCACAAACGTGCCGTCTTCGGCCACGGCGCCAATGCGGTCCGCGTCGCCGTCCGTCGCGAGCCCCGCATCGCACTTTTCTCGCACCACTGTCTCTTGCAACATTCGTGTGTGCGGCTCGATCGGCTCCGGATTGATCCCGGGAAACAGCGGATTCAATTCCTGCCGGATCGCCACGTAGTACACGCCGCGCTCGTCGAAGATGCCGCCCAGGACTCCTCTTCCGGAACCATACATGGCGTCAATGGCAAACTTGAATTTAGTCTTCGAGATCCGGTCCATGTCGGCGAAGGCGCAAACCGCGGCGACGTACGGCTTTTTGAAATCCACTTCGTCCACTGGAGCCTTAGCCCCTTTAGGA
>Ga0070730_10005338_pt1 | contig 11120 bp, 9 predicted proteins | sample Coa_R1_3_FD_66447 | JGI IMG/M metagenome (GOLD analysis project Ga0070730, IMG submission 66447) | Surface soil microbial communities from Centralia Pennsylvania, which are recovering from an underground coalmine fire - Coalmine... | ecosystem: Environmental > Terrestrial > Soil > Unclassified ... | reverse complement strand
GCAGTCGCCAGACATCGCTGCCGGCGTCAACCACTCACTGGAGGAGCGTGAGGGCACGCTCGAAGACGACCCATTCGAGCTCCAGGGCGCGGGGGACCAGGGCATGATGATCGGCTTCGCCTGCCGCGAGACTCCCGAGCTGATGCCGCTGACGATCTCGCTCGCGCACCGGCTGGCTCGGCGGCTCGCCCTGGTGCGCAAGGACGGCACCCTGCCGTTCCTGCTACCCGATGGAAAGACGCAGGTCACGGTCGAGTACGACCACGGGCGGCCCAAGCGCATCGAGGCGGTGATCGTCTCGACGCACCACATGCCCAACGTGAGTCAGAAGGAGATCGCCGAAGGCGTCCACGAGCACGTGATCGATCCCGTGCTGAAAGGCGTGCCGCGCGACGAGAAGACCAAGATCATGGTCAACCCGAGCGGCATGTTCCTCATCGGCGGTCCGGCCGCGGACGCGGGCCTGACCGGCCGCAAGATCATCGTCGACACGTATGGCGGTGTGGCGCGCCACGGCGGTGGAGCCTTCAGCGGCAAGGATCCGAGCAAGGTCGACCGCTCGGCGGCCTATGCGGCGCGCCATGTCGCGAAGAACCTGGTCGCGGCGGGGCTGGCCGACCGCTGCGAGGTGCAGGTTTCTTACGCGATCGGGCGCGCGCACCCGACCTCGATCGCAGTGGAGACGTTCGGCACCGGGACGCTGTCGGAGGAGGAGCTGCTCGGCCTGGTGCGGCGCCACTTCGACCTCAGGCCGGCGGCGATCATCCATCACATGGACCTGCGCCGGCCGATCTACGCCAAGACGGCCGCGTACGGGCACTTCGGCCGAGACGACCTCGCCGTGCCCTGGGAGTTGACCGACAAGGTCGAGGCCCTCCGTGCGGATGCCTCGGTGTCGGCCCGCGCGGCCAACTGACAGATAGTTTTCGCTTGCGCGTCCGCGACACGCTCAGCGGCCGCCTCGTGCAGGTGCGGCCCGCCGTAGTCCGCGGCCGGCCCGAGCTCCATCTCTACGTGTGCGGCGTCACGCCGTACGACTCGGGCCACATGGGCCACGCGTTCACGTTCCTGACCTTCGACACCCTGGTGCGCTTCGCCGAGGCGAGCGGTGTTCGCGTGCGCTACGTGCAGAACGTCACCGACGTCGACGACCCGCTGTTCGAGCGGGCGCGCCGTGACCACGTCGACTGGCGCACGCTGGCCGAACGCGAGACCGACAAGTTCGTCCGCGACATGACCATCCTCGGATGGCGGCCACCCGATGTGATGCCCAGGGTGTCGGGGGAAATCGGACCGATCCTCGACGCCGTGTCGCGCCTCAACGACGATGGTTTCGCCTATCACACCGATGCGCTGTACTTCGACATTGCCCGCTATCGCGGCTACGGGCGGCTATCGCATCGCTCGCGCAGGTCGATGCTGCTGAAGCTTCGCGACGAGGGGCTGTTGGGCATCGTCGGGCCCGAAGCCAAGCGCGATTTCCTCGACTTTCCGCTGTGGCGCTCTTCGGCGCCCGACGAGCCGTCGTGGCCGTCGCGTTTCGGCGCCGGACGGCCGGGATGGCACATCGAGTGCTCGGCGATGGCGATGCGATACCTGGGACCGCAGATCGACATCCATGGCGGCGGGCGCGACCTCGCGTTCAGCCATCACGAGTCGGAGCGGGCTCAGTCCGAGTCCTTAACAGGCAAGGTTCCCTTCGCCCGCGCCTGGATGCACACCGGCCTCGTTCGCTACGAGGGCAGAAAGATGAGCAAGTCGCTCGGCAACCTGGTGCTGGTCGGCCAGGCCGTCGAGCGCGCACCGGCGGCCGCGGTGCGCCTCTACCTGGCCTCGCACCGATACGGGCGGGATTGGGAGTTTCGATGGTCGGGCCTGGATCAGGCGGCCCGGCTGGTCGAACGCATACGCGTGCTCTTGGAAGGGGAGGTGCGGGGGGCGGGCGCACCGAAACCTGGACGGGCGGTAGGGGCGGGCCCCAGTGTGCGGGCTGCCCGCGGTGCGCGGCGGCCTCTGCCTGCTCGATTCGCGGCGGCCCTGGCGAACGACCTCGACACCCCGGCGGCGATTGGCGAGCTGCGCGCGGCGGTCCGGCGTGGCGACCGGGCCGGGGTCGGCCAGATGCTGCCGATCCTGGTCGGAACCGCCTCCCTGTCCTAGGCCGCCTCCAGGGGCGCGCCGCAGTTCGGGCATTCCATCTCGGCGCCGACCTGCACCATCGTCTCGCACACCGGGCAGAGGATGTCCGCCGCCGCCGGACGCGCATCCGCTTCGGCGTCGGCCTCCATCTGCTCCGGCACCACCGCCAGGTCGAATGCCGGCGCGCCGCAGTTGAGGCAGATGTAGCCTGGCTGCGCGATCCGGAAATCCTGGTACTCGCCATCCGCATCGAGCTCCACTTCCGCGAACAGGGCGCGGAAAAGCTCGCCTCCGCAGCGGCGCGAGCAGGCAAGTCGCATGCGCTGCAGCTTACGAAGTCTGACTAGGCGATGCGCCTCCGCAGAGTCGCCGAGCCGGCCACGATGAGCAGCACGATGACGCCGGCCACGACGCCGACGTCGATTTCCAGCGACGGCCAGGTCAGGTCCGCGCCCTTGAGCATCACGTCACGCATCGCGTTGACCGCGTAAGTCAGGGGCAGGACGTCGGAAAGCACCTGCAGCGGCTTGGGCTCGGACGAGACGGGGAACAGGATCCCCGAGAGCAGGAACTGCGGAACGATCACGAGCGGGATGAACTGCACCGCTTGAAATTCGGTGCGCGCGAACATGCTCAGGAAGATGCCGAGGTTCACGGCCACGATCGCCATCAGCGCTTCGATGCCGAAGATGAGGAACACGTTGCCCTGGTTGTGGACGTTGAGCACGGCCAGACAGAAGACCAGCACTTCTACCGACTGAACCAGCGCCAGCAGCGTGAAGCCGACCATGTAACCGAGCACGATCTCGCCGCGTCGGAGCGGACTCGCCATCAAGCGTTCGAGCGTGCCCTGGGAGCGCTCGTTCAGGAACGACACGATCGTGATCACGAAGACGAGGAAGAAGACGATGAGCCCGATGGCCGCAGCGCCAAAGTAGTCGAGCGTGTCGAGGTCCGGGCCACCGTAGAGATAGGCGACCTGCGGCTCGAAGCGCACCGCGCCTGGTGCCCCGGACGCCGCGGACGCCAGCGCCTGCTGCAGCGCCTGCAGCACCGGGGTCGCGGATCCCGGCTGCGAGCCTTCGAGATGGACCTGCGGGGCGATGACGCCCGACTGGGCCCGCTGCGAGAAGTTGGAGGGGAAGACGATGTAGGCGGCGAGCGACCCGTCCTTCAACTTGGCGTCGCCGTCGGACGCGGAGATGGTGCTGGTGCTGATCAGCGACGAGCGCTCGAGCGCGCTCGTGACCGCCGCCCCGATCGGACCCGCGTCCTGGTTGGCGATGCCGACTGCCGGCACCGACGAGCTGCGCATCAGGTAGCCCAGCAAGCCGAGGATCACGAGCGGAGCCACGAAGAGCAGCGCGACGGTCCTGCGGTCACGCCTGAAGCCCTGCAGCAGCCTCCGGGTCAGAGCTGCGACTCGCCGGCCGCTCATGACTCCTTCTCCCCGGCCAGTGCGAGAAACGCATCTTCGAGGTTCTGGGTTCCGGCCCTGGCGCGCACCTCCGAGGGCGAGCCCTCGGCGAGCAGGCGCCCGTACTGGATCAGGCCTAGCCGTTGACATCGCTCGGCCTCGTCCATCACATGGCTCGACACGATGATGGTCACGCCCGAGGCCGCCATCCGCCGGAACGACTCCCAGAACTGAACGCGAAGCTGCGGGTCCACACCGACCGTGGGCTCGTCGAGCAGCAGCAGCTGCGGCCGGTGCACGAGGGCGCAGGCCAGCGAGCACCGCTGCTTCATGCCTCCGCTGATGGTCGCCACGACTGAGCTCCGGCGGTTGTAAAGGTCGACGAACTCGAGCGCCTCCTTGACGCCGCCTTCGACGCCGTAGATCGCCGCGAAGAACTTGACGTTCTCCTCCACCGAGAGGCCTGGATAGAGCGCGGCCTGCTGGGTCATGTAGCCGACGTGTCGAAGCACGTCCAGGTTGGGCAGCCGCCGGCCGAGCACTGTGACGCTGCCCGAGCCGGGGGCGACCAGGCCGACGATCGCCCGGATCAGCGTTGTCTTGCCCGCCCCGTTGGGGCCGAGCAGGCCGTAGATCTCGCCCTGCCGCACCTTGAGCGTCACTCCGTCGAGGGCGCGCAGCTGACCGAAGCTCTTGGTGACCGAATCGACTTCGACGGCGTACGTCTCACTCATGAACCTCTCCATGTACGGCCTCGGGCCTCATGGCTCGAAGCCAGCTTTCGGCCAGCGTGGTGACGGCCGCCTCGCCGTCGATGTCCATGCCGAGGACCCTCTGCGCGAGGGGTCGGGCCAGCAGGTGGAAGAAGATCGGGCCGATGAAGGACTGCAGGGCCAGCAGCGGCGACATCGTGCGGAGCCGGCCTTCCGACATCTGCTTCATCACGTAGACGCCGACCGTGCCCAGGATCGTCGTGATCAGGTCGTGCGCGGCAGCCTCCGCCTCGGGGCTCAGCGAGCTGACCTCGAAGAGGAGCGCGCGCATCAGGCCGAGGCCGGGAGCGTCGGGCCCCGCGACCACCCTGAACACCGTCCGCGCCAGCTCCGGCATCACGACTTCCGGAGGTTCGTCGAGCATCTCGATCGCCTTCCGGCTTACCGGCTGGAGCGGAGAGAAGGCGTGGACCAGGCTGATGAAAAGGGCGGGCTTGCCCGGGAACAGCCGGTACAGAGTCGCCCGCGACACGCCCGCCTTGGCCGCGAGCTCGTCCATCGACAGGGCCGCCAGCCCGGCGCCGCCGACGAGCTCGAGGGCCGCGCGCAGGATGCGCTCACGCGTGGCGGGCTCGGGGTCCAGGCGCAGGGCGCCCACCAGGGCAGCACGCGAGTCGAACTCGCGGTAGAAGGCCGCCTTCGAGACTCCGGCGGCGGAAGCGATCTGCTCGACCGTCGGGCGCTCGGTGCCCGAGAGCAGCTCGCGGGCCTGGGTGAGGATGCGTTCTCGCCGGTCGGCGACCGCCATTGGTGCAAGACTAGACGAGACGTCTTATCTCGTCAAGTTCGGACGGTGTCTTAACAGGCTGGGTTCACCTCCGCGGAGCGCGACCGTAGGTTGCCGGCATGAGCTTCTGCGGGCTCGTGCTGGCGGCGTTGCTGGCCGCATCTCCGGCCTCGGCGGCGGCCGTGTCGCCTGTCGGGAATCTCGGCTATGGCGATCCGCCGGGATGGTGCACCCGGTTCTCCGACATGTGGAGGGATACCGTGGTGACCAACGACCCGCTGGTCGGCACGAATCCCGAGAGGGACACCTTCTACGGCTTCCACCCAAACCCCGGATATGACGACTGGTTCGGCTATTTCTATGGAGACTTCCGCGGCTCGCCGGGCGACGCTTCGGGCTGGGTGAAGCTGCTCCACGAGAACTATCCGGACCACTACTCCTGGAACTTCGCCACCAACGGTTGGGCGGTCCACGGCCACGCCAAGCAGTACATCGCCTATTACAACTGGACGTTCGGCGGCCAGTGCGGCATGGGGCGTTACGGCAACCTGTCGCCGGCGCCCTACATGGCCGACCAGTACGGATGGCCGGTCGTGGACATCTACGTCGACGCGGTCGCGCCGTTTCCTCCGGCGCCTCGAGTCGTCGCCACGATGCCCACAGCCGTGGCTTTCACATGGGATCCGGTCGCCGACCAGGGCGACGGGGCGGGCCGGGATTACTTCGAGGCCGGTCTGGATCACTACAACTCGTGGATCACCGTGGACGGCGGCCCGCCGCAGCAGCTCGAGTCCACCAGCGCGCCCCGGGCCATCACGGCCATCGTGCGTCCCCAGCAGGTCGCCTGCGTGCATGTCGAAGCGGTCGATCGCGTCGGCAACGCGACCCCCGACGAGACGGCGTGCGGGAAGGCAATCGGCGCCCCGCCCATGCCGGCCTGGCTACCCCTCGCGAGCAAAGTGGCGGCGAACCCGTATCCGCTCGGACTCGTCGGTCTGGAGTCCTGGCTGTGGCTCAAGCCGCAACCGCGGGCGACGGAGGTGAGCGAAACCCACGCAGGCGTGCAGTACCTGATCAGCGCCACGCCCACCGGTGCGGACTGGGATTTCGGCGACGGCGATCATGTCAGCCTCACCGGCGGCGCAAGCTTCGGGACTGCCTTTCCAGCGCAGTCTTCGGTGACGCATACCTACCAGGCGCACAGTCAGCCCGGCTATGTCGTGCGGGCAGACGTCAACTACTCGGTGACCTGGTCGGCCCTGGTGGGCGGTGCGTGGACGGGTCCTTATCCGATGGGCACGATGACCGAGGCGGCGGCACCGCTTGTCTATTCGGTCGAGCAAGCGCAGCCCGAGCTGGTTCGGCTCGGTCCGGGCTAAGTCGCGGACCATCCCGAGAGGCGCTCGATGCGGATCGAGACGACCGGCCCGCTGGGACGCTCACGCGCGTACTGCGGATAGCGCGCGCTCAAAGCATCGATGGCGTGTTCCGCGGAGTCGCCGGCTTCGAGCACGCGTGCCACGCCGTCGATCCGCACCCACCAGATGCGCGTCCAATCCTCCTCGTAGTGATCTGCAAGCACAGCCACCGCGGGATTCATCTCGATGTTGCGCAGCCTCTGCAGGTCGGTCGTGCGCTTGGGCTTGTGATCGACGGCGAAGAGGATCTCGCCGGACATCACGACGAAGCAGATGGGCACGATGTGGGGCCTGCCGTCGCCGCCCGTTGTCGCGAGGAGGGCGACGCGGGACTCGCCCAGCCGCCGCTTGATCTCCGCTTCATCCACGTGGCAAGTCTGCTGCTATATCGTTGACCCGTGCAGAGGCTCCGAACGTACACCGTCCAAGAGGCGAACCAGGAGCTTCCGCGCGTGCGCAGGATCGTCGAGCAGATCGCCGAGCTGTCCGCGCTCCGTCCCGAGCTGGAGGACCAGGCGCGCATCGCCGAGTACGACGCCAAGCGCGACGGCGCGACCCCCGCTCATCACGAACGCCTTCAGCAGGCGCGCGACGCCGCCGCCGGCGCCGAGCTCGAGTGGCTGAAGGCGGTGGCGAGCCTCAACGGGCTCGGCATCCAGCTCAAAGGACCGCTCGAGGGGCTCATCGACTTCCCCTCCTATCGAGATGGCGAGCCGATCGAGCTTTGCTGGAAGCTCGGCGAGGAGAAGGTCGAGCACTGGCACCGGGTCGGCGAGGGATACGCCGGCCGGAAGCGCCTCTAGCTCTCCCGGAGCTCCTCGGCGGGCCGCCCGCCCTTGACCGCCTCGTATACGGATCTCGCGACTCCCGCGGCGTCGAGCCCGTGTTCCGTCAAGATGTCCGCCGCCTTGCCGTGCGCCAAGAACTGGTCGGGCAGCGCCACCGTGCGCACCCGGCCCGCGAGACCGTGGGGCGCCAGCGCTTCCAGGACCGCGCCGCCGAAGCCGCCGGCGCCGACGTTGTCCTCGACCGTCACGACCACCGGGTGGGCGCGCGCCCAGTCCACGATTCGCGGGTCCACCGGCTTGATCCAGCGGGAGTTCACCACGGTGCAGGTGACGCCCATCGTCTCCAAGCGGTCGGCGGCCTCCTTGGCCACCTCGACCATGCGGCCGACCGCGAAGATGGCCGCGTCCCGGCCTTTCCTCAGCTCCTCCCAGCGGCCGACGGGCAGCGCTTCGGCCGGCAGGTCTGGGGTGGCAGGCACCGGGCCGCGCGGGTAGCGGATCGCGATCGGTCCGTCTGACGCCAGAGCCGTCTCGAGCAGCGCGCAGAGCTCTGTCGCGTCGGCGGGCGCGGCCACTTTCATGTTCGGGATCAGGCGCAGGTAAGAGAGGTCGAAGATGCCGTGGTGCGACGAGCCGTCGGGCCCGGTCACGCCCGCGCGGTCGATGATGAAGACCACGGGCAGCTTGTGCAGGGCGACGTCCATGATCGTCTGGTCGAACGCGCGCGCAAGGAAGGTCGAATAGATGCACACGACGGGCCGCATGCCGGCCAACGCGAGGCCGGCCGCAAAGGTCACCGCGTGCTGCTCGCATATGCCGACGTCGAAGAAGCGATCCGGAAACTCCTTGGCGAAGTTGAGCAAGCCGGTCGATGACGCCATTGCGGCAGTGATGGCCGCGACGTCTGGGTGGCGCGCGGCCGTGTTGAGCAGCGCCTCGCCGAATACGTCGGTGTACGTCAGCTCCGTGCGCAGCGGCCTACCGGTGAGCGGATCGAACGCGCTGACGCCGTGAAGCTTGTCGATCTCGTCTTCGACGGCCGGACCGTAGCCGCGACCCTTCTCGGTGACGACGTGGACAACGACCGGCTCCCGCAGCCTGGATGACCGCCGCAGCACCTCTTCGAGCGCCGCCTCGTCGTGGCCGTTGACGAGTCCCGCGTACTTGATGCCGAGGGTTTCGAAAACTGTCGACGGCTGCAGCAGCTGCTTGAGGCCCTCCTTGACGCGATAGGCCGCCTGGTCGGCCGTCGAGCCGACGAGGGGCAGGTCGCGCAGCAGCCGGGAGATGTCCTCTTTGATGCTCTCGTAGCGGGGATCGACGCGCAGCTGCGAGAGATGGTGCGCGAGCCCGCCCACGGTCGGCGCGTAGGAACGACCGTTGTCGTTGATCACGATCATCAGGTTGGGCGGCTGAAGGTGAGCGATCTGGTTCAGCGCCTCGTAGGCCATGCCTCCCGTGAGCGCGCCGTCGCCGATGACCGCGATGACCTTGCCATCCTCGTGCTTGCGCAGGCGGGCCTCGGCGATGCCGAGGGCATAGCTGAGCGAGGTCGAGGCATGGCTGTTTTCGATCTGGTCGTGCTCGGACTCGCTTCGCGAGGGGTAGCCCGACAATCCGTCGCGCTGGCGCAGCGTCGAGAACCGCGCGGTGCGGCCCGTGATCATCTTGTGCACGTAAGCCTGGTGGCCGGTGTCCCACACGATCGCGTCCTTCGGGCTGTCGAAGACGCGATGAAGGGCGAACGTCAGCTCGACCACGCCGAGGTTGGGGGAGAGGTGGCCGCCCGTCCTGGCGATCTGATCGACGAGGAAGGCCCGCACCTCGACCGCTAGCTGCGTCAGCTGCTGCTGGTCCAGGCGCTTCAGGTCAGCGGGCGAGTTGATGCCGGCCAGCAAGCCCATGAAGCTTTAACGCGCGCCTCCTTCCAAGGGTTCCGTCATCAGGCGGATATCAGGCTAGACGCTCGGCCACCAGCTCGAGCACGTGCGCGACCCGCAGCTTCTGCCGCCGGGCGCGAGCCGCGCTCGCGATGTGGAGCAGGCAGCCGGGGTTGTCGGAGGCGACGATCGTGCAGCCGGTCTTGGCGATCGCGTCCAGCTTCCACTGCGCCAGGCGGCCCGCCACTCGCGGCCACTCGACGCTGAACGTGCCGCCGAATCCGCAGCAGTTCGCAATGTCCGGGATCTCGACGACCTCGTAGCCCGCCAGCTCCAGCACCCGCCTCGGCTCGCCCTTGAGGCCGAGCTGGCGAAGGGATTGGCACGAGTCGTGGTAGGCCACCCGCGGCCGCTCGGTCCCAGGCCGGATGAGCTCCGGCCGCTCCTCGAGCAGCCCCAGGACGAAGCGGGTCGAGTCCCGAAGCCGCGAGGCCACCCCGTCGCCTGCCGCCGGGCCCCAGTCCGCGGCGTCGATGGTGAAGGCGCCGAAGCACGAGGCGGAGGGCGTAACAATCATCCCCTTCGAATCTCGAAGGCTGTCTGCCAGCTCCGTATTCAATTTGTAGCCGCCTTTGAAGTCGCCTGCGTTGGCCGCGATCAGGCCGCAACACCATTGGTCCTTGGGAAAACCAATGTCGTATCCCGCCGCGCGACCCACGGCTTCGAGCGCCCGGGCGGCTTCGGGCAGCATCCGATCGACCATGCACGACGCGAAGATGGTCAGCGGCTCGCCGCGGCCGCTCGGGCCGGGGGCGCGATCTCGGTACGGCGTGCCCGCCAGCCGCGGCGCGCCCGGCACCAACCCGCTGAAGGCCGCCCCCGCGCGCAGCGCCCGATCGGCCAGGGCGGGCCGCTCCCACAGTCCCAGCAGCGCCTGCTTGCGCAGCGACTTACGGCCGCGCCGCCGGTGCTCGAGGATTTGTCGCGGCAGCGGGATGTCGACTGGGCAGATCTCCTGGCAGGCGTTGCACTGGGTGCAGAGCGTGTTGGGCAGATCGGCTTGGTCGAGCCCGTGGTGGAAGGGGGTCAGCACCAGGCCGATCGGACCGTTGTAGATGTGCCCGAACTGGTGCCCGCCGACGGCCATGAACGCCGGACAGGCGTTGGAGCACGCACCGCAGCGGATGCAGGTCAGCGCGTCGCGAAACTCGGGGTCGACCAGCATCTCGGTGCGCCCGTTGTCGAGGATCACGCAGTGCAGCTCGCTCGGGCCGTGGACGCCGATGGTGAGCGACTGCTCGATGTCCGCCGACCTCGAGGGGCCCGTGATCCAGTTCACGTAGCTGCTCATGATCTGGCCGGTGCCGCTGCGCGGCAGCATGCGGAGCATCGCGACGGCGTCGTCGAGGGTGGCCACGAGCTTGTCCATCCCGAACAAGGCGATGTGCACCGGCGGGAGCGTGGTCGTGAGGTCCGCGTTGCCCTCGTTGGTGACGAGCACGATGGTGCCCGTCTCGGCGATCGCCATGTTCGCGCCGCTGATGCCGACCGAGGCTTCGATGAACTTCTGCCGCAGCGACTCGCGTGCGTGCCGCTGGATCGCATGCACGTCGGGTTCGGTGCCGAAGACGTCGGCCGCATCCTCCTTGGTCAGATGGATGGCGGGCGCGATGAGGTGAGATGGATGTGTATGCGTGAGCTGGACCATCCGCTCGCCGAGGTCGGTCTCGACCACCTCCATGCCCATCGCTTCGAGGAAGGGGTTGAGCTCGATCTCCTCGCTCGCCATCGACTTCACCTTGGTCACGACGGGCCGCACGTGCCCCGCGGTGGTCCCGTGCTCGCTCACCGCGTTCCAGCAGAGCTGGCCGATGATGTCGCGCGCGTCGGCGGCGTCCTTGGCGAAGTGAACTTGCCCGCCGACGGCCTCGACGCGCTCGGTGAACTGGCGCGCCAGCTCGGGCAGCCGGTCGAGGTT
>Ga0070730_10005337_pt1 | contig 11120 bp, 13 predicted proteins | sample Coa_R1_3_FD_66447 | JGI IMG/M metagenome (GOLD analysis project Ga0070730, IMG submission 66447) | Surface soil microbial communities from Centralia Pennsylvania, which are recovering from an underground coalmine fire - Coalmine... | ecosystem: Environmental > Terrestrial > Soil > Unclassified ... | reverse complement strand
CCGGGATATCCCGGATTTTTGGCGGTCATCTATTCCCTTGCAGGCCCCGGAAGAAACGCAGTATTTATGGTGCAAGTATTTGTTGATCTCGCAACATGCATTCTCGCGGCATGTATAGCCGCACGGCTTGCTGCCGGAGCCAGCGAACCGATCCGTCGCCGAATCACAATAGCGGCGCTTTGGTTAGCGGTCCTGTGTCCGTTTACCGCGAACTATACGGCTGTGCCCCTCACGGAAGTCCTCGCAACGTTCCTGACGACGCTGGCGATCTTCATCTTCTTGCTGCCTTCCGCCAATTGCCTCGATCTCATTACAGAGCCGAGCGATCTTCTTCGCTCCGTTCTGACTTGCTTTCTGGGTGGACTTGTCGTGGGCCTCGGCACACTCGTTCGCCCCGAAACACCACTGCTCCTCGCGGCTGTCCTGTTTGTGTATTGGCTAAGATGGTGGCGGCCGTCGAATTGGGGGAAGTTGACGGTCGCTACTCTCTGGGTGGCCGTTGGATTCTTGGTGCCATTGGCCCCCTGGGCTGCGCGAAACGCGCACGCGCTTGGACGAGCACAGTTCCTCTCCCCGCGCTATGCGGAAACGTTTGGTGATGTCATGCCCACGGGGTTTTACACATGGACAAAGACTTGGATGTTTCGCTCTCGCGACGCCTATCTTTCTACGTGGAAGTTACCTTCCGACCCAATCGCGCTGAACGATCTCCCTTCCTATGCCTTTGATTCACTGGAAGAACGGAGTCGGGTTGCGTCTCTATTTGAACGTTACAATCGCGAGGGGAGCATGGCGCCCCAAACGGATATGCAATTCGCACAGTTGGCCCGCGAGCGCACTCAGCGACATCCCGTGCGCAGCTATCTATGGATTCCCATCGAACGCGCCGCCGCCATGTGGTTCACACCGAGAATTGCCTTGCTCCCCTACTCTGGAACTCTCTGGCCGCTGAGCGATGGCTGGCATCAAAGTTCGACAGGTTTCGAGATCACCATCGGGTTCGCATTCCTAAATTTTCTGTACGCGGGGTTGGCCTTAGTAGGCGCGGCGCACTGGCGCGAGTGCCCCGGCATCGCCATGATCGTGGCGTTCATTTTGATACGCACCGCGTTTCTGACGCAGTTGCAGACGTGTGAGCCCCGCTACGTCTTGGTGTGTCTCCCCGCGTTCTTGGCTCTGGGGGCGCAGTCATGGCACAGTCGCCATTGGAAATGGGCGCATACTGCGATGCCCAGCGTTCTAAGCAGTCGGCTCTCGACGGCCATACCTGTTTGTGGCGAGCAAGAGGTGCAGTGAGGAACAAATGGAGACCAGATTCTCGGGGAACCATTCCTGTGTACATTCCAAACCGGTGAAGGCTGTATCAGACTGGGCGCGCTTTCTTTTGCTGGACCTCTATGAGTAATCAAATTGTCCGTGAACCCCGCTGGCCTGCGTTAGTAGCGATGTTGGCTGCCGCGGGTGTGTATTTGGCATTGCCGGAACCACTTTCCTTGGGTCCAAGTTGGCTCTTGCTCGTGATTACTGTCTTTTTGCTGATTCCCATCGTCGTTGCCGATCGCCGCGGTCATCACAATGTAACTCGGATTCTCACTTTCACCGCCAATGGCACCATCACCATTGCGATGATTGCTTCCTTAATTCACTTGGTGCAAGGCATTCCGCAACATCTTGAGACGCCGAAGGCGCTGCTGCGTTCGGCGAGCGCACTGTGGATCGCCAATATTCTGGTATTCGCCCTCTGGTACTGGAAGCTCGATGCGGGGGGTCCGCTGCGGCGCGAGCGCCCGCGCGGCTACTTAAATAGCTCATTTCTTTTCCCTCAGATGTTGCGCGGGGAAGACCAGGATTCATCGTGGACGCCGCATTTCATGGACTATCTGTTTCTTGCCTTTAACACGAGCACCGCTTTCTCACCGACGGATACGGCGGCTTTGTCGCGCTGGGCAAAGGTCGGCATGATGGTCCAGTCCTTGATTTCCCTGACGATTGTTGCCCTGCTTGCCGCGCGAGCGGTGAATATTCTCTAAGTTGCTGTCTCTCTGGATTCCGTGACGTTCATGCAAATGATTCCATTGCAAGCAGGTCAAAGACGCCGCTTTCGTACCGAAAATCACTACGAGACCCGGACTTCCGGTTTGCAGATAGGGCTTCGGACGGCACTCCGGCAAGCCAACTACCTGGGTCAAATTGACGCCTACTTTCCCGCCTAAATTCTCATAAGACGTTCCAATCGAAAGACGTACGAGGGCCCTCTGGGCGACAAACACGCCGCTCTTCTGCCACCTTCCGAGGCTGAATCTTCACTGCATCGCAACGGCGGGACACACACCAAAACAAGAGCTCGGGACCTATTCATGGGTCTCTCCAGCGCCATTGGAACCTGTGCGATTTTGAACAGACAAGAATATCTGAGCCTTCTAACATTCGCGCTCCGTGTAGTGAAAGCGCCAAAGGGAAACGCCATTCAACAATGCAGTGATGTTTAAGAGCACTGCCGGAAAAACGTAGATGGCGGCGTTCCTGAAGGCGGGTTTTGTGGCCAGAAACACGAAAACTGCTGACCCGCCTACACGGAAAGGCATTGCGAGTGGTGGCAGAGAAGCGGAGATGGTCTCTTAAGTCGGGAAAATATTCTAGAGCTGTCATAGGTGAGATGCGGAAATGGAAAGGGAGAGTTAAACATGAAAACGTATATCAAGCCGAGACTGATGTGTTTGGGCCTCCTGAGGATGGTTACCAAGTTCAGTTTTTGAACGAACTTGTAGAACAACCAGCGAGAGCAAGATAGAGCTGGTTTAGCAAATGCAAACAGACTCCACCCCTTCGCAGAGTGCGGCGGCAACCTTCGCGCGACCTTTGTAAAGGGCGCACGGTATATTTGCATACCTTGCAGAGCTGTGAGCCGACAAAGTGCCAAGGCCCCGCCCAACTAGGGCCTAGCGATTAAGTAGGCGGGTAAAAAACGATGGGAAAGAACGCAAACTTTGAAAGCTGTCCCAGACGCCAAGCGCAGATCATCACACAGAAGGGGGCGGAGCAGGTGTTGCTGTTTAACATGGATGACGGGAGATACTACGCGCTGAACGAAGTGGGGAACAGAATTTGGGAGCTTTGCGATGGAAGGCATGGAGTGGCGCAATTGGTTAGCCAACTGGCGAAGGAATATGACGCCCCAGCAGAAATCATAGAGGGAGACATCCTGGAAGTGCTCGGGGATCTACGAAGCAAGAATCTGATCATCGATTGCAGGGAAGATCGAAAGAATTTTGACGCCAGCGGCGAGCTGCAGGAATCTCCATAATCGACGACATTCGATTCGAATTGCCCCTCTCATCCGAGTGGCCGGCCGCACGTCCTACCTGCAGGGTTTCGAGGTTAGAGAGGATGCGATTGCGCTTCCGCCAGCGGTCACAAGGCTTCGGCGGGTCCTCAAGAGCCCCGCTAAAATTGCTGCAGATCTCCTTCACGAAACAAAGCGGGTAGGGCAGTTATGGGCAAACGATACGTTTCCAATGCACTTCTCTTCTTACAAGTATTGCTGTTTGCCGCAGCTGTTCCCTTCCTCCTTCGCCTGAAAATATCGCGACTGCAAGCTCTGCTGGAGCCGAGAAATTCTTCCTCGGTGGACCGAGATCGAGTTGAACGGATTGCCGAGTGTGTGGAAATGGTAATCCGAAAAGGCCGCCCGCTTATACGCCCGGGATGCCTGACACGAGGAGTAACCCGATATTACTTTTTCCGCCGGGATGGTATGGACGTTTCTCTGTGTTTCGGCATGGGGAAAGTCAAGGAAGAGTTTGTCGGCCATTGCTGGCTGGTCAAAGACGGGGTGCCCTTTATGGAACCGCACGATCCGCGACCACGATATGCCGAGATGTACCGCATTTCGGGCACGAACCCCCGAAGCGTGATTCCCTCCGGAAAAGCTGAGTTGGAGCAATCAAGGTCGTGAGCAATAGCCAGTGCAAGCAAACGTATGGTTTTCACGGCATAAATCTCGAGGTGTCCTCGTCGGCCGCGATTGCAACTTGTCTCGATGCCAGATTCCAAATGCTTCCCTCGAATGGAGAGTGCACCGAGACTCTTTTTTTCGACTTCGAGTCCGTTTCGAATTCGAAAGTGCATCGCGTCGGGAAACCGTCGGGGCAGGCAAAGCCTTTTTATCAACTGGAGGGCGGGGAGGCCAGCTACTTTGAAGCCGAAGACCTACTCTACCTTTGCTACGGTGATCGCGTGCGGGTATTGTGCAGCCCCGACTCTGGTGTCACGTACTTCTCCGTGCTTGAGCCGGAGACTGAAAACCTGTGGCTTGCCTCACATCTTCTGTTCACAATATGCCTGGTTGAGATTTTGAAACGGCGCGGGCTGTATAGCCTGCATGCCGGCGGCTTCAGCGCCAATGGCAAATGTCTGCTGATTCCAGGCACAAGCGGGGCAGGCAAATCCACGCTGACCGTCGCCTCGCTCAGAGCAAATTTTGATTACATGAGCGATGACATGGTCTTTCTAAATGGCGGGGCAGACGGGTGCCAGGTGCTGGCATTTCCTGAGGAAGTTGATGTCAGTGACCAAACCGCGGGCTTTTTTCCGGAGCTGAGTTTTCTGTTGAGCGTTCCCAAGCGCTGCGGATGGCGGAAGCGACAAATTCACCCGATACAAGTGTATGGCGCGAAAGTAGCCTCAGTGGCTCGGCCTGTAGCCGTGGTGATTCCTCGCATCGCAGCGGCTGAAACCAGTGTGGTCACGAGGATGTATCCTGACGAGGCGCTGTTGGAGATGGTTCCAAACGTGTTGCTCACCGAGCCGAATTCGTGCCGGGCTCATCTGGATGCCCTGAGGGGACTGGTTACATCTACGCCGTGCTACCGCCTCGAAACGGGACGTGATTTTGATGAGCTCTCCATTCGATTTCAGGAGCTGTTGCAGTCATGATGCGAAACGAAATGGTGGTGGAACAGACTCGGCAGTTGCGAACAACGGGAACTTGCGCGGAAGTGGAACTGCTTCTCAGCTGTGCCCGCACTCAGGCTAATCCGGAAGTGTCGCAGCGGATCAGAGAAGCCGCTCAGAAAGAAATCGACTGGGTCCAATTCATTCGACTGGCGCTTCTTCATGAAACGCTGCCGCTCACCCATCGAAACCTTCACCGGATCTGCCCAGATATCGTGCCGAGCGGCGTGCTTGAGCCGCTACAAGCGCGCCACGAGGCGTACGCCATGGAGGGCCGGCTACTTGCCAAGGAATTGGTCGGAATACTCATCTTTCTCGAGTCGGAGGGGATTGTGGCAGTCCCCTATAAGGGTCCTGCGCTGGCCATCAGGCTCTATGGCGATTTGTCGTTACGAGAGTTCGGTGACCTAGACATCGTGGTTTGTGAGCGGGATGTTCTGCGGGCGCGGCATCTCCTGATCGACCGGGGTTACCTGCCGGAGCGAGTGGACACTGGCGAACTGAATCAATTTCTACGCGAGCACCACGAAATGCTTTTTTACCGCATAGATGGAGCCGTGCGTTTGGATCTGCACTGGCGATTCACCAGTAGATCAGGGTGTATTCCAGGAGATCCTGAGCGGTTCCTGCAGCACCTAGAGACGATCTTGATCGCGGGAAAGGAAATGCGAAGTCTGCGGCTGGAAACCTACTTGCTGGTTCTCTCGGTGCACGCGGCCAAGCACCAATGGGTACAACTAAAGTTGATCGGCGATATCGCCGAGGTCATGGCGGTTCCTGACTTAGATTGGCACTACGTGGCGCAAGAAGCAGACGAACTGGGCTTAAAGCGAGTTCTGGGGACGGGTCTTCTGCTAGCGCAAGGATTGTTAGGCGCGGCCATGCCCGCAAAACTCGCGCAGGATCTGAAGATCGATCGCACTGCGAGAATGTTGGCTGCACAGGCCTGCACTCGTCTCTTCGAGGAGCCAGGCGAACGCTGGGGCTTGAAGGGAGGCATGGCTTCGCAGATTAAGCTCCGTGAACGCTTGCGAGACAAGATGAAAATGTTCCTCCGGTATTTCTTTCATAAACTTAAGCCGAATGAACTTGACCATTGGTTTCTGCCGATGCCGAGCGCTCTTTCCGTCGCATATTACCTCGTTCGGCCGGTTCGGTTGGCCTTGGAGAGAATGAGTAGGACAGAACATTTTCACGCAACGCCCTTCCCCGCCAGTGGACGGAGCCGCGTTGCAGACGCGAAGCGAACTGCCACGCATCAGACGGCCATATCCGCAGCGGAAGGTGCAACGCAGATTCAAGCAAAGTGAAAACCGGGTTCGCTCCTCCCAGGCTAGCCTGGAGAAAGTAAGGAGCGAACCACGGCAGTTTGATTACTTCCCATCGGAGATGGTCAAATCAACGGAACTTCCCGGGCTGCCGGAAGCAGCAACCGTGACCGTGTTGCCTCCATGGAATAAGGCAGATGAGATATCAATACTCTTGGTTTCGCCATTGGAGAGGTGAGTTCGAAACTCGGACCCATTGACGCTGATCACCAGCAAAGCCACTCCGGGAGTGTCGTTCTGAAGCAAGACTTTCCCCTCCGTATGACCGATGCCGTCGAAGCGAGCTACTTCCCGATGATTAAAATTGAATTGTTCAGAGTGGTGGGAGCTAGGGGCCCGAATTGCGATCGTCGCAAAGACTGGATCAAATACGGTGGTATGGCCACATAAATCTGTAACCGTCAGTTCCACCACGGCCGAAGCCGACTGATTGATCTTCGTGGCAGTGACGCCCAGAGCCAGGGTTGTCCCCGTGTCGAACGAAGGGATGGCAACGGTAGCATTGGTGGTCGGGGGCGTATTGGCAACCACTGAAAACAATCCCCCTGGAGATTGGACGGAGAAGACTACCTGCTTAGGCGGACCTGACGATTGAGTCAGTACGGTGACAGTAGGGGATGGCGCCGTCGAACAAAATGATCCTGAGCTTGAACCCAAAAACGTAACAAAGGTTGTGTTCGAGCGAACCGCCCCGCCATTTATTGTGGCAACGACCGAATCTTGTCCTGAACACGATGACGGTGCCGCAATCATGAATGTCGCGGTGCCGGAAGCATCTGTGATAGCGGTCCCGCTCTTGCCAGAATCCGGACCAGTGATTGCAAAAGTCACAGTCGTACCCACGACGGGGAGGCCATTCGACAAGACGACCGCAGTTTGGGTGATAGAAGAGCCCGCGGTGCCGCAAATGATCGAGGAGTTTACAGGAGAGAGCACGACGGAGGGTACGCTGGTCGACCCCGAACATCCGTTGACTATAGTTTCTTTTCCGCTGATCGTAACGGAACCGTTTCTGGCCAGCGCCCGGCCGTTCAGGGTGCCACCATCCAGCGTGATGCTCACTAAAGCCATGATATTTCCCGCAAAGTCGTTGCCTGTCTGGATGGTCGCGGAGGAGCCGACCTGCCAAAACACATTGCAGGGCGACGCGCCGCCGGTAAAAGCTACGGTGGCACCGGTAGCGGTCGTCAGAGTGCTGCCGATCTGGAAGATCCACACGTCGGTGGAGCTGCCTGTCAATGTCAAAGTGCCATTCAGCAACGCGGCTGTCGAATAACAATAAACTCCCGGGCCCAGATTAGCATTGGACCCTGTGCCCAGCGCGCCAGTGAGTGGCGTACACGACCTGCCGGCCGCGTCAATATAGGCGGCTGTTAGTTGCGTTTGTGCTGTTGTCAGAACGGCGTTCGCCGCCGTGTACAACGTGCCGGTGACCTGGGTTGCCAAGAGTCCAGTGACCGTGGGGGTAGGAGAACTTCCCACATTCCCTACAATCGTGGTTCCCGCATCAGCGCTGACGATGCCGGCACCGGCCAGCACCGCAAAGTTGCCCGTAGTTTGTAGGTTGGGTGCTTGGGCATGAGCATTCAATGCCGACGCCAGGAGAAGCAATAAACAAGTGGCTGGGATTTTCATCTGTTCCTCCGGAAGATTTCATAAGGGATTTCTGAGTACGGAAGTCCCTGAAGGCGTCAGTTTGATGTCTCAAGTCGGCAATGTCTGTACGTTCTTGGACACTCTGAGGACTATCACTGCAGTCTTGGAGTTCTGGGAGTCGCACAGGTTTTTTCCAAACGAGTCAACTTTTAACGGGGAACACTACAGGCTTGCAAAACCTGGACCAAGGTAGGGGCTCCAAGAAGGTCGTCCGCAACAATGTATAAAAGAGAACAGCGCACGCGCTCGAAGATAAGGAAAATGTGATTGTTCGCACCGGGAAAGAGTGAAATGTGCTGAAAGGACATGGCAATCTGGTCAGTACTTTGAGTAGATCGCCGCACTATAGCCATTCACCGTCTTCCCTTAATTATTATTCAGTAGTAATCGTAAAGTCTTCCATTAACTTGGAACAGGGTTGAGGTCTCGGGAGTGCGGGCATAGCTCACAGGGGCAAGAAATGTCGAAATCTACAGGACGCATGGGCACGGTAAAAGTCTTTATCGCTGACGGTAGTCGAATGAGCTGTCAGCTAATTGCAGCGGCATTGCGACGCGGCCGTTATCGGACCAGGGTTGTTGGCTATGCGATTGACGGGAACGGAATTCGCGAAGGACTCAACGAAAGCGAGGCTGATGTGGCAGTCATCGGCGCGCGTCTGGAAGAGGAAGCCCTGGCTGGCTTCGATGTGACGCGACAGATACGAGCTCTGCACTCTAAACCCTATGTGGTCATGTTGCTGGATTCGAGCAAGCCGACGGTGGTCGTCGAAGCATTCCGGGCAGGAGCGAGCGGCGTATTCTCCCGGGATCAATCGTCTGAGCTGTTATGTAAGTGCATCCACGCAGTACACCAGGGGCAGATTTGGGCGAGCAGCAAGGAGTTGCACTTCGTGCTCGAAGCCCTTGGCACGGCTTTGCCAACTAGAGCGATTTCCCCGAGAGGGTCGGGCTTGCTAACAAAGAGGGAAGAAGGCGTTGTCGACTTGGTGGCCGAAGGTCTAACCAATCGCGACATTTCGCAACAGCTTAATCTGAGTGTGCACACCGTTCGTAACTATTTGTTTAGGATCTTCAACAAAGTGGGAACTTCGAATCGGCTGGAGCTGGCGCTCTACGCGATCAACCGGAGAGAACCCGATAGTCAGCAGATTTCGCTGGCTGCCATCGCTGCGCCCCGCATAGATGCCAGTCAAGCTATGTCGGCAAGCAGGTCGTGAACGGTACATCTGGCGAGACAAGCTTTACTCATCTGTTATTCCCAACCGTGAATAGTCACCATTCCGCGATTTCGATCACCGCACTGGGTTGGAGTTTCGTAGGCAACGCTTTGTTCGCCACATCGTTCTTGCCAGATCGCCAATTCCATGGAGATGAAACCTCATCCAGGGCATCGACTAAATTCATAGCGAACCTGTCTGCGGTGCAGGATCGGTCTGAAGAGTCACAATTGGATGACGGGCCAAAGCGAAGCACATCGATGAACAAGACGAGTCTAGGTACATTTGTACCTAAGATTGGCCGGTCATCGTCTCCGGACATCCTTTCTAGCAATTCTAGTGACATTCCTTCTCTTGTTCGTTCGCACTTACATGGCTACTGTACATCGAAAGAGCTTCATGGAGGTGACAGTTGAATCCTGGGCGCCCGGCCAGAAAAACCCTCCGGTTTTTGTTGCAAACAGCCGTTAAATTTCTATGGATGAATGGCAATGGGGAGCACCGACAGGCAGAAGGCCGGAGTCGTGATGTCAGTGAGCACGGTGCGTTTGTGTTTGCGCCAATTTGCCCGCCAATCGGTGCGAGAGTGATGCTCACAATCGATCTTGAGGGAATCCCCGATGAGATCGGACCTTTTCCGGTTGAGGTCGAAGGTCAGGTCCTTCGGGTTGAGCAATCTCCCGCTGAACAGGGAATGCTAACGGAGGGCTTTGCAATTCAATATTGAAGAGATCGTCCCGAACGAACTCGCGGATGGATCTCCCAAGCAATTTGGCAGTGTGAACCTGCCAGGGATATTGGTCGACTGTGAAGAAAGCGACATACGTAGATTTTTGAGTCGACCGTAAGTTGAGTTTTTTCAGCGACTTATAGGATTCAAAGTCTGTAAGTCACAGGGCGGAGCTTTATGCTGGCTGGGTCAATAACATCACCTGATAGCGACATATGTGAGTCTCCCTGGTATGCAATCTACACTCGCCATCAGCATGAGAAGATGGTGGCTCAGATTCTCACAAGCAAGGGATTTGAGGCGTTCCTCCCACTCTACGCAACCAGCCATCGTTGGAAGGACCGGACCAAAGCACTCTCGTTGCCTTTGTTTCCGTGTTACGTATTTCTCAAAGGTGGGATTGAGCGCCGACTCCAGATCATAACAACACCGGGGATTTATGGCTTGGTGTCAAGTGGAGGTCAGCCGGCCGCGATCCCGACTTTCGAGATCGAGGCGATTCGGCGAGTTGTAGAAAGCGGTGCGCGAATGGAAACGCATCCCTTCCTCAAGTGCGGAAATTGGGTGAGGGTCAAGTGCGGCCCATTGGCAGGGATCGAAGGGATCTTGGTGCGCAAGAAGAATGTTTCTCGGCTCGTGTTATCGGTGGAGATATTGGGGACGGCAGCGGCCATGGAAGTTGCGGCCTTCCAGGTAGAGGCAGTAACCAGCACGCGCCGAAGAGACTACAACAGTGGACTTAGACCCGACTCACGGCACACCCGGGACGTTGGAGCCATCGCGCAAACTTAAAGAAGGGGATGCCCCGGGCAACTGAGCACGGATAGCCTCAATGGCGCCCGGAAAACAACGACATGTGCCTAGGGCAGCTAAACAAATTGACGCAGATTAAGATGCAAGGCTCCGTGTCGACGCGAGACTTGCGAGAGAGGGAGTCATGAGAAAGTGGATGTATTTACCCGCGGTCATGACGCTGGTGTCGTTTCCGATTTCGTTGCTGGCCCAAGAACCCACGAAAAACAACACCAAGAGTGAGAATGCCAAGGTCCTGACGGCGCAAAACACCACTCCGCAGCCGCCGAAGCCATTGACCCAGGATCCCAGCTACTCGATTGCCCCCGAGGACGTCCTCACCATCGACGTATGGAAGGAGCCAGAGATCTCCCGTACTGTGCCCGTGCGCAGAGATGGCAAGATTTCCCTCCCATTACTAGATGACGTTCAGGCAGCGGGT
>Ga0070730_10005336_pt1 | contig 11121 bp, 15 predicted proteins | sample Coa_R1_3_FD_66447 | JGI IMG/M metagenome (GOLD analysis project Ga0070730, IMG submission 66447) | Surface soil microbial communities from Centralia Pennsylvania, which are recovering from an underground coalmine fire - Coalmine... | ecosystem: Environmental > Terrestrial > Soil > Unclassified ... | reverse complement strand
TCTAGTAATAAAATTACAAATTTCTTCTCTTGGGTGAGCAAGAATTATATTAATACCCCGCAGTTTTAACACTGTTATATTAACCAGATCATTAATTTGTGATAATTTACTGCAGTTAATTTCACGGATAACATCATCTTCTGATATTGTTACCTTAAATGTCCAAGTATAATCTATATCGTGATTTTTAACAAACTCAAAAGCAAGTTCACTAGCTAATGAATTTTTGGTATAATCTACCCAATTTATACAAAATCTATGATTCATTTTATGAAATTAAATGATGCTTGCTAATGAAACTAAACGATTAATTTGTTTTATTATTTCTTCAAAAACTATTGGTGATAAATTTAAATATCGAAGGTTATATGACTTATTAATCAAACTACTAAAATATCTTCCAAATACTAATTCATTATTTTCATAATAAAGTCGACAATAAACTTTATTTATCTCTACATATCCAACAACTAGAAAATATTTATAATTACTTTCTCTATCATATATTTCCACTTCACCTATTCTTAGATCCCAATTCATTAAATTGTCACAAGCTCTCATAATAATGTTTTTAACCTATTTATTTTAATAAATAATTCTTTAGTTTCCTCGGCAGAAAAAGGAAGAATAATTAATATAAATTTTACACTGTATACATCATCTTTGTCAATAGGTATTTTACAATATGTAGCTTCTTTTATATTTTGCTTCCATTTCGTATTGACATACTTTTCCATCATTAAATGATTCATGTCAACTCTAAATGACCAAATATACGATATTTTCATTTTTCTTAAATAATCTTCTAAACATCCTAATGATACTGTTGGTAGATCACCTAGATCTATTTTATTTATACTCACAGTCATTTTGATGTTAGAATTTCATTAACTTTTTGAAGAGTATTTGAATCAATGCTTACATAAGAATAACGTATTCTCCTTAAAATAGAATATATGACATATCTTGATACATTAAAAATTCGTGCTACTTGCATAATACTACGACAATTTATATACTCTGTAAAAATAACAGGAACTTCTGAATTATTGATCGTTTTATAATGAAATTCCTGTTTTATTTTTTCATAATAGATAGCTTCTTCTATCGGTATAATTAAATCTTTAAAAGTATTTCTTTTTAAAATAAGCCTAATGATATTATTAGAAATAGAAAATTTCTTAGATAATTCTTTAATAGAAGTTCCCGCACAATAACTATTTAAAATTTCTTGAGCTTCGGCTTTTGTTAAATTTTTTCTAGATATGCTAGATATTTTTTCTTTTAATTTATTCTCTAATTCTTCATCTAGAGTTATATTTTTCCACGTTTGCCGATGTAAAATATTCCATATGGTAAATACCGAAAGTTTGTACTTATCAGATAATTTTGAAGCAGTAGTATTTTTTAAAAAATCATTGATTATATTAATAATATCTGTTTTAGTTGTTCTTTTTCTCTTTTTTGAATTAAGTTTTGCTTCTTTGAGACGATTTATTAATTCATTTGGTATGTTATATAATTCAGAAAATCGTAATCTAGTAATATCAAATGTTTTATTATAAGATAAATTATATTTTTTGGAAATATCTTCTATTTTTATTCCTTCACAATAATCATTTAAAATATTTGAAATTAAATCTGTACTATATTTAAATATAATTGGACCGCTATCACCACCATTAGTTTCATTATACCCATATTTATAATCATTAGAGTTAAATTTTTTAATATATTCTTTTTCTGCTTCAAATGCTGAATATCCATCCGTAAAGGTTTCTAATTTTTCTATGATAAAATTTAATACACCATATTTTATCATAGCATAATTAATTGAAGTTTTAATTTTATTATTGCTATGTGATATTTTAGCGTGCTGCCAAAATCTTGTTTCTATATCTTTATGTGTTACTCCAATATATAATTTACCATTTACTAAATTGGTAATTTTATAGCAGTGATGCGGTTTATTAATATTTTGACGCATCATGATTATAACATTTCTTTTGATTTAAATATTTTAAATCCAGGCTCTGAACAATAAACTTTATATCGTGCTAAAGAATGTTTTTTGAAGAATTTAACCTGATCATAAAATTCTATGATAACTGCGTTCTTTTTTCCTGGATAGGATCTGATTGATCTGCCTATACGCTGGAGAGTCCTAGTTAGTGAAGCTCCTCCGCTCGCCAACACCAGCCCACTCAGCGCAGGCAGGTCAATACCTATATCAAAAATTACACTCGCGATTATCACATCAATCTCGCCCTTTACCAACTTCTCTTTTATTTCATTCCTTTTTTCCAGAGAATCATTCCCATACAACATATCGCATCTAATCCCTCGCTCTTTTATCTTCTCAAATAAAATATTTCCATGTTTTACTTGCTTAAATAAAACTAAAGTCTTATATTTTTTATCTACTAACTCTTGAGTTTTATCTACGATTATTGTATTTCTCACTTCATTTTCTACAATATATTCTTTATAAGCAGACATATATACAGGATTTATCGTTTTTTTAGGAACTGTATAAAATCTGATTAAAGGCGGGGCTAATACTCCTTTTTCTATCATTTCAGAGGCAGAAACATTAATTATTTGCTCTCCCAAAAAGCTATGAACTAATAAATCAGAATTATCATCTCGAAAGGGAGTTCCACTTAAACCGTACATATGTTCTGGATTAATGTTTTTATAAATTTCGGCAATCGTATTAGTGACAATAATATGGCTTTCGTCAAAAATATGAACTTTAGTATTTTGTAATAATTTGATTATTTTAGCCTTGCTACCCTCATCTACCTCTTTTTCATCCATCCTATCTTCATCGAGAATATCTTTATCTGACATTTTAAGAGCTCGACCAATAGTCCAAATGGTAGCAATATTAATTCTTTCAATTCGGCAAATACCGTCCCCAATATACCCAATTGGTTCATTAAAAATTTTGGTGTATAAATTATAAAATTGGTCCAGAAGATCTAGACCAATCACATAAAGAATGGTTGGCTTGTTGATGTTGGCAGTGATAAGAGCCGTACAAAGGCTCTTACCTGCCCCAGTTGCGGCTCTAATTATTCCTCTGTCAGTTGCGCAGGCAGCATTTTTTATTCTAATCTGATGCTCGCGAGGAACTAAATTACATTTTTTTAAATTTTCTTCAATATTTAATTCTGGTATTAAAGCTTTTGGAAGTCTTTGATCTTCCACTGTATATGACATTTGATGAGATTTTAAAAACGCCTCGGCTTTATGAAGTAAACCATAACTGAATTTATTATTTTTACCCATCAAATAAGTAATGCCATTCCAGCCATTTTGATAAGCTTGGGTGTATTCTACTCCGGCTAATTTAAATGATAAATGATTTCGTAATAAATTGGCAGCGTATTTATCTTCAGTGATAAAATGACAATACTTGTTGTCGAGGATGATAATTTTGCTCATGTAAATAATATATGCTATGCATGAGCAATGTCAATAGTTTCAGTGAAGAATTAAAACTTTTTCCACCAGTTAGTAATATTATTTAATATTCCCGGTTTGCTTGAAGATGATTGAGCGGGTTGATTTTTAGAATTTTGAGCTACAGGATCATTGGAGTTTACAGTAATATCTGTCGTTCCCCATAGAGATAAATCTTTGGCTAAATCTCCATCCACTGGAACTCCCGTTCCTGGTAATCTATCAGTTCCACCAGAGTTTTGCCAAAGGGCAAAATCTGTCCAAGGGCTAGGTATAGTTGGACTTTTTTGATAAGAAGCGATCCAGAGAGGATATTGGGCATATTCGGGAGAAAATTTGACAGCTTGTGCAAAAAATGGATATGAATAAACAATCATTTTTCTACCGTCTAAACGAGAATATTCTTGAAGATAGGATAATCCCCAATCGTTAATTTGTTGAGACGAACAACCCCATTTGGACCAATCTTGAGTGGCGGGCCATTCTAAATCACAACAAGCCAATTCTCCTTGAGCAGCATTAAAATGCAATTGAGCTTGCTTTAAAGGATCTCTTAAAGGTTGAGAGTCTAAAGGAGGAAGCGGATAAACGAAATGATAAGCGGCTACTTTAAGACCAACTGATTTGGCATTTGCAATATTTTTAACGTAATTGACGTCTGGTTTATCATTGCCCACACCACATCTCACTATACAAAATTTATAATTGGCATCAACAATAGCTTGCCAATTAATATTGGAACCTTGAACTACAGAAACATCAAGTCCTTTAATAAAATCAGTCATTAGTAATCCTAAATTTTTATATTATTTATAAATATAGTTATATGCCTAAATTATTTACCATAAATATTTAAGCTTAATTAGTCGTTCAAATTGTTCCTTAGAGGAACAATTAACTCGCTCTCCATAGTAATACCAGCGGTTATATCCATCTCTCCAATTTATAGCAGGACCATCTAGACGATGAAGTTTGCCATGAAAATACCAAGCTTTATCTCCGTTAGCATATTCTAGAGCAGGACCATCTTCTCGGTGAAGAAGATTGTCGAAATACCAAAATTTATCTCCATATAGATTTGTATAATAGGTGTATTGATTATCTTTGTTTATTTTTACCATAATGCTTTTAGCTTAATTAAACGTTCAAATTCCTCTTGAGAGTCAACATTAATCCATTCTCCATGAAGATACCAGCTTTTAAAACCATCAATATCTTCGAAGGCTGGACCATCCGGTCGATGAAGTTGACCATGAAGATACCAAGTTTTAGATCCATCAGCCCATTCTATAGCAGGACCATCTTCTCGGTGTAAACGATCATTAAGATACCATTCTTTACGCCCATTACTATATTCTAGAGCGGGACCATCTTCTCTATGATATTGACCATTGAGAGTCCATCGTTTAGTTCCATATTCATTCATTTTACAAATAGGTTGATTATTATTTGTCATAGTTTACCATAACACTTGTAATTTAATCAAACGTTCAAACTCTTCTTGAGAAGAACAATAGATTTGTTTACCATGATAAAACCATTCTTTATGACCATTAGACCACTCTATAGCGGGACCATCTAATCTATGACGTTGACCATGAAGATGCCAAGCTTTATCTCCATTATAATATTTTACAGAGGGTCCATCTTCGCGGTGAAGAAGATCATTAAAATACCAAAATTTATCTCCCTCGGGATATTCTATAGCCGGACCATCTACTCGATGAGATTTTCCATTAAGATACCAACGTTTAGTTCCATCTTCATCTGTTTTACAAATAGGACGATTATTTTCTTTCATAGATTTTAAAATTATTTATTTCGTCGATCGGAAATAGAGCTGCCCACAAATTTACTGAAGCTGGAAGATTTAGCAGCAATAGCGTTTTTTACTTTTTGTGCAGCAGAAACGGTTTCATTAGTTCCAGAATCTAAATGCAAAGATAAGTTACGTTGATTATCTCTGTCTTTGACTTTGGATTGTAGTTCTGCCGCATCTTTCTTAAGTTGCTCTACGCGGCTAGTTGGTAATCCCATACCGCTGAAAAAGGAATAAACTTTAACATTATTGTCTGGACTATCTACAACATAAATTCCTTTAAATACAGCTCTGGGTGAGCCACATAAATCATTCACCATAGCAGTAGCATAATTGATGCTAGAAGCTGGTATTTTGGACCATACTTCTTTATTGGCTGCCACGATAAATCCAGCGTATCTCGTTTGTTTAAGATCAAATCCATCAGCCAGGAGATTACCATTAAGATTATTAATAACAGCCTCGGCGATAGCTGTATCTTCCTCAAAATTTTCCACAGTTAATTCTCCATAAACAGATAATCCTTCACCATCAATTAGAAGTTTAGAAAATTCCATTGGATCCAAAGGTTTAACTGCTGAAGGCATCGATGATAATGTATTAAAAGTATCTAAAGTTTCAACAATCGCTTTATTAGCCACATCATAAAAATTAATTTGGCTAACATTATGATAAATAGATTCTATTTTAGCATTGTCCACCACAATCAGATTATTTATTTTCTTATTTTTAGTAAATGATGCTAGTTTAGCTAAAGTTTCTAAAGCATTAGATTTAGTTTGAGCATCCTCTGTTTCCATTGGCATGATAGCAATTACTAAAAGTGGTTTTCCAGTTTCTGAAAGCAAATCAACGATTGTTTCACAAGAACCAGCTCCCGAACCACCGCCCATACTTAAACAAAAAATATTCATTTGAGAATTAGAAAGTTTTTCATGAATAAGTTCAGCGATTTCGGCTCTATGAGCTTCTGCCGCCGCCTTTCCTATATCCAATTCTTTAGAAGCTCCACCTACTCCATACTCTAAGAGTAATTTATTGGAATCATTTATTTCTATTAATTTTAAATCTTGGAGAGCTGTATTGCAAGCAACTGCATCATATCCTAATTTAGCAAAACATGCAGCTAGCTTAGCTCCACCGTGACCCGATCCAAAAATTCCAAAATTTAAACTTCTTTCCTTTTTTGCAACTATTTTAGCGGGCATTTTTCCTTCCTGTTGTTTAGCTTGACTTTTGGCTTTCAAAGCGGCAAGTTTATTCGTATCTACTGTTTCTTTTTTTACTTCCACATTAGATAGATCATCTTCAATAATTTTAGAAGTTTCAGTTGCTACAGACTCATCTTGTTCGGTAATAGATATGGCAGGCATTTATTTCTCCACTTTAATATTATTTATCGTTTAGGTGTTGTTCTAATTGTGATTTAAATGTGCTAAAAAGTTTAACCTTGTCATCAACCGAATCATCTGATTCTTTTGCAATTTTACTTAAAAATTCTAAACATGACTCTCTGGCTTCTAAAGGTTTGTCGCTCATATTAATACTATCTGCTAAGTTTTTCCATCCGTCGGGAGTTGCAATACACTCTTTGATAAGTTCAATTTTTTCATTTTCTGTTAAAGTTTTCATAATAATTTCCTTTCATTTTAAAATATATTTATTATTCAAATACCAATCTGTCACTGAATTTATGGCGGTTTTAAATTTTAAATTAGGTTGCCACCCCAATTGTTTAATTTTATCTGAATTTAAAGATTGACGAAATCCTCTTTCTCTTATTGGATCATCTTCAAATGAAATTAAAGAATGTCCTTTATTCATAGTATTACACACATGTTGAACTATTTCGATATTATTAAATTCTTGATTAGCAGAAATGTTATAAATTTGATTGGGTATACCGTTATTTAATATTGTAGAAACTGCCGAAATTTTATCAAAAACGTGCAACCAATCTCTAATTTGCTGTCCTTGCCCATAAATAGGTATTTTTTCATCCTGTAAAATGCATTTAATAGTTTTAGGAATTAGTTTAAAGGATGGTTGTCTTGGACCATAACAACTAGTACTACGAATAATATTATAAGTTAACCCATGCGATGTGTGAGCAGCTTTAACTAATAACTCTGCTGCTACTTTGGAAGCGGTATAAAAATTTCTTGGTTCAATGGATGAATCTTCGGTGAAAGGAAGATCTGTCTCATTAATTAATTGACCATAAACCCCAGCAGTTGAAATATATATTAACTTTTCTACATGATGTTTTAAACATGCATTTATAATATTTTGAGTGCCTAAAACATTGGTGGAAATTAATGAGTTTAAGTCATTTTTTTCATCGGCTGCATGAATAACAATATCTGGTCTTTCAAACTGAAAAATAACATCTATTGTGTGAGCATCTCTAATATCTGCAATGTGAAAATCATGTTCTTTATTATAATAAACAGCATTGGCATTATTATTTACTCGGTCAATGCTAACAAAAGAATAAGGTTGTTTCTCATAAATTGCGCGGCGAATAAAAGTTGAAAAAATAAATCCGCAACTTCCAGTTATTAATAATCGTTTTTTCATAATTTGTAAATGTTGTGGTTTGGATTATTAATATAACTATCGCGATCAATAGTATATTTATTAGACCATTGACTAAAGAAATATTTTAGATTTTGTGTTAAAAACATTTTGTTAACCGGATTTTTTTTGAGGGTAGCGCTTTCTTCATGAAAAATATTGGTGTGCCCACAATAAACAATTTTTTTGTTCATTTGATATTTAATAGCGAGCGCAGAACAGATATCGTCAAACGACCACCACAGATTCTGGTCCATTCCTGGCAAACCAGACTTGTTAGTTCTACAAATATTTTCATAATATTTAGCTTTAGTTAAAAACACAGCTCCCGTCACTGCTTGAAATTCACGATTTTTCTCAGCATTAACATCAGAGATTTCTCCAGAACGAAAATGCATTGGAGTTTTATATCCAGGAGTAAAGGTAACTCCAGCATGTTGAAGTTTATTAGTATTTTTATATAATAATCTAGCTCCTACTACCCCAACAGAATTATCATTTTCTATAATAGAGATCATGTTTTTTAAAGAGGAAGTGTCATTAAAAATAACATCATTGTTTAGTAATAAAACTAAATCTTCAGATGTAGGATTAGCTTCTTTGAAAAGAAAATTACAGCCATGCGCAAAGTTATCTCTATTATGTGGATAATTAATTATATGAACTTTATTGTTATTCCACTCTTTTTCTAAAAGAATAGAATCATCATTTGATCCGTTATCTTTGATAAGCCATTGGTAATCTATATTACCAATAACATTCATTAACGTAGGATATAATGTTTGAAGTTTATCCTTACCATTCCAATTTAATGTTAATATTTTAAGCATATTTACCGATTACCTATAATAAATCATTATAAATTAAACGCCAGTGGCAAAATTTAAAATAAATTCAACGAGAATTAAAATTTATAATCCTAGTCTTAACCCTAATTCACCATACACATTTCCATCCGTGCTGATGTGAACAGATGGTCCAATGTATGTATTATGAATTAGTGGTATAACCGTTCCTAAATTTAATGCTACTGGCGTAATTACTAAAGCAGCTCGTTTAGAAATACTTTCATACGCAGCACCTATTTGTAAGAGTGATAAATCTGGTTGAGTACGATATTTACCATAAGAGATGATACCTATGTTAATATTGGGCGCAAATTCTCCTTGAATTTTTGGAAGATTAGTTAATCCTATACCTCCATCAAGACCAATGAATAATTGAGGATTAAAAAATGACCATTTTGGAGAAGGAAAAATTTGCTGAGTTTGAGCGCTGGCAATAGGTAAATTATAGATTTTATCTCCAACTTTGACCGAAAATTTATTATCTACGTAAATTCTTTGGTTTTCGTCCGTTCCTATAACATTAGCAATTTGATATTCTCTAGAAAGAATATTAATAGACCAAGGTTTTTGCTCCCAAGCACTAAATGAGACATTACCTAGAGGAACTTGTAAATGATTAAAATCTTCATTTAAAGCCAATGTTTGCTGATTTTGTTGATAACCAAATGGGTCGGAATTAGGGCAAGATATGGTTCCGCCTCCCGGACAATTTACAATAGTAGGTGGTGATGGGTGAGGATTTGTTATTCCCGTTCCAGAACTAGGTAAATTATTCACTGTTTGTCCTTGACTATCAGAAACTATTACATTAGCAGCTGTAATTTGAGCGCCCAAACTAGTTAAATTATCTTGAATGGCTTTCAAATCGCTAGTATGTTGTTGAATGAATTTATTTAAATCATCCTTAGTAGTATATTGGTTGGCGCTTTGAACTATTCCATCTATTAATGTTTTTTGTTCTAGAACTTGATGAGAAATTGCATCTTGTTGTTTAGCAATGTTCATTTGGTTATAAATAATAAATGTAAATGAACCAAATGTTAATAAAATGCCGAGCCAAATTAATATTTTTGTAGATAATGACATGTTTTCCTTATTTTTGAAGATCTGGGCACCAATAAATAGCCCTGCCGTCTTTCATCTTTTCTCTTTTTATTTTAAACCCATTAGAATCGTTTTTGAGACCATATACTTTAAAAGAATTGGAATATTTACCTTCATCACCAAATGGAGTTTGATATGAATGAATTGTGGCTCCCTGATGTTGATAAGAAGCTGTCATAACATTTATAATGGCATTCTGTAAAGTAGTAACCTCTTCTTTTGTTAAAGAACTCGTGGCTCTCCAAGGAGAAAGTTTAGCTGCATATAAACTTTCTGCTCTAACATAATTTCCAACTCCACAAAATATTCCTTGATCTAGTAATAATTGACCAATACATTTATTAGATTTTTTTAAAGTATCCCTAATAAATGAATCGTATTTTTCTAAAGTATTAGCAAGAGGATCCCATCCTAAATTATTTAATTTATCTGTTAACTCTTGCTTGGATTTGGTAAATTTAATGGTTCCAAAATGTCGAGGATCATTAAAGACCATTTCTTTATCACCATATTGAAAAATAAAACAAGGATGTTTTCCACGAGTAGGAGAAAATTGACCTGTCATACCAAAAGTACAAAATAAATATCCAGTGGTAAAAGTCCAATACATAAATTTACCTTTGGTCTGAATATCCAAAACTTGACATTGGTTAGAAGACAAGTCTTGTTTGAATTCCAAATATCCTTCTGGAGAAAGCTCTGCATATCTGCTATTGGATGACGGATATGCGTCAGTTATAATTTGATTAACCATTAATGGTCTAATTAATTCGGCGCTTAATTTTAATTCACTACCTTCGGGCATTAATTCCTTCTTTCTTTAAAGAATAACTTTCAGTTTGTTAAATCGTTTCAAAGAGTTATCTATCAATAATTGTAATTCTTGGAGGTTGTCATGTTCATTTTTAAGCTTGGGAAAGATTTCCCATAATTTTGGAGTTAATTCATGAATAACTGACAATGGGTCATATAACATTTGATAATATTTTTGATTATTAATACCGATTAAGATTCCCCGACCAGATAAAACAAATTTTTCCTTGTCGTTATATGAAAACAACTTATCATTAATTGATATAATATGTCTTATAGAATAGTGATCATATTTATGCCAATACCAATCATCTAATCTAATATTAGATGATTCAAATTGGATATTTAGAATATTATCTTCCAATGATTTATCTTTCTTAAAAAAGAGTCAATGTTCATTTTTACTGTAGTGATATCACTATTATTTTCTACATTATATGGGAATGCCTTATAAAACAATGGTACTGTATCTTTTAAGTAAAATAATTGTTT
>Ga0070730_10005334_pt1 | contig 11122 bp, 8 predicted proteins | sample Coa_R1_3_FD_66447 | JGI IMG/M metagenome (GOLD analysis project Ga0070730, IMG submission 66447) | Surface soil microbial communities from Centralia Pennsylvania, which are recovering from an underground coalmine fire - Coalmine... | ecosystem: Environmental > Terrestrial > Soil > Unclassified ... | reverse complement strand
CTGCTGGACTACGCTCGCGCACAGGCCAGTAACTCCACGGGCTTCGCCCGGTGAGCGACAACCAGCCAGCTTTCTCAAACGCCTTTGCCCCGGGCACGCTGCGCACGGTGCCACTGGTCGAACCCATCGACAACATCACCCAGGACTGGGCATGCGGCGGAAGCACCGGTCGCGGCATCAAGGTGGCGATCGTCGACAGCGGTCTCGACGCTAGCCACCCGGCGCTGCGCGGCCGCGTCCAGGGGTACGTCGGCATCACCGAGGGACCCGATGGTTTCGTGTACGACACCTCGCCGCACGACGATGCCTACGGGCACGGCACCGCCTGCGCTGGCATCATCCGCAGCCTGGCTCCAGATTGCGAGCTGTACAGCGTGAAGGTACTCGGAGCAACTCTCGCCGGACGGGGCAGCGTGTTTGCCGCGGGTCTGTTGTGGGCGATCAACAATGGCATGCACGTCTGTAATATCAGCATGGGCACGACGCGGCGGGAGATGTCGGCGGGGCTTCACGATCTTGCCGACCTGGCGTACTTTCGCAATGTCATGCTCGTCGTGGCCGCGAATAACCTGCCGGTCCCCAGCTACCCGTCAGTGTATGCAGCAGTCATTTCGGTGGCCGCTCATCAACTCCAGGATCCGCGGGTCGTCTACTACAATCCGGCGCCGCCAGTCGAGTTCGGCGCGGCGGGCATAGATGTGCGCGTGGCCTGGCAGGGCGGGGGGTGGATCACGGCGACGGGCAACAGCTTTGCCGCCCCGCACGTCACGGGCATTGTGGCTCAAATCATGGCCAAACGCCCGGGCCTGACACCGTTCCAGATCAAGCATATTCTTCGTGCGCTGGCCGCCAATGTGCGGCGCGCGGAGCCGGCCCGTCGGTGATCGAGCATCTCTCCGAGCACTTCAGCATCACCTGCTTGCCTGATGCACCGGCCGCCCAGCACCTGGCGGAGGTCGCGTCTCGGCTCGAGATCGCCTGGACAGCGCTGGCCTCCGTTCTGGCGTACTCGGCACCAACGCCCGATCGGAATACGGTGCACCTCGCGGAGACACTGGATGCGGATTACCGCCTGCGTGACGGAGCTATCGTCGCCGTGTATCGGTCGGATGCTCCAGCAGTGCAGCTCGAGCGAGCGGTCGCGGAGCTGGTGCTGTCACGCATCGCCGGCACGCCGCGCTCGCCACGCTTCCTGATTGATGGACTGCTCGGCGCCGCAACAGCCGCGGAAGTTGCCAACTCGACGGTGCGCGAGCACGTTCGGCAGGGCGGCTCGGTCGCCCTCGCGGCGGCTATTTCTGAGCGATCCACCACAACACCCCCGACCAACCAGATCGACATCGCCGCGTCCTTCACCCTCTACCTGCTGCGCCAATATGACGCGCGGCACGTCGCAGACCTGGCGCGCGCGCTGAATCCAGAGGAGCCGGACATCGCCTTCATGGCCGTATTTGGCGCGCCGCTTGCGTCACTGCAGACGGCCTGGCTCGCCAACCTCGCGGGAGTCGAACGCGGCGTGATGGGTATGCGTGGCTTCCTTCGTTGGGCCGGCGGCTATCTGCGGCCGTACGCGCCTCAGGTGGTGTTGATCAGCTTGCTGCTGGTGGTTGTCGCCGCATTCAACGTGGTCCTGCCGCTGAGCCTGCGTTTCCTGATCGATTTCGCGATCTTGCCGGGCAATTACAGCTTGCTCGTCGCCATCCTGGCGGTGCTGGTCGCGCTGTTCCTGCTGCAAGCGATCGCCGAAATGGCCGGCGGGTATCTGGCGACCGTCGTTGGCACACGCATGATGAACGACGTCCGGGCGCGCCTCTTTGGCCACCTCCAGCGACTGTCGATGGACTATTACGCTCGAGCTCAGGCGGGGGACATCGTTTCGCGTTTTTCGTCGGATCTGGTCACTCCGGAGCTCACCGTTACGCGGATCCTGCCCATCCTGTTTGCAGTCCTGATCGGACTGGTGGGCAGCATCGCCTTGCTGTTCGCGCTGGACTGGCGGCTGGCCGTGCTCACGGTCTTAACCCTGCTTACGTTCGTCATCGGCCCAGCGCTGCTGGGACCGCGTACGTCACGCGCGAGCTTTGCACGGCAGGAAGACGCGGGTCGGGTCGCGAGCATCGTCCAGGAGACGGTGGGCGCGCAAGCGACGGTGAAAGCATTCGGGCTCGAGCCGTTTGTGCGTCAGCGACTGGCGGATCAACTCCGCAGGTTGGCGCGCAGCACCACCCGGGTTTCGTTTCTGGGCTCGCTCACGGCATCAACAGCTGAGTTGAGCATGACCTTCACCCAGGTCGTCTCGCTCGGGGTCGGGGCGGTGCTGGTCATGATCGGCGAGTTCTCGGTTGGCGGGCTGGTTGCGTTCCAGGGTCTGGTCAACAACGTCGTGCTGCCGCTGCGCGAGCTGTCCCAGATCGTCCAGATGCTCCAGCAGGCGGCGGCCGGTGTGCAGCGCGTCGAGGACGTGTTGGCGGAGGTGCCGCTGGTGGTCGACGGTGCGAACGCGGCCGTGCTGCCCAGGCTGCAGCGCGAGGTCCGCCTGGACAACGCGACATTCGGTTATAGCTCCGGCCAGAACATTCTGCAGGAAGTGAGCGTGGCCATTCCGGCCGGTGCGCATGTGGCGGTCGTCGGGCCGAGCGGCTGTGGCAAAAGCACTCTGTTCAATCTGGTGTTGCGCTTCTACGATCCGAGCCAGGGATCGGTGACGATCGACGGTCTGGATGTGCGTCGGGTGACGCAGGCTTCGCTACGCGACCAGATGGGCACTGTGTTCCAGGATAGTGTGTTGTTCGATGCGACGGTGCGCGAAAACATCCGCCTCGGCAAGACATCAGCAAGCGACGCGGAAGTGGAGGCCGCGGCCAGAGCGGCCGAGGTGCACGACGCTATTCTCGCCCTGCCAGACGGCTACGACACCCAGGTCGCCGAGCGTGGTGCGCGTCTTTCGGGCGGCCAGCGGCAACGCGTGGCACTCGCGCGGGCGCTGGTCCGCCAGCCCGCTCTGCTACTGCTCGACGAAGCGACCTCGGCGTTGGACGCCGAGACTGAGGCGGCGATCAATGCGACGCTCAGCAGGCTGCGCGGTGGCCTGACCGTCGTGGCCGTAACCCATCGGCTGGCCTCAGTTGTCTCGTGCGATGTGATTTTCGTACTCGACCGAGGCCGCATCGTCCAGCAAGGCAAGCACGAAGACCTGCTCGCGCAGACCGGGTTGTACCGCAGGCTGTGGGAGCAGCAGCGCGGTGCCGAGCGCGACCCGCGGGCTAACGCGGAAGACGCGTTGCGCAGCATGCCGTATTTCCAGGGATTGGACGGCACACTGCTCCAGACCCTGGCGACACAGTTCGTGACCGAGCGTTTCGAAGCCGGCGAGATCGTCTTTCACGAAGGTGACCCCGGGGACCGCTTCTACGTCGTGGTCCGCGGTCAGTTGGACGTCATCATGACCGTCCCATTTGGTCGGGAGCGACGTCTGGTCACTTTGAATGATGGCAATTATTTCGGCGAGATTGCACTGCTGCAGGAGGTTCCGCGCACGGCGACCGTACGAGCGCGCACGCCAACGATGTGTTTGACCCTCGAGCGCCAGCAGTTCCTGGATCTTGTCGCCGCCAGCCCGGAGCTGCGTGCCGCGTTCGAACAGAGCGTCGCCGCTCGCCGTGCAGCCGACAATGCCGGCGCAAAAATGCAACCGAGATCTGTTGCCACTGGCTGAATCTGGTGGTAGGTTTTAGGCAGACGGGGGCGACGCAGGCAGGCTGGGGGCCAGTGTTCGTTATACGTCAGTTCGGCGTGGGGAGTGACAATGGCTGTCGCAACTGCAACGGCATCCACGTGGGAATTGCAGCGGGCGCCGAAGTATGCGTCGCACGGCGTAGTTCGGACTGTTCCGCCGGCGGAGACCATCCGCCGCGTGACGCCACTGATGCCGACCATCGGCGTGACCCGCGTCGCCGAAGTCACCGGACTCGATCGGGTTGGCATTCCGAATTTCACGGCCGTGCGGCCGCGCGAGCTCGGCGAGGGCATCTCGTACTACAACGGTAAGGGCCTGACCAGGCTGGCAGCTCACGCTGGCGCGCTCATGGAGGCGGTCGAGCGCCAGGCAGCCGAATTCTGCGATCTCCCGATCTTCTACGGGACCTTCGCGGAGGCGCAACAGCAAGCAGCGGCGGTCGACCCGGCCGAGATCATCGTTCCGCGAACCACCGACTATCTGCCAGAGATGCGCCTGGAGTGGGTCGAAGGCTACGACATCCTCTCAGGCAAGCCGACCTACCTGCCGCTGAACACCGTGGTGTGCCCGTACGAGCCGCCAGCGGGCCGGATCAACCTGTTCTTCGCCAGTAGCAACGGGCTGGCCTCCGGCAACACCATGGAGGAAGCGCTGTGCCACGCCTTGTGTGAGGTCATCGAGCGCGACGCAACGGCGGTCTCAGACACGTCGAAAACGCTCGCGCCCACGGTGGGATCCTTGCTGGCGAAGATGGGCTTGCCGACCAGCGCCACGGTATCGAAGAAGACGTCGATTGGCCGGCTCGTGGATGTCGATAGCCTGCCGCCGCGGGCGCTGACCCTGGTGCGACGCCTGCGCCGTGCACGGCTATTGGTTTACCTGCGCGACGTGACCTCGACATGCCGGATTCCGACCTTCGATTGCAGCATCGTCGAACGCCGCCTCGACGGCCGACACCTGGTTCACGGCGGGGCGGGCAGCCATCCCGATGCGCGCGTAGCGGTGACCCGAGCCCTGACCGAAGCTGCACAGAGCCGGGTGGGCCACATTCAGGGTGGCCGCGAAGATCTCGACCGGATCGTGGGTACTCCGCCACCATTCGACCCCGAAGAATTGTTCGGCGGTGGAGAACTGGTGGACTTCTCTTCCGTCAAGTCGTACGAGCACGAGTACATCGACGACGAGATTCGGTTCTTGCTCACGCGGCTGCGCGAGGACGGTTTCACTCAAGTGGTCGTGGTGGACATGACGCGGCCTGATGTCGGGGTACCGGTGGTTCGCGTGGTTATTCCACGCACCGAGGCCTGGAGTGTCTTTTTCCAACACGCGCGCAGCGCGACGTTCGGCGACCGAGTCGGCCAGGTTCTGCGCCAGGCTGTGCTCGGCCAGTGACAGGTCGCCAGATGCACGAAATGGTGACTCTGTGCAGCGCGGTACGGAGTGAGGAATTGCCCGCCGAGCCGCCGCTCGGTCCGCTATATATTGCCGCGGCGCTGGAAGCGATGGATGTCGAAGTTGACTTCCGCGACCTGCAGCTGATGGCCGACGCGCACGGATTCTCGGGTGAGCCGCTGACCAGGTTCCTCGCCGGGCATGCTGACATCGTGGCGATTTCGTGTTTTGTCGACATGTTGCCGGCCGTGTTGGACGCGACACGGCGGCTGCATGCAGCGCGGCCCGACACGCTGTTCCTGTTGGGCGGACCCGGCCCGACCGCCTCGGCACGACGCATCCTCGAGGAATATCCCTGGGTTACCGGTGTGGTGCGGGGCGAAGGTGAAGAGGCCGCCCAGGACTGGATCCGGCTCCTGCGCGGCGAGCTTGCGGGTCCAGTCCCGGGCATGGTCTACCGCGATCGGACTGGCGAGATCGTGGACGGCCCTGAGCGACCGCGCAATCGCGCGCTCGACGAGCTACCACCACCGGCCTATCACCTCATCAATTGGTCCGATTACGACCACGCGCGGCTGATCACGACCCGTGGTTGCTCGTACCGCTGCTCGTTCTGCGATGTGACCGCGCTGTGGGGAAACCGCAGCGTCTTTCGTGGACTCCACGCCACGATCGAAGAAATGGAGATGTTGCGCGATCAGTCTGGCAAGTCAATGATCAGCATCGTCGACGATACTTTCGTCCTGAATCGCGACCGCGTGCGCGAGTTCAGCCAAACACTCATTGACCGCCACTCTGGCGTCAAATGGGGCTGCTTCGGGCGGATCAACCTGATGACGCCGTCACTGGTCGACAAGATGGCGGAATCCGGTTGCCGGGCGATCTTCTACGGCATTGACTCCGGCTCGCAGCCTGTCCTGGATCGAACCGTCAAACATGTTCGGCGCGAGGACGTGATGCCCGTGCTGAAACTCTCCGCGCAATATTTCGATCGAATTGAGGCCTCTTTCATCTGGGGCTATCCGTTTGAAACCGTTGACGACTTCGACCGGACGTTGGAGCTCGCGGCCGAAGCATCGATGCTGGCGCCCAAGGTCAATGTTCAGCTGCATATGCTGAGTCCATTGCCGATGTCGCCGCTGTACCGCGAGTTCGACGGCGAGCTGATTGAGCCGCAGGAGTGCGATCGGAACTGGTTGTTGCTCCCACCGCTGCTTCTGGAACCGGCGGCTTCCGTTGTGGCTGACTTCGTTCGCCGAGCGCCGGATATTCATCCGGGCTTTTACAGTTTTCCGACGCCGGGTAAGGCAGCCAAGATCGAACGCCTCGAAAGTGTCCGGCGCGGGTTTGACCGAACCGTCGGCACCGCCGTCTTCGATTCGCGGGTCGCCGGGCTGGCATCGGCGGGCAACGCTGCCCTCGAAAAGGAGCTGCTGGGCGCACCGATGAGTGCCACCGATCGGATTGGGGTCGGCCTGGGGCTTGGCTATTTCGCTGGTATCCGACGGAGCAAGGCGCAAGACGCGCTCGTGAACGGGGCGTGATGACGCAGGCCCTTGGGTCGCGGCCAATTGTGTACCTTGGTCCGAGTCTGCCTCTCGATGAAGCCCAGCGGTTGCTCGACGGGGATTACCGACCGCCGGTCAAACGCGGCGACCTCCCCCACAGCTTCGACGGCACGATCGTGATGATCGACGGCGAGTTTGGCCAGAGTCTGTCGGTCTCCCCGAACGAAGTCCTGCGCCTGCTCGATCAGGGCACGCGGATAATTGGCGCATCTAGCATGGGCGCTCTGCGAGCGGCCGAACTGTATCCATATGGAATGCAGGGCTGCGGCTGGATCTTCGACGCGTACATATCCGGGCGACTGATCGCCGATGACGAAGTCGCGGTCACGTACTCGCCGCTGGACCTGACGGCGCTGACTGTTCCGCTGGTCAACGTGCGCGCCTGGCTCGAGCGCCTGGAGTCAACCGGCCAGATCGACGGGCCAACCGGGCGCCTGCTGCTGGCCAGGGCGCGCCGGATCTTCTACGCCGATCGGACGGAGGATTGCCTATTTGCAGAATGGGAGTTGGCTATCGGCGCAGACACGCTGAAGCGGATTCTGCTCGCTTCAGGCGGGCAGATCACGGACATCAAGGCAGAAGACGCGCGGCGTGCGCTCGCCGCGGCGCACGAGTTGACCACCACCATGGCACGAAAGGAGATGCGCAATGGAGTCCGGTAGCACATCGCAGGGACCCGGGCAGACACCGGGACAGGGCCAGCAGCACCAACCGAGTGATGGCCTGATCGAGTTGCTCGGGCGAGCGGTCACGGACGAACAGTTCCGCGACAAGCTCTACACCGACCAGGAGGATGCCACGAAGGGCTACATGCTGACTGACGGCGATCGGATGGCGCTGGCGAACCTGCCGCGCGATGAACTCGAGCAACAGGCGCAGCGGTTTGGTGCCTCGAGCGCGACGGCGATTTCGATTGGCGTCAGCATAAAAGGCTCGTTCTAGAGTCGGGCCTCGGCGGCGGTTGGTCGCCGCCGAGCGCTAGCTCTTTTACGGGCAGGACCTCCGCGCAGTCGCGTCGACACCATCGTGGCCCAATCCGGCGTGGCGCAGCTCGAGCGCGAAGAGCATAGCGAGTCATGGTCGGGCTGATGCTCGTCCAATGCCAGCCGGGGGTCATCGATCCCGACCTCCGCGCGATCTGGCCGCGCGTCCAGACAACGGCCTATCAGGCCATCGAGGACTAGCGCCGCGCTCGTTCGGCATGCTCAGCGCTCGGGCTCGAAGCCGAGTATAGCCAGCCAGAAATCGGTGCCGCCGCTGGGCGCTGGACTCGCCACCAGCAGGCGTGCGCGGACGGTGTCCCAGACCGCGGCATAGGCAGCGCCGGCCAGGGGCTTCAGCGGTAGCTCGAGCAGCTGCTGAGAGCTGCCACTGTTGCCCAGAAGGCGCAGGTCCAGTGCACCATCGTTGGGCGCGCGCCTGAGCCCCATCAGTTGACCGTCCTCGCGCCAGACCGCCAGATCGGCTTCGGTGTCGCCAATCAGGGTCGGCGTTGGGTCGGCCACATCCGCCTGGTAGAGGGCGTGCCGCATGTCCGCCTGGAGCCAGCCGGCGCCGACACCCGGCGGATGCTGGTGCGGCGCGACGAACAACAACCGCTGGCTATCGGCCGACCAGGTCACCGGCAAGTAGGCGAGCGGCGCAACGGGCGTCGGATCCAGGTCGGCGACATAGCGGAACTCACCCTGGAGGTCCACCAGACACAACGCGTTGAGCGCGCCAGCGCGAGCTAGAAATAGCACTCGCTGCCCGTCGGGGCTCCACGTGTCTGCGCCGGGGACCACTTCGCTGGGCAGGGTCAAGACTTCCTGCGCCCGCTGCGCCAGACTGTCGACGAACCAGATCCGGCTACGCACGGCGGTCCCGCCGAGAGACTGCGAAGTCACCACCAGCAGCCGATCAGCGGTCGGACTCCAACTGACGTCGACGATGAATTCGCCCGGCAAGAGCGGGGCGCGCCAACCGACAAGCGGCGCCCACGCTGTCGCCCGCACGAGCCAGACCATGGTCGGTTGCTCCGTGTCGAAGCTGCTCGGAGCCCCGCCATAAGCCGGCGGGCCGACCTCGTACCCGATGAACGCCACCTGCTGACCGTCGAGCGTGACTGCCACGCGCGTGCTGGCGCCATCAGTCAGCAGCGGCTGCAGGGCGCCGCTCTGAGGTTCAAGGCGCCAGACCTGGACCTGCCGCGTCGCCGGCAAGGCGATCGACAGCGCCAGCTCGCCATCTGCCAAGACCCGTACGTCCGACAGGCTTGCGCCCGGCAGCGTCGGCCGCAATCGGCGCACCGTCGGTTGGTGACGCCAGAGTACCGCGTCCAGCGCGCCGCCCTGAGCGCCGACCTGCACGGCGTATTGGCCGTCCTGGGCGTCCTCCGCCATGAGCCGCACATCGTGCACGCCGGGCTCGACCAGCACATCGAGTGGCGTTTGGCCACGGTCACGTCCATCCAATCTGACGCGTGCACCAGGTGGTTCTGAGCCGAGTTGGAGCGGCACCTCGACTCCGGCGGCAACCGCGTCGACCCGCGCGACATGCCACACCAGGAGCCCGGTCCCGATCGCCAGCACGACGAGGAGTCCGGCTGCCCAGGTTCCTCGCATACGCAGCACGTCCCGCAGCTCTGCATGGCTCGGCGGCTCGAATACGATGGTGAACGGGAGTTCCACGGCGCCTCCGCTGGCGAATCGAGATAACCTCAGCATGCACCGTGGAGCGTCACGCCAGGCGTCACGTGGCGCAAAAGGAACGTCACGCGAGCGTCATGCGGATGTCACAAAAAAAGAAGGCCCCGCGCCTGGCAAGCGGCGGGGCCCGGATCGGGGACCGCGAACTCAGGCGACGGCGGCTTCGCGCTCGGCAGCGCGCACGGTTGCCAGCAGACGTTGGTACTCCTCGACCGTCTCGCGACTCGGGTCTTCGACGTGCCCGCTGTCGGCGTCGTCCACGTCCGTTGACAGCTCGCGCAGCGCCTGGCGCATGCGCTGCTCTTCACGTATCAGCGTCGGGCGATCGCCGCGCTGAGCGTGCACTCGGAACAACGCGCACCACAGCCGCTCGTCGCCCGGATCGATCTCCGTCAGTTCCCGGTACAGGTCGATCGCGGCGCCGGATTGGCCCTCGCCGGCGTACAGCTCGGCGAGTTTGGTTGACGCGTGTTGGAACAGACGACGGAAGTGCTCGCGCAACGTCACACCACTATCGTCCCGCTCGTCGACCCAGGCGTAACGGCGTGCATCGGGTCCATCCAGCAGGTCGCCGATGAACAGGGCCCGGGCTCGTTCGTACACCGGCGCCGGATTCAAGCCAGGGTTGAGCCGTGGACTGCGCACCAGCCCGAGGAACTCCTGTGCGTCGCTGTGCACGACACCGGGATCGAGCCGCAGCGTGCCGCGATCCAGGCAGATACCGTCTGTCTCGGGCGCGCCCGGCACACTGGCCAGCATCCGCCGCAGCCGGTAGCGGAGCTGGCGGAACCGATGCGGCGCATTGTCAGGCTCCTCGTCCTCCGGCCATAAGGCCTCAACGGCCTCGTCGATCGCAACGCCTTCGGCTGGTTGGCAAGCCAGATAGAGCAACAATTCCCAGGGCTTGGCATCGCCGCCGGTTCGGCCCGGCCAGACCTGCTGGCCCGAGCACATGACGCGGGGTCCGCCGAAGCAGTTCACCTCAATCGGTGGTCCCGCGGGCGGTACTGGTGTGACGCTGACCTCAGCTCGGACACCATCCGGACCTGGGGGCAGGACTTCATGCGCTGCCTCAGCCTCGGTCTGGTCCGGCTCAGGCGCCAGGTCTGGCGAGCCACCAAGCGAACGGCTGGTCGGCGGCAATGGCTCGCGGGGTACGTCGTGAGGCGACGGGTAAGCCGAGCGCATCACCCGCACCAGGCGGGCCAGGTGGTCGGCTGTGACCTGATAGCCGTACAGCTCGACCGCCTCGCGGCCATCAAGCCGGGCCAGGAGCCGTCCGCCGCCACCCAGGAAAGCCGCGTCGGACACGCCGACCAAGGCGACGCTGGTCTCTTCGTCCTGCATGCGCAGAACCAGCCGACTGTCGAAACAGGACACCAGTGGACTGAGCAGCGCAGCCTGTGGGCAGCTCGTGGCCGCAATGATTCTGAGTCCGGTTTGCTCCGCATCGCCGCGCGCAGCGAGGAGCGCAAAGCTGGCTGCCAACTCACCCAGGCTGGTCAACTCGGGCACCACCACGACCAGGTCGGGCTGCGGCTCCGCCGCCGACCGAGCGTCGAGCTCAGCGCGCAGCTGGTCCGCCAGTTGGGCGACGGCGACGTCGTCACCAGGGTCGACCGTCTGGATGACATGCGGCAGGTCGAACACTGGTGCTGGCAACGCGCGCGGCTGGGCGATCAGCCACACTCGTACCTGCTCGGGCGAGCGACGGGCGGTGAGCGACGCAATCAGGCTGG
>Ga0070730_10005333_pt1 | contig 11122 bp, 12 predicted proteins | sample Coa_R1_3_FD_66447 | JGI IMG/M metagenome (GOLD analysis project Ga0070730, IMG submission 66447) | Surface soil microbial communities from Centralia Pennsylvania, which are recovering from an underground coalmine fire - Coalmine... | ecosystem: Environmental > Terrestrial > Soil > Unclassified ... | reverse complement strand
GCCTCGTCGTGCACCGCGGCGATCGCCGCCTGGAGCTGGTAAGGACCGACCGGGACGGTGCCCAGGGTCCTGGTAATCAGCGCTACGCCTTCCGCGATCGAAGCTCCGTTCCAGAGATCCCGGCGTTGCTCGTCGAGCGGTACGATCGACCCGGCAGCATCTGTCCTGGCCGCCCGGCGTGCGTCGGTCAGCAGCATCAGCGCGAGCAGCCCGGCGACCTCGCCCTCCTGAGGCCTCAGACGGTACAGCAGACGCACGAGCCGAATAGCCTCGGTGATCAGGTCGACCCGCTGCAGCGCTGGCCCCGAGCTGGTCGTGTACCCTTCGTTGAAGATGAGGTAGAGCACATGCAGAACCACGTCGAGCCGCTCGGCCGGATCGGGTGGGAACGAGAATCTGGCCCCGGCGCTCCTGATGCGCTGCTTGGCTCGGCTGATGCGCTGCGCCATCGTGGTCTCGGGAACCAGGAACGCGGCTGCGATCTCAGCGGTCGTCAGGCCGCCGACGGCACGCAGCGTGAGCGCGAGCTGCGACGGGGGCGATAACGCAGGGTGGCAGCAGAGGAAGAGCAGCACAAGCGTCTCGTCCTGGTCGGCGGGGAAGTTTCCGATGTCCTCTTGATCAGCAGCCGGCTCAAGCGCCGCCATCGTCTCCTCACGCCGCCGCCGCGCGCTCTCGCTGCGCCAGAAGTCAACCAGTGACCGGCTGGCCACCGTCAGCAACCAGGACCGTGGCCGATCCGGCACGCCCTGGGTCGGCCACTGGAGGGTCGCCGCCAGCAGCGCCTCCTGGACGGCGTCCTCGCAGGCGGCGAACTGCCCATGCCGGCGCACCAGCGTGCCGAGGACCTGCGGCGCGAGCGCGCGTAGCAGGTCCTCGATCCGAGGTTGCGTGTTCACAGTTCTGGTGCCGTCGGCTCGTCCATGATGCGCCGCACTTCCATGGGGTACTCGATGACGGCGACCACCTGGGACGCAATCTCGATCGCCCGCTCCTCGCTCACCTCGACGACCCAGTAGCCGGCCAGCGATTCTTTGACCTCGGCGAACGGCCCGTCGGTCGGCACCGGGACACCGTTCTGGAAGCGGACGGTCTTGGCCTGGCTCGGGTCCACGAGACCATGGGAAGCTACCACCTCGCCGGCCTCCTTCAGTTCCCCGTCCAGCTTCAGCATGAACTGGTGCATGCTCCTGATCCACTCCGGCGTCCGAGTCGAGAGCGTCTCGCCCAGACCCCCGAACATCATGATCATGTACTTCATTTTATCTCCTTTCGGTTTCCTTTTCGCGACGAGTGCCCAGGACGAGCGCTCACCCCTTGGTCGAAGCGATCGCCCGATTCTCGACATCCCAGACAGGACTTTTCCCAACCAAGGCGGACCATCCCGCTCTGCTCTTCTCAATGCATGCCCATGGACAAGATATCGCTGGAGAAAACCGCAGAGAGAGCGGTTTCTTCCAGGCTCTGCATGATCGCTTCCTCTCATTGACGCCGATGCGCCTCCATCGTCCCTCACAATCGGTCGCCGTTTGACCCCATTTACCATGGGGAGATGATGAAGCGTGCAAATACGTGTCAGGAAGCCCATACTTGTATGGTGTTATCATCGCTTCCCGAGGCGATACACTTGCCATTAGGAGACCAAGCCACAGCATTCACGCTAGCAGAATGACCTTTATAAGTGTAGGCTTGGCTACCATCAGCCGCATTCCACACCTGCACCGTCTTATCCACGCTTCCAGAAGCGATGCGCAAGCCATCGGGAGACCAGGCTACGGCATTGACAGAAGCGGAATGACCTTTGTAAGTAGAGGCTTGGCTACCATCAGCCACATTCCACACCCGCACGGTCCTATCAAAGGCACCAGAGGCGATCTGTTTGCCATCAGGGGACCAGGCCACTGCCAGCACGCCGCCAGAATGGCCTGTGTAGGGAGAGAATTGGCTACCATCAGTCGCATTCCATACTTGTACGGTGTTATCCACGCTTCCAGAAGCGATGCGCAAGCCATCGGGGGACCAGGCTACTGCATTCACGCTCGCAGAATGACCTTTGTAAGTGAAGGCCTGGCTGCCATTCCATACCTGCACGGTGCCATCATCGCTTCCCGAGGCGATACGCTTGCCATCGGGCGACCAGGCCACTGAATACACAATATCGGAATGGTCTATGTAGAGAGAGGGTTGACTGCCATCAGTCGCATTCCACACCTGCACGGTACCATCATCGCTTCCCGAAGCAATATGCAAGCCATCGGGGGACCAGGCTACTGCATTCACGGCGTAGAAATGGCCTGTGTAGAGAGAGGGTTGACTACCATAAACGAAATTCCACACCTGAGCGGTGTTATCATCGCTTCCCGAGGCGATACGCCTACCATTGGGAGACCAGGCCACGGCATTGACACTAGCGGAATGGCCTCTGAAGAGAGAAAGACGTGTTCCTCGTCGCGTTGGCGGAGGCACAGCCAATGGGGCAGGTCGCATGCCTGCAGAATCCCATGGTACTGGAAGCACTTCCTCGTTTTGAGGTTTCACTCTCTTCTCAATACGTGGGGGCGATGACTTCATCGGTAGCACTGGTAGGGATGCTGGCGCAGGACGTAGAGGCGCTGGTTTGATGATACCCGCTTGCACCAGGGCAGTCGCGAAGGCCAGGACCGAGCCAAAACGCTCTTTTGGGTCCTTCGCTAGCGCCGTCAAGACGACCTGTTCGAGCATGGGCGAAATCTCTGGTACTCTTTGGCGCAGCGGTGGAGGTGGAGTCAGGCAATGTTTGGCGGCAATCTCGGTGAAGGTCCCCATGAACGGTGGCTCTCCGCTGAGCCATTCATAGACCACCACTCCAAGAGCATACTGATCAGAGGCTGGACGTGGATGCGCCTGGATCTGTTCGGGTGCCATGTAGGAGATCGTGCCTACCGTATCCTGGGTATGATCGTAGCGCGAACTTTGCGCCACGATAGCGATGCCAAAGTCAGAGAGCAAGACCTCTCCCTGCTCACTCAACAGCATGTTTTCCGGCTTGACATCACGGTGGATCAGTTTGCGTTCATGGGCATACTGTAGGGCTGATGCCACCTGATTGACGTAGGAGACGATGGTGGCAAGCTCTATACGGCTGCCTTTGGGATGGCGGTGTCGCAGGGTACCGGCGGAGGCATAATCCATCACGAGATAGGGAATCCCCTCTTGCAGACCAAAATCGGAGACACGAATGACGTTGGGGTGTTTGAGCCGGGCGATGGTACGGGCTTCGGTGCGGAATGCTTCGATCTCCTGAGCCGAGCCGAGATGGGTGCGCAGGACTTTGATGGCAGCATCGGTTCCCAGGTGGAGGTGCTCTGCCAGATAGACTTCGGCGAAGCCCCCTTGTCCAAGGAGGCGCTTCAGATGGTAGTGCCCAAGATCTTGCCCTACAAGATTTCCCATACAGGTTCCTTCCTGCCTTCACGACAAGAGGTGAAATCAGAGCGAAGCTAAGGAAGTAGATGAGCTAACGGTATTGTAGAGGAGGAGAAAGGGATCTGTCAAGCAGATGTTGAACGTGCTGGTGTACACTTGTACATCTCAGCATGAAGATCGCAATTGATTTGGACAATGAAATAGGTGGAACGTTTTTTCAATTCCTAGTACTGCTTTGTTAGTTTCTCGAAAGCGATTTTGCTCAAGCCGCTTAACAGGGGTATCGCTTTTACCGAAACGACTAAAAAGCTCTTCCTCTTAAAAGCCTTGTAGAGCCGATCAAATGGAAACTAACAAAGCAGTACTAGAACACCGGTCAAATAATCACATATGGGGCAGTTCTATCAAAAATCAGGAGCTAGGAAAATAAATTTGATGCAATGCTAGCACCAGTTCTACGAATCCGCTGGTGAACATTTGGCCCTCATAGCCGGTGGAACCTTCTCATCCCTCCCTCCTGGCCATACGTCGCTGGAGGATAGGCAACACCTATTGGCAGTAAGAACTGGCGGCCCACTCCGCGTGGCAAGACAAGAGAGAGTGATGTCAATTGGTATCCTCCTGATGAGGGAAACGCTCCATCGCCTGATGCTTCGATTTCAAAAGGAAGATCTTCAATGGTTAGTGTTTTCTGTGCTGTTTTTCGCTGAAATGAGCTCAGCGATTCCCGCCAGAATGCGTTCCAGCCCGAATGTGAAGGCAAATTCCGGGCTAGAGGCACTTTGATATTCCTGTCCGGCGGATGTTCCAACACGTGTTGCCACAGGAAAACGCGTTGGGTCAATGAGCTTGTCCAGAAGCGGTGCGCGGGCGACCCACCATTCCTCATCCGTCATCTCGGTGTCCTGTTGGGTACGATCGCGGGTTGCCTGATCTCGGCAGACTCCCTCCACGTGGGTAAGAATGAGGGTGAGAACGGCGTCCATCTCCACATCATTGAGCCCGAGCTTGTCGAGTGGGCGGAGTTCGGCTTCATATTTGATAGCGGCATGGGGGCCAAGGACGGAGCGCCCGGTGGCGATCTGCAACATCCAGGGGTGCCTGCGGTAGAGGTCCCAGTTGTGGTTCGCGATGAACCGGAGCGCGCCACGCCAGCCCCCCGGCTGCTTCGATGGACTCTCGATGCTTTCATAGAGTTCCCCGTAGGCGGTATCAAACATGAGGTCGATGAGGTCGGTTTTGCCTGGAACATGGGTGTAGAGGGACATGGTACCCACCCCAAGACGCTCTGCTACATTGCGCATCGAGAGGGCGTGGACGCCCTCGGTGTCCGCGATGTCTATGGCGGCGGTCACGATAGCTTTCAGGGTGAGACCTGAACGTCCCGCCTCGGTCTGAGAACCCCAGAGCAGAGCCAGACTCCGGGCCGGGTCAGTGGTTGATGGGTTTTTGTGGTTCACAAGTATGTTCTCCAACTGGTGCTCAGTCATTGCTAGTCATTGACACTATTCTACCACATGATATACACTGTACGGTACAATGTACGAAAAGCAACAGTGTTTGTTACCCTGGAGAAAGTAGGTTATTCAAAGGAATGGTGTCTATGGAAAGCAGAGCATTCGCGATTGCTGCGCACGGGGTGCGCAAGCAGTATGCAGGGGCCAAAAAGAGGGCTGCACTCAACGGGTTCGATCTTGAGGTGAGGCCCGGATCAGTGTGTGGGCTTCTGGGTCCTAACGGTGCGGGCAAGACCACGGTGGTGAAAATTCTGTCCACCCTGCTCCAACTCGACGATGGTCAGGCGAGCGTCGCCGGGTTCGATGTCACGACACAGGCACGACAGGTACGCGAACACATCGGGCTTGTCAGTCAACATGCGGCAGTTGACGAGATTTTGCCTGCTCGACAAAACCTGATAATGTTCGGGCAGCTCAACCATCTGTCCAGCCGCCAGGCAAAGCTCCGTGCTGACGAATTACTGGACCAGTTCGCATTGACGGATACCGGCAAGACGCCGGTCAGCAAGTTTTCCGGTGGCATGCGCCGCCGCCTGGATCTGGCAGCCAGCTTAATCGTCTTACCCTCAGTGCTCTTCGTAGATGAACCAACCACCGGCCTCGATCCATCTGGCCGACGAGAGGTTTGGACTGCCATTCGATCACTGGTCGCTACCGGCACGACGGTGTTGCTGACGACCCAGTATCTTGAAGAGGCCGATCAACTCGCTCATCGCATCTCCATGCTCAAAGATGGACGGGTCATTGCCGAGGGTACACCCGATGAACTCAAGTCCGCTCTGGGCGGGGACTGGCTCGATCTCGCTTTGAGTATTGGCAGTGATATAGATGCAGTAACGCAGATCGTACAGCCTGTGGCCACAGGTTCCATCCACATCGATAGCGAAGCCAACCGGATCAGCGTTCCCGTCATAGATCGGACCAGGGCCTTGATCACTGTGGCAACCGCGCTCTCAGAGGCACGAATCGAACTGGAAGATATTTCTCTTCGTCGGCCAACACTCGATGAAGTCTTCCTTCATCTCACCGGTCCCTCAGAAACCAAAAACTCGCAGGAGGTTGCATCATGAACTCAACTCTTCATACACCTGAACGCGTCACCGGGACCAGTTCACCCCTGGTACGGCTCTCCTGGACCATCGCAGATACCTGGACCATTACACGCCGGGATCTCTATCACTGGAGACTCCAACCTGGACCTGTCATCGTGGGTTGGGTCTTCCCCGTCATGATCGTGCTGATGTTCGGACTCTTCTTTGGCGGTGCAATCAGAGTCCCCGACAATGGTGGCTACTTCTCCGTCCTGCTGCCTGGCATGTTCGCCACGACCATGCTCTTCGGCCTCGAAACAACGATGATCACTGTTACCACCGACGCATCTAAAGGAGTTACCGACCGGTTCCGCTCACTGCCGATGAGCACGTTGGCCGTCGTCCTGGGCCGCTGCATCGCTGATATGCTCAACTCGCTGGTAGGGCTGGCGATCATGATCGCTGCCGGACTACTGCTGGGATGGCGTTGGCATGGTGGCCTCGATGCTGCACTTTCCGCCATCGGGCTGCTCCTGCTCCTGCGTTTCGCCCTGCTCTGGATAGGTATCTTCATGGGGCTAGTCGCCAAAGGGCCAGAGTCGGTCACAGCAGTACAGATCCTGGTCTGGCCGCTCAGTTTTCTCTCCAACGTCTTTGTGGACCCATCCACGATGCCGTCCTGGTTGGGCGTAATCGCCCAGTGGAACCCGCTCTCCGCAACCACCTCGGCCATCCGGCAACTCTTTCTGAACCCCGGATGGCAGGCAGGCTCCTGGGTCTCCGAGCACGCACTGCTGATGGCGCTCGTGTGGCCGATGCTGCTCGTCGCCGTCTTCCTGCCGCTCTCGGTGCGCACCTATCGTCGGCTCAACCGCTAGAACGTCGGTCAGGAATTCACGCAGCATTCTGAAGTCCTGTAGGACGTTGCTGGGTACGGGCCAGAACATGCAAATTGTGGACAACGGCGCACCGACCGAGACTCGAAGAGATTCTTGCGTTGTCCTCGGTAGCGGGCACGCCGTCCTTGCCATTGCCCCACGTGGGCGAGGGTATGTTCAACGGCTACCCGTTCACGCAGTTTGGCTCGTCCTTCTGGCGTTCGCTGACGCTCTCGTAACTCGATCGAGCCTCGCTTCATCTGGATGGACGCTGACACTGCGCCCTTTGGCACTGGTGGTGCATTGTGCTTTCAACGGGCATTGGGTGCAGGTGTCTTGGGGAAAATGCACCACACCGCCAGGTACAAAGGGCATCTCCTGGTCTGCTGGGCAGCGAATGATCTGCCGATCCAGAGTCCTGCGATAAATGCTTGCTTTGAGAAGCGCTTTCCCTCGCGCACAGGCCAGGCTTTGCAATAGATTTCGAGTTCATCGCTCCGCTCACGCACGCGCATGACTACTCAAATAGCCTCGGTCAATGTGGAGGGCACCTCGTCATATGAGTGTTGACAGAGGTGCGTCGTCGAAATGAGCAAAAATAGCAAGATGGAACAGTCTGAAGCGGCTGTAGAAGCCAAAAGGCGCCTTCTTTTTTTCTACGGCGGCAATCTTAGCAGAAGAAATTCCGCTTGATGCTCCCAGAATTGTACCCAGCCTCTGTACACTATTTCATACCTTGACAGTTATATAACCGTAATGGTATATTCAAGGCATGGTAACAACCTTTGATGCATTGGCCGAGCCAATGCGCAGACGTATCCTTGACTTGCTGCGCGAACAACCTCGCTTAGTGGGCGAACTCGTCGAGCTGCTTGACATGAGCCAGCCTGGCATCTCGAAGCACTTACGCATACTGCGCGAGGTGGGGCTGGTTTGTGTCCGTCAGGATGCACAGCGGCGCTGGTATGAATTGCGTCCTGAGCCGCTGGCCGAGATCGATGCGTGGCTCTCGCCATACCGAAAACTCTGGGGTGATCGTTTTGACGCTCTGGAGCGCCATTTGAATGAAAAGAAGGAGGAATCTTGATGCACGAGTCATTTCACTCACGAATGAGCGGTAATCCCGCTGATGGGACGGTCGAAACTCGTGATGGCGCTCATATTCTCCGCTTCGTGCGCTATTTCCATCACCCCATCGAAGAGGTCTGGGCGGCTCTCACTGAGCCAGAGCAACTCGCCGCATGGTTGGCCGAGGCCCAAATCGAACCCAGGCAGGGGGGGCGCGTTCAACTACGCTGGCTCAACACCGATGAGCATGGCAACGCTGCCACTCTCGTCATGCATGCGACGATTACGCAGCTCGATCCACCGCGCCTGCTGGAGTACGCAGGCGATCTTCACGGCATGCTCCGCTTCGAACTCAAAGAGACGACCGACGGGTACGTTCTCACCTTCAGCAACACGCTTCCTGCTTCCCACACTCGCCTGCGCGAAAGTCTTGCTGGCTGGCACGTCCATCTCGATTTTCTGGCAGAGGCACTGCAAGGTCAGAGCGTCGATTGGCTGCATTGGCCGATAGATCGTTGGACCAGGCATTACGAGCACTATTGTCAGACGATCCTCAATTGAAAGAGAAAAGAGATTGCTCATGAAGGAAGAGAAAGAACCTGGCGTACCGATGTTCTCCTGGCAGTCGTTGGAGGAGGCTGAGCGCTGGGCGCAGCAAGCGAGATTCCGTCAGAACCTCTTTGGAGAAGCCACGCGCCTCATGTTAGAAGCGGCAGCATTGAGGCCGGGAGACCACATTCTCGATATTGCTGCTGGAACAGGCGACCAGAGCCTGCTTGCGGCACAACACGTCGGGCCAGCAGGGACCGTGTTGGCGACCGATATTTCGGCAGAAATGCTCAAAGAGGCTGCACACCTTGCCGAACAAAAGGGATTCACCACTATCACTACGCGGGTGATGAATGCTGAACACCTGGATCTGGCTGATCAGGCATTTGATGCGGTCATTTGTCGCCTCGGCCTGATGCTTCTCAGCCATCAACAAGAGGCGTTGCGAGAGATCCTGCGAGTGCTCAAACCGGGGCGGAAACTGGCGGCACTTGTCTGGTCAACGCCGGATCGCCATCCACTCTTATCAATCCCACTAGCTATCATAACGAAATATGTTGCCATGCCCGCCCTCTCGCCCAATCCCTTTTCTCTGGCTGGATCAGGTGTGTTTGAGCAAGCGCTGAGTTCGGCTGGTTTCCACGAAGTCAGCATCCAGGCCGTTCCCATCCAGTTCCATTTTGCCTCGATGGATGCCTTCTTCCAACAGATGCCAAACAACCCGGTGACGACGAATGCGATGAAACAGCTCAATCAGCGGGATCAGCAGCGTTTACAGGAAGAAATCAGACAGGCATTGAGCCGGTTTGAAGGACCAGAGGGCCTGGTGTTTCCGGCAGAGTTGCTGCTGGGAGCAGGAAAGAGATAGGACAAGCAGATGAAACAGATTCAACCAATTTGCCCGCCCGACCTTTCGTCGAGGCCATTTCATCTGACGGTTGAGCGAGCCATGCGTGCTGTGCCTTCTGTGCTCTATCGAGCATGGACTGAGCATATGGATCACTGGTTTGCCGAGCCTGGAATGGTGTTGATGAAGGCCGAAGTCAACGCGGTCTTCTTTTGGATGACACGGCATGAGGGAGTACTCCAACCGCACTACGGACGCTTTCTCAGGCTTGAGCATGATCAACTGATCGAGTTGACCTGGCTCACCGGGCCGACGGGAACGAAGGGAGCCGAAACGGTGGTGACGGTCGAGCTTGTGACAGAGGGGACGGGAACACGATTACGACTTACCCATGCAGGCTTTCCAGACCAGGAATTGAGGGATGGGCATGAACAAGCCTGGCCACACGTTCTTGCACACCTGGACGAGCGCATGCCCTTGTAATCAGCTCTTCTGTATGAGGGCACGGTGTCTTCGCCCTCGTAACTGCACCGTGCTGATCGCTGATACCTGTTCCTGGAAGTTGCGAGGCTTTCACGCAGGCAGCGGTTTCGGAGAGCCGAGCGATAGGCCATTTGGATCGCGATCTCGAGGAGATGAAAAATATGGCAAGAAAACGCCTGCGTCCTCCCGCCACAGTGCAACAGTCGCTTGCCCCACAGCGTTCCGTTTGCTGGCAGTGTGGTGGAACGCTCTGGATGGCCTATCGTTCGGTCCGAACGATCACGACCCTGGATGGATGGTGTCAATTGCTTCTCACTATTGGCCGTTGTCACAATCCCATCTGTCCGTGCTACCGTCAGCCATACCGGCCCGAAGAGGAAGGACGATGGGCGTTACCACATGGCTCGTTCGGGCTTGATGTGATTGCCTTCATTGGAACACTGCGCTATGAAAAGCACCACAGTGTACCAGAAATTCATCAAGCCCTTTGCAAAAGAGGAGTGGTGATCGCCGAACGGACGGTGACCAATTTGCTGGCTCGGTATGAGGAATGAGTCACCCTGCGTCTGAGTAATCGGACCCGTTTGTGCGAGCGCCTCGCCGCGCAAGGACAGGTCATTCTCGCTCTTGATGGGCTCCAACCAGATGTCGGGCACGAGGTGTTGTGGGTGCTGCGCGACTGCTGTTCGGGAGAAGTTCTGGTGGCACGCAGTCTCTTAGGGGCCACGGAGAATGATCTGGTTCCACTCCTGGAAGAGGCAGTGGATATCTGCCAGAAGCTCAAGATCCCGATTACTGGGGTGATTACTGATGGACAACATTCCATTCGCAAGGCTGTTCCTCACGCCTTGCCTGGGGTTCCTCATCAGCTCTGCCACTTCCATTATCTGCGCGAAGCGGCCAAACCCGTGTACGAAGCCGACAAGCACGCGAAAAAGGAACTGAAAAAGCATCTGCGTGGAGTTCGCCCCATTGAGCGGACCGTTGAGAAACGAAAGGACGAAGAAGCTGAAGTAATCCGTGGCTATTGCCTCGCCGTCCGTAGCGCCTTAACCGATGATGGCCGCCCTCCACTTTCGGCCCCCGGACTCAAACTCTATGAGCGGATCACTACCATTGCTGCTTCACTCACCCACGTCTCTGAAAAGGGGGCGGGGCCCTCGTGAGTGAGAACGCATGCACGTTTTCCTGGCGAAGGGACTCACTGAAACTGCGGCCTTGTGGTCGGATGTGCAACAAGCATATGCTTGGGTGCATCGTGCCGCTCATCTCCTCTCCAATGACGACAAGCTGTCGGCGAAAGCGATGCGCCAGACCTACGAAACGCTCTTAACCGAGATGGAG
>Ga0070730_10005332_pt1 | contig 11122 bp, 8 predicted proteins | sample Coa_R1_3_FD_66447 | JGI IMG/M metagenome (GOLD analysis project Ga0070730, IMG submission 66447) | Surface soil microbial communities from Centralia Pennsylvania, which are recovering from an underground coalmine fire - Coalmine... | ecosystem: Environmental > Terrestrial > Soil > Unclassified ... | reverse complement strand
CAGGCCCAGCTCTTCCCGGCTAGTTTGCCGCCCCGGGAATACGGCCTGAGCTGAAGGCGGCGATCGGCAAGATCCCGGAACACGCCTGGCAGGCGGCGATCGATGGCGGGGGCGAGGTCCGCGAGCGCCGCGCCGACGGCGCCTGCGCGGGCCAGCGCTGCACGCACCGGGCCTGCTGGATAGAAGAAGCGCACGTCACCGAGCTGACCGGGCTGCTACGCGAAGGCCCGGACGGCGACCAGCTCAAGGGCTGGCCCAAGGCCATGAGGGTCTTCGCCCGCCGCAGGCGCCCGCACCCCGGCGCGCAGCTGTCCCTGTCCGAGACTGTCAGCGGCTGGCGCTACTACCTATGGGTCACCAACTTGCCCGCCGCGACCAGGGGCTGGCGTGGCCAGTGTGCCTACATCGACGCCGCGCACCGCGTCCACGCCCGCGTCGAGGACATCATCCGCACCGGCAAGAACACCGGCTGGGACATTTCCCCTCACATGACTACGGGCTGAACAAGGTCTGGCCCGACGCCGCCATGACCGCCTGCATCCTGCTGTCCTGGCTGAAACTCCTGGCCCTGGACGGCGACCTCGCAAGAGCGGAGCCGAAGACCCTGCGCTACCGCGTCCTGCACGCCGCCGCCCGCCTCGTCCGCGGCGGACGCCGCAGAACCCTGAAAATCGCCGCCACCTGGCCCTGGGCAGAGGCGATCACTACCGCCTGGCAGCGCGTCCAGGCCATCCCGCACCCAACCTGACCAGCAAGAACCCGTTCCAGCGAGCAAGGAAGAAAACCCCGGGGCCCGTGGAACCCCCGGCAACCCGGCCCGACAGCCGGGGCCACGGTCATACCCAGACCCTAAAATCCATCCCAGGAAGCTGCCACCACGCCAGCCAGCGGCAGCCCATCAGCCCCCATGAAGATCAGGGCTAGGCACATAGCTTCCCGGCTTGGAAGAGTGCGTAGCACTCCCTGGTCAAAACCCGGCCCTCCACCTCGGCCCAGCAGTTCATCACCGACCTGCTGGAGGCCACCGGTGGCAGCGGACGGGCCCACCCGCTCCTTCAGAGATGAATGGACACCTCCTCCCGGGGATACGTTCGGGGCGTTTAGGTCAGCTGGTGAATGTTTCGAGAAGGTGGCTGAAGTCCCAGGTGTTCTGGGTGATGCCTGAGCAGGTGTTGCTGTCCCGGGTGCCGGGGCAGCCGCCGTTGTCACGCTGGATCGCCCAGATGGACAGGAAGTTCATGCCATTGGTCTGGGCGAAGCTCAGCATCGTCTGCGCATCAGTCAGGTAGGTCACCTCGGTCTTCTTCGGGTAGTCGTCGATGCCGGGCAGCATCGTCATCCCTTCCATGTTCCAGATCTGCGCCGAGGTCAGGGACGGGAAGATGGTGGCAAGCTGGGCGTGGGTGTTGGTCGCCGCGTTGACCGCCGCCTGGCCCATGTTCACCACGCCCTCACCGGAGATGTAATAGTCGAACACCATGATGTTGACCGAACTCACGGTCACGGCGTTGGCGACGGCGTTTTGCAGTACGGCCTCCCCGTTGGTGTCCAGCCCGTATTGCTCCACCGGGAGGGTGTACTGGATCTGCAGCGGGATGCCGTTTGCCGCGGCCCACTGCTCGGTCAGCGCGATCGCCTTGTTCCGCCGGTCGATCCCGGCGGTATTGTTCAGCGACTTGGCCTCGACGTCCATGTCCAGCCGGGTGACGCCGAGCGTGGTGATCACCTGTTCGTAGTCGGCGGCGATCTGGCTGACGTTGGTGCACGAGTCGGCGATCTCGGTGCCGCCCTGGTCGGCGCTGTAGCCGCCGAAGGTCGGGATCACGTCGCCGCCTAGCGCCCGCAGTGAGGCGATATCGGAGTTGTAGTAGCCGAGCGGCTGGCTGGAGTTGCTGTTCCAGTCGATACTGCACGAGCCCTTCGAGGTGGCCTGGAGGAACGCCAGCGAGAAGTATTTGGCCCCGGATGCCTGGGCGGTCGCGGTGATGCTGGGGGTGTTCGGGGCCAGATAGGTCTCGTAGTAGGGGGCGTAGACGTGCACGGGCAGCGCCGTATATGCGGCCGCCGCGGTCACGGTTCCGGCCGCGGGCCAGGCCACGGCGGCGGAGATGATCAAACCAAGAGCGGCGCGGTGGCGGAGTCTCATGAGGTCTCCCATTGGGCTTTCCGGATCAGAGCATGGCAGCCGCGCGGATTCGCAGGCTGACTCCGGGGATTCGTTATGCCAGAATGTCGATCTTGGGGATGTTCCAGCCGGACACGCTGACAACTGCGGTGGCGCCTTGCAGGTCAGCGGAGTTCCAGGTGACGGTGAAGGTCTGGGACTCGCCGGGGAACAGCGTGATGTCGTTGTCCTGCCAAATCGAGGACTGCAGTTCGTTGTCGCCGGGCAGTTCCTGGCCGCTGGCGGTACCGCGGCGCATGTCGGCGCGCAGCAGGAAGGCGACCGTGGAGCTTGACGTGTTGGTGATCGTGACCGTGGTGGCGCGGTCCGCACCGTCAGGCCCGGCCTGATCGACTGTGCTGGCGGTGGCCGTGATGGACGAGGTCGGCAGCGTGTGCAGCGCCTGCAGGTTCGCGTACTGGTTCATCGTCCCCTGCGGCTGGCCGAGCGTCTTGCCCCAGTTCACCACGTCCGGCTGGGTGGACAGCCAGTAGACGTTCCGGTCCACCAGGGTGCCGTTCTGGGTGAGTTGCAGTTCGACGAAGTAGGTCTGGACCGGGCTGCTGCCGGTGGCTGGCACCTTCGGCGTCAGCACGTTCGTCAGGACCTGCTGGCTGGCCAGGCTGATGTTGCTGGCGCTCTGGCTGTCGAGCACGGTCCCGGCCAGGTTGTAGACCTTCGACTCCACCGACAGGCCGGCCTGGGTGGTATTGCTCAGGTTGTCCAAGGTGACCGTGCCGGTGTCGAGGGCGTAGATGGCGTGCAGGCTGCGGTTCGCCTCCTGGGCGCCGAGGTAGCTGCCGGCCTGGTCGCCGTCGTTGTTGTACAGGTTCCACAGCAGGCTCGGCCAGCCCTTGTTCATCTGCCAGTAGATGGTCCCGGTCGAGGGGAGCGGGGTGTTGTTGGCGTGGTCGATGAACGCCTCGAACTGGGCCCTGGTGTTCTCGTAGTCCTGGGCCTGGGCTTCCTCCACGTACTGGGCCAGGCTCGACCACTGGCCGTACCTGCTCGACAGGGCGGTATCGAAGTGGCACAGCGTGCCGAACGAGTAGCCGATCTTGCAATGTGGCTCGTAGTTGGCGTGGTACTGGTTGTACTTGGTGTTCTGCCACAAGTTGGACAGGTCGCTGGCGGACATGAACCGGTTCAGCGAGTCCATCGTCGGGATGGTGTCGCCGGAGCTCTCCTCGCTGTCGTAGCCCCAGGCGGCACCGGCGTTGGTCACGGTTGAGTCGGTGCCGAGGTTTGTGGTGTCGTACCAGTAGTCCGGTGGCACCCAGTCGTAGGGCCCCTCCTTTTCGCCCGAGGGGCCGAGCGTTGTCGTGCTCTTGTACTCGGCCGAGGCGATGAGCGGGGTCTGCGGCCAGAAGTCCGCCGCCTGGAAGCCGGCCTCCGACACCTGCTCCTGCTGGCTTGTGGGCTGGTTGTCGGACCACTGGAAGCTGAACACGCTCGGGTGGTTGCGCAGGTTCGTGCCGATGGTCTGCGCCGAGTTCTGCAGTATGTTCTGCTGCGCCGTGGTGAGGCTGCCGCTGACCTGCCAGGCGTCGCAGCACTGGAATCCGCCGTTCACCAGGATGCCGGCCTGGTCCATCTGCTCGAACCAGTCGTTCGGCATGATGTGGCCCTCAAGCCGGATCGCGTTGACGCCCATGTTCTTCATCAGGGCGATCTGCTTGGCTGTGTCGGCGGCCGAGTAGTGCAGGAACAGGTTCGGATCCCAGCCGCCGCCTCTGATGACAATGGGGACGCCGTTGATCTTGAAGGCCCTTGCGCCGGATGGCTCGATGGCGTTCGAGCCCGTCAGGTAGGACGTGACGGTCCTGATGCCGAAGGTTTCTGTGGTCGTGTTGTAGGTCGTGCTGCCCTGGGCGACGCTGACGGCAAGCGTGTAGAGGGGCTGAGCGCCGAGCTGATACGGCCACCAGACCTGCGGGCTGGTGATGGTCAGGCTCGGATAGGCGCTCGAGGCGAACTGGATGGTCTGGGTCGTGCTGGCCGGGACCGTGACGTTCTGGGTGACGGTGATCGGCGTTCCGCCGTTCGGCGGGGTGATGGTGGCGGTCACCGTGGCGGCTTGGGCGGCCGTGGTGTCGTTGGTGACATCGGTCTTGACAGTCAGAGCTGCGCTGGACAGGTTAGCGGCGTCGGTCTGGTTGACGTGCGAGTTACCGACCGCGAGTGCCCCGTCTGCCTGGAACTGGACCGGGAACTGGATGCCGGTGTTGTTGTCCGGGGGGATCTGGGTCCAGTCCACATTGTCCAGGGTGTACATGCTGGTCGGATCGTTCGGGTTGACCTCGATCGCCAGTGAGTTGGTCCCGGCGACGATCAGGTTCGTGATGTTGAACGTGAACCGCGTGTAGTCGCCGGTGACGGTGCTGGAGGTGGCGACCTCAGTGCCGTTCACCCAAACGCTGGCCGAGCCGATGACCCCGTTGACGATCAGCGTGGCGGTCTGGCCCGTGGCCAGGTTCGGCGTGAAGTCGGTGCGCCACCACCAGGGCACGTCGAACTCGCTGACCGAGTCGGGGCCGATCTTAGCCATGTAGCCGTAGCACAGCTGCATGTTGTTGGAGTAAAAGACGCTGTTCGGGCTGCTGGTGGACTGGTTCACCGGCTGGAGTGCCGTGTCGCCAGGACACTGGCCGTTCTGCGCCAGGGCCTCGATCTCGGTGCCCGGCGCACCGCCGTCGTCGTTGGTGACCGGCAGCCAGGTGGAGGTGTTGAAACCCGGGGTAGAGATCTGCGCACCGGACTGGGTGGCGACCGCGCTACTCTGCACCTCCCAGCCGTTGCTGCCCAGGTTGGAGATATCGCTGGCCCCGGTGCCCGACGGCGAAACACTCACCGCGGCCCGGTGTGCAGCGGCCGGGTGCGTGGCGGCCCGGGCATGCGGTACGGCGACCGCCGGGGCGCCCTGGGCACTCGATACCAGGCAGGTCAGCGCCATGACTGAAACCACGACGGTCGCAGTCCAGCGGGAAGAACGGGAAAAATGGGAGCGGATGGTTTGTCGCATAGCTGGCACTCCTGTCCCGCGGCACTTGCCGCAAACGACGGGCGCGCCGCTTGACCACTCAGTTAGTTCGTAAGCTTTCTAAACAAACATGTCAAGAGGTGACTTGCCAGCGGAGGCGGGCGCTGGCACTCTTCGCTGGCGGGCAGCCGGCTTGGCTCTGGGAAACTGCGGTGATACCCACAGAGCGAACCGGCGCCTGCCAGGACGCTAGCTACGGGGGCAGAACGTCCTGCGATGCCTCCAGACGGCGAGACTGGAACGTGCCGGTGTGATGGTCTTTTCCCAGATGCCCGCGCTGGAGGGTCCGGGTGCCGGCTTGCAGTACCAGCGTCACCGCGTCGCGCTCGTAGGCCAGGTGCACGATGGCTGCCCGCGCCTGCTCGTACTTGACCGCATTACGGAGCCCTTCCAGGGCGGTGTCGATGAGCAGGTTCTCGATGGGCTGAGATAGGTCTCGGCGCCAGCCCCGTCCGGTGATCTCAACCCTGCAGCCTGTGGTCCGTTCGAACAAGCGGGCTTCGCCAGCCAGCCGCGCTTCAAACGCCAGTCCCTCGGCCGGCTGGCTGAGCTGGTGCAGTGAGGCCTGTAGCTCGCTGCGCGCTTGAGCTGCGGTGTTTTCGATCTCTTCCAGCGCGGCGGTGAGGGCGGCGGGGTCGGCTTGCTGGCGTGCGTAGTGGGCGGCGACGCCGATTGTGAACAGCATCTGGGCAACGGAGTCGTGCAGTTGAGTGGCGATGCGCTGCCAGTCGCGGAGCATCGCCAGCTCGGTCTCCTGTTTGCGCACTGCTTCCTGGTGCAAGGAAAGCTCGGCGTGCGCCGCAACGAGTTCCAGCGTGCGCAGTCCTTGGTCGGGTGGAGGTCCGGCAGCCCGCGCGCCGGTGTATAGCAGCGCCTCGATCTGATCTGGCCCGTTGACGGGTGTGCCGCGGCGGCGCGGGCCACGCTGGCGGCCAGGAACGCCGTCATTGACGACGGCGGGTCGGCTGCGGCGAGCAGACGTTTGGCTACCGTCACATCCACGTCGACAAACCCGTACATCGGGGTCTTGTGGCGGCCGGATCGTAGCGCCGCGGTGACCAGGTGCCGGGTGCCCGGGAACGGGTGCACCTGGACTGTTCGCGCGCGTGGGGCTGTCAGCGGGCGGGTCTTGCGGTCCGATGCTGCGGCCGTCATCGGCAACGGCGCGGCCGTTGCCGCGCGGTCTCCGCGTGTTCGGTCTTGCGCGAGAACTCCATGTCAGCCCTTGGCGCCTCGTCGACCTCCAGAAAGGTGTCTAGCGGGTGTGTTTTCTCCCAAGTCAAGGGGTCGCTGTGCTCGCGGGACCATGCCCGTTGGCAGCCTCGTGACGAGGGAACAATGGAAGAGCGAGCGCCGCGGCCTACGCTCGGGCTGGAGGACGAAGATCATGAGCCCGGACAGCGAAGAGGTCAGGTCAGCGGGGGTGAACGCGGCTGCGGCTCCCCTGGACCTGCTGCTCAGTGACGCAGCCACCGGCATGCTGCGCCGGGTGAATCCGGGCGGCGCTGGCCTGCGCCTGGCTGCGGCGCTGGCCGCCCGGCCCCGGCTGGTCGCCGGGCGGGGACGGCAGTTGCTGGGCGAACTGACCCGCATCGCGGCGGGCACCTCGCAGGTGCAGCCGTCCCGGCGAGACCGCCGGTTCGCCGACCCGGGGTGGGCGGGCAACCCGCTGCTGCGCCGCACCATGCAGGCCTACCTGACCGCTGCGGAGACGGCGCAGGGACTCGTGGCGGAAGCTGGCCTGGACGAGGGGGACGCCGAACGTGTCGGGTTCGTGCTGACCAACCTGATCGACGCGCTGGCCCCGAGCAACAACCCGCTGCTCAACCCGGCGGCCGTGAAGGCCGCCGTGGACACTGGCGGCGGCAGCGCCCTGGCTGGCCTGCGGCATTTCGCCGCCGACATGGCGACCGCGCCCCGGGTGCCTTCCATGGTCGAGCCGGATGCGTACCAGGTGGGTGTGGACCTGGCCGTCACTGCGGGGTTGGTGGTGCTGCGGACCCCGGTGTTCGAGCTGATCCAGTACCACCCGGCCACACAAGCCGTACGGCAGGTTCCGCTGGTGGTCGTCCCGCCGGCGATCAACAAGTTCTACGTGATGGACCTGGCCCCCGGACGGAGCCTGGCGGAATACCTGGTCGCAAGTGGCCAGCAAGTGTTCATGATCTCCTGGCGCAACCCCGATGCCCGGCACGCGACGTGGGATTTCGACACCTATGGACGGGCCGTGCTGGACGCCGTGGACGCGGCGGAGCGGATCACCGGGAGCGAGCAGGCAGCGCTGATGGGCGCATGCTCCGGCGGCATCATCGCCGCCATGGTGGCCGCGCACCTGGCGCACCGTGGGCAGCAGGGCCGACTCGCCGCGTTGACCCTCATGGTCACCGTGCTGGATCAGGCGCATGCGGGCCTGGCCAGCGCGGTCATCGACGAGCGGACCGCGCGGTTGGCCGCGGCCAGGTCCCGGGCCCGGGGGTATCTGGACGGCAGGTCGCTGGCCGAGGTGTTCGCCTGGCTGCGGCCCAACGACCTGATCTGGAATTACTGGGTCAACAATTACCTGCTCGGCCGGAAGCCGCCGCCGTTCGACATCCTGTTCTGGAACGCGGACACCACCCGGATGACCGCCGGGCTGCATCGGGATTTCCTCCGGATGGGCAGCACGAACGGGCTGGTCCAGGCCGGCGCGCTCACCATGCTCGGCTCCCCGGTGGACTTGGCGCTCATCGACCGGGACACCTACCTGGTCGCCGGGATCACCGACCACATTTGCCCCTGGCAGAGCTGCTACCGGTCCACCCAGATGCTGCCGGGCCGCAACCGGTTCGTGCTGTCCACCAGCGGGCACGTCGCCGCGATGGTCAACCCGCCGGGAAACGACAAGGCCAGGTACCAGGTGGCCAAGGACTGCCCGGAGGATCCGCAGGAATGGCTGCGGCATGCGGAGACCTGCCATGGCTCCTGGTGGCCGGACTATGCGGCCTGGCTGGGCGAGCGCTGTGGCGAGGAGAAGGCCGCTCCCGCAGAACTGGGCGGCGGCGGGCTGGTGCCGATCTGCGACGCGCCCGGCACCTACGTCTATGACCATTGACATGGCCTGCCAGGGACCGGCTGAGGGCGACCGCCGGGGAGGCATTCCCCGGCGGTCCTGCCCCTGGCTGCAGCGCGCCGGATCAGCCGAGCGGATGCGGATCCTGACGATCCGGGGCCGTGTCCTGCGGGTCGCGGTCCGCGAAGGCGACCCGGGCCGGCCGCCGCTGCTGATGTGCAACGGCCTCGGGGCGAGCCTGGAGCTACTGCAGCCGTTCGCCGACGCGCTCGGCCCGCAGCGCGGGATCATCCGGTTTGACGTCCCGGGCATCGGTGGCTCCCCAGCCCCGTTCGTTCCCTACACGTTCGCTACTCTGGCCCCGCTGCTTGGCGGCCTGCTCGACCTTCTCGGCTACCCGCAGGCCGACGTGCTGGGCATCTCCTGGGGTGGCGGGCTGGCGCAGCAGTTCGCGCTGTTCCGCCCGGACCGGGTGCGCCGCCTGGTGCTGGTGGCGACTGGGCCGGGCATGCTGATGGTTCCCGCGCATCCACGGGTCCTGCTGCGCATGATCACGCCGCGGCGCCACCGGGATCCGGAATACGCGGCCAGCATCGCGGCCGAACTGTATGGGGGCAGCGCCCGGACGAGCCCTTCAGTGGCCCGGGACCTGCTGCACGCGACGAGCCGCCTGGGCCCGGCCAGGGGCTACTACTACCAGCTAATGTCCGGCTTCGGCTGGACCAGCTTGCCGCTGCTGCCCAGGCTGCGGCAGCCCACGCTGATCCTGGCGGGGGACGATGACCCGATCATCCCGATGGTGAATGCGCGAATCATGCACCGGCTGATACCGCGCAGCGTGCTGCATATATATGACGGTGGCCATCTGGAACTGGTCGCGGACGCCGAACGCATCGCTCCGGTCGTGGAGGCGTTCCTCGGAACGGGAGGAGCCGACGATGACACAGGTCAGTAGCGAGCATCTCGGGGAGTCACTCGGGACGGACTTCTTCTCCGTCCGCGAGCAGTTCACCGACGAGCAGTGGTCGCACTTCGTGACCGTCCGGCGGTTCGTGGATGAGGAGGTGGTGCCGGTCACCGGCCCGTACTGGGAACGGGCCGAGATCTGCTGGCCGCTGGTCAAACGGCTGCCTGAGCTCGGCATCGTCGGCGAGGACATCACGGGATACGGCTGCGCCGGGATGAGCCCGATGGCGTGCGGGCTGGTCACGATGGAACTGCACCGCGGCGATGGCAGCCTGGGCGTGGTCCTCGGCGTGCACGCGGGCCTGGCCATGCAGTCGATCGCGATGTGCGGTTCGGAGGAGCAGAAGGCGCGCTGGCTGCCCGGCATGGCCGCGATGGACAAGCTCGGCGCGTTCGCGCTGACCGAACCGGAGCACGGCTCGGACTCGGTCGCGCTGGAGACCTCGGCCCGCCGCGATGGGGACACCTGGGTGCTGAACGGCGCCAAGCGGTGGATCGGGCTGGGCACGGTGGCCGACCTGGTCGTGGTCTGGGCCCGCAACACCGAGGACGGCCAGGTCAACGCGTTCGTGGTGGAGAAGGGATCGCCCGGCTACCGGGCGCAGGTCATCGAGGGGAAGGTGTCGCTGCGCGCGGTATGGCAGGCCGACATCACCCTGGAGGAGGTGCGGGTGCCGGAGGAGAACCGGCTGCCCGGGGCACGGTCGTTCAAGGACACCAGCCGGGTGCTGGCCACCACCCGCAGCACCTGCGCCTGGGCGGCGCTGGGCCACGCCACCTCCGTCTACGACACCGCGCTGCGGTACGCGCTGCAGCGGCGCCAGTTCGGTGCGCCGCTGGCCAGCTTCCAGATCATCCAGCAGCGGCTGGTGTCCATGCTGGCGGATCTGACCGCGATGCAGCTGTACTGCCTGCAGATCGGCCGCCTGGCCGAGGCCGGGCGGCTGACCCCCACGGTGGCCGGGCTGGCCAAGATGCACAACACCCGCAAGGCACGGGCGATCGCCGCCGACGCGCGGGACATGCTGGGCGGCAACGGGATCCTGCTGGACTACCAGGTCATGCGGCACATGGTGGACCTGGAGGCCATCCATACCTTCGAGGGCACCGAGACCATGCAGACACTCATCGTCGGCCGCGCCATCACCGGTATCGGCGCCTTCACGTAGCCTCTGTCAGGCGCACCCGCTGCTGGGCATCGGTGTTGCGGTGACCAGCGGCCGGCGCCGGGACCGGCTGCAGCACGGAGGCGCCGAGCCACTGGCTCACCTGCAGCGCAAGTTCCACGTCGGGGCGGTCCCCGGCGACCGGCCGGCCGAGGCTCTCCTCGGCCTTGCGGATCCGGTACTGGACGGTGTTCTTGTGCAGCGTCAGCCGCTCGGCGGTTGCCTTGTAGCTGCCCCCGCTCCGCAGAAAGGCCAGCAAGGTCTCGCGCAGCCGGGCGTGCTGCTCGTCGTTGGTGGCCAGGCCCGCCAGCGTGCTGAGCACCCAGCCGCGCAGCAGCTCGGCGGAACCGAGCATCATCGCGACGGGCGCGACCTCGCTGAACGCCACCGCCCGCGGCGCGGCTGAGCCCGCGGCAAGCGCGACCGCCTGAGCGGCCACGGCCTGCTGGTGGGTCAGCCGGAACCCTGCGGTGCCCTTCGCGGCGCTGCCGAACGCGAAATGGAGGTCGCCGTCCAGGCCCACCATGCTGGCTGCTGGAGTGCCGAACGTGTCCCGGATCCCCAGCGGCAGCCATGCCCACGCACTCGCCTCATCCCGCGGCAGGAACACCGGATCACCCGAGCAGGCTGCCTTCCCCGCCACCTGGCTGACCGCGCGCTCCAGCCTGGTGATGTTGTCGATGGCAGCCACCACGTCGCCCGCCCAGCACACCACGCCCACGTGGTACTGGCGCAGC